>Ga0302326_10000756_pt1 | contig 85335 bp, 70 predicted proteins | sample Palsa_T0_3_FD_202264 | JGI IMG/M metagenome (GOLD analysis project Ga0302326, IMG submission 202264) | Peat permafrost microbial communities from Stordalen Mire near Abisko, Sweden - Palsa_T0_3 | ecosystem: Environmental > Terrestrial > Soil > Palsa > Peat permafrost | place: Sweden: Abisko...
GGCGACGACCTGGGAGACGGAGGTCCTCGCCCCGCGCGTGGCGGGCTACCGCCCGGAGTGGCTGGACGAGCTTTGCTTGGCCGGTGAGGTCACCTGGGCGCGCCTTTCGCCGCGGCGTTCCACGTCCTCCCTGCTCGGCTCCACCTCGCGCACCACGCCCATCACCCTGGCGCAGAGGCGTGACCTCGGCTGGCTGCTCGACGCCGTGCGTGGCGCCGAGGAGCCGGAGGCGCCGACCTCGCCGTCCAGCGTCGCCACGCTCGACGCGCTGCGGAGGCGGGGCGCGCTCTTCCTCGATGACCTCGCCGGGGCCGCGGCGCTGGATCCCGGGGCGCTGGCCGACGCCCTGTGGGACCTGGTGGGGCGCGGTCTGGTGACCGGGGACGGGTTCCAGCCGCTGCGCGACCTCATGGCCTCGGGACGCGCGGCACGCCGGCGGGGGCGCGCGGTGCAAGGTCGCTGGGCGGTGATCGAGCGGGCCGGGACCCACGCGCCGGTCGCGGCGGCCGACGACGATGGCGCCGACCGTGCCGCGGGTCAGCTCCTGGCGCGCTACGGCGTGGTCTTCCGCGAGCTGTCGGCGCGCGAGAGCTTCACCGTCCCCTGGCGCGAGATCCTGCGCGCCCTCCGTCGCCGCGAAGCGCGCGGCCTGCTGCGAGGCGGACGCTTCGTGGCCGGGTTCATGGGCGAGCAGTACGCTCTCCCCGACGCGGTGGACGGCCTGCGTCGCGTGCGCCGCGAGGAGCGCTGCGGCGAGCTGGTGGAGATCCGCGCGGTCGATCCCCTGAACCTGGTGGGCGTCCTCACCCCGGGTCCACGCGTCCCCGCGCATCCCGGCGAGCGCCTCACCTTCCGCGATGGGGCCTACGAAGGCAACTCCCGGCACCGCGCGTCCGGCTCTATCGTAGCGACATGCCCTCCTCCGCCAGAGCCCTGCAGGCCGTCGCCGGCGACACCGTCGAGCTTGCCGACGCCGACGCGCGCAGCACCGTAGCCATCGTCCCCGCGCGCGGCGCCATCGCCACCCGCTTTCGCGTGGGGGACCGCGACGTCCTCTACCTCGACGACGCGACCCTCGCCGATCCCTCGAAGAACGTGCGCGGCGGCATACCCGTGCTCTTCCCCTCCCCGGGGCCGCTCACCGGCGACCGCTTCGCGCACGGCGGACGCTCGGGATCGATGAAGCAGCACGGCTTCGCGCGCAGCATGGCCTGGGAGACCCGCTCGTTCGGCGTGACCGACGCGGCGCGAGCGACGCTGGTCCTTCGCTCGGACGCGGCCACGCGCGCGGCGTACCCCTTCGATTTCGTCCTCGCCATCACCTTCTCCCTGGCCGGCACGCGCCTCCGCCTCGACGTCCAGGTGGAGAACCCCGGCGACGCCGCGCTCCCCTTCGCCTTCGGGCTCCATCCGTATTTCCGTGTGGCCGACGCCGACAAGGCGCGCGTGACCATCGCCACGCAGGCGACGCGCGCGTACGACAACGTGACCAAGCAGGTGGTCCCCTTTCGCGGGTTCGACCTCACTGCCCGGGAGGTCGACCTGCACCTCATCGACCACGGGAGCAGCCACGGCGAGCTCTCCTGGGGCGACGGTGCGCGCGTGACCCTTCGCGCTTCGTCCGAGCTGACGCGCTGGGTGGTCTGGACGCTGGCCGGACGCGACTTCGTCTGCCTGGAGCCGTGGACCGCGCCGGCCGACGCGCTCAACACCGGCGAGTCGCTCATCGAGCTCGGGCCGGGCGCCACGCGCTCGCTGTGGGTGGAGGTCGACTACCAGCCACCTCCCCTCGCAAACCCGCCCGCCGGGTGGTAAGTCACTCTCCGGTGATCCGATGGTCGAACGACGGCCCGACCCGGACGAGCTCCTTGCCCGCGTCCACGAAGGCGAGCAGGCGTCGGCACGCGGCAAGCTGACCATCTTCTTCGGCGCCGCGCCCGGCGTCGGCAAGACCTACGGCATGCTGGAGGCCGCGCGCCGCGAAGGGGCGGACTCCCGGCGCGACGTGGTGGTGGGCATCGTCGAGACGCATGGCCGGTACGACACCGGGTCGATGGTCATCGGACTCGAGCTCCTGCCGCGGCGGACGCTGGAGCATCGCGGGATCCAGATGGAGGAGCTCGACCTCGACGCCGCGCTGAAGCGCCGGCCCGAGCTCCTGCTGGTCGACGAGCTGGCGCACACCAACGCTCCGGGCTCGCGCCACCTCAAACGCTGGCAAGACGTGGAGGAGATCCTCGCCGCGGGGATCGACGTCTTCACCACGCTGAACGTGCAGCACCTGGAGAGCCTGAAGGACGTGGTCGCGGAGATCACCGGCGTGATCGTGCGCGAGACGGTGCCCGACGCGGTCTTCGACCGGGCCTACGAGGTGCGCGTGGTGGACCTGCCGGTCGACGAGCTCCTGCAGCGCCTGAAAGAGGGCAAGGTCTACCTGCCGCAGCAGGCCGCGCGTGCGGTCGACCACTTCTTCCGCGAGGGCAACCTCATCGCCCTTCGCGAGCTGGCGCTCCGCCGCACCGCCGAGCGCGTCGACGCCAAGATGCGCGGCTACAAGGCCGCCCACGGCATCGACGCCACCTGGCACACCGGCGAGCGCGTCCTGGTGTGCGTCTCCCCCAGCCCCCACTCCGGCCGCCTGGTACGCGCCGCGCGGCGCATGGCCACCAGCCTTCATGCCGAGCTCCTCGGCGTGTACGTGGAGACGCCGGCGGCGCTGCGCATCTCGTCCGGCGACCGCGACCGCCTGGCCGAGAACATGCGCCTGGTCGAGTCGCTGGGCGGAGAATCGGTGGTGCTGCGCGCCGAGGACGCGGCGGTGGAGACGGTGCGCTACGCCCGCAAGCGCAACGCGACGAAGATCGTGGTCGGCAAGCCGACCCACCCGCGCTGGTTCGACTTCGTCCGCCCCTCGTTTCTCGACGATCTCGTGCGCAAGAGCCTGGAGATCGACCTCTACGTCATCTCCGGACGTCCGGGCGAGGTCCCCGCTCCGCCGGCGCCTCCGCGCGAGGTGCGGCACCGTTCGCTCGACCTGTGGGGCGGCGCGGCGGCGGTGGCGGTGGTGGCGGCGAGCACGGCGCTGGGCTGGTACGGCTTCGGCAAGGACGAGCTCGCGGACGTGGTGATGATCGATCTGCTCGGCGTGGTCATCGTCTCCATGCGCTACGGGTACGTCCCCTCGCTGCTGGCCGCGGTGCTGGCGGTGGTGTCCTTCGACTTCTTCTTCACCCAGCCGTACTTCAGCTTCGCCGTCTCCAACCTGCGGCACCTCGTTACCTTCATCGTCATGTTCCTCGTCGCGGTGATCATCAGCCGCCTGACCAAGCGCATTCGCGGCCAGGCGGACAGCGCCCGCGAAGGCGAGCGCCGGACGGCCAGCCTCTACGCCATCAGCCGTGAGCTCGGCGCCGCGCAAGCGCGCGACGTGCTCCTGCGAACGGCGGAGCGACACCTACGCGAGGTGTTCGGCGTGCGCGTCGCCGTGCTCCTGCCCGGCGCCGACGGCATGCTGGAGGCGGCCTTCGCCGAGCCGGGGACGCTCGACGACGCGGACAAGGACATGGGCGTCGCCGAGTGGGTGTGGCTGAACCAGCAGCCGGCGGGGGTGGGGACCGACACCCTCCCGTCGGCACGCGCGCTCTTCGTTCCGTTGAAAGGGTCGCGCGGGCGCGTCGGGGTGCTGGCGCTGTTCCCGTCGGCCGAGACGCGCCTGGGCGATCCCGAGGAGCGGCAGCTCCTGGACACCTTCGCGGGCCTGGTGGGCTCGGCGCTCGAGCGCGCGCAGCTCGCCGAAGAGGCCCGCCGCGCGCGCCTTCGGGCCGAGACCGAGCAGCTCCGCAACTCGCTTCTCAGCTCGGTGTCGCACGACCTGCGCACGCCGCTCGCGGTGGTCACCGGCGCCACCAGCTCGCTCCTCGACGAGCACGGTCCGAAGGACGAGGCGACCCGGCGCGAGCTGCTGATGACCGCGCACGAAGAAGCGCTGCGCCTGAACCGACTGGTGCGGAACCTCCTCGACATGACGCGCCTGGAGGCGGGCGCGCTGACCGTCAAGAAGGACCTCGAGCCGATCGAAGAGGTGGTGGGATCGGCGCTCGGGCGCATGGAGGACCGACTGCGCGGACGCGAGGTAGAGACCCACATCCCCGAGGATCTGCCGCTGGTCCCCTTCGACTCGGCGCTCATCGAGCAGGTGCTCATCAACCTGCTGGAGAACGCCACCAAGTACACGCCGGCGGGGACCCCTCTCGCCATCACGGCCTCCACGCAGGAGGGCAACGCGCTCATCGAAGTGGCCGACCGCGGCCCCGGGGTGAGCGCGCAGGACCGCGAGCGCGTCTTCGATAAGTTCTATCGCGCGCGCGAGGGAGAAGGCGGCGGGGTGGGGCTGGGGCTCACCATCTGCCGCGGCATCGTGGCCGCGCACGGCGGTCGCATCTGGGTCGAGGAGCGCAGCGGGGGTGGCGCGTCCTTCCGCTTCACGCTGCCGCTCGAGGCCGCGACCCACGTTCAGCCCTTGCCCGTGGCGGAGAGCCGCGAGAGCGAAGGACGATGACCGAGCCGAAACCGCTGATCCTCGTCGTGGAGGACGAACCGCAGATGCGCAAGTTCGTCCGCATCGCGCTGGAGTCGCACGATTACCGGGTCATCGAGGCGGCGACGGCGACCGAGGGCATCCAGCAGGCCATCGCCTATTCGCCCGACGCCGTGGTGCTCGATCTGGGCCTGCCCGACATGGACGGCATGTCGGTCACGCGAAGGGTGCGGGAGTGGAGCACCGTCCCCATCCTGGTGGTCTCGGCGCGGGGCCAGGAGGACAGCAAGGTGAAGGCCCTCGACGGCGGGGCGGACGACTACATCACCAAGCCCTTCGGGGCCGCCGAGCTCATGGCCCGGTTGCGCGTCGCCCTCCGTCACGCCGCCGAATCACGCGACGTGCCCAGCGCCATCGTGCGCCTGGGGACCGAGGTGGAGATCGATCTGGTCCGGCGCCTGGTGCGGGTGCGCGGCGCCGAGGTCCACCTGACGCCCATCGAGTACAAGCTGCTCACCGCCCTGGTGAAGCATGCCGGCATGGTGATGACTCATCGCCAGCTCCTCGAGCGCGTGTGGGGCCCCGGGCACGCCCACCAGATGCAGTACCTGCGCGTCTACATGACGCAGCTCCGCCACAAGCTGGAGAGCAACCCGGCCCGCCCGCAGCTGCTCATCACCGAGCCGGGCATCGGTTACCGCCTGAAGGCCGAGGCCTGAGACATCCGCCGCACCCCCTCGTCGCCAGGCACCCGCTTCCGCCCGCTCCTGTGGGGGAAGGGGCGGGATGGGGGATGAGCGCTCTACGCGCTCTTGGCCTTCTTCGCGTCGGGTGCCTTGGCGTCGTACCCCTCGACGTGGACCGGGAACGCCGGCGTACCCAGGCGGCGCCGGTCGCGCTTGTTGCGCTTTCCGTTCGTCGTCTGCTTGCGCTTGCGAATTCGCTCGAATTGCTGGGACGAGGACACCATCGCAAAACCTCGGATCAGGGAATCGGGGGGCGGAGGATGGTCGGCGGGAGGCGTCTTGTCAATGCGCCTCAATCGGGACGGACCGTCGCCGAGCCCGTGAAGGTGGGCTGGGCGAACGGCGCGACCCGCGCCTTCATCAAGGCGGCGCGAATGCACTCCTCGGCGGGCTTGCCGGCGGCCCCCCCGGAAACGCCCACGCTCACCACGCTTCCGTCGGACCCGAAGGTGATGGCGGCGTGAGAAATGGCGTCGTCGGGACCGAGGCACGCCCGCGCCGACGGCATCACGGCGCCGAGCGCCCCCTGGAGGGCCCCCTGGGAGGGCCGCATGGGGACACTCCCGACCGCCGGGGGCGGCGTATCCGGGCTCGTCGCGGCGGGAGCGACGGGCGCCGAGGTGACGCCGGCCGCCTGCTGCATCAACGCCTGGAGGGCCTGGACACTGCCGCTGGCAGCGGGTGCGCCGGTCCCGGCGCTTGCCGTGGCGACGTCGGCGACCGGCGCCGGGGCAGCCGTCCGCGCCGGGGACGGAACGGCAGGCCTGGGCGCCGCGGGGGCCGGAGCCGGAGCTGCGCTGGCGACCGGGAAGCCAGGCTGCGCGGGCGCGGGCGCGGGCGCGGGCGCGGGCGCGACGGCCACGGGCGCGGGCGCGGGCGCGGGCGCGGGCGCGGGCGCGACGGCCACGGCCACGGCGGCGGTCCCTCCGTCGCCCGGCCCATGGCGGGCCACGAGAAGCACCGCCGCCGCAACCGCCGCCGCCACCACGAGGCCGCCGAGGCTCACCCAGGACCGACTCTTCGTCTGCGGCCTCTCGATGGCGAGCAAGACCGTAGGCCCAGGCAGCGGAGCCGGCGGCGGAGCCGGCGGCGGAGCCCCTCCCAGCGCGGCCAGGTGAATCACCCCCGAGTTTTCCTCCCGCTCCGCCTTGTGCACGCCCGACGAAAGCCCTCGCGACGAAGGCGGCGACGACACCGGACCCGACGGCCCGGCGTTCGCCAGCCTCGCCAGATCCCGGAAGCGCGCCCGGTCCCGCTCGCGGGACTCGGCCGTCATGCCCGTCCTTTCCCGGCGCGGTTCGGCGGACGCGGGAGTGCCTTGCGGCTCACCGGGCAACGCGGGGCATGGGGCGCGCACCAGATCGTCGTCGGAGAGGGACGACGAATCCTGCGCCTGCGGCGTCGCCGGATCGGAGGCGATGAGCGAGAGGACGCGACGCGCCGTCTCTTCGGACTTCACGGCATCGCTCGCCGCCTTCGGCCAGGCGGCGAGGACCGCGTCGAGAGGGTCGGAGGCACCGCCGCCCCCCGATTTCCCCGGGGTCTTGCCCTCGCTCATCCGCCCATCTCCTCGGGATCGAAGCCCCGCTCGACCATGTATTCCTTGAGCTTGCGACGGGCCTCGTGCACGCGCCAGGCGATCGTCCCTTCGGGGGCGCCCAGGACCGCGGCGGCTTCCTCGTGGGATCGCCCGTCGATGCAGACGAGGACCAGCGTCGTGCGCAAGGTGTCCGAGAGCTCGTCGATGCCTCGTGCGAGCGCGGCGTAGAGCTGGTTTCGCGCCGCATCGTCCGGCGCGTCGGTCATGGTCTGCTTCTCGCTGAGCAGCGCGTCGAGGCGCGCGTCGTCCGATTCGGTGCGGGTGCGGCGGGACTTGCGCGCGCGCAAGGTGTTTAAGGAGAGGTTGATGGCGATGCGGTAAAACCAGGTATAGGGTTCGCTCCGACCGTCGAACCGGGAGAGCGCGCGGTAGGCGCGAATGAAGGTCTCCTGCATGACGTCCTCGGCCTCCCCACCGTCTCGCAGCAGGTGCATGGCCAGCCGCTGGATGCGCTGCTGGTGACGGCGAACCAGCTGGCCGAACGCTGGCGCATCGCCTTCCCGGGCACGATCGACGAGCTCGCGATCGCTCAGCTTCGCCATCGAGGATTCACGCGGCCTCCCGGGCGCCCACACCGGAGGGAAAGGGCGCACGCGCTCCGAGAAGAGCGCGGCGGCGGAGGGTAGCGTAACCACGCGCAGTTTGACAAAAACCGTGGGCCCGACCTTGGGTCGGCGGGGAACATGGCCCCCCATGGCCCCTCCCGGCACCTTCCGCTAAGAAACTCGCCGAGCCTTCCACCATGACCCAGTCGACCGCCGTCACGGAAGACCTGAAGAAGGCGCTCGGCGCCGAGGAAGGGAGCCGGCGCTGGTTACGCCGTCTGGCGGTCGGCGGGTCGTTCGTCGTCGTCATCGCCGGAGCTCTGGCCTGGCGCGCCGCGCACGCACCCGCGCCTCCCGCCCGGTACGTGACGGCCACCGCCGCCGTGGGCGACGTGGTGGAGAAGGTGCAGGCGACGGGCACGGTGCAGCCGATGCTCGAGGTCAGCGTCGGCGCGCAGGTGAACGGCCGGGTCACGCAGGTGCTGGTCGACTTCAACTCCGTCGTCAAGAAGGGCGACGTGCTGGCCGAGATCGACCCGCTCATCTACGGCACGCAGGTGAACGCTCAGCAGGCCACCCTTCTTTCGCAGCGCGCTCAGCTCGCCCAGGCCAAGGCCTCGCTGGCCAGCATGAAGGCGCAGATGGCGACCGCCCGGGTGGCGCTCGATCGCACGCAGCGCCTCTTCAGCGCCAACCTCGCGGCGCGCAGCGATCTCGACGCCGCCCAGGGGAACTACGATTCGCTGGCCGCGCAGGCCGACGCCGCCTCCGCCAACGCCGACAGCCAGCTCGCGGGAATCTCCGCGCAGTCCGCGCAGCTCAGTCAGTCGCGGGCCAACCTCGGCTACACCAAGATCTACGCCCCGGTCGATGGCGTGGTGGTCACGCGCGGCATCGATCCCGGCGCCACGGTGGTGGCGAGCTTCCAGGCGCCGGTCCTCTTCGTCATCGCCCAGGACCTCCACAAGATGAAGGTGCTGGCCGACGTCGACGAGGCGGACGTGGGCAAGATCGCCGAGGGCATGGACGCGGACTGCGTGGTCGACGCCTTCCCGGGCGAGGTGTTTCACGGCAAGGTCTCGCAGATACGCTACAGCGCGAACAACGTGTCCGGCGTGGTGACCTACCCGGGCGTCGTGGAGGTGGACAACCCCGACGAAAAGCTCCGCCCGGGCATGACCTCGACCATCACCGTGCGCACGCACGAGGCTCATGCGGTCAACCGCATTCCCAACGCGGCGCTGCGCTACCGGCCCACGCCGCCGTCGGCCCCCGACGGCAAGCCCCTCCCGCAAGCGCCCGACGCCCCGCTGGAGAAGGGACGAGGGCGCGTCTGGGTGCTCACCGCCGACAAGCCGGGCTCGGAGAAGGACGAGATGCGCGTCGTGTCGGTGGGGATCACCGATGGCCTCTTCACCGAGGTGACCGATCCCGCCGTGCCGGTGGGCACCAAGGTGGTCACCGACGAGAACGATACCGACAAGGACTCCAAGGACAAGAAGAAGATCCGATGATGGCCGCTGCCGCCGTTTCGCTCCCTGCGGACCCGCGCGAGACGCTCATCGAGCTCTCCCAGGTCTCCAAGGACTACGACACGGGGGGCGGCGTCGTGCACGCCATGCGCGACGTGGATCTGCGCATCGCGCACGGCGAGTTCGTGGCCATCGTGGGGGCCAGCGGCTCCGGCAAGTCGACCATGATGAACATCCTCGGCTGCCTCGATCGGCCGACGCACGGCACCTACGTGCTGGCGGGGATCGACGTGGGCGCCCGCGCCGGCGACTCGCGCGCCATCGTGCGCAACCGGGTCATCGGCTTCATCTTCCAGGGGTTCAACCTGCTGCCGCGGACGACCGCGCTGGAGAACTGCGAGCTGCCCCTCCAGTACCGCGGCGTCGGCAGCCGGACCCGGCGCAAGCGCGCCGAGGAGGTCCTCGCCCAGGTGGGCCTGGCCGATCGCATGGACCACAAGCCCAACCAGCTCTCCGGGGGACAGCAGCAGCGCGTGGCCATCGCCCGCGCGCTGGTCACCGACCCGCCGCTCCTGCTCGCCGACGAGCCCACGGGAAACCTCGATACGCGCACCAGCCTCGAAGTACTGGCTCTCCTCCAGGCCCTCAACCGCGATCGCGGCATCACCATCATCCTGGTCACCCACGAGCGCGACATCGCCGCCTGCGCCGCGCGCGTGGTGACCATGCGCGACGGGCGCATCGTCAGCGACGTTCTGCAGGATCGGCCCCTCGACGCGGCGGCCGAGCTCGCGCGGCTCCCCAGGGCCGAAGGGGGCGGCGCGAGCCTCCTGGCCGAGACCGACGACGCTCATCGGGCGCTGACCCGCGCGCGCGCGCCGGTGCCGGGGCGTGTCTACGCGGCGACCTGGCTGGGATCGCGGGCCGGATTTCTCTCGGCGAAGGGGCTCTTCGCGCTGGCCGGCGTGGCGCACCCCGGGGCCGTCGGTTTCTTCATCGCCGCCAACGTCGCCGCGCTGCTCGGCGAGACCTGGCTGGCCACGCGCTCCGGCCGCCGCGTCCTCGGGTACCCGTTGACCAGCGATCAGCGCGTGCGTCTCGCGCTCTGGTACACGCTGGGGAGCGGCGCGTTCGTCACCGCGCTGCTCTTCGCGCTCACCTACGCGGCGCCCATGGCGCTGGAGGGGTTCGCCGGCTGGTCGCTGCTGGCGCTCCTGTCGCAGCAGGTCTCCGGACGCGGCGCGCCGGTCATCGTGGCGGCGGGCCTCATCTTCCACGCCGCGCTGGTGCTCCTCCGCTACCTGCTGCTCACCCTCACCAACCCGAGGCGCTGAGTGGAAGACCTGGTCGTCGTCGTTCCGGTGGCCGTCTATCCCGCGATGCTGGGAGGCACCATCGTGGGGCAGTTCGCGGGGATGGGCTTCGACGCCCTGGCCCTGGGAACGCACGCCGTCTGGCTGCCGCTGGCGTGCTCGGTCCTGCTGGAGGCGGCGGTGGGAGCCCGCTACGGGGCCGCGCGCATGGGCCACCCGCTCACCCCCTCGGAGCGCGGGCGTCTCTCCATCTTCTACTCCCTCGGCCTGGCGGCCGTCTCGCTCCCGCTCTGGGCGTGGCTCGACGCGTCCAGGGCCTCGCGGGGGGGGCCGTCCGGCGGCGGCGTATCGCTTCATCAGGTCGCGCTCGGGGCCGCGCTCCTTCTCGGCGGGCTGGTGGTCTACACCGCCGTGCGCTTCGCGCTGATGACCGTCTTCTCAAGGAGGCCGGGGTGATTCTAGGCGCGTTCGGGCTGGCGCTCGGCGCCATCGCCCGCAACACGACGCGCGCCGTTCTCACCGTGCTGGGGATCCTCATCGGCATCACCGCGGTGATCATCGTCTCCGCCCTGGCCGACAGCACCTCGTCGGCGGTGGCCGACAAGATCGACAGCATGTCGGCCAACGCCCTCTACGTCTGGCCGCAGCCCGTGCAAGCGTCGGGCGCCAAGGCGCGCTTCGTCGGACGCCTCACCGAGAACGACGGCCGCGCCATCGCCCGCGAGGCGGTGAGCGCGGTCCACGTGGCTCCCTGGCTGGTCACGCAGGGGCAGGTGGTCTCCGGCGACAGGAACTGGTCCACCACCATCGCCGGCGTGACGCTCCCCTACTACCAGGTCCGGCGCTTCACCATCGCCCGCGGCGAGAACTGGACGGAGAGCGACGAGCTGCTGAAGACCAAGGTGTGCGTCATCGGGCAGACCGTGGCCACCAACCTCTTCGGCACCGACGACCCCATCGGCCGCACCATTCGCGTCGGCCGCTCCCCGTACCGCGTCATCGGCCTGTTGACGCCGCGCGGATCGGGCACCTTCGGCGAGGACCAGGATGACCGGGTGATGATGCCCATCGGCTCCTACCGCGCGCGCGTGGTGCATACCTCGCCCGGGCGCGTCGACGAGCTCATGATCAGCGCGGCCAGCGATCAGACCGTGGACCGGGCGAAGGACCAGATCACCAGCATCTTGCGCCAGCGGCATCACATCGACGACGGCGCCCGGGACGACTTCGAGATCCGCTCGCAGGCCGACATGCGCGCCACCACCGACGCCATCTTCGGGACGCTCTCGCTGCTGGGGATCGCCGTGGCCGCCATCAGCCTCCTGGTCGGTGGCGTGGGGGTCATGAACATCATGCTGGTCAGCGTGGCCGAGCGCACGCGCGAGATCGGCATCCGCATGTCCATCGGCGCGCGCGAGCGCGACATCCTGGTGCAGTTCCTGGTGGAGGCCATCGTCCTCACCCTCATCGGCGGCGTTCTCGGCATCGGGGTGGGGAGCGTCGGGGCGATCGGCATCGGGCGGGCGCTCGATCTGTCGATGGCGCCCAGCGTGAGGGCGGTGGCCGTCGCCGTGGTGACCAGCCTGGTCATCGGGACGGTCTTCGGCTTTCTGCCGGCCTGGCGGGCGGCCAAGCTCGACCCCATCGCCGCCTTGCGGGTGGAGTGAGCCGTGCGCTCGATGCTCGACGGGATCCGCATCGCGCTGCGCGCCATCGCCCGCAACCCACTCCGCGCCTCGCTCACCGTTCTCGGCATCCTCATCGGCGTTTCCGCCGTCATCACCGTCACCGCTCTCGGCACCGGCGCGCGCGACAACGTGGGCAGTCAGATCCAGTCGCTGGGGGCAAACTTCGTCATCGTCTTTCCTCAGAATTCGCAGGCCTCCGGGAAGCGCGGCGCCCTGGGGTCGGGAGTGCGCCTCTCCGAGGAGGACGGGCGCACCATCATGCGCGAGTCGACCAGCGTCGTCGCCATCGCCCCGGTGCTCCGCGCCGGTGGGCAGATCGTGTACGGAGACCAGAACTGGAGCACCAACATCATCGGGACGACGCTCCCCTACTTCCAGGTGCGAAACTGGAAGATCGTGCGCGGCGCGCTGTGGGAGGCCCACGACGAGATCGTCAAGAGCAAGGTGGTCGTCCTCGGCCCGAGCGTGGCGAGGACGCTCTTCGGCAGCGACGATCCCATCGGACACACGGTGCGCATCGGACGCTACCCCTATCGCGTGCTCGGGGTGCTCGAGTCCAAGGGCGAGGCCCCCTTCGGAGGCGACCAGGACGACTGCGTCCTCATGCCCATCGCCAGCTACCGCTCCCGCGTGAACCGGACGCCGCCGGGCTTTGCCGGCGTCCTCATGGCCTCGGCCAGCTCCGCGGAGACGACGGGTCGGGCGGTGGAGCAGATCGACGCCATCCTGCGGCAACGCCATCACATCGACGAGGACCGGGAGCCGGACTTCGAGATCCACACCCAGAAGGAGTTCGCCGAGATGCAGCAGACGGTGTTCGGCCTGCTGACCGCGCTGCTCATCGGCGTGGCCGCGGTGAGCCTCATCGTGGGCGGGATCGGCGTCATGAACATCATGCTGGTCAGCGTGACCGAACGCACCCGCGAGATCGGCATCCGCATGGCCATCGGCGCCCGCGAGGGGAACATCCAGGCGCAGTTTCTCATCGAGGCCGTGGTGCTGGCGCTCATCGGGGGGCTGGTGGGCACGGTCATCGCCGTCGCGGCGGTCGCGGCGGTGGCCCGGCTGCTGGGCTGGGCCATGCCGCTCGATCTGAAGCCCATCGCCGTCAGCATCGCGGTCAGCGGCGGCATCGGCGTGGCGTTCGGCTTCTTCCCGGCCCGGCGCGCGGCGAAGCTCGACCCCATCGAGGCCCTGCGGCACGAGTGACCGGGACCCTTTCGCCTCGGGGCGTCTCGGCGGCCCTTGCCTCCCGCCGCCGGATGCGGGAGAGAACGGCGGTAGGGGGTGTGAATCACACGCCACAGTCTCCCGAAGGTCGGCCCGTCCCACGTGAACGCAGGTACCATCCCGCCCGGCTGGGCCGACTGGCTCTCGCTCGACGCGCTCGATGCTCGGCTGGGCCCCCACGTCGTCAGCCAGCTGCTGCTGACGCCCGCCGTCGCGTATCTCGTCCCGCCGAAGCTCGGCAGCGACGGCCGGGTGGTGGCGCACGTCGACTCCCTGCACGGGCTGAATCCTTTCTTTGGCCGCCGCGAGCCCTGCGCGGTCTCCGTGCGCGCGGCCCCGGAGCGCGATCGACTGGAGACGACCTGCACGTGCCACGTGGCCCGCTGGCAGAACGGACCCTGCACGCACGTCGTCCGGCTCCTGGTCGATCTGGCCACGCACCCGCCACTGGCCGAGGCAGTGCTCACGCGAGGGCCCGTCGAGGCGCGCCTGGCGGAGCTGCCGGAGGCGCGCGCGCGCGCTCATGCCGAGCGCACCGCGCTGGCCACGTTCGCACGCTGGATCGGGCCCGGTCGTACGGAGGTCATCGAGATCGCCGTGGAGCCCACCGTCGAGCACCTGGCCGAGACCGCGCCCGTCTTGCTGGTGCGCGCGCGGCGCGTCGGCGAACGCGCGCTCTTGACCTCTCAGGAGATCGAGACGCTGCCGCTCGCCGCTGGCGACCGGCGCTTGCTCGCGCTGACCGAGCTCTCCGGCTCGGGCCGCAAGGCCATGGTGGCGCGCGGGCCGCTGGCGTCGATTCTCCTGCACGAACTGTCGCCCCGGGGACCGGTGTGGTTGCTGCAGTTTCGAAAGCGCGCCGGCTTCGCGCAGGCCGAGCGTCGGCCGCGCGTGGTGGCCAGGATGTCCACGGCGACCACGAAGCGCCCGAGGGCGCCGGGCGGAAGCGCCGAAGGCCCGCCGCGCGACGTCGAGGTGCTCACCGTCGAGTGGACGTCGGAGGACGGGAGCCCTGCCCTCCCCGCCCAGGACACCCTGCTGTTCGAGGGTCCGCGCCCCTTCCTGTGGGATCGGCGCGGCGAGACCTTTCACCCGGTGGCGGCCGACGTCGACCTGAGCGCGGCCGCGCGCCTGCAGAGCCAGCCGGTGATCGAGCTGCCGCCGGCGCACCGTGAGCGCGTCGGGCGCATGCTGCATGCGGGAATGCGCGGGCGCGGGATTGCGCTCCCCGCGCGCGAGGCGCTCGGTCTGCCTCACCAGGAGACCCCGGTCATCGTCCTTCGCATGACCGGAGCACCCCTCGAGCTCACCGGACGGCTCGAGGCCGTGTACGCCTCGCGCACTTTCGCTCTACCCGCCGACGCGCCCGGCGAGACCGACGAGCGGGACCTGGACACGGAGGCTTCCGCCCTGGCCCTGGCCCGCGCCAGCGGCCTGGAGGTGCGCGCGGACGACGCCTCCGGCGAGCCCCGGCTGTGCGCCGACGCCGACCGGGCGGTCGACTTCTGGCAAAGAGGAATCCTGGAGCTTCGCGCCGCCAGCGCCCCGGGCGTCGAGGTGCTGCTCAGCGAGCCGCTGGCGCGGGTCCGGGTGGGCGCACCGCTGCGCGCGCGGGTGCACGTCGCGCTGGAGGGGGGGTGGCTGGATGCGCACGTCGACTTCGACTCCGACGAAGTGGCGGTGGAGATGGCCGCGGTGCGCGCTGCCCTCGCTCGCGGCACGCGCTGGGTGACCCTCTCCGATGGAACTCTGGCACGCATCAACGACGGCGTGGCCTCTCTCGCCGCCGATGCGGCGGAGGTGCTGGCCGGCCAGAACGCCGCGCGCCTGCCCGCTCACCAGCTGGGGCGGCTCACGCGCTGGGTCGACGAGCACGGCGGGACCGTCGACGCCGCGATCGGCGCCTTCCGGGCGCGCCTGCGGGCCCTCGGGGTGAGCGGCGAACCGACCTTGCCGGCCCGGCTCACGGCGACGCTGCGCCCCTACCAGCGCCAGGGCGTGGCCTGGTTGCAGTTCCTCGGCGAGCTCGGCGCGGGCGGGATCCTGGCCGACGACATGGGTCTCGGCAAGACGCTGATGACGCTGGCCTTCCTGGCGCGGGAGAAAGAAGACCACGGCGGGGCGCCGTCGCTGGTGGTCTGTCCGACGTCGGTCGCCCCGGGCTGGGTGCGCGAGGCCGCGCGCTTCACGCCCGACCTGCGGGTCCTTCTCTTTCACGGATCGGAGCGCGATGCCGCCGCGATTGCCGAGAGCGATCTGGTGGTCACCACCTACGCCATCCTGCGACGCGACATCGCGGCCCTCGAGCGGGTGCCCTTCCGCGTCGTCGTGGCCGACGAAGCGCAGAACATCAAGAACGCCGACGCCGCGACGACGCTGGCGGCCAAGCGGCTGCAAGCCCCCATGCGTCTGGCGCTCTCCGGCACCCCGGTCGAGAACCGACTTCGCGAGCTCTGGTCCATCCTCGACTTCGTCAACCCGGGGATGCTCTCCGGCGTGCGCGCCTTCGAGAGCCGCTTCGAGCGCCCCATCGTCTCCACGCCCGGCGGCGCGGCGGCGGCGGAGCTGCGCGCGGTGGTGAGGCCGTTCCTCTTGCGTCGCACCAAGGGGGAGGTCCTGGTCGATCTACCCCCCAAGACCGAGATCGAGCGCGCCTGCGTCCTGGCCCCCGCGCAGAAGCGGCTTTACGACGCCCTGGCGCTCAGCCTGCGTGACAGCGTAGGGCGCAAGATCGCCGAGGTCGGCATCGAGCGCGCCGGGCTGAACGTGCTGACGGCTCTCCTGCGCCTGCGCCAGATGGCCTGCGAACCGCGCCTCGTGGTCCCGAACACCCGGGCGCCCAGCGCGAAGCGCGCGGCCTTCCTGGAGACCGTGCGCGAGCTGGTGGCCGAAGGGCGGCGGGCCCTGGTCTTCTCGCAGTTCGTCGAGCTGCTGCGTCTGTGGCGTGCCGATCTGGACGCCGAGGGCATCGCTTACGAATACCTCGACGGGTCGACGGTGGATCGGGAGGCGGTGGTGGACCGCTTTCAGAAAGGTCAGGCGCCGCTGTTTCTGGTCTCGCTGAAGGCCGGCGGCTCGGGCCTCAACCTCACCGCGGCCGACACCGTCATCCACTGCGATCCCTGGTGGAACCCCGCCGTCGAGGACCAGGCGACCGATCGCGCGCATCGCATCGGGCAGGAGCGACCGGTCACCGTCGTGCGCCTGGTGGCCAAGGGCACGGTCGAGGAGAAGATCGGGGCCATGAAGGCGGCCAAGCGCCAGCTCGCCGACGTCATCGTGGGCGCGGGAGATGGCGCGCTGCGCGGATTGACCGAAGACGACGTGCGCTCGCTGCTGGGCGACTCGGACGAGGACGCCGACGACGAGCCGGAAGGCGCTCCGAGCGCGCCGGGGGGCGACGTGCCCCGCGGCGGTCCCGTCGACGTGGAGACGTTGCGCGAGATGGCCCGGCGCTGGCTTGCCCAGCCTGGAAGGAGCCAGAACATGTTCGGCGTGCGCGTCGGGATGCCGCAGGCCGCGGTCTCGCGTCTGGTGCGCGGCCTGCGGACGGCCATCAAGGCGGAGGTGGCGGAACGCATCCGGCAGCTCGACGCTACTTCCTGATCGTCGTGCCCTCAGTCGCCCCAGATCTGGAGCGCATAGCTTCCCTGCCCCGTTCCCACCGACACGACGACGCTCGCCTGGTCGTCCTGGCGGAAGCACACTTCGCCGTCCTCCAGCACCACCGGGCGGGGATCGTCGGTCGAGTCCTGAGCCAACAGGATGCCGGCCGAGTCTTTCACGGCGACGTCGAGGTCGTGGATGCTGTCGGCGGCCTGCGCGTAGACCCGGTAGCAATGGCTCCCTTTCGCCGCGAAGGGAAAGCTCTGCGGCGCGTCCTCGGCGGCCTGTTTGCCGGTGAGCGTGGCGCCCACCAGCTTCGTGTGCGTCGAGGCCGCGCAGTCCCGGCCCATGGCCGCCACGCCGGCCGCCAGATCCTTGCCCCTGGCCTTGGTGCTGCGATGGCAGCTCGCCCAGGATGGATCGCGGCGCGTGGTGCCCACCGCCGACGTCGGCGTGGGGGCCGGCGCAAGAGGGGCGGCGCTCGGCGTCTCGATGGCGATCGCGGGGGCCTGTGGCGCCGGCGAGGCAGGAGCGTGGACGACGCTGGCGCTCGCCGGCGGCAGGGGCGGAGGCGGGGTGGCGGGAGGCCGCGCTCCGTGCCCGCACGCGAGAACGGCGACGGCCCATCCGCGCAGCGCGAGCGCGAGGACTCCGGCGCGGAGCGGTGGGGGCATCTCGAGAGAGATAGCTCCGGGCGGGGGGCGGATGGCAAGCGCAAAGAACGCGCGCTATCCCCCGCCGATGGCGCGCGTCCTCGTCGTCGATGCGCGCGCGCCGGACGCGGGGATCATCGCCGAGGCGGTCCGGGTGTTGCGGGGCGGGGGGCTGGTGGCCATGCCCACCGAGACCGTCTACGGCCTGGCGGCGCGCGCCCTCGACGAGGCGGCGGTCGCACGCGTGTACGCGGCCAAGGGCAGACCCGCGCACCACCCGCTCATCGCCCACGTGGAGAACGAGGCGCAGGCGCGTCTCCTGGCGGCGTCGTGGCCCGCCGCGGCGTCGCGCCTGGCGCAGGCGTTCTGGCCGGGCCCCCTCACCGTGGTGCTCGACCGCGCGTCGCACGTCCCCGCGGCGGTGGCGGGAGGCGGCCCCTCCATCGCCGTGCGCGCGCCGTCGCACCCGGTGGCACTCGCCCTCCTGGCCGCGCTGGGAGAGCCGCTGGCGGCGCCGAGCGCGAACCGCTTTCAAGGTCTGTCGGCGACGACGGCCGGGCACGTGGTCAAGGAGCTCGGCGACGCGGTCGACCTGGTGCTGGACACGGGGCCGTGCGAGGCGGGGATCGAGTCCACCGTGGTCGATCTGCGCAGGTTGCCTGCGCGCGTCCTGCGCCCGGGAGCGCTCGGCCTCGCCGCGCTCCGTGCCGTCCTGCCCGACGTCGAGGCCACGGCCGGCACCGTGCGCGGCGATGAGGCGCGTCCTTCGCCGGGGATGGAGGCACGCCACTACGCCCCGCGCGCGCGCCTGCAGCTCGCCGGCACGTGGGGGGAGGCCCGGCGAATCGCCTCCCGGGAGGCCGGCGCCGGTGCGCGGGTGGGCCTGGTGACGCACGAGCCGAGGCGCTGTGAATCACACCGCACGGACTCCCGAAGGTCGTCCAGGCGGTCCCCCCTCGAGGCGCGCGTGCTCGTGCGATGGCTGCCGCCCGATCCGGCGGAGTATGCGCGCCTCCTCTTCGGCACGCTGCACGACCTCGACGACGCCGGGGTGGCCCTCATCGTCGTGCAGCGCGTGCCTCGGGCGGAAGCCTGGTGGGCGGTGGCCGATCGGCTGCGCCGAGGGTCCACGGAGTGACGCCCGCGACTCGGCGATGGCCGGTGTGGCCACGGACGTCCCGCCGTGCGAGGGTCTCCTCCCCCATGCGCCCCGCCCTGCTGCGCTTCCTCTCCGTCTCGCCCGCGCTGGTCGGCTCGGTCTCGCTCGCCGCCGCGGCACACGCGGCGCCGGTTCCCCTGGCGCGTCACGTCTGCGCCGACGGGCTGGAAGTGCTGGTCTCCGAGAACCACGCGACGCCGCTCGTCACCGTGGAGATTGCCGTGCACGAGGGGGCGATGACGGAAGACCGCGAGTATAGCGGCCTCTCCCACCTCTACGAGCACATGTTCTTCAAGGCCAACGCCGCGCAGCCCGATCAGGCCGCGTACATGGCGCGAGTGCGCGCGCTGGGCATGGAGTTCAACGGGTCGACCGACACCGAGCGCGTGAACTACTTCTTCACCACCACCAGCGAGCACTTCGCCGACCAGATGGTCTTCATGCGCGACGCCATCGCCACGCCGCTCTTCGGGCCGAAAGAGCTGGAGCGCGAGCGCGTCGTGGTCACCGGCGAGATCGACCGCAACGAGAGCGAGCCGCAGTACCACCTCTGGCACACCATGGAGTCCAAGGTCTTCTGGAAATACCCCACGCGCAAGGACGCCCTGGGGAGCCGCGCCACCGTCCTCGCCGCGACGGTCGCCAGGATGCAGACCATCCAGAAGCGGTACTACGTGCCCAACAACTCCGTCCTGGTGGTGACCGGCGACGTGAAGGCCGAGGACGTCTTCGCCCAGGCCGACAAGCTCTATGCGTCGTGGGCGCGGAGCGAGGACCCGTTCAAGACGTTCCCCATCCCGGAGCATCCTCCCATCCGCGCGTCCGAGGTGGTGCTCATCGCGCAGCCGGTCGAGAACATGAATGCGTCGCTCGCGTGGCAGGGACCCTCGACGGGCGGCGAGGGGGAGCGCGACACCTACGCCGCCGACGTTCTCTCCACGCTGGTCGGCGACCCCGCGTCGCGCTTTCAGAAGGCGCTGGTCGATTCGGGCGCGTGCGTCAGCGCGGCGCTCGGGTATTCCACGCAGCGGCACACCGGCGAGATTTCGCTGGACTTCGAGGCCACGCCCGACAAGGTCGACGCCTGCACCTCGGCGGTGATGGCGGAGCTCCCCAGGCTGCAGGCGGCCGACGCCTTCAGCGACGAGGAGATGGGGAACGCCGTGCGCCGCCTGGTGGTCGCGCGCGCGCACGAGCGGGAGACGACGCAGGGACGCGCGCACGCTCTCACCTGGGCCTGGGCTAGCTCGAGCCTGGAATACGACGCGACCTACGAGGAGCGCATCGCGGGCGTGACGCGCGACGATCTCTTCTCTTATCTCCGCCGCTGGGTGCTGGGGAAGCCCTTCGTCCTCGGGGCGATGGCGCCCCAGAAGCAGCTCGACACGGGGTTAACACGCCAGCGGCTGGAGACGCTGGCCGGATTGCGAGGCAAGACGGAGAAGAAGGGGGGGACGCGATGAGGGGCTTCACATCCGGGTCTTCGCGCGAGAGCGCGTCGTGGGCGCTCCTCGGGGCGCTCGCACTCGTGGCCTGCGGGGGAGCGACGGCGACGACGCGGCCCCTCCTCCTTCCGACGACCCCGCCCTCTCCCGCGGCCACGGCGCCCGTCCCGGCCGCCGCCGATGCCGCGCCGGTGGTCGACGGCGACGTCACCCTCGCCACGGTGGCCGGCATCCGCGTCCTGGTGAAGCGCATCCCGGGCGCGCAGTTCGCCGCGGGGCAGCTTTACGTGCGCGGGGGGACGCGCAACTGGACGGCCGCCAACGCCGGCATCGAGCAGCTCGCCTTCGACGTCGCCGCGAGCGGGGGGACGAAGTCCCTCGACAAGACCGCCTACTCGCGCAAGCTCGCGTCGCTCGGCGCGCACCTCGGCGCCAGCGCTCGCAACGACTTCTCCAGCCTGTCGCTCTCGGTGCCTGTCGGTGCGTGGGACGAGGCCTTCGCGCTCCTCGCCGACGTCTTCCGCAACCCCGCGCTTCCGGCCAGCGAGATCGAGCTCGCGCGAACGCAGAGTCTCGCGCAGCTCCACCACGAGCAAGAAGACCCCGACGGGCAGCTCTGGACGCTGGAGCGCGGGCAGATCTTCGCGGGACATCCTTACGCGAACCGTCCGGTCGGGACGCTCGAGTCGGTGGCCGCCCTGCGCGCGGAGGACATGGCCCCGTACCTCGACAAGCTGCGGGAGACGAGCCGCCTCCTCTTCGTGGCGGCGGGAGACGTGGACCCGGCGCACGTGCTCGACCAGGTGCAGCGCGCCTACGGCGATCTGCCGCGCGGCAGCTACGTCGAGACGCCCTTGCCGGCGCTGGCCTTCGATCAGGCGCACCTCATCACCAAGGAGCGCAAGCTCCCCACCAACTACTGCGAGAGTGTCTTCCCCGTCCCGCGCTGGAACGAGCCGGAATTCGTGACCGGCCTGGTGGCGGTGAGCGGCCTGAGCTGGCGGCTCTGGCAAGAGGTGAGGACCCGGCGCAACCTGACGTACTCGGTGCATGCCAGCGTCAACACCGGCCTGGCGCAGCCGTTCGGCACGCTCTACGTCACGGCGGTCGATCCCAACACCACCATGAGGGTGATGCTCGACGAGGTCCGGCGCATGCGCGAGCAGCCCATGGCCGGCGAAGAGCTGGCCGGCTTCAAGGCCGTCTTCCTGACGGGGTACCTGCAGGAGCACGAGACGGCGGAGGGGCAAACGACGACGCTGGGCGACGCGCTCCTTTACGCCGGCGACTGGCGCTTCGCGCGCGCCTTGCCGGATCGGGTGCGGGCGGTCACGGCGGAGGACGTCCAGGCCTTCGCGCGCAAGTACCTGGGCCACTTGCAGGCGGCGGTGGTGGGCGACCCGACGAAGGTGGACGCGGGGCTCTTCACCTCGCTGTGACCCCGCTGCGACCGCTGCTCTATCCGCAGGTTCCGGCGATGCAGGTCTGCCCGGTAGAGCACGCGTCGCCACACGTGCCGCAGTTGGCGTGGGCCGTCTGAAGGTCGGCGCAGACGCCGTTGCAATCGACCGTCCCCGCCGGGCAGGCGCAGTCGCCGTCCAGGCACACCAGGTTCCCGTCGCAAGCCTGCGCGCAGAAGCCGCAGTTGCTCTTGTCACTCTCGAGGTCGACGCAGGAGGCCCCGCACAGGGCCAGGCCGGCGCCGCAGGTGGCCTCGCAGGCTCCGTTGCTGCACACCTCGGTGCCCGCGCAACGGTGGCCACACGCGCCGCAGTCGGCAGCGCTCGACATCAGATCGACGCAGACCTGGGCGCCGCCGCCTCCGCCGCCGCCTCCCCCGGGACCGATGGGGCACACGGTGTCGCCGGGGCCGCATTCACAGGTGCCCTCAGCGCACGTGGCGCCCGCCGCGCAGACGTTCGCGCACGTCCCGCAGTCGCGGGGGTTGGTCATCGTGTCCACGCAGGTGGTGACCCCTCCGGGGCCGGCGCAGGCGGTCTGGCCCGCCGCACAACCGGCCTGGCAGACGCCGTTCACGCACTGGTTGCCCGGACCGCAACGGATCCCGCACCCGCCGCAGTCGACGGGATCGTCCGATGGATCGACGCACAGGGTCCCGCACAGCGTCGTCCCCGCCGAGCAGGCGCAGGCGCCCGCCACGCAAGACGCGCCGGCCGGGCAGGTCATCCCACACGCGCCGCAGTCGAACGGGTCATCCGTCAAGTCCACGCAGGCGTTCGTGCAATCGGTGAGGCCGCCCGCGCACGCTGTCGTGCAACCGCCACCCGAGCAGACCTGGCCCGGCGCACAGGCCTCGTCGCACGTTCCGCAGTTGGCGGGATCGCTCTCCGTATCGGTGCATACCCCGTTGCAGCGCTCGCCGCCGTCGAAGCATTCGCAGGACCCGTCCTGGCATGACGTCCCCGCCGAGCAGAGCACCCCGCAGGCCCCGCAGTTGGCGTTGTCCGTGCCCTGGTCGACGCAGGACGAACCGCACGGGGAGAGCCCGCCGGTGCAGGTCAGCACGCACTGCCCCCCGGTGCATGTCTGGCTGCCGGTGCAGAGGACGCCGCAGGCGCCGCAGTTGTTCGGGTCGGTGGCGGTGTCGGTGCATCCGCCGCCGCAGGTCGTCTCGCCGGCGGAACAAGCGCAGGCGCCACCGACGCAGCTCTGCTCGGGTCCGCAGGCATTCGCGCACGCCCCGCAGTCGTCGGCGTCGGTCTGGAGGTTCACGCAGCCACCGGCGCAGTCGACCAGACCCACCGTGCAGGCAGTCATGCATACCCCGGCCGAGCACACGTCGCCGGCGAGGCAGGTCACGCCGCAGGCGCCGCAGTGGTCGGGATCCGAGGCGAGATCGGTGCACTGACCGGCGCAGCTGGCGGGATCGGTCCCCTGGGTGCACGTGCACGTTCCGGCGAGGCACGTGGCTCCGCTGGTGCATGCGAGAGCACACGCGCCGCAGTTCTCGCCGTCGCTGGTCAGATCGACGCAGGCGCCGCCGCAATTGGTCTGACCGACGGCACACCCCGTGGTGCAGGCGCCCAGCGCGCACACCAGCGTCGGCGCGCACACCACGCCGCAGGCCCCGCAGTCGTGGGGATCGGAGGTCACGTCGACGCACTGGCCGTTGCAGTCGCGGCCCGTCGCACACCCTCCGTCGGCGCCCGCCTCGATGCCGGAGTCAGGCGCGCTCGATTCGGCTGAGCCCCCCTCGGCCACCGCGCTGTCGGGCACCGCACCGTCGGGCGTCGCGCCCGCTTCGCTGGCACCGGTGTCCGTTGCCACGCCGGAATCGCCGGGAAGGGTGACGCCATCCAGCAGCTCGGCGCGTCCGCCGCAGCCGACCGCGCTGAGGCCGAACAGCAGCGCAACGGCGGCGACGACGCGCGAAAGCGAAGGCGTCCAAAGCCGACGGCCGCCGCCCTGATCCCCGGGAACGGGGAAGGCCAGCGCAACACGGGAATGCGAAGTTTTCATCGGTGTCTCGGTGTGACGGGCGAACGCCTGCAGATCAAGAGAAAGACGCGTCTCCGCAACGTCGTTTGGATGAACGTGCGACGGTCCACCGCGGACCACCGGCAGTCCGCGCACCGCAGAAGCCGCTACCGCTTCGTCCGGCTGCGCCTCGCCCCGGGAACCTTGCCGATCCGGACGTCGCGCCTCTTCACCAGCTCGCACGCGAAGAGGGCGCTCTCCTCGAAGTCGTCCGACTCCGCGGGAAGCAATTGCCAACCGGTGACGCTACCCCCGGCCAGCAGGGTGACGGAGCGCAGGCTCGGCAGATCGCGACGCAGCGCCGCGTGATGCTCCCGTGTCGTGGCCACCCACACGCCGTCGTCCAGCCGGTCGCCCTTGTCGCGCAGGATGAAGACGATCTTGTCGTCGACGTAGACGGCGTGGCACCCGAACATCGGCCGGGTGACCGGACCGAGCTCCTCCAGCTCGGCCAGCACGAAGTCGAAGGGGACCTTCTTTGCCGGTTTGCGCGCGGCAAAGAGCGCGTCGGGGTCGCGGCGAAAGGCGCGCGGCTTGGCCACAGGCGGAGGATAGCGCGCCTCCGGTCCCGGGATGCTGGCCAAGGGGCGGCGAATGCCGTCCCCGTCCTGGATCGTCACGACGGAGTCTGTCGGGGCTTTGACCGACAGTCTCCTAGCGGCGGCGAATGCCGTCCCCGTCCTGGATCGTCACGACGGAGTCTGTCGGGGCTTTGACCGACAGTCTCCTAGCGGCGGCGAATGCCGTCCCCGTCCTGGATCGTCACGACGGAGTCTGTCGGGGCTTTGACCGACAGTCTCCGAGGCAAAAGCCGACGGGATGTAGCATGTTCGGTGCTCTAAGATGGGCGCGTGATCTTCCCCATCAGCCACGAGCGCATGGCCGCCCGGCGGTGGCCGATGGTGACGACGCTGCTGGTCGCCGCCTGTGTCCTCGTCCAGGCGGTGCTCGCCATCCGCGGAACGGGCGACGACGGCCATGTGGAGGAGGCCCGCGCCCACGCCGTCGAGTACTTTGCCGAGCACCCGTACCTCGAGGTGAAACCCGGTCGCATCCCGGAGCTCGACCAGGCCGCGGTGCGCATGGCGCATGCCGCCGCCTCCGCCGCGCTCGAAGGACCGGACCCGGAGACGCGCGCCGCCGAGCAAGCCGAGCTCGAGGCACGTCTGGCGGCGGCGACCCCGGTCGGCACCGACGACCCGTTCCATCGCTTCGGTTATGTCCCCGCCCACCCCGCGCTGAGCGCACTCTTCACGTCGCCGTTCGTCCACTCCGGCTGGCTGCACCTCGCCGGCAACCTCTGGTTTCTCGTCTTCTGCGGGGTGACGCTGGAAGACCGCTGGGGGCGCGTCGTCTTTCCTCTTTTTTACCTGGCCGCGGGTGCGGTCGCCGCCCTCACGCACGCGCTCGTCTTCCCCCACGACACGGCGCCGCTGCTCGGTGCTTCGGGGGCCATCGCCGGCTGCATGGGAGCCTTCGCCGTGGCCTTCGCGCGCACGCGCGTGCGCTTTGCCCTGCTGGTCACGCTCCGCCCGCGGACCTTCACGGCGCCGGCCTATGCCGTGCTGCCTCTCTGGGCGGCGTTCGAGGCGCTCTGGGGCTGGATCCTCCCGGGGGAGGGCACCCGTCCCCTGGCCGACCTGGGCGGCTTCGTCTTCGGCGTCGTGGCGGCGCTGGTTCTGCACTGGACGGGGGTCGACCGGCGGCTCGACGATTCGGTCGAGCGTGTGGCCACGCTGGGCGATGATCCGCGCATCGACGAGGCGCGGAAGCTCTTGACCCGCGGCGGCGCCGACGTGGCGCTGGCCATGCTCGAGGGCCTGGCGCAGGAGAAGCCGGAGAGCGCCCACGTGCAGGACGCCATCGCCGAGGCCGCGCGGGCGGTGGGCGACGACGCGCGGGAGCAGAAAGCTCGCCAGCGCGCGCAGAGGTTGAGGGCCACGGCGTAGCCGGACTAAGGTGAGCGGCGCTCGATTTCGACGAGAGAGAGACCCTGGAGGAACCCATGATTCGCAAGAGCACGGCGGTGTGGCGAGGCGACGGACTTCACGGCAAGGGCGCACTGACGACACAGAGCGGGGTCTTTCACGATCAGCCCTATTCGTTCATGACCCGGTTCCAGAGCGAGGACGGCAAGGCCGGGACGAATCCGGAGGAGCTGCTCGGCGCCGCCCACGCGGGGTGCTTTGCCATGGCGGCGTCGTTCGCGCTGAGCGAAGCCGGCCACCCGCCGGAGGAGCTGCTCGTCTCGGCCAGCGTCGAGCTCGCGAAGGACGGGGAAGGTTTCTCGATCAAGGGCATCGCGCTGACGCTCGAGGCGCGCGTTCCCGGCATCGACGCGGGGAAGTTCGCGGCCATCGCCGATGGGGCCAAGAAGGGATGCCCCATCTCCAAGGCACTGGCAGCGACGCCGATCACACTGTCCGCCAAGCTGGTCTGAGTCGGACCAAGTCGCACCCCCCGGAGCGCTGCGTCCCGCCGCACGATCCCCGGCGAGCGAGTCCCGGCGGTCGACGCGTTGTCGGGCGGCACGTCGACACGATGCTTTCGCGTGTCAGACTGGATGCGGGCGACGGCGTCGCCGCTTCCCCGGTCTCCCTTGCTTCGTCCCTCCTTACCGCTCTTCGTCGCAACGCTCGCCGCGTCGGCCGTCGCCAGCGCCGTCGCCTGCCAGGGTGGCGGCGCTTCGTCGCACGAGGCAGGCGGCTCCGACGCGCAGGCCGAAGCCGGCGCGGCGTTTCAGGCGGACCCGGTCACCGTCTACGTGGCCAAGGTCAAGAACATCCTCGTCGGATTGCCTCCCACGGACGCCGAGATCGCGGCCGTGCAGGCGGATCCCACGCAGCTCGGCACGCTCATCGACGGCTGGATGCAGCTCCCTCAGTACCAGCAAAAGATGCTGCGCTTCTTCCAGCTCGCGTTCCAGCAGACCCAGGTCACCTACACGGCCTTCGCCGACCAGACGTACCCGAAGCAGGTCGCCATCAGCGCGACCACCATCCCGCTCCTGATGCAGAACGTGCAGGAGAGCTTCGCGCGCACGATGCTGCAGCTCATCGCGACGGGGCAGCCGCTCACGCAGGCAACGACGACGACGCAGTTCATGATGACGACCGCGATGAAGGAGCTCTACGCCTTCCTCGATCAGTACGAGGTCGACGACAACAGCCTCGTCACCGACGCCTTCAAGGTGGCCCACCCCGGGCAAGCGATCACCGTGGAGGCAGCCCAGGGCCCCATCCCCATCGCCGAGTCGCTCGATCCGACCAGTGCCAACTACATGGTCTGGTACGATCCCGACGTCGCCACGGCAAACTCCACGGTCGCGGGCTGCGAGACGGACCCGGTGGTCTTCGGGCCGAGCTCGGCCACGCTTCACTACCTTCTTTACGGGTCGCTCGACGGACGCAAGAACCCCAACGGCAGCACGGTGAACTGCCCGCCCGTCGGAGGAAGTGCGCAGGCACCGCAGCTCCAGACCGGTGATTTCTCGGACTGGACCATGGTCACCATCCGTCCGCCGGCCACGGCCGAGGCCACGACGACGTTCTACGATCTGCCCACGCTTCGCCAGGCGAACGAGCTCGTCCTCGGCATTCCCCGCGTGGGGTTTTTCAGCACGCCGGCGTTCGCCGCCAACTGGCAGACCAACACCAGCAACACCATGCGCGTGACCATGAACCAGACGTTCATCGTCGCGCTGGGATCCATGGTCGACGGCACGGACACGACCAGTCCGCCCGGCACGCCCGGGCTGGACACCGCGCACGCCACCCAGGCCGCCTGCTACCAGTGCCACATGGTCCTCGACCCTTCGCGGTCCATCCTCTCCGCGACCTATTCGTGGAACTACCACGCCCAGATCGACCCTACCTGGAGCCAGCAGCCCGGAATGTTCGGCTTTCGCGGCGTCATCGCTCCGGTGAGCAGCGTGGCCGATCTGGGCAGCATCCTGTCCACCCACCCGTATTTCGCGCCGGGCTGGGTGCAGAAGCTCTGCTACTACGCCAACTCCTCCGCGTGCGACGCGAGCGATCCAGCGTTCTTGCAGATCGTCAGCGACTTCACGAGCTCGAACTACGCCTGGAATGCGCTGGTGAAAGAGCTCCTCTCCTCGCCCATCGTCACCAACGCCGTGGAGACGGCGACGGCGGCGCAGAACGGGGAGGTCGTCGCGGTCTCCCGGCGCGACCACCTGTGCGCGGCGCTCAATGCGCGCCTCGGATTCACCGACGTGTGCGGGTTGACCGCGCTCTACGCCAAGGGGACGGCGTCGAAGGAGACCATCCCGGAGATTGTCTCCGGCCTCCCGTCGGACGGGTACGGGCGCGGGGCGGTGGCGCCGGTGCTCCCCAACCAGCCCACGCTGTTCTTCCGGTCGGCCACCGAGAACATCTGCGAGGCGGTCGCTGCGCAGGTCATCGACGTGCCCGTGCCGACGCAGACCGCGGGTGTCCAGCAGTGGTCGAGCTCTCAAGCGAGCGCCGCCATCGCCGACTTCGTCAGCCTCGTCATGGGGCTCACGACGCCGGACCCGCGAACAGTGCCGGCCACCGCGCTCCTTCAGCAGCACTACCAGTCGGCGCTGCAGCAGCCCGGTATCACACCGACCGAAGCGCTCCAGTCCACGTTCGTCGCCGCCTGTCTGGCGCCGAGCTTCGTCTCCATCGGCATGTAACGAGAGGGAGGATCGTTCGATGAGGGTTTCTCGACGCGACGCTCTCCTGTCCACGCTGTTCGGCGCGGGCCTGGTGGGCTTGCGCGCGCTCGCCACCGGCCTCCCGGCGTCGTTCCTCTTGAACCCGCGCAAGGCTCTCGCCCAGACGGCGCCGTCGGGGCCGAGCTGCACCCAGAGCAAGGCGCAATACATCATCTTCAGCACGTCGGGGAACGGGGACCCCCTCAACGCCAGCGTTCCAGGAACGTACGCGGACCCCGCCATCGTCCACAGCACGGACCCCAGCATGGCCCCCGCGCCGCTGTCGCTGGGAGGCCAGGCCACCACGGCGGCGATGCCCTGGACGACGCTTCCGGCGAGCGTCCTCTCGCGCACGGTCTTCTGGCACCTGATGACCAATACGCCCGTACACCCCAAGGAGCCGCAGGTGCTGGAGCTCATGGGTGCCACGCCGGCCGGGGAGATGCTTCCCTCCATGCTGGCCAAGGTGCTGGCGCCTTGCCTCCACACTATCCAGACCCAGCCCATCAGCGTCGGCGCGTCGTCCCCGTCCGAGGCGCTCAGCTTCTCCGGAACGACGCTCCCCATCGTGCCTCCGCTGGCGCTGAAGGCCACGCTCGCCAGTCCGACCGGCCCGCTCAGCATCCTGCAACCGCTGCGCGACCAGACCATGAATCAGCTTTACGCGCTGTACAAGAACGGGGCGAGCCCGGCCCAGCAGCAGTACATCGACTCGATGGTCACCTCGCAGCAGCAGGTGCGAAATATCAACCAGAGTCTCCTCGCCACGCTGGACACCATCGCCGACAACACGGCCGACTCCCAGATGATCGCCGCCATCGCGCTCATCCAGATGAACGTCGCCCCGGTCATCGCCGTGCACGTTCCCTTCGGCGGGGACAACCATCGCGACATCGCGCTGGCCACGGAGACCGCGGAGACGGTATCCGGCGTCCAGACGATCGTGAACCTGATGGCGGCGCTGCAGACCGCGGGTTTGCAGGACCAGGTCAGCTTCATGACGTTGAACGTCTTCGGGCGCACCCTCGGTCCGGGCAATACCGACGGCCGGCAGCACAACCTGAATCACCAGGTGTCCGTCACCATCGGAAAACCCTTCAAAGGCGGCGTCATCGGCGCCATCGCGCCGATCCCGCTGAACGACTATGGCGCCCTCGCCATCGATTCGGGAAGCGGAGTCGGCAGCACGGGTGGCGACGTGATGGCCGTCGACACGCTGGCGGCGTATGGGCAGACGATGCTCGCCGCGGTGGGGGCGGACCCAGGCACCATCGCCAGCATCACCAGCCCCACCTCGACGTCCAAGGTGATCAGCGCGGCCCTGGCGTAGCGGGCGTACGACGCCTGGCGCGCACCATCACGCGATCGGCCGATGAGGGCGTGCGGCGCCCCGGCGAAGCGCAGGCGGATTCACCTGGCGCGTGGGCGACGTTCCGGCTTCACTCGGATCCCATGAAACCGCCCCCCAGGGACTGGCCGCGCATCGCGTCCGCCGTGTTCTACGAAGAGCCTGCGGTCGCCATCCCTTGGCTTTGCAAGGCCTTCGGCTTCAAGTGCCGGCTCAAGATCGAGGGCGGCGAGGGGGTCATCGTGCACTCGGAGCTTGTGCTCGAGGGGGGGGTCATCATGGTGGCGGGCACTCGACCTACTTCGCGTCCGGACGACACCTACCCTCGTAGCCCTCGACAGATCGGGGGCGCCAACACGCAGACCCTGTTCGTCTATGTCGACGACGCGGACGCCCATTGCGAGCAGGCGCGCGCGTCGGGCGCGGCCATCCTGTACGAGCCGCAGACGACGGACTACGGCGAGGGCTACTGGGCGGACCGCAGCTACCAGGCCAAGGATCTCGAGGGCCATCACTGGTGGTTCGCGCAGAGAATCAGCGGGTAAAAGCGCCCCTGCGGAGCTCGCTGGAGGCGAATCTTTCCGCGTCGAGCACCGTCGAACCCCTCGAGTAGCTGGTGTACTCATCGTCTTCCCGAAGGAGGATCACCCAACCATGTCCCGCATCGTCGTCATCGCGTCCATCTTCGCCCTGTCCGTTCCTGCCATGGGTTGCGCGTCCAATCCGCCGCCCCCTGCCCCGCCTCCTCCCGAGCCGGCCGCCGAGGCCGAGGTGTCCATCGACACCGAGCCGCCCCCGCCGCCTCCCGTGCAGGTCGAGGTCGTCCCGGCAGCCCCGAGCGCGGAGTTCTTCTGGACTCCGGGTTACCACCGCTGGGTGAACGGGCGGTACTTCTGGGTGGCAGGCCACTACGTGCGCCGCCCCTATGCAACGGCGGCGTGGGCGCCGGCCCACTGGGAGGTCCGCGGCGGGCGTCACTTCTGGATCGAAGGGCGCTGGCGCTGAAAAGCGTTCTGCCTGGGAAGGACAACCAGCCTAGACGTTCCAGGACGGGGACGGCATTCGCCGCCCCTAGGAGACTGTCGGTCAAAGCCCCGACAGACTCCGTCGTGACGTTCCAGGACGGGGACGGCATTCGCCGCCCCTAGTCCTCGGGCTCTTCTTCGATGGCCGGGGCTGCGGGGGGGGCCGCGGGGTGCTCGGCGGTCACCCCCAGCTTCTCGAGCGCACGACGGGCCCACTCGCGAACCAGCGGGTATTCGTTGCCGAGCTGACGCGCGATGAGCGGGGCGGCGTCGCGCGCGCCCGCATCGGCCAGCGTCGCCATGGCCACGGCTTGCTCGTGGGCCTTGCCCCGCTCGAGGGTCGCGCGCATCACGTTGGCGTCGAGTGACCCGTAGAGCTCCGTCAGGCGCTGGCGCGGATAGCGCTCCGGCCACCAGGCTTCCATGGCGTCGACCAGGTGCTGCACGCTCGCGCCGGCGTGGCAGAGCGCGCACTCGAGCGGGCGGTCGCCGAGGACGCGCGCCGGATCGGTCGGCGAGCCGATGCGGTGATAGCGCGTGAGCCCTTCGAGGCCCATGTTCTTTCGCGGCATGTGGCACGCGACGCACGCCCCACCGGCGCCCGTGGGATCGTGGTGGGCGTGGCTGCGAAGACGATCGCCGTCGGCGAGCTCGGCGTGGCACGAGGTGCAGAGGATGTTGCCGGCGGGCGTCCCCATCGCACGCATCGCCCCGGGGTCGTCAGCCCGGTGCGGGTCGTGGCAGGCGGTACACGACAGAGCGCTGGCGCAGCCGCCGAGGAGAAAATCGCGCCCTTCGCCGGAGTTGATGTGACTTCCGCCGGCGTTGGCGCCACGCCGGCCACCTTCCCAGGTGTAGGGGTAGCGCGAGAAAAGAACCTGGTGGCACCGCGCGCAGACGTGGTCGATGGCGTGCGCGCGACCGGCGCTCGGAAGGCCGGCGTCGAGCCAGGGGGCCGTGGGGACGAAGGTCGGGCGGGTCCGCGGGTCTCGCACGTGCTCGATCGAACCGCCGTGGCAGGCTTCGCAGCCGATCCCCTCCTCGACGAGCGCAGCGCCGTCGAAGCTCGAGCGAACTACCTCGATGGCGCGGCGTGCGACTCCCGCGCTGTCCTCCTCGCCAGGCGGCGGTAGGCTCCCGAGACGCGCCATCTCGTCGCCGGCGGCGCGCGCGAAAAGGGCGGCTCCCGTGACCCGCGCGTGCGCGCGTCGATCGTCGGGAAGCCAGCGATCGACCTCCTGTCCCTGATACGGGCGCGCTCCCGGAGCGCCGATGGCCCCGAGCAGGCGGTCCATTTCGGGGATGGTGTTGTGGCAGAAGATACAGGCCCGGCTCCACTGCGGGCCGGCGCGCAGGGTGGCGCGCTCGTGCACCATGACCGAGTAGCCCTTGTAGCGGAAGGCCCCGGTCGCGAAGACGAAGGATACCGGGAGCACGAGCTCGTCTTCGCCGCCGGCCACGTCGACCCCGGCGAAGTCCTCGCGCGTGCGACCGCCGATGACACGCGTCACGCGGTACGTCTTCGGGGGGGCTCCGCCGGGGGTCTCGATGCGCATGAAGCGCTCGTCGCCGCGATGGTCCAGGACGATCGCGTCGTCCTTGAACACCCAGCGCGTCCCGTCGAAGGGCGCGCGCACCTCGGCGCCTCGCGCGGTCCGGGTCATGCGATGCATCGGCGATCGAGCCCAGGTGGCAGCGACATCGGGGTGGCAGCCCGAGCAGGCCTCGGAGCCCGCGTAGTCCGTGCGCTCGACGTTGCTGTGCACCGTGGCGCGCCCGGGTGAGACGGGGACCTCGGCCACGGGAGTCGGCGCTCCCGCGCAACCCACGCCGAGACTGGCGAGAAGAGCAACGAACAGGGCCGCGTTCGCTAGCGGCGGCGAATGCCGTCCGCGTCCTGGATCGTCACGACGGAGTCCGTTGGGCTTTGCCCGACGGGCTCCTAGTGGTTGACAGCGTGCGCGTGGTCGGCCGCGCCCCGGTCGCCTCAGAGGTCCAGCCCCCCCGGGGGCTGGTTCGACAGGCGTGGCGCCACCGGACGCACGATGCGCCAGGCGACGGCCAGGCTCTTCTCCAGCAGCGGATCGCGCTTCGGTCGCTCCAGGCAGCGCAGGAGCAGCGTGGGCTCGTCGAGCGAGAGCACGCGGAGGATCTGCGCCGGCGTCTGCATGCCCGGGACCTCGCGCGACCACTGGTAGGCCTGGGGATCCTCCGTACGCTGGATCTCGAAACGGGCGGTGCCGCATTCCAGGGCGAGGCGCACCAGGCCCCCGGGACGCACCCCGCGGTGCGGTCGCTGCTCGAAGCGCGTCAGCACGTTGCCGAGCTGCACCTCGGCCCAGGTGTCGCCGCGCCTCCACTGCGGCGCGTCGGTGGGCAGCTTCAACACGTGCACCAGCCACCCGAGGAGCAGACAGGAGCGCGTGCTGGCTGCGTCCTTCTCGCCCTCGCGCGGCGAGAAGGCGATGTCGATGCGCTGAAGTCCCGTGAGGCAAGCGCGAGCCGGTTCGTCGTCGAAGAAGCGCGCCACCAGGTCCTGCACCCAGCGCAGGCGTGCCCAGGCCAGGTCGGCCAGCGCGTAGCGACCGCGGGAGCGGGTGCAGATGCTGGTCAGCTTTCCCAGGTCGCGGAGGTCCATCTCCTGCGAGTTGACGATGACCACGTCGGCGTTGACCACCATGCGGTCGAACAGATCGTCGTGATCCGGCAGATCGCCTACCCACCAGATGCACACCGGCATGTCGGAGAGCGCCAGACGGTCCGCGTTGCCGGGCAGCCATTCCCGCGCCTCGCCGATGGCCTCGAGGGTGATCGCGTCTCCGCAAGGAAGACCCCCGGGCGAGGCGTGGTGAAGCTCGGCGTCCGCCGTGATGGATACCGCGGTGCCCTCTCTCCACACCGCCACGATGGTGCGCGAGGGGAGCCGCCTCACCACCTCGGTCACCACCGCTTGCACGCGCTCGAGCAGCGGCGGCTCGCTCACCAGGGCCACCAGCGTCAGGAGCTCGACGCGCGCGGTCCCCGATCGCTTCGCCTCTTCTTCCCAGAGCCGGGCCACCTCCCGCTCGACCTGATCGACCGAGAGCCTCATAGCCGCCTCCAGGAGCGACCGTCGCGCTCGATGAGCGCCGTCGCCTGCGTGGGACCCCAGGTGCCCGCGGCGTAGTTGGGGAACCGAGGCGCCGGACCGCGTGCCCATGCCTCGAGGACGGGGGTGATGAAGCGCCAGGCGGCGTTCACTTCGTCGGCGCGCGCGAAGAGCGTCGGATCGCCCAGCATGGCGTCGAGGATGAGGCGCTCGTAGGCCTCCGGACCGCTCCCGCCGAAGGTGGACCCGTAGCGGAAGTCCATGGTCACGGGGCGGAGAGTCATGGTCTGTCCCGGGACCTTGGCCACGAAACGCAGGCCGATGCCCTCGTCGGGCTGGATGCGTATGGCCAGAACGTCCGGATCGACCGGTCCCGGCTGCGCCAGAAGGACGTGCGGCACTTGCTTGAAGTGGACGCTGATCTCCGTCATGCGCTTGGTGAGGCGCTTGCCCGCGCGAATGTAGATGGGGACACCGGCGAAACGCCAGTTGTCGATCTCGATGCGCATGGCCACGAACGTCTCGACGATGGAGGCCGGATCCACGTTGGGCTCTTGCCGGTAGCCGGGGACCGGTTTGCCGGCGAAATTCCCAGGCCCGTACTGCCCGCGCACGGTGAGCGTCTCCACCTCCTCGGCGCTGATGGGCTTCAGCGCGCGCAGCACCTTCACTTTCTCGTCCCGCACTTCGTCGGCGGTGAAGGCCACCGGCGGCTCCATGGCCATCACCATGAGAAGCTGGAGGAGGTGGTTCTGGACGATGTCGCGCGTCGTCCCGGCTTCTTCGTAGAACTTGCCGCGCCCCTCCACGCCGATGTCCTCGGCCACGGTGATCTGCACGTGGTCGATGTGGTTTCTGTTCCACAGCGGCTCGAAGATGGCATTGCCGAAGCGCATGGCCACCAGGTTCTGGACCGTCTCCTTGCCCAGGTAATGGTCGATGCGGAAGATCTGCCCCTCGTGAAACACCCGGTGAAGATCGGCGGTCAGCGCGGCGGCGCTGGCGAGATCGCGACCGAAAGGCTTCTCGATGATGATGCGCGAATACCGGGTGGTATCTTCGGGATCGTAGACCAGGCCGGCCCGGGCCAGGTTGTCGTTCACGATGCGGAACGCGCTGGGCGGAACGGCGAGGTAGTAGATGCGGTTTTCGCGCGTGCCGTTCCTCGCGTCGAGCTCCGCCAGCTTGTCGCGCAGCTTGACGAAGTTGGCCGGGTCTTCGAACTTGCCGGAGACGTAGTGCAGGCGGCTGGCGAAGTCCTTCCACACCGCCTCGTCGAGGGGCTTGCGGCGCGAGAACTCGCCCACCGCCTGGCGCATGCTGCTCCGGAACTCCTCGTCGGCCATCTCGGTCAGCGCAAAGCCGACGATCGACATCCCCGGCGGCAGGAGCCGGGAGACGGCGAGGTTGTAGAGGGCCGGCAGCAGCTTGCGTCGCGTGAGATCGCCCGACGCCCCGAAGATGACGAAGACGCAGGGCGCCGGCGTTCGCTCGGTGACGAGACCCAGCCGAAAGGGGTTCTCGCTGAGGATCGAGGGATCCATGACCGGCCCCGGTCGATCTACGACTTTTTCACCGCGTGACCCCCGAACTCGTTGCGCAGCGCCGCCAGGATCTTCGCGCCGTACGATTCTTCCTGCCGTGAGCGGAAGCGCGTCTGCAGGCTGAGCGTGATGACCGGCGCGGGCACGTTCTGATCGATCGCCGCCTGCACCGTCCACCGGCCCTCCCCCGAGTCCTCCACCCAGCCCTTGATGGCCTTGAGGTCCTTGTCCTTGGCGAGCGCGTCCTCCAGCAGCTCGAGCAGCCAGGAGCGGACCACCGAGCCATGCCCCCAGATGCTGGCGATGCCGTGAAGGTCCAGGTCGTAGGGGCTGGTCTTCATGATCTCGAAGCCCTCGGCGTACGCTTGCATGAGGCCGTACTCGATGCCGTTGTGCACCATCTTGACGTAGTGACCGGCACCGGCCGAACCGACGTGGGCGTACCCGTCCTCCGGCGCCAGCGTCTCGAAGATGGGCTCGCAGAGCTTCACCGCTTCCGGCGCCCCGCCCACCATGAGGCAGTACCCGTTCTTCAGTCCCCAGACGCCGCCGCTGGTCCCGGCGTCGCACCACTGGATGCCCTTGGGGGCGAGCTTCTCGGCGCGCGCGCGCGAGTCGTGCCAGTTCGAGTTGCCTCCGTCGATGACCACGTCGCCCTTGGAGAGGCGCTCGGAGAGCTCCTGGATGACGGCGTCCGTCACCTGCGAAGGCACCATCACCCAGGCCACGCGAGGCGGCTGAAGCTTGGTGATCGCGTCGGCGACGCTCTCCGCGAAGATGGCCCCCTGGCCCGCCAGGTCCCTCGCGACGGCGAGATTTCTGTCGACCGCGACCACCTCGTGCCCCCCCTGGAGGAGGCGAAGCGTCATGTTGTAGCCCATCTTGCCCAGACCGATCATCGCGAGGCGCATGCCCACGGTGGTATCGCGAAACCGGGCGCGGTGGAACAGGCGCCGTCGGGCTTTCGGCGGAAGCGACCTTGGCCGACCCTCGCAGGTCGGTCACGCCGCGTCACACCGCGTCTTCCTCCGCTATCGGCTGAGGTCCGGGAACGATCCCGGCGATGTCCGGATCGACCCCATCCTCACGCGGCCCACGCGACACCTTCTCGTCGTTGCGCACCTTTCGCTTCTCGGCCTTGGCGCGCGCGCGCTCCTGACGCTCACGCTCTTTCTGACGCTTCTGGATACTGGGATTCGACAAGGGGCACCTACCGGATGGAGTGGTCCTGGCCCGACGCTGCGGGCGCTCTGTATATCAGGCGCCGGGCCGAGCTCCACCGAGGAAGCCCGACAGCCGGCGACCACGTCTTGGATCTACCAGCGATTGCGACGGTCGCGGTCGCCGCCACCACCGCCGCGACGGCGATCCCCGCCGCCGCCACCGCCGCCCCCGCCACCGGGGCCTCCGTGGCCCCCGCCGCCGCCGCCGCCGAAGCCGCTGCGCTGCGGGCGCTCCTCGGCCTCGTTGACCCGCAGAGCGCGCCCGTCGAGCGACGCTCCGTTCATGGTCTCGATGGCCTTCTGAGCTTCTGCGGGCGAGCCCATGGTCACGAAGCCGAAGCCCCGCGATTGACCCGTGGCTCGGTCCGTCACGATGTGGACGTCGGTCACTTCGCCGATGCGCGTGAAGGCCTCGCGCACCGTCTCGACCGTGGAGGAAAACGACAGATTGCCGACGTAAAGACGCGTTCCCATGGTGTCTTCTCTCGATGCGGCACGAAACTGCCCCCGGAAGGGCGTTCTACCCGAATAGCCTGCTATCCAATCAGCCGCAGAATCAGGAGCCAGGCCGCGGCGGCGAAATCCGACGCGTTCAACACGTTGTCGTCGCCTTCGAGCGCGAGCCGCGGTCCCATGAGTCGAGAGAGCGTCGTTGCCGGGGAAACGTCCGTGAGCACTCCGAAGATAGCGGAAGCGAAGGCGGGCGCAAGCGTCGGAGGCCCCGAACCGACCGAACACAGCCGCTTCGCGCGAAGGGAGAAACAGCACCTTCCCGCACTTTCCCGGGTGCGTGGCGCACGCTTTGCCTTAGAACCCTGCCATGGCCATTCCGTTCCGACGCATTCTCGTTCCCATCGACTTCACGGACGTGTCGTCCAGCGCGCTGGATTGGGCCGTCGAGCTTGCGGCCAGCCTGGAGGCGTCGGTCACGGTGATGCACACGTACGCGATCCCGGTGGTCGGCTTCCCCGACGGCGCGCTCATCCCCTCGGCGGAGATGGCGACGGGACTCGGGGATGCCGCGCGAAAAGGGCTAGAGGCCGCGGTGGCGCAGCGACGGCGGCCGGGGGGTGTCCCTCTGGAGGCGGTGCTTCGCGAGGGCGACGCGTGGGAGGAGATTCAGCGGCTGGCCGACGAGATGGACGCGGACGTCATCGTCATCGGAACGCACGGCCGTCATGGCCTGGCGCGCGCCCTCCTCGGCAGCGTCGCCGAGCACGTGGTGCGTACCGCGCACCGCCCGGTCATCACGCTCAACGCGGACGCGCAGGGCCTCAGCCACCCGGCTCGTTCGAACCCGGGATCCCCTTGATCTCCTTGCGCGCGTGCTTCCACGCGCGCTGGACCACCCACGACATCGAGCGCTGGAGACGCTGCGCTTCCTTCTGGATCTCGTCCAGCATGGTCTCGGGGAAGTAGAGGCTTTGCTTCCTCTTGTCGGTCTTCGAGACGTCGCCGGAGCTCTTCTGCTCGTTGTCGCTCATGGTTTCCGAGCCCATTGTGACACGGCCCGCGGGCCAGCGTCGAGCGCGCGATGCACCGGCTCATTCGCCCCCCTCCCACCTGCCCCGCTTGCCTGGGCGGCCCTGCCGAGGGCCTTCTGGCGGCTGGTCGGCGGGGCTCCCCGGGGCCCGTGGAACGGTTCCTCGAGGTTCTCGTCTAACGCTATGGTCGGGAACGGAGGAGCCCTCTCGATGAAGATCTCTCGCACTCTCTTCCTCGCCTTGACGGGCGCGATCAGCGCGACGCCTGCGTGCTACGCCGACGCCCCTCCGCCCCAGCCACCTCCCCCCCGGCCGGTCGTCTACGAGTACGCTCCTCCGGCGCAGCCGAGGCCCGCGGTAACGCGCTACTACTACATCAACAGCGAAGGGCAGCGCGTCGCCGCCCGTGTGATTCGCCGACGCCGTGTGCGATCGGTGGGCAGCGCGACCTCCGATCCCACCTACCAGGCGGCGCCGTCATCGCAGGTCGGACCGTCGAACGAAGGCCCCTCGACGGCCGTGGCCGTGGCCGCGCCGGCGCCGGACGCGGTCACGCCGCCCACGCCCCCGTCGTTCGCCGACCGCGAAGGGTGCCTGGACACCAGCGCCATGAGCGTGCCGGAGTGCAGCAACCTGAAGGTCGAACCGGGCTGCGCGATCCGGAGCTTCGTGCTCGAGAAGTGCAACACCTACCGCGACACGCTGGACCCCTCGGTGGCCACCGTGGCCGTAGATTGCATGGAGCGCATGTCGAGCAAGCAGCTCTGCGACGCCACCAACACGTACAACTGCGGAAAGCAGGCGCTCTCCGAAGCGTGCCCCGACACCGACCTCGCCCAGCTCTGCTCCATCGCCGCGACCTCGTGCAAGACCACGGCGAGCGACTGCACGGCGCTGCTCTCGGGTCTGAATGACGGGGCCAAGCAGCAGGTCGCCCGGTGCATCGCGACCGGTTGCCATGCCGGCCTTTACTCGTGCGTCGAGGGGCTCACCTCCTCGAGCGACGGCGGCAAACACTGATCCCCGTCGGGAGCCCCTTGGCCGGCCCTGCGTCACCCGACTGGAGCGAGCGTCTCTTCACGGTGGGGGTCACGGGGACGAACGGCAAGACGTCGACCACGCGCTGGACGGCGGCGTGCCTCGCGCGCCTGGCGAGGCCGGTGGCCCAGACGACCACCCTGGGGTCCTACCTCGATGATGCGCCGTTCGACGCGTCTCGCGACTTCGCGGGGTTCCTGGCGACCATGCGGGCGGGGCTCGACGCGGGGGGACGCTTCGCCGCGATCGAGGTGAGCAGCGAGGCGCTGGCGCGCGGTTTTGCGCGGGCCTGGCCCTTCCAGGTGGGGGTCTTCACCAACCTGACCCACGACCACCTGGACGCGCACGGATCGCCCGAGCACTACCTCGCGAGCAAGGCGCAGCTCTTCGTGAACCTGCCGCCGGGAGGCTGCGCCGTCCTCAACGCCGGTGATTCCTCGTCGGAGCTGCTGGCCGAAGTGCTCCCGCCGGGTGTGCGGGTCGTGCGCTACGCCGTGCCTTCCCGGGGCGAGACCTCGGGTGAGCCGGAGCTGCGAGCCGTCGAGGTCGAGCCGTCCTGGGAGGGAACGCGGGTGACCTTGGAGGGCCGCGGCGAGCTGGCCACGGCGCCGCGCGAGCTCCGCATTCGCGCCATCGGGGACGTGTACGCCGAGAACGCGCTGGCCGCGCTGGCCGCCGCCATGGTTGCCGGGGTGCCCGCCGAGTACGCGGCCGAGGCGCTGGCCCGGGCCCCGGTTCCGCCGGGGCGCTTCGAGCCGCTGCGCGCGGAGGGCAGCGGGCCCCGCGTGGTGGTCGACTACGCCCACACGCCGGACGCCCTCGCGCGCACCCTGGCCGTCGCGCGCACGTTATGTGCGGGCTCGCTCGTCGTGGTGTTCGGCGCCGGGGGGGACCGCGACCGGGGCAAGCGTGCGCCGATGGGGGTGGCCGCGTCGCGCGCCGATCGCGTGGTGCTGACCAGCGACAACCCGCGCAACGAAGACCCGGCGCGCATCGCGGCGCAGATCCACGGGGGCATCGAGGCGCAGGTCGAGGTCGAGGTCGAGCTCGACCGCCGCGCGGCCATCATCGGCGCCATTCGCGCCGCATCGGAGGACGACGTGATCGTCATCGCCGGCAAAGGCCACGAGACCGATCAGACCGCCGGCCAGCGCACCGTCCCCTTCAGTGACGCCGCCGTTGCGAGAGCCGCCCTCCTAGAGAAACGCGCCCAACGCGCGTAGGGCCGTTAGGGGACGATCTGCAGCGAGCAGCCGGCGGTGGTCGACATGAGGTAGATGGTCGTCAGCGCGATGGCCAGCGTCATCGCCCCGATGGCGAAGAAGCGGGGCGCGCGCCAGACCTCGTCCTCTTGGGCGAACCTCTTCTGGGCCTTGGCTTCCGCAGCGATGTACGTGGTCACGACGGGGGTTCTAGGCCGGAGAGGCCACGCTTTCAAGCCAGTACTCACCCGGCACGAAAGCGCCGCTCATAGCACGAGGTGCCGGCCCTTCTGGCGGCGGCAGAACATGGCCAGGGTCGTCGTCGCGTCACCCACCCCGGTGTTTCCGCTCTCGCCGACGCCGCTCGCCCCGAACTCCTCCCACTCCATGGCGCTGTCCGTTCCGTCGTTCTCCTTGAGCATCCCGCCGAGGACGCGTCGCGCGCGATAGAGCTTGGCGTCGTCGGGCGTCCAGAGGCTCGTCGCCAGATCGTGCGGGTTCACGTTCATGGAGAAGCGCAGGAAGTCGTCGAAGGTCGCAGTCTCCATGGTGACCAGGATGGGCATGAAGAACTCGGTGAGGGCGGGCCTCAGGGTCTTCTCCTTGCCGTCCCAGTCCACCACCAAGGTCGTCTCCGGCGTGACCCGGCCCAGCACCACGGGGGCGGCCACCTCGGCATGATCGGCGTAGTCGCTTCCGGTCACCCTCCCCCCCTCGAGAAGCACCTTCACCCCGGCGGACCGCGCCGCCTCCAGGATGCTGGTGACCGTGCTGGCGCGATGCACCATCACCGGGCTCACGATCTTGGTCTCCCCGGGCGCAGCGCCTCGCGGATCGCGCATCTCCCAGGTCTTCATCTCGGCCACGATGAGGGGCTCGAGGCGATCGAGCGTCGCCGGGCTGCCGGCGATCCCGTGAAGGCTGGTGCACTTGTGCGAGCCGAGACCCAGCTTGGAATAGGCGAGACGCACCGCGATCCTCTGCAGCTCGGGCCCGGAGAAGCCGTCGTCGATCCACGACCAGTTGCAGCCGCCCCCTTCGAACTTCACCGGGCGCACGCCGCGCTTGGCCTGCAGGACCTTCGCCGTCTCCGCGCTTCCGGTGACGCTGACCACGGCGATGCGCGCGTCCTCCACGATGGGCCCTACGTCGCCACCGAAGCCCTCGATCTTGTGCACCGCGCGCGGGTCGGCGCCCGAGGCCAGCAGCATCTTGACGAGGGTGGTGCTGGTGATGGCGCAGAACGGGTGCCCCTTGAAGATCATCGGCGAGCCGCTGAGGTAACAGGCGGCGATCTGGATCCCCGGGATGCCGTAGACGAAGTTCATCGGCGTGATGACGGTGCACACTCCGGCCGGGACGTAGGCGTCCTTCCAGTAGGTCTGCCCGGCCAGCATGGTGGGGACGAGCTCCCCGCGCATGGCCTTCTCGGCGTTGCCCTCCAGGTGATCGGCTGCGCGCTTGGCCTCCCAGAAGTCCTTGTCGGCCTCCAGGCGCGTCTTGGGGGTCTCCTGCCGGAGCTCGTCGAGGCATTCCTCGTAGAAGTAGTGGAGGAGCCGTGAAAAGTTCTTGATGACGTGCTTTCGGTAGGCGAGCCCCTCGGCGGTCCACTCCAGCGAGCTCCAGAAGGCGAAGGCGCGATCGATGGCGTGCTGGCAGTCGGCGGGCGTCGAGCGGGCCATCTCGAAGAGCGTGACCCGGCGATCGGCCAGCGACTTCATGGGCACGAGCTCGGCCGTGCGCAGCCACTCGCCCTCCACCAGGTTGAGACACGTGACCGGCTTGTCCCCGGCCTGGCGCGGGATCGGGCGTCCGAAGAGGTAGGGGCGCAGCGCCTCGCAGTGGGCGTCGCTCAGCTGCAGGGAGAAGAGGGAGTAGGCGGCGCGGCGCGGCGTGTAGAGAGCGGCCACGGGGTCGGGACCGCCGTGCTCGTCGATGGAATCGGCGTGGAATCGCGCTGCGGCTCCGGCGAGGCGGGCAGGAAAGAGCCTGGCGTCGCCCATCGAAGACCGAGCCTCAGAGGTCGTCGACGTCGGCGCAGCAGCGGAAGCCGGTCGAGTAGTCGAGATGGGACATGGGATGGGCGGTGGTCCGGTAGTAGCAGCCGTCGCCGTTGAGGTGGGTGTCCAGGTAGTAGCCGCCCTGGAAGGTCCCGTCCGGATCGTCGACCCATTCGTGCAGGTTGCCCACCATGTCGAAGACGCCGTACTCGTTGGTGCACTCGGCGCGCTCCCCCGTGCGCGTCAGCGTCCCGTCGAGCTGGTTCAGCCGCGGGTCGACCATGTTTCCGCCGTAGCCCCACATCCAGCGATGCTCCGGCTTGTCGTCGAGCTCGGCATTGAAGAAGTGCATGGAGCTTCGCCCGTTGTCGTTGCAGCGGCCGACCTGGCGCTCGTTGCCGTAGGGGAAAATGGTCTTTTTCGGCCCCATGCAGGCATTCTTCCACTCGTCCGGCTTGCAGAGGCGCTTGCCGCTGCGCTCACACGCCGCCGCCGCCTGGTAGCCGCTGATGTACCCCTGCGGGTAGACGCCCGCCTGGCTGACCGCGCGGGTGACGACGCCCTCGGGGAGCACGTCGAAGTAGGGCCACACCCTCTCGCTGCCGTCCGGCATCACCTGCATCAGCGAGGCCTCGTAGACATCGACGCAATACGAGTGGCCGATCATGACCATGTCGGACGGGCACACGTAGCGATTGTCGCGGGTGGGGGCGGCCGGCGGCTCCAGCGCCCCATCGCCGTCGTCGTTTCCCTCGAAGGCCTTCAGCGCCGCCAGAGGAATCGAGCGACCGCGCGAAGGCTCTTTCGCGCTGCGCAGGTCCCCTTCGAAGGGGAACACGCGCGCGCGCTTGGCCCCTCGCCGGTCGCCTTCGTCCGCGCTCTCGGCGCTGTAGGTGCACGACACGGGTTCTGCAACCAGCGAGACTTGCGCGGAAATATCGCTATTCGCCGAAAGGACGAGCGATGCGGCGAGGAGCGGATAGACGAGCAAGTTCACCTCTGCGTGCGTAGCCCTCTGCGCGAAACACTTGAGCAGCCCCGGGCATGTCCACGGGTATCGCGGACCCGCGCGCCTTGGGAACCCTCAATCGACACGCTCGCGATCGGTTCCGTAGGCGCCTGGAAGTGCATGTAAGCAGGGCTTCGTCGGGGTCGAGGTCCGCCGCGAGGCCTATCGCCGCGGTACATTGGCCCTGAAGCGATGCCGCCGGCCCTTCCCCTCGCCGCGCGCGCGTGCCGCTCCGTCGGCCTGGTCCTCGCCGGTGGAGCGGCCCGCGGCGCGTACGAAGTCGGTGTCGTGCGCTACCTCCTCGAAGAGGTCACCCGGACCCTCGGACACGACGTTCCCCTGGACGTCCTCTGCGGGACGTCGGCCGGCAGCATCAACGCGTGCATGCTGGCGGCGCACGCCGATCAGCCCGCGCGTCGCGGCGAGATGCTGGCCGCGCGCTGGACTGGCTTGCACGTGGAGGACGTGGTGCGGCCCTCGGCGGGCGAGCTCCTCCACCTGGCCGGGCGCCTGCTCGGTCGTTCGGCCAGAAAGCGCAAGGACGCCCGGGCCGGGCGGCGCGGCGGAATCTTCGATCCCAGCGGCGTCGAGGCCATCGTCCGGGACGCCATCCCTTTCGACCGCATCGCCGACCACATGCGGGCCGGACGCCTCTCCGCGCTGAGCATCTCGACCACCCACGTCGCCACCGGACGCACCATCGTCTTCGTGCAGCGTCGCGACGGGGGCCTGCCGGCCTGGGGCAAGGACCCCACCATGGTCGGCCGCGCCGCGTCCATCCGGGTGGAGCACGTGCTGGCGTCGGCGGCGATCCCGCTGCTCTTTCCGGCCGTGGACATCGACGGCCAGTTCTACTGCGACGGCGGGCTCCGGCAGAACGTCCCGCTCTCGCCGGCACGCCGCCTCGGCGTCGACAGCCTGGTGGTGGTCAACCCGCGTTACATCCGCGAGGAGGCCCCCCCGGCCGGGATCGCGGCGGCGCGTGAGGCGGAATACCCCGACCCCCTGTTCGTGGTGGGCAAGGCCATGAACGCACTGCTGCTCGACCGCATCGAGAACGACATCGAGCGGCTGGAGCGCCTGAACGCCGTGCTCGCGGCAGGGACACGGCGCTACGGCGAGGGCTTTGCCCCGGCCATCAACGAGGAGCTCGCCAAGGCAGGGGTGGGGGCGCTGCGTCGCCTCGACGTGGTCTACGTTCGCGCGTCGCAAGACATCGGCGTGCTGGCGGCCGAATACGTGCGCTCCCCGGCGTTCTCCCGGCGCGTGCACGGGCTGACCGGGCGCGCGCTGCGGCGCGTGGCAGAGGGGGAGAGCGAGGCGGATCTCCTGTCGTACGTGCTCTTCGACGGCGAATTCGCCGGTCGGCTCATCGAGATGGGGCGCGCCGACGCGAAGAACAAGCACGCCGCGCTGGTGAGCTTCTTCGAGAGGCGCGGCCCTGCCTAGGGGCGGCGAATGCCGTCCCCGTCCTGAGAACGTCACGACGGAGTCTGTCGGGGCTTTGACCGACAGTCTCCTAGCTGGATCCGTCAGCGCGGGACCGTTTCTTTGCTTTCTGCCGTGTCCGGCGCATGCTCTCGGCCGTTCGCCATGCGTCGCGCGCTCGCGGTCCTCCTCGTTCCGCTCGTCCTCTTCGGGTGCGCGGAAAGAAAGCCCGCGGGCGATGCGCCAGGCCTTGTCGCCCTGGCCTCGGGGCCGTCCGCCGGAACGGCGGCGTCTTCGGCGCCGGCAGGGACACCGGCGGCAGCGGCAAGCGCGCTCGCCTCGGCGTCCGCGCCGTCGCCCCCGGCCCCCCCACGTCTTTACGTCCGCGCACGCTCCCTCGCCATCCACGCCGACCCATCGCTCGCCGGCAAATGGATCGGCACCCTGGCCGCGGGGGACTCCGTCGACCTGCGCGACGAGCCTCCGCGGACCGCTCGCGGCTGTGCGACGGTTCGCGCGGTGGTGCCACGCGGCTGGGCTTGCGCCGACGGCGACGCCGCAACGCTCGACGCCGGCGACACCGTGTGGCTCGCGCTCCGGGCACACGCCCCCGACTACACGTCCCCGTGGCCGTACTCCTACGGCGAATCGCGCGGGGCACGCCGCCACCGGTCCTTGCCCGACCTGGAGACGCCCGCCTGGCCGGCCTCGCTCCTCGAACCGGGTGCAGCCATCGCCCCGCGCTCCACCGTGGCGTGGCTCGACGAGGTCGACTCCGGCGGGGCCACCTGGCTGCGCGCCAGCGACATGAGCTTCTTGCGCAAGGACCGCATCAGCGCCTTCGAGCAGGTGCCCTTTCACGGCGTGAGGCTGGGCCAGGGATCCGGCGAGGCGCAGCTCCCGCTGGCGTTCTTCAAGCGGGCGCCTCACGCGAAGTACCGGCGCGACGCCGACCACCGCCTCCTGGCCACCGAGGAGAGCTGGCCGCGCCTGGCGTGGATCGGGCTCACCGGGCAGACCGAGAAGCACGGCCGCAGCATGTACTGGGAGACGCGCGAAGACGGGGTCTGGATCGACGCACGCGATGCCGCCATCATCGCACCCGACGCGAGCGCCGTGCCCCAGGGCCCGCACCCCACCTGGATCGAGGTCGCCGCGCTGCAGGGGTGGCTCGTGGCCTACGAGGGCGACGCAGCCGTCTATGCGACGATGATCTCCGCCGGAAAGCTCGGCGCGGCACGCCCGGAGGCCGACGAAGCGGGCGGCGATGCGCACCAGCCGCCGGCGACGACGCCGATCGGCACCTTTCGCATCCGGGAGAAACTACGGACGGCGACCCTGCAGAGCGATCTCGACGACGGCACGGAGTTCGTGCACGCCGAGGTCCCCTGGAGCCAGCGGTTTTACGACAAGTATCTCCTCCACACCGCGTACTGGCACGACCAGTGGGGCGAGGGGCACAGTGGAGGCTGCGTCAACCTTTCCCCGGTGGACGCCCGCTGGCTCTTCGAATGGACCGAACCGAAGGTTCCCCAGGGGTGGCACGCCGTGCGCACGCTGGACGGAGACGAGGCGCCCGCGACTCTGGTGGTCATCCACCCCTGACGGCGTGGAGACGGTCGCTCGCGCCCTGTCTCTCACCCGCCACCCGGGCTCACCAGCCGCGCTGAGGCTTGCTGCCCGCCGACGAGCTCGCGGGGAGCGGCCAGATATGGACGCCCAGCGCCGCAATGGCCGCTGCGGCCTCTTTCGGCACGCCAGTTGTCGACCCGCCGCCGCGGTGTCCACGACGCAAGAGCACCTGGTGGGGCGAGTCGCCGAGGACGAAACGCGCGACCGCCTCCCGGCCGTTTTCGTGAACGACGTAGGTGATCTCGAGACCTTCGTGGTCGAACGTGTCTTCCAGCGCCATGGGAGCCGGGCTTAGTAAGCCCCGCCGGGCCGGCGCGCAAGGCCCGGGGCCAGAATCAGCCCGCTAGGAGCTTCCCCGCGCCACGCGCGAGAGATCCGGCTGGCTGCCGCTCTTGGCGCGTTGGCCGATCTGTCGCAGCAGCTCGCCGACGAGCTCCGTCGTCATGATCGGCTTGCTGAGAAAGGCGTCGCACCCGGCGGCCAGGGCGAGCTGCTCGAACTTCTGCGAGGCCAGGCCCGTCAGCGCGATGAGCGCCATGTCCTGCGTGCGATCGTCACCCCGGAGGCGCCGGGCGACCTTGAAGCCGTCGACCCCCGGGAGAATGAGGTCCAGCACCACCGCGTGCGGTCCGAACTGGAAGGCCTTTTCGATGCCGGTCGCCCCGTCGGACGCCTCCAGCACCATGAAGCCCGCGGACGCGAGTTCGGCCGCGTAGAGCTCGCGAGTCGAGTCTTCGGCCTCCACGATGAGAACGAGCGGTCCTCGCGGGCGAACCCCCGAAGGCGAGCGGCGCACAGACGTGGGACGTTCGGACATTCGTACCTTCCCCTCCCCCCATTATTACCATTACCCGGCGATCTTCCAGGGATGTTGATGAGCCATTTGCACGAATGCGCGGAGCGACCGCCTCTACGCCGCGAATTCAATGACCATTGCCGTCCCCGGGGGTCTTGAGGATGCCATCCGGGTCTCCAAGAAACTCGTAGTGCATGGTGTCGCGCAGCACGTCGTGTCCGAGCCAGTAGAAGCCGTAGCGCTCGAAGGCGTGCACCCAGCACTCGGGCATGGCCATGCGGTCGTACTCGGTCTTCGCCGGCCGCTTGCAGGCCGGAGCGTCGTTCCAGGGCGGGACGCATCCGCAGCAGGTGTTGATGGCAGGATCGATATCGATGGCGATGCCGAAGATATGATTGGTCACTTCGCCGCCCCGATAGGTGTTCCTGAAGCGAATGCCAGCGAGCGCGTGCGCGATGTAGGGATGGTCGGCGCACGTGCGTTTGATGTCTTCCTCTACACACATGAGCGCAGGGACCACCTTGCGATGCATCTTCACTGGCAATCCCATGAAGGTGGTGTCTACGACCGAGGCGCTGGGCGGCTGGGCGTCCGGCCCCGGCCTTCCGAACGGACGGAACCAGCCGTAGTGGTCGGTTCGCCATTGTATCGCGTGCTGGTTGCCGTCCTTCTCCTTGAGGAAGTTGCTGCGGATGAGAAAGTCCTGGGGCGCCTGTTCGTTGCACGCGCTCGTGGGTGCCGGCGAGACGGCGAGAAGAGGCGGGGCGGGCGGAGGCGGCGGCGGGGGAGCGACGGCGACGGAAGCATCGGCCTCGGAGACGACCGGCGCAGACGACGCCGCGGGAGGAGGAGCGCTCGAAGAAGGGGGCTTGGGAGGTGGCAAGGTCGACCGGGCGGCGCACGCGATGAGCGCCTCGAACACGCCGAGCGCAAAACAGAGGAAGGCCAGCCGTCGCATCGGGGCCACCGTACTGGACGGCCGCGCGGTACCGCCATACGAAGAACGGGAAGATGGTCCCGGAAGAGCTCTTCGGAGGCGACTGAGACATGGCGCAGGCGCACTGGCTCATCAAGAGCGAGCCCACCGCATACTCCTTCGACCAGCTCGTCGCCGACGGGGGGACGGCCTGGACCGGAGTACGCAACTTCGCCGCACGCAACAGTCTGCGCGCCATGAAAAAGGGCGACTTGTGCCTCTTCTATCACTCCAGCGAAGGCAAGGCCGTGGTCGGGATCGCGCGCGTCGTCCGCGAGGCCTACGCCGACCCGACGCAAGACCCCGAGGGGGAGGACTGGAGCGCGGTGGACATCGAGCCGGTACGCGCGCTCAAGGCCGCCGTGACCCTCGACGAGATGCGCGCGCACCCGGTCTTGGGCAAGATGGTCATCTTCCGGCAGACGCGGCTCTCGGTCGTGGCCGTCACGAAGGAAGAGTTCGACACCGTGGTGGAGCTGGGAAAAAAGAGGCTCCCCCCTGCCTGACATGCCGATCAAGCCGCCGGCGTCGCACGCCCTGGAGTCGAGTATGTTCCCGACGCGCTTCTCTCGTCTGCCCGAAGCCCGCGCACGCTTCGGGGACCGGGTGGACCGGCTGGGTGCATTCCTCGGGCGCGTGGACCCGCTGGCCGACGACGTCGTGGCGGCCATCGCGGGAACCCCGGGCGGCTGGCGTCTCTTCGAGGAGGCCGCCCGGCAGGGAGTCGAGCGGGTGGTAGGCGCCCCGGTGAGCTTTCGCGCGCTGTTCGATCAGGTGGAGCACGTCCCGGTGTGGGTGGATTGGGATGCCGTCGATCGCGGCGGAGAAGCGCTGCTGCGTGCCGGGCCGCTGGGAGGGATCGTACTGGCCCTCAAGTCCCTGGTGCTCGGATACACGTCGCCGGCCGGGAACAAGCCGCTGGTGTTCAGCGGTCGCCTGCAAGACCAGGCGCCCCGGCGGCTCAACGAGACCGCGCGCTTCGTCCAGGCCACCATCACCCCGCGCGCGATGCGCCCGCGCGGCGAGGGGTGGCAAATCACCCTCAAGGTCCGGCTCATCCACGCCCACGTGCGCCGGATGATCCTCGAGAGCGGTCGCTGGGACGCGGCCGCCTGGGGCGCGCCGATCAACCAGCACGACCAGGCGGCGACCTTGCTTCTCTTCTCGACCATCGTGCTCGAGGGCCTTCGCCAGCTGGGCATGCGCATCCCGGGCGCCGAGGCGGAGGCGTACATCCACCTCTGGCGCTGGTCGGGCTGGCTGATGGGAGTCGACCCCGAGCTGGTGCCGGCCACCGAGGCCGAGGGCGTGCGCCTCCGCGAAGTGATCACGGCGACGATGGGGGAGCCCGACGAGGACTCGCGGAACCTGACGCGCGCGCTCCTCGAAGCGCCCCTGCGAAGGGGGACCACCTCCCGCGAGCACGCCAACGCCGAGCGCGCGGTGCGCTTCAACGCCGCCCTCTGCCGCGCCCTCCTCGGCGGGGAGATGGCCGACAAGCTCGCCGTCCCGAACACGTCGTGGCGCTACACCATTCCCTTTGCGCGGCGCCTGGTCTCCAGCATCGAGATGGTCCGCCGGCGCGTTCCCTTCGGCGACCTCCACGCGGTCCGGGCGGGCACCCGCTACTGGGATCGCGTGGTCGAGATCGGGCTCGCCGGGACCATGGCCGAGTTCGGGCTTCCGCAAGGGCTGACGCGCGCGGCCTGATCGTGCGTTAGGTTCTGCGGTTCGTGCGACCGCTCCCCCCGAAGATCACCCCCCACCCGCGCAGCGCCTGGGCACAGCTCCGCGAGAGCCTCCAGCACACGCGAATGACGCTCGCCCTGGTGTGGCACTCGTCGCCGCCGCAGACCATGGCGCTAGGCGTGCTCACCCTCGTCGGCGGGCTGGTGCCGCTGGGGGTGGCGTATGCCGGAAAGCGCATCGTCGACGCCGTGGTGTCGCGAAAGGGCGGCGCCACGCTGCACTGGGTGCTCGGCGAGCTGGGCCTGGTGGTGGCCATGGCCACGGTGCAGCGCGGCCTCGGCCTGGTACGCAGCGTGCTGGGGGCGCGCCTGGGCGTCGACATCAACGTCACCATCCTGGAGAAGGCCCTGGGCCTCGACCTCCGCTTCTTCGAGGACCCGGACTTCTACGACAAGCTGACGCGCGCCCGCCGCGAGGCCTCGTCGCGGCCCATCGCGCTGGTCACCACCGCCTTCGGGCTGATCCAGAGCGCCATCACCCTGCTGGGCTACGGCGCGCTGCTCGTGCGCTTCAGCGGCTGGGCGGTGCTGGCGCTCTGCGCGGCGACCATCCCGGCGACGGTGGCCGAGATGCGCTTCTCCAAGCTGGCTTTCAAGATTCGAAACTGGCGCTCGCCGGAGTCGCGACGCTTGACCTACCTGGAGTACGTGCTGGCCAACGACGAGCACGCGAAGGAGGTGAAGCTCTTCGGCATCGGGCCGATGCTGCTGGAGCGCTACAAGAAGCTGAGCGAGGAGTTCTACGAGCAAGACCGCAAGCTCTACCTTCGCCGCGCGAAATGGACGCAGCTCCTCTCGCTGGTGGGAACGGGGACCTTCTACGCCGCCTACGCCGCGATGGCGCTGATGGCCGCGGCGGGGGCGCTGACCCTGGGAAACATGACGATGTACGTGGTCGCGTTCCGTCAGGGCCAGCAAGCGTTCCAGTCGGCGCTCGCGGGGATCGGCGACATGTACGAGCACAATCTCTACATGTCGAATCTGTGGGACTACCTGAAGATCGCCAGGGCCGGGGCGCGCGTCGCGGCGGGGCCGGGGACGGTGGGCGAGAGCGCCGGCGCCAGGGCGGGCTCCGGGATCGTGCTGGAGGACGTGGGCTTCAAGTACCCCGGCAAGGACGCGTGGGCGCTGCGTCACGTCAGCCTGTCGATCCCCGCGGGCGAGAGCCTGGCGCTGGTCGGGCAGAACGGCGCCGGCAAGACCACGCTGGTGAAGCTTCTGACGCGGCTCTACGAGCCGAGCGAGGGACGCATCCTCCTCGACGGGCGCGACCTCCAGGAGTGGGACCCGGAGGTGCTGCGGAAGCGCTTCGGCGTCCTCTTCCAGGACTATAACCAGTACCAGCTCAAGATCCGCGAGAACGTCGGTCTGGGAAGCGTGGAGCACCTGGAGGACGAGCCGCGCATCGAACGCGCGGTGGAGCACGGCGGAGCCGGCGAGATCGTCGCCTCGCTGGAGGGCGGCCTCGACGCGCTCCTCGGACGGTGGTTCCAGGACGGGGCGGAGCTCTCCGGCGGGCAGTGGCAGAAGATTGCCCTGGCGCGGGGCTTCATGCGCGAGGAGGCCGACATCCTGGTGCTCGACGAGCCCACCGCGGCGCTCGACGCGGAGTCGGAGCACGCCGTCTTCGCGCGCTTCCGCGAGCTGGCCGAGGGGCGGACGACCATCGTCATCTCCCATCGCTTCCCCACCGTGCGCATGGCGCGCAGCATCGTGGTGCTGGACCACGGTACCATCATCGAGCGGGGGACCCACGACGAGCTGGTGGCGCGCGGCGGGACCTACGCGCGGATGTTCGCGCTCCAGGCGGAGGGGTACCGCTAGGCTCCTAATGCCCGTGGCGGTGGTGCAGGTCGGAGCCGTGGGAATGCAGGTGCGAGAGGGGCTCGTGCCGGTGCGCGTGGGAGTGCTCGCGGTCGGGATAGACGTCGTGGGGGTGGGTGTGGTGCCCGTCGTCGTGCCGGTGGGCATGCTCGTGCTCGAGGATGTCGTGGGTGTGCGTGTGGTCGTGCGACTCGGTGAGATGAAGAGCCACGCCGACGGCGCAAAGAGCCCCCGCGCCGAGCGTGGTCAGGCCGCCTGCGCGCTCGCCCATGGTCCAGGCCAGCCCCGCTCCGAGGAACGGTGCCGCAGCGAAGATGGAGCCCGTTCGCGCGGCCCCCACCACGCGCTGCGCACGCAGGTAGAGCCGCAGGCTGAGCCCGTAGCCCACCGCGCCGCAGGCCACGAGTGCGCCGGCCTTGCTCCAGGCGGGCCACGGCTCGGAGAGGGCGCGCGCCAGCGCCAGGGAGAGGGCGGCGCCGAGGGCGCCCTTGGCGAGGACCACCTGGGTGGGGTCCCGGTCGGCGAGCGGGCGCCCCACCACGTTGTCCCCTGCCCACGCGAGCGTAGCCAGCGCGACGGCGAGCGCTCCCCATCCCGCCGCCAGGGACGTCCCGCGCCCGTCCAGCACGAGGAGCGCGCCGCCGCTCACCATGGCCGAGACGGCGAGCCCCACGCGCGCACCGAGGGGCTCGTGCCAGAGCAGCCGCGCGAGCAGGACGGTGAAGACCGCCTCCAGGTTCAGCAGCAGCGCCGCGGTGACCCCGCTGGTGTGCTGGAGGCCCCACGCGAAGGCCATGGGCGCGGCCACCGCTCCCAGCAGCGCCACGGCGACAACCCGTCCGGCGTCGCTCCGTCGAAGCGGCGCGTCGCCTGTCCCCAGGGGAATCGCCGAGACCAGCGCGGCGCCCCCGTACAGCAGAGCGGCCGTGGTGAACGGCCCGACGCCGCGGCCGAAGCGCTGGACGAGCGGCGTCGTCCCACCGAAGGCCACGGCCGACGCGAGCGCCAGGGCGCCTCCGGCGACGATGGGGCTCGGCCGCATCACCCCCTCTTGGCCAGCGCCTCGCGAAGCCTCGCCGCGGCCAGGTCGACCGCGCGCACGCTCTCGCGCAGCGCCGCGCCGAGGAAGAGGAACCCGTGCATCTGGCCTTCGAAGCACGCCAGCTCCACGTCGACGCCGGCCGCGCGCATCTTGTCGGCGTAGGCCTTTCCCTCGTCGCGGAGGGGATCGAAGCCGGCGGTGATGACCAGCGCCGGGGGGAGCCGCGACAGATCGTGGGCGAGCAGCGGCGAGGCCAGCGGGTTCTTCGCGTCGGCGGGGTCGCGCAGGTAGTGGCCGAGGTACCAGTCGATGGCCGCTTTGCCGAGGAAGTAGCCATCCGCGAACATCGCGTGGGAGGGCGACCCGCGCGTCAGGTCGGTGGCCGGATAGACCAGCAGCTGGAAGGCCGGGCGGCGTTCGGCGTCGCGGAGTCCGATCGATGCCAGGGCGGCGAGGTTGCCTCCAGCGCTATCGCCACCGACCGCGATCCGCGCGGCATCGAGACCCAGCCGCGGCGCGTTCTCCAGCACCCAGCGCGCGGTGGCGATGGCGTCTTCCGTCGCGGCGGGGAACGGGTGCTCCGGCGCCAGGCGGTAGTCGACGGACACCACCTTCACCGCGGCCCGTTCGGCCAGCGCTCGACACAGGAGATCGTACGATTCGAGGGAGCCGACCACCCAGCCGCCGCCATGGAAGAAGACCAGCCCGGGGGCACTGGACGCCGGCGCCGACTCCGGCGCATAAACGCGCACGCGACGCGGTCCGGAGGCGGTGGGAATCGTGTGATCGTAGGCGCCGACACCCGGCGGCGGCGCGAGATCGAGCGTCGGCGCGGCGCGGTCGAGGGCCGCCCGTGCCTGGGCGACCGGTCCTCCCGTGAGCTCCGGCAGATGAAACCGGTCGATGAGCCACAGCAACGCCTGGAGCTGCAGGTCCAGCTCGAGCCCGTCCGGCGAGAGGCTCGGCGGCCCCACGATCCGGCGGAGAATCGCCGGCGGAAGCGAGGTCAAGGTGCAGGCCGCGGCCCGCTCCAGCGGCCTAGGAAGACGAAGCGCCACGGCTCGCCCGCTCGTCAGGTGGGGCCGAGCGAGTCGATGAGCGAGTCCAGCTCCTTGGCGGCAGCGCTCACCGTGGCGTCCGGGCCCGTCATCTTGAAGAACCAGAAGCCGCTCGGCGCTTCGACGATGTCCCCCACCAGGCGCTGACCCTGGCGGGGCGTGGTCGTGCTCGAAGGCATTCCGGGCATGGCCATGGGCGTGTACGTCCCGGCGACCTCGACGCGCGTCACCGCCATGCCGTTGACGGAGCGCTTGGTCCGCTCGACGGCGGACGACGCGGGCTGGAGCTGCCTCACCCAGCGATCGATGTTGTCGTCGACCGAGCCGCCCTGACCGGGACCGAAGGTGATGACCGAGCACTCGGCGTCCTCCTGGTCGCTCCCCGCGCGGGGCACGCGATACTCCGCGGCGCGCATGGGAGTCGAAGGCACGCGTCGTTGCCAGCGCGGAGGGTCGTTCCAGCGCAGCGCGAGCACGCGCGGAGCGGACGATGCCGCCGGATGGACCATGGGGTGAGGAGCCATCGCCGCGCTCGGGAGGGGGGTCGGCTGCCGCACGGCGGAGGACTCCGGCCCCGCACTGAGCTCGGACGGCGTGCGCGAGCAGGCGATGAGGGCGGCGGCCGCGAAAGAGAGACCGAGGTGGATGCTGCGCATGGGGCGGCGAGCCTACTCTACCTCCGCCAGCCGCGAGCTGTCGCCTGCGCCCCCCCGGTCCGGACGGGGCCCTGTCCCGCGCGACCACAGCGTGCGCTCCACCATGGCGCGAAAGACGAGCTCGAGCGCGCGCCGCACGTGCGCTCCTTCCAGGAGACCCATCGCCCGCGCGATGGCTTCGAGGGTAGACAGGCCCGCCTCGTGCGTCTCGGCGCGCAGACGGTAGACCGACGGCTCTCCGGGGGGGAGCGACACGGACGGAACGTCGCCCAGCCCCGCGACGCGGTTTCGCACCTTCGATGCTTGCCTCCAGGTGCCGTCGGGCACGACCAGCGTGACGGGCCGCTCCGACGCGATCCAGGGCGACCGCTCGTCCAGCAGCGTCGCGCCATCGTACGGGAAGAGGAAGAGCGGCGTCGCGCTTGGATCCCAGGCGAACGGCGCCGTGGGCTCCGACGCGTGGCCCCGCACGATGACCTCGCTGTTGGCCAGGCACTCCGCGGCGAGCCGTCCGGTGTTGGTGGGCTTGCGATCCTCGAAGCGGTGGATGAGAAGGACGAGGCGCGTGCGCGTGGCGAGGCGCGGGCTGGGCATGAGCGGGCAGACGCAAAGGGTGCCCAGCATGCGGCAGCGGCCGCAGCGAAAACGTGTGTTGTCCCGTCGGCTCATTCCACGGGCTCGTCCCAGCCGCGGTGGATCAGCGAGCCGGAGGGCTTGTTGGCCACGACGAGGTGGGCGTAGGCGAAGAGGATTTCGAAGGAGGGCAAAGGCCCGGGCATGGTGAAGGGAGGACTCTATCGGCGTGGGCGACGGCCGCGCCAGTCCATCGCCGTCGCCGGTGCGGCTGGGTCGGAAGGGCGTCATGAAGACCGGGCGCGTGTTTCTTGGCCCGCCACCGCGCGCGCCTCTTACGATCGCCGGCATGCGCCCCGTCCTTCATGCCCACTGTCCGCGCGCTCGTATACGGCGCACCGTCGAGACCGCGTGCGAAGTCGTGCGCGCGCGCGACTACGCGCTCCTCGGGACGAGCGTCGTGGACCTCTCGGCGCGAGGGATGCTCCTCCAGACGGAGAAGCCCGTCATGACCGGCGAGGAGCTGCTGGTCCTCTTTCGAGGCCCCTCGGGCGACTGGTACGATTACGACGCCACCGTGGCCCGCGTCCTCCACGCGCGACGGCGAGGCGATGCCCGGCGCGCCATCGGCATCGCCTTCCAGTCGCTCGATCCGTGGCGGGAGATCCTCCTCTGCGATTCGCTGAAGCGAGCACCCATCGCCCCACGCGCGACGGCACGCGCGCTCGCGGGCTAGCGGAACCCCGCCGGCGTACGAGACGTCAGGCCGCCGCGTCGGCGCGGGACAGGGCGCCGTCGAGGATGGCCAGGCAGCCCTCCAGCGAGTCGCACTGATTGAGCTGCTGCCGCAGCGACGCGGCGCCGTGCAGTCCCTTGAGGTACCCCGCCAGGTGACGGCGCGTGCAGTGAACGCCGTAGGGCTCACCCCGCTGCGCAACGTTGGCGACGAGGTGCTCGCGGCAGAGGGTGATGCGCTCTTCGGGCGTGGGCGCCGGAACCTCGACCCCGTGGTCCAGCAGGCCGCGGGCCTCGCGGAAGATCCACGGGTGCTCGATGGCGCGGCGGCCCACCATGACCCCTTCGCACCCGGTCTCGTCGAGGGCCCGGCGTGCATCGCTCGCGCTGCGCACGTCGCCGTTGACCAGGACGGGGATGGTCACCGCCGCGCGCGCGCGGGCCGCCCACGACCAGTCCGCCGCACCCGAGTGCCCCATCTGCGCGGTGCGGCAGTGGACGGTGATCGCCGCCACGCCGGCGTCCTCCAGGCGTCGGGCGAGGTCGACGATGGGCATGTGCGACTCCGGGCCGAGGCCGATGCGCGTCTTGACCGTGACCGGCACCGAGACGCTCTCCACCACCATCTTGGCCATCGCCACCATGGCCGCGGGATCGCGCAGCCAGCCAGCTCCCGCGCCCCGTCCGGCGATCTTGGGCACCCAGCAGCCGCAGTTGACGTCGATGAAGAGCGGCTCCGCGCTCTCGGCGAAGCGCGCGGCCTCGGCGAGGCGCTGGGGGTCGGCGCCGTAGATCTGGATGGCGGTGAGCGCGTCGTCGTCGGCGAGCTCGATCTTGCGGCGGGCATTGCGGCAGCCGCGAAGGAGCCCTTCGACGTTGACGAACTCGGTCATGGCCAGGGTCGCGCCGTGCTGGCGGCAAAGGCGACGGAACACGGCGTCGGTGACGTCCTCCATGGGGGCGAGGACGACGGGCTTTTGCGCGTAGAGCGCGCGAATGCGCTCGCGGGCCGTGGGCATCGGGGAGGCGAGGTGTAGCACAAGCCCAGGGCGGGTCCGGTCCCGTGCGAGAGTGACCCCGGCGCCGGCGGCCGTACCCGTCCGCCGAGCGTCGGCGGCTATGGGACGAGGGCCGCAGTCCCTTTGGCAATCCACATCGCCAGCAAATGCGCCAGCAGGTCCACCCCTCCCTCCGACGACGTCTTCACCGTGGAATTTCCGCCGCCGCCCGACAGCGCGGACCGCTCCGCCGCCTTGCGCGTCATCAGCCGGTCATCGAACGTCGCCCCCGGCGCGCGTTCCCGCAGCGCGCTCACCGCCAGCCGGTAATTCTCGCTCTCCGTCGCCGCCAGCGGCAAACCCAGCGCTCCCCAGCCGGTCCCGTGCTCGCGCAAGATCCACGGCAGCGCCCCGCTTCGCCGGAACACGTAGAGCACGCCGTCGCGCTCCTCGGCGGCGCTGTGCGTGCTCGTCTTCACCGTCTTGGTGAAGGCCATCCCGCCCGTCATCAGCGCCCGCCCCATCGAGAGCTTGGTCTCGCGCGTCTGCGTGGCCGCATCGACGCGGCGGCGATGCACCGCCGGGACGAGGGCCAGGACGTCGTCGTAAGGCAACCGCTCGTCCGGGCGATCGTCGAGCGTGACCGCATCGCCTCCCAGCCGCGGCCGGCGCATCGCCACCATGTCCACGGCGGCGACCACCGCGTCCGCGTCGCATGCCACCGCGCCGTGGCCGCGACCCCGCAGTCGCACGAGCAGCTCCAGGGCAAGGGCCTTGTCGGGCGTGGTCCGGACGACCGCCGGCGTACCCGCCGCCACCCGCAGGCGCGCGTCGTACACGGTCGCGCCCATGTCCACCGCGAGGGCGGCCAGGTCCTCCTCGACGGGGAGGCGAAGCTCGGCGATGGCGACCACGAACATGCGAGGCGAAAGCCCTCTATTGCGGCGCGGTCACCGGAGCGCACGTGGACACGCCGGCACCCACGATGTCGAAGCCGATCCCTTGCATGTACGACGTGTCGACGGTGCCGCTCACCGGATCGTAGTCGGCCACGTCGCTGCCGTTTCCCACGCCCTCGCCTTCCGACGTGTAGAGGTAGAAATGCCCACCCCAGAAGGAAAAGGCAAAGTCGGCCGGCACCTCGACCCCGTTCATCGGCACCGGCGTCTCCGTCGAACCGTTGGTCTTGTCGACCTGCGCCACCACGACCGGGTCGGTGGTGAAGAAGCCGAAGAGCCGTCCGTCGCCGGTGCCCGTCAGCTCGGCGTTCTGGTCGGCCAGCGCACCGGTGAAGCGGCCGATCGGGTCGACCGTCCCCTTCGCGAAGTCGACGAGGCCGAGGCCGACGTCGTCGCCCACGCCGGCCACGTAGAGTGACTCCGCCGAGGACCCCGCGCTTTCCGTCGAGTATCCCATTCCGACGCGTTCCCACCCGCCCGGCAGGCCGAGAATGGGGCCGGTGCAGCTCGCGTCCAGCGTGCTTACCTGGAAGATGGCGCCGATCGAATCGTCGGCGGCGACGTAGTCGACGTAGGCGACGGCGTTGCGGTCGACGGCCATCGAGTTGGGCTGCAGCACGGTTTTGCAAGCGAGGGGCCCGATCTCCGTCATCTGCTTCTTGTCGGGCGCGAAGCTGTAGAGATCGTTCTCGGCCGACAGGAGGTAGACGTAGTTCGTCGCCTGGTCGCTGCAGTCGTCCACTTCGCCCATCCCGCCGTCGCCGGTCAGGCTTCCGCCCTGGACGCCGCCACTCGAGCTGCTTCCGCTTCCGCTTCCGCTCCCGCTACCGCCGGCGAAGAGGCCCCCGCCGCCGGAAGCCCCGCTGCATCCGAAAGCGGCGCCGACCACGGCGCAGGCGAGGAGGCCGGGAAGAGCGGCTCGCATGAACCAAACGTACCACGGCCATCCGGCGCGGCCGTCCGTCGCGCGGCCCAGGCCCAGGATGTCGCTAGCCCCCCCTACGGAACCGTCGGCTTGACGATGCCGGAAGCCGCCTCATGCTGGCTCGGGTCGAGATGGCGCCCATCTGTCCTCGCTGCGGTCACGAGGCGCCCATCGTTTATCGAGGCGTTGTCCCCTATTGCACCGCGTGCGGAGCACTCCGCATGCCGCTCTCCAGCCCCTCGGTGAACCATGCCGGCAAGCCGGCCCGAGTCGGGGGAACGTTCACCAGCGTTCTCGGGTGGCTGGTGCTGGTATGCGGCGGATCGCTGGCCCTGGGGGTGGGGCTTCTCCTTCTGGCGCTCGGTGCGCCGGGGGTGGGGCTCGCCATCGCCGTACCGCTCGGCATCGTCGTGCTCGCCATCGGCATCGCGCTGGTCTGGAGCGGACGCTCGCTCACCCACGCCGGGGTCCAGGTCGCGCAGACCACGCACGATCAGGCGCTCCTGGCCATGGCCGCTCATCGCGGTGCGGTGACCGCGGCGGAGGCCGCCCGCGCGCTGGGCATCGGGAAGGACGAAGCGGACGCCATGCTCACCGAGCTCGCCAAGCGCGAACCCGAGCGAGTCGCCATCGACGTCGACGACGAGGGCGTGGTCTGGTACCGGGTGTCTGCAGCTCCCGGCGAGCCCATCCCCCACGTACGGGTGGCCGGCGGCGGCGATGGGCTCCGCGTCGCCCAGGCGCGCGACGAGGTGCAGGCCATCGATGACGTCCCGGATCCAGTCGCTTCGCGTGCTCCACGGTGAGCTCGACGCCTGCCGTGCCTGCCCGAAGGTGGTCGGGCCGGTGGTGCACGGCCCCCCGGTGATGAGTCGCGTGATGCTGGTCGGCCAGGCGCCCGGCCCGCGGGAGGGATCGTTCGGGAGGCCCTTCGCGTGGACGGCGGGGCGGACCTTGTTTCGCTGGTTCGAGGAAGCCCTCGGCGTCGACGAGGCGACCTTCCGCGCACGCGTCTACATCGCCGCGGTGGCGCGCTGCTTCCCGGGCAAGGCCCCGGGGGGCGGCGACCGGCGGCCCGACGCGCAGGAGATCGAGCGCTGCCAGCCCTGGCTGGCTCGCGAGACGGCCATCCTGCGACCTGAGCTGGTCATCGCCGTAGGGACGCTGGCCATCGAGCGGGTGCTCGGCCTGAAGGCGCCCCTGGCCGAGGTGGTGGGAACTGCGCGCCGTTCACGCTGGCACGGGCGCGATCTCGACGTGGTGGCGCTCCCGCATCCGAGCGGTGCGTCGCCCTGGCACAAGATGGAACCGGGGAAGACGCTGCTCGGCAAGGCGCTGCGAACGCTCGCGCGGCATCCGGCCATGAGGCCGCTGCTGGAAGGGTGAGCGGCCGTTCCGCGGGTCATCCATGTTTCGGGGATGTTCCGACGCTTGCCGCCGCGTCCGCCGGGGTTTACTCCCTGATGAGAGACCCATGATCGACTCCTTCGCCGCCAAATCCTCGCTCACCGTCGGCTCCGACTCCTACGCGTACTTCCGCCTCGGCGCGGTCTACGCCAAGCATCCGCAAGCGGCGCTGCTCCCCTATTCGCTGAAGATCCTCCTCGAGAACCTCCTTCGCACGGAGGACGACCTCTCCGTCCGGGCCGACGACATCGACGCGCTGGCGACCGTCGATCTCACCCAGCCGCCGTCGCGCGAGATCGCCTTCACCCCGGCGCGCGTGCTGCTGCAGGATTTCACCGGCGTCCCGGCGGTGGTCGACCTGGCCGCGATGCGCGAGGCCATGAACCGGCTCGGCGGCGACCCCAAGAAGATCAACCCGCTTCAACCGGTGGAGCTGGTCATCGATCACTCGGTGCAGGTCGACGCCTTCGGGTCGGCCGACGCCATGAAGATCAACGGACAGCTCGAGTACCTGCGAAACAAGGAGCGCTACCAGTTTCTCAAGTGGGGACAGAGCGCCTTCCGCAACTTCAAGGTGGTGCCTCCGGGGACCGGCATCTGCCACCAGGTGAACCTCGAGCACCTGGGTCGCGTGGCCATGAAGAGCGAGGACGGAAAGACGCTCTACCCCGATACGCTGGTGGGCACCGACTCGCACACCACCATGATCAACGGCCTGGGGATCCTCGGCTGGGGCGTTGGCGGGATCGAAGCCGAGGCGGCGATGCTGGGACAGGCGGTGTCGATGCTCATCCCCCAGGTCGTGGGGGTGAGGTTGACCGGCGCCTTGCCGGAAGGGTCCACGGCGACCGATCTGGTCCTCACCGTCACCGAGATGCTGCGAAAGAAGGGCGTGGTCGGGAAGTTCGTGGAGTACTTCGGCGACGGGCTGCCGCAGCTCAGCCTGGCCGACCGGGCGACCATCGCCAACATGGCCCCCGAGTACGGCGCGACCTGCGGCATCTTCCCGGTGGACGCCGAGACGCTGCGTTATCTGCGGTTCACCGGGCGTCCGGAGGGCCAGGTGAAGCTCGTCGAGGCGTACTTCACCCAGCAGGGTCTCTTCCACGCGCCCGGCGCTCCGGAGGCGCGCTACACGGACGTGGTGCACCTCGACCTTGGGTCGGTCGTGCCGAGCCTGGCCGGTCCCACGCGCCCGCAGGACCGCGTGAAGCTCACCGAGTCCAAGGCCAGCTTTCACACCGCCCTCGCCAAGCTCCTGGCCCAGTCGCCGAAGCCGAGCGCCCCCGACGCCAAGAGCGTGGCCACCCTCCACGGAAAGGACGTGGAGCTCCGGCACGGCTCGGTGGTCATCGCCGCCATCACCAGCTGCACCAACACCTCGAACCCCAGCGTCCTGGTGGCGGCGGGCCTGGTGGCCAAGAAGGCGGTGGAGAAAGGCCTGACGCGCAAGCCCTGGGTGAAGACCAGCCTCGCGCCGGGCTCCAAGGTGGTGACCGAGTACCTGGCCCAGGCAGGCCTCACCCCGTACCTGGAGAAGCTCGGATTCCAGACGGTGGGCTACGGCTGCACCACGTGCATCGGCAACAGCGGGCCGCTCGAGGAGCCCATCTCCAAGGCCATCGAGTCCGGCGCCCTGGTGGCGGCGGCGGTGCTGAGCGGCAATCGCAACTTCGAGGGACGCGTCCACGCCGAAGTGCGCGCCAACTACCTGGCGTCGCCTCCGCTGGTGGTGGCTTACGCCCTGGCTGGCACCATCGACTTCGATCCCTTCAGCGAGCCGCTCGGCACGGGGAGCGATGGCGCGCCGGTGTTCCTGAGGGACGTGTGGCCCACGCGCGCCGAGGTGCAAGGCGCCATCGATGCGTCCATCGACCGGGGCATGTTCGAGAAGGTCTACGGCGCCGTGTTCGACGGCGACGAGGAGTGGCGCAAGCTCTCCGTCCCCACCGGCGACCGCTACGCGTGGGACCCCGCGTCCACCTACGTCAAGCACCCGCCGTACTTCGAAGGGATGACCCGGGACCCGGCGCCGTTGACCGACATCCACGACGCGCGCGTTCTTCTGAAGCTGGGCGACAGCATCACCACCGATCACATCTCGCCGGCCGGATCCATCAAGAAGAGCGGGCCGGCCGGTCAGTACTTGCTCGAGCACGGCGTCGAGGTGAAGGACTTCAACTCCTACGGCTCGCGCCGCGGCAACGACGAGGTCATGGTGCGCGGCACCTTCGCCAACGTGCGCTTGCGCAACCTCCTCGCGCCGGGAACGGAAGGGGGCGTCACCCGCCACTTCCCGGGCGGTGAGCCCATGAGTGTCTACGACGCTGCCGTTCGCTACGCCAAGGAGGGTGCGCCGCTGATGGTACTGGCGGGCAAGGAATACGGGTCAGGCTCGTCGCGCGACTGGGCGGCGAAGGGCCCGAAGCTCCTCGGCGTCCGGGCGGTCATCGCCGAGAGCTACGAGCGCATCCACCGGTCCAACCTGGTGGGCATGGGGATCCTGCCTCTCGAATACACGGCGGGCGAGACGGCGGCCACGCTGGGTCTCACCGGCGAAGAGACGTTCTCGATGGAAGGCCTCGCCGACGCCATCGTGAAGCGTAAGGTGGTGGTGCGCGCCAAGCGCCCCGACGGAACGGTGCGCGAATTCAGCGCCACGGTTCGCGTGGACACACCGCAGGAGCGCGAGTACTACCGCCACGGGGGGATTCTCCAGTACGTGCTGCGCCAGCTCCTCGGACGCTGACGCGCCGTCGGGAGGCTGTGGCGTGTGATTGACACGCAACTTACGAGTCGAAGTAGCCACCGATCAGGAACGCGCTGCCCAAGGCCTCGAAGGCGTGAGCGCCTCGCGGGGGCGTCACGTCGGTCGACAGCGCGGGCCCGAAGCCGAAGAAAAAGTGCTGCACGGGGTGGATGAGAATGGGCGCCGAGAGCTCGACGGAGACGTCGCCCGGAGATCCGGCGGTCAAGGTGACGGCAAGTCGAGGCCAGAACGACCAGGACCCGGAGATCACCACGTGGTAGGCGGCCTGAGGTTGAACCCCGAAGCTCGACCCTCCGTCGTCGTGATGGAGGATGAGCGCCCCGCCGATCGCCCAGCTCGGCGCGACGAAGTAGTCGAGCTCCGGGGCCACGTCGATGGTGGGGCCGCCACCGTGGAACGACTGCGAGAAGCCGAGATTCGCGCGGTTGGAGATGACGAAGTTGCCTTGCTGTCCGAGGTCGGCGGCCGAGCCTCCGAAGCCGAGCGCGGACGAAGTGACCAAGAAGAGAACGCAGCCGGTCGAGGCGAGCGTTCCGAGCCGAGCAGTGGTTCGCATGGCCGCATGTCGCCTCGACCCGGCGGTAGGCGTCAAGTTTCGTTCGTCGGTTCCGTCGCTGGGATCGTCGAGGGAGGGCGCGGGCGAGGCTTTCGGTGAGCCGCCGCGCGCGGCGCCGTGGCACCATAGCTCGGCTGCCCGACGTCCTTGCCACTTCCACGATGCTTCGAACTTCCCCCCCCTCCTCCACCCGGCCGCCGCATTCCCCCGAGGCCGGGCGGTCGCCCGCGCAAAAGGGCCGAGCCGCGTGGGCGGTGGCTCTGCGCCGGCGCCGGTCGCTGGTCCTGGTCGCCACGGGGCTCATGGCCACGTGCTCCGTGGCGGCGTGCTTCTCCGCGTCTCCAACCGACGGAGGCGCGGGTGGCACCACGGCGAAGTCGCTGCGCGGCTGCGTCGTCGGCGAGGCGGGCGCCCCTCCCATGGCGCCGGGCGGGTACTACACCAACGGCGCGACTGTCTGCACCGCGAGCGGAACGCCGCACATCTTCCACGGGGTCGACCGGCCCTCGCTGGAGTTTGACCCCCGGGGCGAGTTCAACAACGGGGAGGGCATCCCCGCGTCAGACTTCCAGGCCATGGCATCGTGGCACGCCAATGTCGTTCGCATCGCCATGAACCAGGACTTCTGGCTGTCCAACGCCGCGCTCTACGCGCCCGAGTACGAGGACACGGTGGACAGGGCGGTCCACGACGCAGAGGCCGCGGGGATGGACGTCATCCTGGACCTGCACTGGTCGGACGCCGGGAACATCGCCGTCACCGAGACTGGCAAGGAGCAAAACTCGTCCGTCGACAGCGATCAGCAGCAAATGGCCGACGTCAACTCGCAGGAGTTCTGGTCCGAGGTCGCCGCCAAGTACGCCGGTGACGGGCATGTCCTCTTCGAGCTCTACAACGAGCCGAACAGCATACCCTGGGACACCTGGATCAACGGCGGCATGGTGGACACCTCGGGGCCCTCCGGCAGCGTGGTCACCTTCCAGGTCGTCGGCATGCAGGCGCTCTACGATACGGTGCGGCAGACGGGCGCCAAGAACCTCGTCATCGCGGGCGGCCTGAACTGGGCGTTCGATCTCTCGGGCGTCCAGCAGAACCCCATCCAGGGCTTCAACATCATGTACGCGACGCACCCGTACGACACCTCGGACCGGGCGCCCTCGGTATGGTCGAGCAGCTTCGGGTACCTGGCCGAGGGGGACGTCGCGCCGGTCATTGCGACCGAGTTCGGCGACGAATCGAGCGCGTGCACGGGAGCGTGGGACACGGAGCTCATCCAGTTCGCCGCGCAGTACAGCATCTCGTGGACGGCCTGGGCCTGGTGGGCCGAAGGGGGCGCCGACGCCGCCACCGGGTGCGCGTTTCCGGCGCTCCTGGCAGACTGGAATTATACCCCGACCAGCACGGACGACCCGACCGTGCCCGGCCAGGGGCAAGTCGTGAAGGCCGCGCTGGCGATGGACCCCGCGGTGACCCCGCCGGTCGCCGACGCGGGCAGCGAGGCCGGCGCCGAAGCCGCAGCCGACGCGGCCGGCGAAGCGAGCGCCGAAGCCGCCACAGAGGCGGCCGCCGAGGAGACGGAAGCCGGCCCCCTGGACTCCGACGGGGCCGCAGCTCTCGACGGCGCGACCGAAGCTTCAGCGGCGGACGAAGCCGGCACGGCCGAGTAGACGAGAGTTCTCGACGACGGCCCGGGGACCGGGCGCGTTTTTGCGTGTGGCACGCGGGCGGGGTGGCGACTAGATTCCGCTGAGCTCGAAGAGAAAACGGGAGGCGCCCCCCGATGGTGGAAAAGGTCAAGAAGGTCTGGCTCGACGGGCAGTTCATCGACTGGGACGACGCCAACGTCCACGTGATGACTCACTCGCTCCACTACGGCCTCGCCGCGTTCGAGGGCATTCGCGCCTACAAGCGCGCTGACGGGGCCACCTACGTGTTTCGTCTGCACGAGCACATCGATCGGCTCTTCGATACCTGCAAGATGTGCCTGCTGAAGCCGGAGTTCACGCGCGAGCAGGTGATGAGCGTCTGCGCAGAAACGCTGCGCGTGAACGGAATGGCCGAGGGCTACATCCGCCCGCTGGTCTTCGTGGGCGAAGGGGCCATGGGCATCTACGCCCCAGGCAACCCCATTCGCACGGCGGTCCTGGCCTGGAAGTGGGGCACCTATCTGGGCGAGGAGGCGCTGAAGACAGGCATTCGCGCCAAAGTCAGCTCGTTCGCACGCCACCACATCAACATCAGCCTCGCCAAGGCCAAGATGACCGGCCAGTACGCGAACAGCGTCCTCGCCAAGCGCGAGGCCAAGCTGGGCGGCTACGACGAAGCCATTCTTCTCGATGTGAACGGCTACGTCAGCGAGGGCTCCGGCGAGAACATTTTCGTGGTGCGCAAAGGAATCATCCACACCCCTGATCTCTCGTGCTCCATCCTCGAAGGAATCACCCGTGACAGCGTCATCACCCTGGCCCGAGAGCTGGGAATGACGGTCGCGGAGGGGCGTCTCACGCGCGACCAGCTCTGGCTGGCCGACGAGGTGTTCTTCACCGGCACCGCCGCCGAGGTCACGCCGGTGCGCGAGATCGACAACCGCACGGTGGGCGACGGCACCGTCGGTCCGCTGACCAAGAAGCTCCAGCAGCGATTCTTCGAGGTGGTCCGCGGCGCCGACACCTCGCATCCCGAGTGGCTGACGAGAGTGTGAGGGTTCGGCTCCTCCTGCTGCTTGCCTCGTGCGGGTCGCCCACCACACCGGTCGTCCCTCCCGCCCTCAGAACTCCGGCCGCAGCGTTTCCGGACGATCCCGGTCCCTTGCTGCGCTACCACTCGGCGCGTTTCGCCCTCTCCTTGCCTCTGCCGACGGGACGTTCCTGGCGCCTCGACGATCACTCCAGCGCCGAGCTTTTGGCGACGCACGCGGCGACGCACTCGAAAATCGTGCTGGCCCTGTTTCGTACGGACCAGCTCGTGGGGCGCGCGCAGTGCGAGGCTCTGGCGCACGATCGAAAGCTCTTTCCTGCCGGTGATCTCCACGTTCTGGCAGACGAGACCGGCATCACCCAGCAGACCTTCGACACGCGCACGGTGGTGGCCATCGCTCCCGGCACCGGACCCGACCGCCCGCTGGTGGGGCATGTGATGGCGTTCGGTGGTTTCCTGCGGAAGTGCTTCGTGTTCGACTTCTCGACGGAGGTGGACGGCGCCGCGGACGAGCCGGTTCTCTCATCGCGACTGGCCTACGCGCGAGCCCGCATCCTGGGCGGGCTCGAGCTCGATCCGTTCGGAGCCGTGCCGCGTGAGACGCCAGCTCATCTCGAAGCCTCGCCGCGCTGACCATGCGTCTTCTCGCGACGTGCCTCATCGCCGTGGCCTTTGGCTTCTTCGGGTCGATGCCGCTGGCCGGCCCCATCGCCGTCATGGTCTTCTCGCGCGCGTCCCGTCGGAGGTACGCCGAGGCGCTGCAGATCGGGGTCGGCGCGGCGGTGGCCGAGGCCCTCTATGCCGGCGTCGCCTTCTGGAGCTTCACGTCGCTGCTCGCCCGGCACCCGCTGGTCGTTCCGGTTTCCCGCGCCGTGACGGCGGTGGTCCTCTCGGCGCTCGGCGTCCGCTTCGCGATGTGGAAGACACGCGACCCGAAAGAAGAAGAGGAGCATCACTCGGGCACGTCGCTGGTGGGCTTTTCCCTCTCGGCCATCAACCCGACGCTTCTCGTCACCTGGAGCGCGGCGGTGGCCTTCCTCTATTCCAAGGGCCTCGGCGAGTCGTCGGCGTGGGCCGCCCTTCCCTTCGCCCTGTGCGCCGGCGCAGGCATCGCGCTCTGGTTTACCATCCTGGTGGCCGTCCTCCGCAAGTTCGAGGGGAGGCTGCCCCTCGCCTTGCTCAACTGGACCATCCGCGCCCTGGGGATCGCCCTGGTGGGCCTGGGCCTCTGGTCGGGGGTGCAGTTCGTGGAGTGGCTGCACCGCGACCGCGGCACTCCCGTCCAGGGCGCCGTGTCGCTATGCTTGCCGCCGTGCCGCAGCCGAGCGCCCTGCTCGATACCGACGTCGCGATCGAGACCCCCGAGCACATCGTGTTCCGGCACCGGGTCGCCGGACCGGCGCGGCGCTTTCTCGCCTATCTGCTCGATCTGACCCTCTGCTACGCGGCGTTCGCCGTGGTCGCCTTCCTGGTCGCGCTGGTGGCCACCGGAGCGGCGGCGGCCACGGATGCAGCGGAGAGCGCGGTGGGGGCAGGCATCGGTGTCCTCCTGGTGGTGCTCTTCGCCATCCAGTGGATGTACTTCGCCGTGCTCGAGGCGTGGCGCGGCAGGACGCCGGGCAAGGCCGCCCTCGGGCTGCGCGTCGTATCGACGACGGGTCGTCCCATCGGCTTTCGCGCCGCGGCGCTACGCAACGTGCTCCGCGCAGCCGACGCGCTGCCCTTGACGTACAGCGCGGGGTTACTCTCCATCGCGGGGCTGGCCTCGATGTCCACCACGCGACGCTTCCAGCGTCTCGGCGATCTGGTGGCGGGGACGCTGGTCATCGTCCCGGAACGGGCGAGCGTCGCCGCCCCCGTCGTCCTCTGGCCGCCGGCGCAACCCTACGAGCTCGCGCAGCTCCCGGACGACGTGCGCCTGGACGCCGATGAGCGCCTCGCCATCGAAATGTTCCTGAGGCGCCGCGCCCGCCTCGGTCGCGCGCGCGAGCTGGAGCTCGCGGCGATGATCGCCTCGCCGCTGGCTGCGCGACTTGGTTTTCGCGCGCAGGATGCCTCGCGGACCCTGGCCCTCCTTTACGACCGCGCCTCCAACGCCGGACGCATCGACGCGCCCCCTTCATCGCGGGCACCCGGCTCATGGAGCTAGCCTCCGCCCTCACCGAGCGGGCCTTCACGGGCAGTCGCCAGCGCGAGTGGGACGAGCTCGACGCTCTGGTACGCACGGCGACGGTGCGCGGCCTTCGGTTCCTCGTGCCGGAGCAGATCGCGCGGCTCTCGCCGCTCTACCGAGACGCATGCGCCGATCTCGCGCGTGCCGAGGCCGCGCGGTACAGCGCTCCGCTCATCGATTACCTGCAGGGGCTCGCCGCCGCTGCACACGGCGTCGTCTACGCACCAGGCCGCGGGCGGTGGAGCGTGGTCGGCGGTAGCGGATCGTCGCTGCGCGTGGCGGTCGAGGCCTTCCCTCGCGCCGTCCGTCGCCACAAGGCGGCCATGTTGCTGGCCTTCCTGCTCTTCTTCGTCCCCTTCTTCGGCGGCTTCTTCGCCACACTCATCGACCCGGGCTTCGCCTTGCGCATCGTCCCCGAAGCGCAGCTCCGGCCCCTGGTCGAGGCCTACCGGGAGGGGTTCTCGTCCGGGCGCGGGTCCGGAGCCGACGTGGCCATGGCCGGCTTCTACGTGAACAACAACGTCGGCATCGCGCTGCGCTGCTTTGCCACCGGCCTCTTCTTCGGGCTGGGCTCGGCCTTCTATCTGGTGGAGAACGGCCTCTCGACCGGCGCCATCATGGGGTACGTGGCCGGGCACGGCGCGGGCGACAACATCCTCACCTTCGTCGTCGGACACGGATCGCTGGAACTCGGCGCCATCGTCCTCGCCGGGGGCGCGGGCCTGGCGCTGGGGTGGTCCATCGTCGCGCCGGGGGACCAGACGCGCCTGACCTCGCTGCAGTCCGCCGCACGGAGCCTGGTGATCGTCGTCTTCGGCGCCGCGGTCATGCTCTTCATGGCCGCGGCGGTCGAGGGGTTCTGGTCCGCGTCGCCCTTGCCGGCCATCGTCAAGCGCGGCGTCGGGGCGACCCTGTTCGCCGTGGTGACGGCCTACGTCGTCCTGGCCGGACGAGGCTCGGATCAAGCGGCCGAGGCGGAGCGCGCCGACAGGACGGGCCGATGGACTTGATGCGCGCGCGCGTGGCGATGCGCGAGCGGCCGCTGCTCGACATCCTCGATCTCGCGGTGCGCTTCTGCGCCGCGCACGCGTGGCCTTACGCCAAGCTGTCGGCGGTGGTGCTGCTGCCGGGGCTGGCGGTGTCGTGGGGCGCGTCGCGTATCGGCGGGTGGTGGGTCGGCTGGACGGTGACGTGGATGCTCAGCGCCTTCGCGGGAGCGCCCTTCGTCGCCCTGGCGTCGCGCCTGGTGTTCGCCGACCGCGTGAGGACGCGGGAGTCGCTGAGCATCGCCCTGCGCGCGGTCCCCCGGCTCATCCTGCTACGTCTGCTGCAGGCGCTGGGGCTGGTCTTCAGCGCGCTCTTGCTGGGGCTTCCCTGGCTGTGGCTCGGCACGGTCCTCCTTTTCGTGGTCGAGATCCTGGTGCTGGAGCAATCCGGCGTGGGCGGTACCCTCGGCCGCGCGCAGCGTGTGGCCAGCGCGCACTTCCCGGACGCCGTTCTCACCATGCTTCTCTTGGTGGTGGCTCCGGTGGCCGCGGCGATGCTGGCCGACGTGGCGGGGCGAGAGATTCTGGCGGGCTTGCTGGAGTTCAGACCGCCGCCATCCATCTTTCGCGCCGGTGGGAGCTGGCTCGCCCTGATGGGCTGGTGGGCGACGCTGCCGTGGCTCGAGACGGCGCGCTTCTTCGTCTACCTGGACATCCGCACGCGGACCGAGGGGTGGGACATCCAGACACGCTTCGCGGCCATCGCGGCGCGGCTGGAGGCCGAGCGCAGCACGCAAGCCAGCCTGGGCGTGGAGAAGGCAGGGCACCGTCGTCTGGCGGTGGGCGGGCTGGCGCTGCTCGCGCTCCTGGCCGTGGCTCCTCCCGCACACGCCGCATTCGATCCCGCGCGTGCGCAAGCCGACGTCGATGGGGCGATGAGCGAGGGCCAGTACCCCTTCTGCAGTGCCCCCCGCGCCCCGCTCTCCCCTTCGGCGCGCGCGCTCTGCCCGCACGCCAGCGAAATCCCCGCCTGCCGCGGCTTCCTTGCGGACTGCGCGAGCGCCACCCCGCCGCCCGCCACGCCTCCTTCGCGGACCTGGCCGTGGTCCGGCCACGCCCTCACCCTTCCGGCGGTGGTGGGGAGGGCGGCGCAGATGCTGGTGTGGCTGCTGGTGGCGGCGCTGGTCACCGCCATTCTCATTCCCGTCCTTCGCGCCATCGCGCGCGCCAAGCGGGGAAATGATCCGCCGGGCCTGGCCGCGCCGCCCGAGGCACCGAGGGCGGACGAGGTCGTCGTGGTGAACGACGAGGAGCTGCTGCTCTCGCGCGGCGACGAGCTGGCGCGGGCGGGACGCTTCGGCGCGGCGCTGCAGCACTACCTCGCGGCCGGCTTGCGCGCCCTCGACAAGCGCGGCTCGGTGCGCATCACCCGGGACCGCACCAACGGGGAGTATGTCCGAGGCTGCACCGACGCCGGAGCCAGGCCCGTGCTGCGCGCCATCGTGCGCGAGGTCGACCGCGTGCAGTTCGGCGGCGAGGAGGCCACGCCGGAGAGCGTGGCCCGCGCATCGCACTGGGCCGCGGCGCTCGTGCGCGCCCTTCCCCTGCTGGCGCTGGCCCTTGCGCTGGCCGGCCTGCCGGGCTGCGGGAGCGCAGGCCGCGGGAGCTCGACGGTACCGCGCGCGGGGGACGACCCGGCCGGGGGCGAGCTTTTTCTCGACGTGCTGCGGCGGCAAGGGGGCGACGTCGCGACGCTGGGCACCTCGCTCGCGTCCCTGCCGCTGCCCGAGCGCGGAGAGCGCGTCGCCGCCGTGGTGGTCGACCTGGAGCACACCGACCTCGACGACGATACGCGCGATCACCTCGTCGAATGGGTCGACGCCGGCGGCATCCTGGTGCTCGCCGGCCATCTTGCCGGGTGGCCGAAGGCGTTCGGCGCGACGGCGACCCAGAGGGAAGTCCCTTTAGGGGCCGCGCTCTCCAGCGGCCCGCACGAGCTCACGGTGCGCCGGCTGCTGGCCCGCAGCGCGCTCGATGATTCGGACGGGGACGACGACGCCTCGGGGAAGGCGGGGGTCTATGCCGAGACCGCGGAGCGCGGGGTCCTGGCCTCGGGCCCGGCGATGAACTTTGCCGCCCCAGCCGAGGGCGTGGCTTCGTTTGCCGACGGGACGACGTACGCGGCGGTGCTGCCGCACGGTGGCGGCTTCGTCCTCGGAATCGCCAGCGACGAGCTCATGACCAACGTGGCCCTGGCGCGACCGGGAAATGCAGCGGCCATGGTGGCCGTCTTCTCCAACGCCGATCGGCTTGCGCTTCGCATCGCGGACGCCGAAGACGGAGTGTCGCCGCCGTCGACGCCCATCGCAGCGCTCCTGCGTGTCGGCCTGGGGACCGGACTGGTGCACGCACTCCTGGCGGTGCTGGTGCTCTTCGCGGCGGCGGGCTCGCGCCTTGCCCGTCCGAGGCCGATCCTCCCCCCGCGACGACGCGCCTTCGCCGAGCATGTCGAGGCCGTGGGGGCCCTCTACGCGCGCACCCACAGCGCGCCCCACGCGCTGGCCGCGTACGCGCGCTTCGCCGACGAACGCCTGCACGCGCGCATGCCACGCGGATCGGCCGACGTGGCAGCCTTCCTCGCGTCCCGTGCGCGCGTGCCCGTCGAGGCATGCCAGCGCCTGTGGGCCCGTGCGGTCCAGGCCAAGGCCGGAGCGCCGCCGCTGGGCGACGAGCTGGCGGTGTTGCGGGAGCTCAGCGCCGTCTACGCGGCGGCCATGGGTCGGCCCATGTCCCTGGACGAGCGATAGGAGCCCGAGATTGGACGCGAACCTTTTTCAGCAGACGTTCGATCGCATACGTCGAGAGATGGCGCGCGTGGTGGTAGGCCAGCAGGAGCTGGTCGATGGCGTCCTGGTCGCCACCATCGCCAAGGGTCACGTCCTCGTGGAGGGCGCGCCCGGCCTCGGCAAGACGCTGGTGGCGCGAGCCTTTGCGACCGTCAGCGGGTGCGCCTTCAAGCGTATTCAGTTCACGCCGGATCTCATGCCCAGCGACATCACGGGGTCGAGCGTCTACAGCCGCGAGACGGGGAGGTTCACCTTCGTACCGGGGCCCATCTTCGCGCAGTTCCTCCTCGCCGACGAGATCAACCGCGCCCCCGCCAAGACGCAAAGCGCGCTGCTCGAAGCCATGCAGGACCACCAGGTCACGGTGGATGGAACGTCGCGACCTCTGCCCGGGCCGTTCGTGGTCGCGGCCACGCAAAACCCGGTGGAGTCCCAAGGCACCTACCCGCTGCCGGAGGCCCAGCTCGATCGCTTCCTCTTCAAGCTCACCGTGGGCGACCCTCCTCCCGAGCTCGAGCGCACCATCGTCCGCCACCACGCCGACGGCTTCGACCCCACCAACCTCTCGGCGTTGCACTCCGCCACATCGCCGCAGGAGCTGCTGGCCATGCAGCTTCATGCCCAGAGCGTGCACGTCGACGACGCCGTGATCGCGTACATCGTGGAGCTCGTGCGTCGCACGCGCGACGACAAGGCCATCGAGCTCGGGGCGAGCCCTCGCGCGAGCATCGCCCTGCTGAAGTCGGCGCAGGTCATCGCCGCGAGCGACGGGCGAACGTTCCTCACCCCGGATGACGTGAAGCCCATGGTGGCGGCGGTGCTGAGGCACCGTGTGATGCTCCACCCCGACGCCCAGCTCCAGGGTATCTCTGCCGACGAGCGCATCCAGGACATCCTCCGCGCCGTGCCCGTACCTCGACTGGCAGCCTGAGACCTCGGACTCTCAAATCACCCGGCGTCCCGAGAGCGACCTCGACCCTCTGCCCTGCCGCCTGCCCTCGAGCTCGCCGGTTGCACGTTGCGTCTCCGAGGCCGCACCGCCACTTGTCCCTGTGGCAATCCTGCTCGAGCGGTGCATTTCTGCTCTCCCCATGACGCGGCGACCCGAGCAACTCGGCGGTTCGCGCCCCGTCGCTCGGTGGCGAGCTTCTTGTATGGAGGCACGCGCGATGGCCACCGCCGCCGTAACCTTCCCCAGCGCCGCATCCAGGCTCTCCGTGCATCCAATCCTCGTCTGTCTCGACCGATCACCGGCTTCGGAGGTCTGTCTGGCGCATGCGATTTGCCACGCCAAGGCCTTCGGCAATCCGATCACCCTCCTGCACGTGATGGTGCCGCCGCACGAGCCCGGTGGGCCATACACCACGGACGCGATCGGCTGGGCCATCGCCTCCCAGGAAGCACGCGGTTACCTCGAGCGGCGAAAGACGGCAGCGAGCGAGGCGCTGGGACGGCCCGTGGACATCCGGCTCGAACAAGGGGTGCCCGCCGAACGCATCGTCGCTCTCGCGCGCGAGCTCGAAGCGGAGATCATCGTCCTCGGACGCCACGGCGAGGGCACCACCACCGCGTGGGGCCTCGGCGCGACCGTCCAGCAGGTCCTCGCACAAGCGCGCGGCTCGGTGTTCGTCGCGCCGTCGCCCACCCTGGTGGACACAACCGCGGTGGCGCCGCGTCGCGTCCTCGTTCCGCTCGACCGCTCCTTCCGATCGGAGAGCGCGCTCCCCACCGCCGCCCGCATCGCCAGCGCGTACGGCGCGGAGCTCCTGCTGGTGCACGTGGTGCAGGAGCCCCTCCCCAACGCCGTCCTGCTGGCGGCGGAGGACGTCGATCTCGGTCGAAAGCTGGCGTCGCGGCTGGAATCGGGCGCCGAGCGCTATCTCGATCGCCTTCGCGATCGCCTGTCCCACCAGGTCGCGTCGGTGCGTACGCTGGTCGTCCGCCACGCCAACGAGCGCCAGGGCCTTCGCGAGGTCGCGCAGTCGGAGCGGGTCGAGCTCATCATCGTGTCCGCGCATGGCTCGGCCGCCGACGAAGCGTCGGGATTCGGCAGCGTCACCGCCGACCTGCTCACGCACGCCACCGTGCCCTTGCTGGTGCTCCAGGATCTTCCCGAGCCCGAGGGTCTCCGGCACGGTGTCCATGAAAGACTCGCGCCGCCGCCGCGCTCCTGGTATCCGCCGGAGGGCGTGTGACGGCTGCGCCGGGCATTTCCACAGCGCAGACTGCCGCCAACCCCTCCGTCGCCACGGACTCCGATGCCCGCGCCCTGGCGGAGACACACCGAGCCCTCCAGCGCGCACGTGCCGCACGCCCGGAGCACCTCCAGCGCTCGGCCATCGCGCGCGCGCTCGAACGAACGCGACGACGTCTCGCTGCCACCCTCTCCCCCCAGGGGGTGCTCCCCAAGGCGGTGGAGTGGTTCCTCGACAACTACTACCTGATTCGCCGGGTGGCGCGGCAGGTGGACGACGAGCTTCCACGCGGCTTCGTCCGCCACCTCCCACAACTCGCCTCGGGTCCGTCGCAGGGGCAGGTTCGCGTGGCCGCGCTGGCGCGGGCGCTGGTCACGCGCGGCAGCATGGAGCTCGACGCCGCACCGTTGCATCGCTTCCTCGAGGCCTATCAAGCGGTGTCGCCACTGACCATCGCAGAGCTGTGGGCGCTCCCCACCATGCTCCGGGCCGCCGTCCTCGATCAGCTGATGCCGCTCCTGGAGGGCCTCCATACGGACGGGGTGGTGCAGCCGCTGGCCATCGACCCTGCCGCGCGGGTGGAGCGCGCGGTGCGCGGGCTCCGGGTGCTCGACGCCCTCGACTGGAAGACCTTCTTCGAGAAAGCCAACCTGGTCGACGCCATCCTTCGCGCCGACCCGGCCAAGGTCTACGCGCGGATGACCTTCGAGACGTGCGACTCGTACCGGAAGGTGGTGGAGGCCCTGGCCTGGGACACCGGCACCGCCGAGGAGGACGTGGCGGATGGGGCTGTCCTCCTCGCGCGCGAATGCCCGGCCGATGACCCGCGTGGTCACGTCGGCTACTACCTCGTCGGTGCGGGGCGAGGCGACCTGGAGCGTCGTCTGGGATATCGCCCCGTCGGGCTCGAACGCCTGCGTCGAGCGGTGACGCGACGACCGACCCTGTCGTACTTGCTTCCCTTGTTTCTCCTGACCGGCGCTCCCCTGGCGGTGGCTGGATGGCGTCTGGCCCGCTCGGGCGCGCCTACCTTCACCATCGCGGTCGCCGTCGCGGTCGCGGTCATTCCGGTGTCGGTGGTGGCGCTGGCGGTCCTCCAGTGGACGCTCGCCCGGTTGCTTCCTCCACGCACGTTGCCGGGGTTGGACTTCACCCGGGGTCTTCCCGAGGACACCCGGACCTTGGTGGTCATTCCCACGCTGCTCGGACGCGCCGAGGACGTGACCAGCACGGCGCGGCAGATCGAGCTCCACTATCTCTCCAACCCCGATCCGCGCTTGCAGTTTGCGCTCCTCACCGACGACGTGGACTGCCCGTCCCGGCGTGACGACCGGACGCTGCTGGAGGGCGCCGCCCACGCCATCGACGCGCTCAACGCCAAGCACGGGAAGGGCGGTCGCGGCCCGTTCCACCTGCTGCACCGCGAGTCTCACTGGAACCCGTCGGAGGAGCGCTTCATCGGCTGGGAGCGAAAGCGCGGGAAACTCGAGGAGCTGAACCGTCTCCTGCGGGGCGACAAGGCGACGAGCTACGCGCGTCACGTGGGCGATCCGGACGGTCTCCTGGGCATCCGCTTCGTCATCACGCTGGACGGCGACACGCAGCTTCCCATGGAAGGAGCCCACCGCCTGGTCGGGCTCCTCGCGCACCCTCTCAACCGCGCCGTCTTCGACGCCGAAACCGGGCGCGTCACCTCGGGCTACACCATCGCGCAGCCACGCATCGAGACCTCTCCCTCGAGCTCGCGCCGTACCTGGTTCTCGCGGTTCTTCGCCGGCGACATCGGCTTCGACATCTACACGCGCGCCGTCTCCGAGACCTACCAGGACCTCTTCGGGGCGGGGATCTACTGCGGGAAGGGCATCTACGAGGTCGACGCATTCATGCGTAGCGTCGATGGCCGCGTGCCCGAGAACACGCTCCTCAGTCACGACCTCTTCGAGGGAATCCAGGGACGCGCGGCGCTGGCCACCGACATCGTCCTCTTCGACGACTACCCCTCCAACTACGTAGTGTTCGCGCAGCGCATGCATCGGTGGGTGCGGGGCGACTGGCAGCTCGTGCCGTGGCTCTTTCCCAGGGTGCCCACCGCGCGCGGCGAGCGCGTTCGAAACAGGCTGGCGCCCATCGATCGCTGGAAGATCATCGACAACCTGCGGCGCAGCCTGGTCAGCCCCTTTCTGGTGCTCCTCTTCGTCCTCGGGTGGACGTGGTTGCCGGGGAGCGCGCTGCTCTGGACCGTGGTCGCGCTGGCGCTTCTCGTCGGGCCCATCCTGCCCTCGCTGGCGCGCGATCGTCGCATGCGTCTCGAGCACCTCGGACGCTGCGCGCTGGCCGTTGCCTTTCTGGCCTACGAAGCATCGCTCCAGATCGACGCCATGGTGCGCGTCTTCGTGAGGACGCTGATTACGCGCAAGCTCCTGCTCCAGTGGACCAGCGCGGCACATGCGGCGCGCGGCATCGCGTCGAGGTCGCCGCACGTCCTCTTCTGGCAAAGCATGCGCGCGTCGCCGCTCCTGGCGGTGGCCATCGCGGTGCTGGTGGCCTTGACCCGGAGCTCGGCGCTCTCGGTGGCGGCGCCCTTGCTGCTCCTGTGGTGCGCGGCCCCCGAGATCGCGCACTGGGTGAGCGCGCCGCTGCATTCGCGCGCCCAGCAGCTGGGTCTCTCCGATCGACGGAAGCTGCGCAAGCTCGCGCGCCGCACCTGGCGCTTCTTCGATGCCTTCGTGGGACCCAACGACCAGTGGCTTCCGGTCGACAATTACCAGGAGGAACCTCGCGAGCAGACCGCTCACCGCACCTCGCCGACCAACATCGGCCTGATGTTCCTGGCCACCCTCTCGGCCTACGATTTCGGCTTCATCGGCCTGACCGAACTGTCGCTGCGCGTGCGCATGGCCTTCGACAGTCTGGCCAGGCTCTCGCGCTACCAGGGCCACCTCTTCAACTGGTACGACACGAAGAGCCTCCAGCCCCTGCTGCCGCACTACGTGTCCACGGTGGACAGTGGAAACTACGCCGGCTGCCTGGTCGCGCTGAAGCAGGGCTGCCTGGAGCTCGCGACCGCCCCCGTCGTGCGCAGGTCGTCCTGGGAGGGGCTGCGCGACTCGGTGGACCTCCTCGAGGAGGTGGTAGAGGACGTGCCCAAGGTGGCGGCTACCCGGCTGCTCGCGGTTTTCGCGCGGATGCAGCGCACCATCGAGCACGGGCGCGACCACGCCGACGAAGCCTACGCCACGCTTGGTCTTCTCTGCGATGGCATCTCGCCGGAGCTGGACCGCGAACTGCTCGAGCTGCTCGAAGGAGGCGCGTTCCGCCAGCAGCCCGATGTCCTCCGGGCGCTCCGCACCTCCATCGACCGCCTGCGCAACCAGATCCATCAGATGCGTCGCGAACTCGACGCGCTCCTCCCCTGGCTGGGGCTCGCCGACGAGATAGCGGCTCGGCCCCTCGCGCTTCCGACGACGCTGCGCCTCGACGAGATCCCCGCCGCATCCCGGCGGCTACGCGCCGAGCTCGACACCTGGCAACGCGAATGCGCGGGGGGCCCGGGGGTCACTCCCGAGATGGCCAAGTCCGCGCATCGACTCACCGAGGCCTTCGAGCAGGCCGAGGGCAACGCCTCGCACTTGAAGGCCGAGCTGCTGGCCCTCGCCGCGCTTGCCGACGAAGACTCGCGGGGCATGGACTTCCGCCTTCTCTTCGACGGCGAGCGGAAGCTCTTTCGCATCGGATACAACGCCACCGTCGACCAGCTCGATCAGCACCACTACGACCTTCTCGCCTCGGAAGCGCGGCTGGCCAGCTACCTGGCCATCGTCGATCACGCCGTCCAGGAGTCCCACTGGTACGCGCTCGGCCGACCGATGACCCAGCTGGCCGGCGGACCCGCGCTCCTCTCGTGGGGCGGGACCATGTTCGAGTACCTCATGCCGGAGCTCCTGATGCGCAGTCGCGAGGGCACGCTGCTGGCGCGCACCAGCGATCACGTGGTGGACGCGCAGATTGCCTACGCCAAACGAAGGAACGAGCCCTGGGGGGTCTCCGAGTCGGCCTACGCCCGCCTCGACGCCGGACAGACCTACCAGTACCGCTCCTTCGGGGTGCCGGGTCTCGGCTTCAAGCGCGGCCTCGAGGACGACCGGGTGGTCACGCCTTACGCGTCCATCCTGGCTCTCGCCGTCCGTCCGGGCGCGGTGGTCGAGAACCTGGCCGCCCTCCAAGCCATGGGGATGCTCGGCACCTACGGGTTGTTCGAGGCGCTCGATTTCTCGCCCGATCGGGCGCTGCCCGACGGCGAAGTGGCGACCGTGGTGCGTTCGTACATGGCGCACCACCAGGGAATGCTCCTCGTGGCCCTGGGCAACTACTTGAACCAGCGCAGCATGGTGGACCGCTTCCACGCCGATGCCCGCGTGCAGACCGGCGAGGTCTTGCTCAACGAGCACGCCCCGACTGCCGTGCCTCCGGAGTGGCCCCTCGCCGGCGCCGCGGACACGTCCGGCCCATCGCCGGTCACCACGCAGCGCGCCCCTGAATGGTCGCCGGCGGAGACGCTGCACCCGCAGGCCATGGTCTTGAGCAATGGACGCATGACCACGCTCTTGACCGACTCGGGCGGAGGCGGCCTCGCCTGGAAGGGCATCGCACTCACGCGCTATGACGCCGACTCCACCCGCGACGACGAGGGGATCTGGATCTACCTGCGCGACCGGGAAAGCGGCCAGGTGTGGCGCGCGACGTCGGCGCAGGGGCGGACGACCTTCACCATGCACAAAGCCCAGCTCCATCGTCGCGGGCAGGGGCTGTCCGTGCACCTCGACGTCGCCGTGGCGCCGGTCGACGACGTGGAGGTGCGGCAGATCACCCTGCACAACGAGACCGATCGGCCCCGGCGTCTCAGCGTGGTCAGCGCGGGGCGCCCCGTTCTCCTCGATGCCGGACAGGCGCCCAGCCATCCCGCCTTCTCCAGCATGTTCGTGGAGAGCGAGGCCCTTCCCGAGCTGGACGGCATTCTTTTCAACCGCCGCCCGCAGTCGCCCGACGCCGAGGCTCCCGTCCTGGTCCACCGGCTGGTGCGCGAAGGCGCGGCCGTCACCTTCACCGGGTACGAGACCGAGCGCGGCGCGTTCTTCGGCCGCTGCTCGACCTGGGAGACTCCCGCGTCGCTGGTGGGGGGACGGGAGTCCCGGCGGGGTCGCGTGGGAGCGGTGCTGGATCCGGTCATGAGCCTCTCGGCCAGCGTGGTCCTGAAACCACGTGGCTCGGTCACCCTGGCCTTCGTCACCGCGGTGGGACGCTCGCGGAGCGCGGCCACCGAGCTGGCGCGACGCTACGGATCGATGCACACGGTGCGCTGGATGTTCGGCGACGCGGAGCGCGAGAGCTCGCGACGGCTGCAAAGAACCAGGCTCGAGCCGGCGCTCTTGCCGGCGGTGCAGCGCCTCCTTTCCGCGCTTCTCTTCGCCGATCCGGCGATGCGCGCCTCCGCCGAGGACACCGGCTCGGCGCGTCCGTGCAAGCGTCGCCTCTGGGGTCACGGGATCTCCGGCGACGACCCCATCCTGCTCCTTCGCGTGCACGATCCGGAATCGCCGTTGGTGGTCGAGGCACTCGCGGCACAGCGCTTCCTTCGCTCCTGCGGCGTGCGCCTCGACCTGGTGCTCCTCGACGAGCAACCGTCGGGATACGCCAGCGAAGGGCCGGGCACGCTTCGCCGCGTGCTGGTGAGCGATGACGCGAGCGACTGGCTGAACCGGCACGGCGGCATCTTCGTGCTCGCCGTCGACCAGCTCTCCGGCGACGAGCGGCGGCACCTCGAAGCGAGCGCGCGTGTCGTCCTGGATACGCGGGGCGGCTCCCTGGCGGCGCTCCTCGGACGCGCGCCCCGGGGCCGTCCCAAGCTACCGGCCTTCGAGCCCACCCTGATGCGCTCGGTCGATCACCGTCCGCGCACCCACCCGCGCCCCGAGCTGCTCTTCGACAACGGCACCGGCGGCTTCTCCCAGGACGGCCGCGAGTACGTGCTCACCGTGCCCGCCGGCCTGTCGACTCCCGCGCCGTGGTGCAACGTCCTGGCGAACCCGGACTTCGGCTGCCTGGTGAGCGAGGCATCGCTCGGCTCGACCTGGTCCGTCAACAGCGGCGAGAATCGGCTGACTCCGTGGAGGAACGACCCGGTCTTCGATACGCCCGCCGAGGCTCTCTATCTGCGGGACGAGGAGACGGCGGCGGTGTGGTCCCCGACGCCGCTGCCGGCGGGACGAGACGCCGAGACGCGGGTCCATCACGGCGCCGGCTACACTCGGTACGAGCGCGAGAGCGAGGGCCTCGAGCAAGAGCTGACGGTGTTCGTGCCGGCCGATGCACCGCTCAAGATCGTGCGCCTCCGGCTCAAGAACATGCTGACGCGCCGGCGGCGGGTGACGGCGACGTATTATGCCGAGTGGGTGCTGGGGACCCGGCGCGAGGAGCAGCGGCCCTACATCGCCTCGGAGATCGATCGCACCCACGATTGCCTCCTCGCGACGTGCAACTGGAACGCCGAGTTCGGCGCCCGCGTGGCCTTCCTGGCTGCCAAGCAAAAGGCGCATGGTTTCACCACCGATCGCACCGAGTTTCTCGGCCGGCGCGGACGCTACGCCCGACCCGAGGCGCTGGAGCGCTGGGGTCTCTCCGGCTGCGTGGATCCGGGTGTCGATCCTTGCGCCGCGCTGCAGGTGCACGTGGAGCTCGCCCCCGGCGAAGAGCTGGAGACGCACTTCCTGCTGGGACAGGCCTCCAGCCGCGACGAAGCGCTGCGGCTGGTGAGACGCTTCCGCGACGGCGCCGAGGTCGAGGCGGCGTGGAACGGCCTCCATGCGTTCTGGGACGGCATCCTGGGAAGCGTCCGCGTGCAGACGCCCGAGCCGGCGATGGATCTCATGCTCAACCGGTGGCTTCTCTACCAGAGCCTCTCGTCGCGTGTGTTCGGGCGCACCGCGTTCTATCAGTCGAGCGGCGCCTTCGGCTTTCGCGACCAGCTCCAGGACGTCATGGCGCTCCTTCATTCCGCGCCCGAGCGGGCACGCGCGCACATCCTCGAGGCTGCGGCCCATCAGTTCGAGGAGGGGGACGTCCTCCACTGGTGGCACCCGCCGGCGGGGCGCGGGGTGCGGACGCGCTGCTCCGACGACATGCTCTGGTTACCCTACGTCACCGCCGAGTACGTCGTGGCGACGGGGGACACCAGCGTCCTCACCGAGCCGGTGCCATTCCTCACCGGCGATCTTCTGCGGCCGGAGGAGCACGACCGCTACGCACAGTACGACGTCTCCTCGAGCACGGCACCTCTGCTCGAACATTGCCGCCGGGCCCTCGAGCGCGGGGCCACCGAAGGGATCCATGGGCTCCCGCGAATGGGGGACGGCGACTGGAACGACGGCATGAACCGCATCGGCTCGGAGGGCCGAGGGGAAAGCATCTGGCTGGCCTGGTTCCTGTGCGAGACCATGGACCGCTACGCGGCGCTCTCGTCGCGCATGAAGGACGGGGCGGAGGAGACCCGCTGGCGCAGCCAAGCCCAGGCGCTCCGGGCGAAGATCGCCGACTGCGCCTGGGACGGCGGGTGGTATCTCCGCGCTTTCCACGACGACGGTTCGCTGGTCGGCTCCGCGCGAAGCCGGGAGTGCCGCATCGACTCCATCGCTCAGTCGTGGTCGGTCCTGGCGCGCGGCAGCGACCCCCAGCCGGCTGCGAACCAGCGGGCGGCAGTGGCGTTGCGCGCGGCGAACGACCAGCTCGTACGCGAGACGGACCGCCTGGTGCTGCTCTTCTGGCCGCCTTTCGACACCACCTCGCACGATCCCGGATACGTGCGCGCCTACCCGCCCGGCATCCGCGAGAACGGCGGGCAGTACACGCACGCCGCGACCTGGCTGGGCTGGGCGCACGCCGGAATGCGTGACGGGGAGAGCGCCGAGCGTGTGTTCCGGCTGCTCAACCCCATCCTGCGCTCGTCGCGGGCCGACGAGGCAGAACGCTACCGGGTGGAACCCTACGTGCTGGCCGGCGACATCTACAGCGTTCCCCCGTGGGTCGGCCGCGGCGGTTGGACCTGGTATACCGGGGCCGCCGCGTGGATGTGGCGGCTGGGCGTCGAGGCCGTTCTCGGCCTACGCTTGGACGAGGGCGGCCTGCATGTCGATCCATGCATCCCGCCGACCTGGAAGGGCTTCGAGGCCTGGGTGTCGCTGGGAAAGCGCCGCCTCCACGTGGTGGTCGAGAACCCCGACCATGTGGCGAGCGGCGTCGCCAGCCTCACCGTCGACGGCGCGCTACTCCACCAACCAACGATCCACCTCGATGGCACCATCGAGGGAAGGCACGAGGTCCGCGTTCGCCTGGGCGCGGCCACCCAGGAGATGGGGGCGGCGGTTCGCCTGGGCGGTTAGCCGCCCCGCAGCGAGTGCGTCATAGTACGACGCCGAGCCGCAGAAGATCCACGGTGGGGATCGCGTCCTGGCTGAGGGTGCGCGAGAGCTCGGCTGCGCTGGTGGGCGCCGACACCCCGGCGGGCAACGTGCTCGACGAGGTGCTCAAGAGGGGGATCTGGACGCCGGCGTCGATGCCGATGGCCAGCGCGTGCCAGTTCCACAGAAAGCCGATCCGCGGATTGATGAAGGTCGTATCCGCGGTCTCCCCCGCGGAGAGCGTCCCCGTACCGGTGGAGACGCTCGCCATCTCGGAGAGGTGCTGCTTTCCCGCGCGCAGACCGATGAAGAAAGCGTTGTGAAAGGGGAAGACGCGGAGGTCGGCGGCAAGCGCCCACAGGCTGGTCTGCACACCGGAGAAGGTCGTGGTCGGCAGGGCGCTGTATTCGACGCCGAGGACAATCAGGTGATCGAACTCCAGCAGCGCTTCTACCTCCAGCGGGCGCGGAAAGCCGACTCCACCGAGAACGCCGACGTGAGCGCCGTCGCCGCGATGCGGCGTATCCGTCTCTTTGGGTGAAGGCGCGAGCTGCGTGAAGCTTGCTGTCGACGGATCGACCAGTGGCGAGCCAGGAGGCGCGGGCGCCGCGAGCGGCGTCGAGGCGGGAGGCGACGGTGCCTCGACCATGGTGCCTGGAGTCGACGCGACCTGCGCATGAGCACGGGTGGCCGTGAGCGCCAGGAGCGCGTACGTGGTCCCACCAAAGAGCAACTTCGACTTCACGGGTTCACCTCTTCTGCAGGAAGGGTGGAAGGGTTGGATGGCTGCATGGTTGGTTGCGGTCGCTTCCTCACGGGTTCAAGCCACGCGACAGGCGAACGGCCGTACCGGAGCGTCCCCTAAGGACCTGGGGGAAGGCGATATGGCGCATCCCATGTACGAACATCACCCTGAGACCCGTCTGGAGTACGATGCTGCCGAGTCGTGGAGATCCGCCGCGCACCCGTCTCCTTCGTGGTCGATCGCGCGCACTACGAAAACGTCACCCTGGCCATCGCCCGCGCCCGGACGTCGGTGTGGATCTCCACCGCCAACGTGAAGCAGCTCATGACCGAAGCGCCCATCGGCACGCGCGACCGGGCACGGGGACGCTACGTGCCCATCCTCGACACCCTCCAGTCGCTCTGCGATCGCGGCGTGCACGTGCGCATCCTCCACGCGACGCCGCCTTCGGGTCCCTTCCGCGAGGAGCTCGCGGCACGCACCGGGCGCCTCGCCGCGCCGCGCTTCGAGATGCGCGCATGCCCGCGCGTGCATATGAAGATGATCGCCATCGACGGCGCCATGCTCTACCTGGGGAGCGCCAACTTCACCGGAGCAGGCCTGGGCGCCAAGGGGGACGGACGCCGCAACTTCGAGCTGGGCGTCCTCACCGACGACGAGTGGATGCTCGACCAGGCGCAGGCGCGCTTCGACTTCATCTGGCGCGGCGGCGAGTGCGCGTCCTGCCGCATGCGCCGCGAGTGCCCGGCGCCTCTCGACCGCTAGCCCTGTAGAGGGCGCGGGGGCCGTGACGCTCGATCCATGTCGGCGGAAGGCCGGAGAACCGCGGTACCCTGCGGCGGATGGTGCCGACTCGTCGCCTCGCATGGTTCGCGATGCTCGCGGCCGCTCTGGCCATCGTGGCGGGCTACGCGCCGCCTCTGCGCGGCCCCATGCTGGTCGTCGACCTCGTGCTGCTCCTCGGCGCGTTCGCCGACGGGGTTCTCGCGCTGGGGCGACGCCTCGACCTGGAGCGGCAATCGCCGGCCATCTTCTCGGTGGGCCGTCCCAACCTGGTAACCCTGGTGCTGCGAAACCGGAGTGGGCGCGCGCTGTCGGGGATGGTGGCCGACGATCCGCTCGAGGCCTGTGAGGCCAGGGGAAATCCCGGACGCTTCGATCTCGCGCCTCACGGGGGTACAGCGGTCAAGTACGAGCTCGTGCCCACCCGCCGGGGGAGGCGACGCTTCGGCGCGGTGAGCGTGCGCTATCCCTCGCCGCTCGGTCTCATCGCGCGGCAAGAACGCGTGGAGCTACCGGCCGACGTCGACGTCTATCCCGACGTGCACGCGGCCCGGGCGCTGGAGCTCCTGCGGCGCCAAGGACGGCAGGACGCCCGGCTCGGGAGCCTGCGCGTGCGCGGCGGGGATACGGAGTTCGAGCGGCTGCGTCCATACCAGGCGGGCGACGCCATTCGCCACGTGGACTGGCGATCCAGCGCGCGGCGCGACGATCTGACGGTGCGCCAGTTCCAGGCCGAGTCGAATCAGAACGTGGTCTTCGCCCTGGACGTGGGACGGAGCATGCGCGGCGACACCGGGGGCCTCACCGCGGTCGATCACGCGCTCAACGCCGCGCTGTTGACGGCGGACGTGGCCCTCCGCGGCGGGGACCGGGCGGGGCTGATGGTGTTCGACGAGACGCCGCGCCGGTTCGTTCCTCCCACCGGTGGACGAGCCGGCGCGCGCAAGCTCACCCGCGCGGTCTACGATCTCGAAGCGGGGCTGGGAGCCACGGACTACGGCGCGGCCATGGCGTTCCTGCGAGCCCAGGTGCGCGTGCGCTCCCTCTTCATCGTGTTCACCAACCTCCTCGATCCACGCTCCGCCCGGGAGCTCGCCACCTCGATGAAGGGACTGCTCCCGCGGCACCTCCCGCTCTGCGTGCTCCTGCGCGACACCGACATCGAGTCGCTGTCCACGGCCCCCGCGACGGCGGTGGACGACCTCTACGTGCGCGCCGCCGCAGC
>Ga0302326_10000758_pt1 | contig 85173 bp, 60 predicted proteins | sample Palsa_T0_3_FD_202264 | JGI IMG/M metagenome (GOLD analysis project Ga0302326, IMG submission 202264) | Peat permafrost microbial communities from Stordalen Mire near Abisko, Sweden - Palsa_T0_3 | ecosystem: Environmental > Terrestrial > Soil > Palsa > Peat permafrost | place: Sweden: Abisko...
GAACGGACCTCCGGACCCCCCATCGGGCGACGCGGCGCCGTGGTTGTCTCTCCCCGGAGTCCGCGGAAATGCGCGTAGCCCCGGGCCGGCGTGAAAACCCAAGGCATGACGGCCCGGTTGCGTGTAGATCCTCCTCCGCGGCATTCGCTACCATCGGCTGCGTTTCGCCATGGGGTGCACACGACCATGAACCCGACGATCGACATTCTCCGCGCCGAGCTCGAGCGCCTCTTCTCGCTCGACGAGTTGACCTCGATGAGCAAGCGCCTCCTGGGCCTCGATCCGGCGGACGTGGGCGGCTCCACCGCCAAGGCGAGCTTCGCCCGCGCCCTCACGGAGCGCTGCGTCGACGGCGACCGCATCGACGCGCTGGTCGACGTCATCCTCGTCTCGCGCCAGGGGGTCGACCCCCGCGTGCGCGACGTCGCGGGCCTCTACGGTCACGAGGAGCTGGCCCCCGGGCAGGAGCTCGGGCCGTTCCTCGTCGTCCGCAAGCTCGGCGAGAGCGAGCTCTCCACCGTCTACCTCACCCGGCGCGGGGACGAGGCGCGCGTCCTCAAGGTGCTCAAGCGCGAGGCCTGCCGCGACAAGCGCGCGGTGCAGCGGCTTCTCACCGCCAATCGCCTGGTGGCCAGCGTCAACCACCCCGGGTTGCCCAAGGGCATCGATGCCGGCGAGACCGACGGGGCGTACTGGATCAGCTACCTCCACATCGACGCGCAGACCCTCAGCGCGCGCTTTGCCCGCACCGGGCCGTCGCACATCCAGGAAATCAAGCCCACCCTCCACGCCATTCTCGAGCCGCTGGCCGCCCTGCACCGGGCGCGCATCGTCCACGGGGACCTGAAGCTCGAGAACGTCCTCGTCGGCGACGGCGCGGACGGCCATCCACGGGTCACGCTCATCGACTTCGGGACCGACCGCCTTCGCCAGCGGCCCACCGTCGCCAACGGGCACACCGGCGTGCTCGCCGTCATCGGCTCGCCCAAGACCATCGCCCCCGAGCAGGTCCGCGGAATGCGCGCAGACTCGGCGAGCGATGTCTACTCGTTCGGGGCGATGATGTACGAGCTGCTCTCGGGCAAGCCGGTCTTCGCCTTCGAGAGCGCCACCGACGCCGCCTTCGCGCACGTCGCGCAGCTCGCCGAGGCGCCGAGCGCCAGGGCCCCGCGCGGGTGGATCCCCAAGGACGTGGACCAGTTCGTCCTCTCGCTCCTCGCCAAGGACCCGGCGCGTCGGCCCAAGGACGCCGCCGCCGTGCTCGACCACCTCGAGTCGCTGGGCCGCGCCTCCTCGGCGATGCGCGTCGGAAAGGCTGTCTTCTCCCCGCAGCGGCTGGCCGGCCTCATCGACCTCATCGTCGCCGCGCCGGACGACGCGGAGGCGGCCATCGCCCTCGAAGGGGCCATCGAGGAAGGGGCCGATGCCACCGCCGTGGCGGACGCCTTCGACCAGGCCTCGGACGGCGTCGACCTCAACGACGACGACGCCCTGGAGGTGAAGAAGTCGCTCCTCTACCGCGCGGCCCGCATCTTCGATGCCGCGGTGAACGACAAGGAGCGCGCCGAGCGCGTCTACGCCGCCATCGTCGAGCTCGACCCCGAGGACGAGATCGCCCGCACCTCGCTCTACAAGGTGCGCAAGATGCTCGGCAAGTACGGCGAGATCGTCGAATCGCTGATGGCCCGCAGCGAGCTCGAGGCCCCGGGCGAGGAGCGCGCCCGCATCTTCGCGGAGATCGGCCGCATCTGCGCGACCGAGCTGGAGGACCCGGAGCAGGGGATCCTGGCCTTCACGCAGGCCCTCTGCGAGGCGCCCGGCCGCGAGCTGGCCGACGAGATCGAGCACCTGGCCGGGAGCCGGGGCCCCCTCTGGAACGACGTGCTGTCGACCATCACCAAGGGGATCCAGTCCGAGACGCTGTCCTCCACCGATCGCAACCGGCTGCTCGGCTACGCGGCGCGATGGTACGAGCAGAAGCTGGGGCGCGCCGACATGGGGCTGCTCGCCTACCAGCAGGTCCTCACCACCGATCCGGCCAACGAGGAAGCCTACGAGGGACTCGCCACCATCTACCGCAAGGCGCAGCAGTGGCCGGAGCTGGTGAACATCCTGGTGGCGCGCGCCGACGTCTCCGGGAGCTCGCCGCGCGCTCGCGATCTGCGCGCCGAGGCGGGGGAGCTCTTCGAGCAGAAGCTGAACGACGCCGGCCGCGCCCAGGAGATCTTCGCCAAGGTGCTCGGGGAAGATCCCGGGCACGTCAAGGCGGCCGACGGCATGGCGCGAATCGCCGAGCGGGTGGGGGACTTCCGCTCCCTCGTGGCCATCCTGGAGAGGCGCGTGGAGTCCCGGCGCGGGCGGGAGAAGGCCGACGGGCTGCTCAAGCTGGCAGAGGTCTACGAGGACCACCTGGAGGACCTGGCCGAGGCCACGCGACGCTACGAAGCGGTGCTGGCCATCGAGCCGAACGATCTGCAGGCCCTCAAGGGCCTCGACCGCGTCTACAACCGCACCGGGAAGTACCGCGAGCTGCTCGAGAACCTGGAGAGGCAGATCGCCATCGCGGCCACCCCCCGGCAGAAGATCAACCTCTACGAGCGCATGGCGGCGTTATACGACGAGGAGTTCCTCGACCACGAACGCGCGGTGGAGTGCCTGGAGGCCATGCTGGGGTTCGACGGCGCCAACGACCAGGCCCTCACCACGCTGCCGCGCCATTACCGGGCGCTCGGCCGCTGGGAGGAGCTCGACGAGCTCTACGAGAGGCACGCCACGGTCACCGGCGACGATGCGCGGCGGGTGGAGCTGATGATGCAACGCGCGCGCGTCCTGGCCGAGAACATCGGCTCGCCCGATCGGGCGACGCGCGTCTACGAGCAGGTGCTGGAGATGAGCCCGGGCCACGCCGGGGCGCTGGAGGCCCTGGCCCGCTTGCGCGAGATGAGCGGCGACTCGCAGGCCGCGCTGTCGGCCATCGAGGCGCTGGCGCTGAAGGCGGCGACGCCGGAGGGCAAGGCCGAGCAGTGGCTGCGCGCGGCGCGGCTCCTGGAGGGGCGCGGCGATCGCGACGGCGCCATCGAGCGCTACAAGCTGGCGCTGGAGGCCAACCCCCGGGAGGCGACGGCGTCCTCGGCGCTGCGCGTGGCCTACGACGCCCGGGGCGATGCCGCGAGCATCGCGGCCCTGGTGGAGAAAGAGCTGACCTACGCCGAAGGCAAGATGGCCAAGGCGCGCCTCTACGCCGAGCTGGCCCGGGTGCAGCGCGACAAGCTCCACGACGAGGACCGGGCCGAGACGAGCGCGCGGATCGCGACGGACCTCGACCCCACCAACGCCGACGCGCTCCTGGTGCTCGGGGACCTGGCCTACGAGAGCGAGCGTTACCTCGAGGCCATCAAGCACCTGGAGTCGCTGGTGGGACGCGCCAGCGTTCTGCCCAAGAAGGACGCGGTGCGGGCGCTGGTCCGCTACGTCGAGGCTTACGGGCACGGGGTGGCGATGCCCGCGTCGGCGGCGCCCCTGTCGGGAAAGGACGGGCAGCGCGAGTCCATCCCGCCGTCGTCGGTCACCGCGAGCCATCCGCGCCTGGCCGCGGCGGTCGACGCGCTGGCGCAGATCGCGCCCGAGGACGCCGACGCCCTGGCCCGCGTGGGACGGGTGATGTTCGACGCCGGCGACGCAGAAATGGCGCGAGCGGTGTACGAGCACCTGCTGGAGGAGCACGGGGCGCAGCTCTCCCACGTCGAGCGCGCGGAGGCGCAGTGGCGCCTGGGCGAATCGCACCGCCGGCTGGGGGAGCTCGACAAGGCCGTCGACGCGCTGCGCGCCGCCGCCGAATCCGATCCGGGCAGCCCGGAGCCGCTGCGCGCCCTGGCGCGAGTCTACGAGCAGACGGGTGACTGGGAGGAGTACATCCGCAACAAGCGCCGCCGCCTGGAGGTCGCCACCGGGGCCGAGCGCTTCGATCTCTTGCTGGAGATCGGCGACGCCGAGTTCTCCAAGCTGAGCGACCGCACGCGCGCCAGCAAGACCTACGTCGCCGCCCTCGAAGAGAGGCCGGACGACCGCAAGCTGCTCACCAAGCTGATGCAGCTCTACTCCGAGGAGAAGGACTGGGCGAAGCTGGTCGAGGTGGTGCTGCGCCTGGCGGACTTCGTCGAAGACCCCAAGCAGCGCGCGAAGTACATGCACACCGCCGCCATCGTCAGCTCGCGGCAGCTCGGGGAGACCGAGCAAGCGCTGACCTTTTACACCCGCGCGCTGGAGTTCGATCCCACGCTCGCCAAGGCGATGGACGAGGCCATCGAGCTTCGCCGGCAGAAGGGCGATCACGAGGGCGTCGAGCGATTGCTCAAGTCGCGGCTGGAGAACGCCAAGCAGGCGCAGGACCGGGCGAAGATCGTCCAGGTGCTGGACCAGATGGGCGAGCTTTATCGCAAGTTCCTGAACGAGCCGGAGCTGGCCATCGACGCCTACGAGGCCTCGCAAGCCTTCGACCCCGACGGCCAGGAGCGCGCCGAGACGCTGGCCGAGCTCTATGCCAGCGACGTCACCCAGTACCTCGACAAGGCGGTGAAGGCGCAGGCGCAGATCCTCCAGCGCAACCCCTACCGCGTGGAGAGCTACAAGCTCCTCCGGCGCCTTTACACCGAGGCGCGTCAGCCCGATCCGGCGTGGTGCCTCTGCCAGGCGCTGGCCGTGCTCAACCTGGCCGAGCCGGACGAGGAGCGCTTCTATCGACGGCATCGCGCCGACAACGCCGCCCCGGCGCAGGCGGTGCTCGACGAGGAGGACTGGAGCGTTCGCATGGCGCACGGGGACGCCGACCCGCTGCTCACCCGCGTCTTCGCCGCCATCCAGCCGACCATCATCCGCGCGCGCACCCAGTCGCTGGAGGCGCTGGGCTACGATCCGCAGTACCGCGTGGAGCTCGAGGCGCATCCCTATCCGGTGTCGCAGACGCTCTACTACGCGTCGGGCGTGCTGGGCTTTCCGGCGCCGCCCGTGTTCCAGAACCCCAACGATCCGGCCGGGCTCGGCTTTCTCCACGCCCACACGCCGGCCATCGTCCTCGGGCGCGCGGCCTTCGAGAGCGTCGTTCCCAACCAGTCGCTGGCCTTCGTGGCCGGGCGGCACATGACCTACTTCCGCCCGGGCTTCTACGTGCGCCACCTGGTGCCCACGGGAACGGGGCTGAAGGCGTGGCTCTTCGCCGCCATCAAGCTGTGCGTTCCGCAGTTCCCGGTGGCGCCGGACCTCCAGGGCCAGGTAAACGATGCGATGGGCTTCATGCAGCCGGACTTCCAGGGGGTTCAGCGCGAGAGGCTGAGCAGCATGGTGTCGAAGCTCCTGCAGTCGGGGGGCGCCGTCGACCTGAAAAAGTGGGTCGGCGCCATCGACATGACCGCCGACCGCGCCGGGTTCCTCCTGGCGCACGATCTGGCGACCGCCGCCGAGGTGATGCGCGCCACCGAGGATGCCTCCAGCGTCCCCGGCAAGGAGCGCGTCAAAGAGGTGGTTCTCTTCAGCATCAGCGAGGAGTACCTGGCGCTGCGAAAGAAGCTGCAGATCACCGTCGAATCCTGAGGGCCGAGGTGCACCGAGTCGCTCCTTCGACCCTGTGCGCGCTGGCCTGTCTCGCGGGCGCGCCGGCCTGCTCCAAGGACGCTCCGCCCGCCCAGCCCGGGTCGCAGACGCCCACCGTGGCCGCGACGTCCGCCGCGCCGCCGCCCTCCTCGAGCGTCGCCGCGCCCGCTCCCTCGGCCGCGGGGTCGGCTTCACCGGTCGCCGCCGCCGGTCCGCCGAAGGACTGCAACGTCATCGTCCTCTCGATCGACAGCCTGCGCGCGGACATGCCCTGGAACGGCTACCCCCGCCCCATCGCCCCGCACCTCACCGAGCTCGAGAAAAAGGCGGTGAGCTTCACGCGCGCCTATTCGATGTCCTCGTACACGTCGATGAGCCTGGGGGGCCTGCTCGGCGGGCGCATCCCCTCCGAGCTTCAGCGCAGCGGGTACTTCTTCGGCACCTACAGGAACGACGTCTTCTTCCCGGCGCTCCTGCAGAAGGCCGGCGTCCACACCGCCGGCGTGATGGCGCACATGTACTTCAAGGCCGCCGGCTTCGATCAGGGCTTCGACGACTGGAAGATCGTCCCCGGCATCAGCTTCGATCCCAACACCGACCGCGACATCACCTCCCCGCAATCCGAGCAGCTGGCCGAGAAGGCGCTGGGCGATCCGGCCAACGACTCGCGGCGCTTCTTCTTCTGGGCGCACTTCCTCGACCCGCACGACCTCTACCTCAGGCACGAGGGGATCGACTGGGGCAAGAGCGACCGCGATCGCTACGACGCCGAGGTCACCTTCACCGACCGGTACATCGGCAAGCTGCTCGACTTCATCGCCACGCGGTCCTGGGCCGCGCGCACGGTGCTCATCGTCACCAGCGATCACGGCGAGGAGTTCGGCGAGAACGGCATGAGCCGCCACGGGTTCGAGGTGTGGCAGCCGCTGGTGCACGTGCCGCTCTTCTTCATCGCGCCGGGCGCGTCACCGCGCCACGTGGACGCCCTGCGCAGCGCGGTCGATCTGGCGCCGACCCTCCTCGACCTCTTCGGCGTTCCGCCCGACCCGTCCTTCCAGGGAAAGTCCCTGGTGGGGGAGCTCTACGGCGCCCCGAGCGAGGAGCGCGACGTCGTGGTCGACCTGCCGGCGACCAGCGACAACGGCCGCCGCCGCGCGCTCCTGCACGGGACGGAGAAGCTCATCTGCTTCGACAACGACAGCTATTGCCGGCTCTACGACCTCACCGAGGACCCGACCGAGCACGCGCCCATCATGAAGGGCGACGACTGGAAGCAGATGAAGGCGCGCTACGACGCCTTCGGCAAGACCATCAAGGAGATCCCGCCGTACGCCTGCCGGGGGGATTGCCTCAACAGCTCCGCGCGGCGCAAGCTCCTGGCGCCGCAAGGGGGAAACTGATGCGCGTCGTGCCCGTCCCGTGCCTGAAAGACAACTACGCCTACCTGGTGGTCGACCGCTCCGGGGACGCCGCCATCGTGGACGCCTCCGAGGCGGCGCCGGTGCGCGAGGCGCTGAAGCGCGAGGGTGTGCGCGCGAGGGCCATCTGGACGACGCACCACCACTGGGATCACGTCGGCGGCAACGAGGAGCTGGCCGGGGAGCTCGGGCTGGAGGTGGTCGCCCACGTGTCGGATCGCGCGCGCGTGCCGGCCATGACGCGCGGGGTGGACACCGGGGACGTGGTGCGCGTGGGCGACGTCGAGGCGCGCTGCATCCACATCCCGGGTCACACGCTGGGCGCCGTCGCCTACTTCGTCGACCACGGGGGGGCGCGTGTGGTCTTCACCGGGGACACGCTGTTCTGCGCCGGGTGCGGTCGCATCTTCGAGGGGACGCCGGCGATGATGCACGAGTCGCTGGAACGGGTGCTGGCCCTGCCGCCCGACACGGTGGTGGAGTGCGGGCACGAGTACACGGAGAATAATCTCCGCTTCGCCGCCCACGTCGAGCCGTCCAACGAGGACGTGAGGCGCGCGCGAAAGCGAGCCGTCGCCCTGCGCGGGGAGGGCAAGCCCACCGTGGGAACGACGCTGGCCGACGAACGCCGCACCAACCCGTTCCTCCGCGTGCAATCCGCGGAGATTCGCGCCACCCTCGGCGTCCCGCCCGACGCCGGCGACGTCACCGCCTTCGCGGCCATCCGGGCGGCGAAGGACTCCTTTCGCTGAACGGCGGTTCGCAGCAGCGGGACGTCAGCGCGCGAGCCTCATCGCCACCACCGGGCGGGTGATGCCGGTGCTCTCTCCGAGAGCGGGGGTGGCCTGGACGTTGGGGCCGGCGGCGAGGACGGCGTCTCGTCCGTGCTCGAAGCTCTGGTCGAGAACGACGGCTCGGTAAGCCCGGTCGAGGTCGAGCGCGCGGGCAGGGCTGGGGAGAAGAAGACGCGCGATATCCCGGTGCAGGCTGGCCACCTCGCCCGGGCGAAGCGCGCCGCGGTCGTCGAAGAATCGGCTCGAGACTTCGGCGTTCGAACGGAGCTCGTCGCCGGCGCCGGCCTCGCTCAGGTAGAGCGTGTACTCGAATTGCCCGTCGCGGCGCCGGGGCTCGGGAATGCCTCGCAGGTCGTGCTGCGACCAGTGAAACCACCCGCGCGCCGGAGCGGCGCCGCCGAGCTTGCGCGCGAAGGCGAAGATGCCGTCGGTGGTGGCGCCGATGCCGCCGTGACAGCCCTCGCAAAACGCGGATTCATCCATCGACTGCGGGCGCAGCGAACCGTCGCGGGCTTCGATGAAGCCCTGGAAGTACCAGCCTTGCTCGTTGGAGACGCCCGTCTCGCCCAGCCACAGGACGCCGTGGGTCCGCTCCACGGAGCTCGTGGTCGCGAACTTCTCGAGACCCACGTGGGCCTCGATCTCGTCGTAGGATAACCATCGCTCCTTCTTCGCGTAGCGGACCTCCTTCATGCGCGGCGCCATGGTCACTACGCCATCGCTCCCCACGTCGAGGTAGCGGACGGTGTGGAAGAACTCCGTATGCAGCGGGAAGAGGCCCGGGGCGATGGGAAATTCGCCCCGCCGCTCCAGATCGCGCGCGCGACCGGCGTAGTGCATTCGCGTCCCCCCGCGACCGCCGGGGGCGGCGTCGAAGGCCACCCGCGTGGCGCGGCCGAGGCGCCCGTCGAGGTCGAGGTCGACGCCCAGCGCCGCCTCGTCGACGGGGTCGATGGCCACGTCGGCCCGGGTGATCAGCGCCTCGACGATGGCGAAATTGACGATGTACGTGCGCGCGTCCAAGTGGCCGTCGACGTCTTCGCGGAGTGCCGGGTCGAGGCGCATGAGCACATCGTCGGCCGAGCCGTTGGTGGGAAAGAAGGTGCCCACGAAAGGGTAGTAGGCAAAGGCGCGCCACCCGTTGGGGGCGCCGTCCGGGCCGTGGTCGAAGCCCTGTTCGTCGAAGGCGAAGTGCACGTCCGGTGTGAAGCCGTCCCAGCGTCCGTTGCCGTTGGCGTCCCAGTCGGGCGGCGGCGTTGCCAGCGCACCCTCCAGCGCGATGCGGCCGCCGGTGTCGAAGTAGTTGCTCTGCCGTACGTACTCCAGCACCTGGTCATCGCTCGTGACGGGAGCGTGTGCCACCGGGGGTGACAGCAGGTTGGTCCAGGGATTCTTCCAGGCGGGCACCGGGAGAGTCAGCGCCAGCTGCAGGTCCTCGTCGTCGACGAAGTTCGGCGCCTCGGAGTGGGTGTGGCACGCGTAGCACGGGTTCTTGGGCTTGCCGTCGGCGCCGCGGGTGTTGGTGAAGCATTGCGGCGGAATGTAGGCCACGCGATTGTGCAGTCGCCGAAGGGGAACGGAGGCGGTCGGAAAGGCCGCTCTGGCGCCGCTGGCCACCGTCGACGCAGCCGTGGACGCAGTCGCCGAGGCGCTGTCGTGTGCGAGGGGAATGCCGCGCGCGGCGCTGGGCTTGCACGCGCCGGCGGCGCACGAGGCGGCGAGCACGGGGATGGCAAAGCAGCGGCGCATCGACGCTCTCTCTACGACGGCGGTCGCGAAGGCCTCACGTCGAGTCTGTGACGTTTCAGCGCAAAATGGAAAAACGCCGACCCGGCGCAAGGCCAGGTCGGCGTCGTTCAACGTCTACGAGAGGTGGTCGAGCTCAGTGCGAGAAGTTGAAGAGATCGAAGAGGTCGCCGACGGCCGGCTCGTTGGTCGGCACGTAGGGGTTGGCCGCCGTCTGCACGGGGTTCGGCAGATTGTCGCGGCTGCGCTTGGTGATGGGAGCGAGGCTCCAGTTTCGCTCGATGAACTTCGCGATCGAGGCGTGGTCGGTGTACTCGTGCGAGATGCGGCCGCCGGTGGCCAGCGGCGAGATGGCCACCATGGGAATGCGCGTGCCGTCGCCGAAGAAGTCGACCGCCTGCACATAGCCCGAGTCGTAGTACCCACCGCCTTCGTCGAAGGTGACGAGGATGGCGGTGTCCGCCCAGAGGGCCGGCTGGCTCTGGACGAGGTCGACGATCTTCTTGACGAAGGCCTCGAAGAGGTCGAGCTTCGAGCTCGCCGGGTGACCGTCGACGAATCCGCTCGGCTTGACGAAGGACACGGCCGGGAGCTCCCCGCTCTGGATGCCGGTGTAGAGGTCGAGGGTGTCCTTGACGTGCGCGGTTCGAGCCGCCGCGTTGGCCATGATCCCGGTGTTGTACTGGAAGAAGTTGCAGATATTGCAATAGTTGTCGGCTGGATTCAGGTAGTTCGGGTCCAGCACGTATTCGTTGTACTGGTCGCCGAAGTACGCGAACGAAATGTCCTTGGCGCGAAGCGGGTCACCGATGGTGGGCACGCTGGAGGGCGGGATCGTGAAGAAGTTGACCGCTCCCGTGTCCACGGTGCCGTCGCCGAAATAGCCCGGGTCGTAGTTGTTCAGGAGATAATAGTGTCCGGGGTCGCAGCGGGGGTTGACCTCGTACGGCAGCGAAGACAGATAACTGAGAACGGAGTTAACTCCCGGCTGCGCCGAGTCGGAGCAGTTGCTGTAGGACCCCCCGCCGACCGGGTTTCCGCTGGAATCCGTGGTCCCGTACCCGTCTTCGGTGTACCAGTTGTTCGTTCCGGGCTGCGGGTCCGGATCCTCGATCTCCTGCGCGGGCGGGACCGTCGCGTCGCCCACGCCGTCGCTGTAGTAGAGGGCATCGGCCGTCCCGATCATGATGTGGTTCGCGCCCGTGCCGCCCTCGACGCCCTGGTGGTAGTTGTCGCTCATCGCGTAGGTGTCGGCCCACGACTTGAAGAGCGGCGCGTCGCCCTCCTGCACGTTGTAGAAGCCCAGCGCCGTCGAGCCCTCATGGGTGGTGAGGGGGACGAAGCTGGCGGGTTGCGGCAGGCCGTTGGTGCCGGCGCCGACGGACGTCTCGACCCAGGCGAAGAGATCGCTCTGGCAACCGGCGGGATTCGACGCCGTCGAATAGAGGCCGCTGCAGTCGAGCTGCTGCCACATCTGGTAGAACCGGTGGACCGGGCTGGCCGAGTAGGCGTCGTAGGGAACGCCGGGGGTGAGCTGAAAGGGGCCCGGCGGCAGATCGTCGAAGCCGATGATCCGCGTGTCGGGAACGCCCGACCCCGGAAGGCCGGTGCCCCCTGTGGTCAGCAGGACTTCGTCCTCCGGCTCGAGGCCGTTTTCCACGGCGGTGGCCTCGGCGACGGTCGGAACGAACGGTGTCTCCGGGCCGCCCAGACCGGGCTCCGGCAGCTTGTCGTACGCGGACTTGTCGCCTGCGCTGAGCTGGAACGTCGTCGGCTGCGGATTGTTCAGCGGAAGCTGGTCCTGCGCAGGGCTGGAGTCGATGGCCGAGAATTGCCCGGCGACGGCGAAGTTGGGTCCGGGCGTCCCGTCGGCGTTGATGATGCCCTTGGACAGCAGGTTGGCGACGGTCTGACCCTTCTTGGGCTGATAGGTGGCAAAGACGTGATCGAAGGTGCGGTTCTCGCCGACGATGACGATGAGGTGCTTGATGGGCGACGTGGTCTTGGCGTCGCCGGTTCCGTTGAAGGTGGTGCCGGCGGCGAGTCCACTCTGGGTCGACCCCGAGAGGGGCGCCGGGCTGGGTGCGGCTGCCGAGCTGCAGCCAGCGAGAGCGAAGGTTGCTGCCATGAGCCAGAGGCCCGTTCGTTTGTGCATGGACGAATCCTCACTTTCAAAACAGTCGCGAACCCGATTTCGCGACGAGGGCGTCGTACCAGTGGCCTCGTGGCATCCTCGTGCCGTTGGCGAAAACGATGGCGCGGTGCCAGAAGCGCTACGAGCTCACTACGACTGTGCGTCACCTCGCACAGCCGTAACGAGATCGTGCACGTTCCCCCCGGCCTCCTCGCGGCCGAGCCCCGCCTCCTCGCCCCGGAGCGTGGCGGAGCCCGGTCTACTCGCCGACCATCGGGGACGGCTCCGCCAGCGCGATCGGCGCGGCGGCCTTGCGCGCGCGCTTCTCGGGCTCCCATCGCGCGACCTGGGCCTTCGACAGGTCGATGATGCCCAGCCAGCCGAAGACACGAATGGCCTGGTAGGAGGGGTCGACCTCGAACCAGCGAACCGCGAAGTTCGGCGATTGGCCCCACTGGTGATGGTTATTCTGGAATAGCTCGCCCATGGTCAGCACGTCGAAGACCAGTGTGTTCTTGGAGTTGTCGCTGCTGTCGTAATTCCGGTAGCCGACCTTGTGGCCGAACCAGTTCACGATGGCGCCGTGCACCGGCCCGAGAAACCAGTGCACCGGGGCCAGCGCGAGGAGCCACCAGTGCGGCGCGAACACCAGGTAAAAGACGGTGTAGAGGGTGCCCCAGGCGATGGACACCGGCCAGTTGGACAGCGTCTCGTCGAAGAGCTTCCACTCCGGCGCGCCGCCCTCGAAGCGCGGGTCCACCTGGACGCGCCGGTTCTTGATGGCCTCGTACTTCACCTTGGTCCGCCACATCATCTGGAGAAACTTGGGCTGCTGGACGGGCGAGTGAGGATCGAGCGGCGTGTCGCTGTAGGCGTGATGCATGCGGTGCATGATCGCGTACGCCCGCGGGTTCAAGAAGCTCGCGCCGCATACCGCCCAGGTCAGAAAGTGAAAGACGCGCTCCCAGCCCCGGCTCATGGTGAACTGACGGTGCGCGCCGTAGCGGTGCAGGAAGAAGCTCTGGAAGAAGACCGAGAGCTGCCAGTGGAGGACGAAAAAGAGAACGATGGCGGTCACCTTTAGGAGGTAGACCCCCGCCGCCAGCCCCACCGCCACGTTTGCGTCATCCGCCGGACGCCTCTGTCACGTTTCGGTCAGGTCCCCTTCGTCGCCCCGGCAGGCGGCCTCGACGTGCTCGCGCACGCGGGCGCGTTCGCGTTCGAGCCACGGAGCGATGGCGCCGCGCAGCCGGGCGTCGCTCAGCCAGTGGAACGAGCGCGTCAAGGTGGGGACGAACCCGCGCGCGCGCTTGTGCTCGCCGCCCGCTCCCGGCTCGAAGACGTCGATCCCGCGCTCCAGGCAATGGCGGATCCCCGCGTAGTAGCAGACCTCGAAGTGAAGATAGGGCACCTCCACGCCGGCGCCCCAGTAGCGGCCGTAGAGGCGCCGCCCCTTGGCCACGTTGAACGCGCCGGCCACCGGTTGGCCGGTGCGATCGTCGCGCGCCACCACCCAGGCCAGCCGGTCGCGGAAGCGCTCGACGACTGCCTCGAAGAAGGTCCTCTTCAAGTACATGCGCCCCCACATGCCGTGCCGCTCGATGGTCGACGCGTAGAAGCCGTGCATGGCATGCGCGAGCTCGCGCGTGTGCTCCTCGGGCGCCAGTGTCTTCACTGTGATTCCGCGATCGCGCACCCCGCGCAGCTCGCGCTTGATCTGGTTTCGCTGCTTGGAGTTGAAGCGCGCCAGATGGTCGTCGAAGGTCTTGGCTCCGTGGCGGAACCAGTGAAACTGGAACCCCTCGCGCCGCAGGTAGCCGCTCTCCTCCCACGCGCTGGGGCCGCCCTGCCACTCGTCACGCGGAAAGAGCACGTGGACGCCGCCGCCCTTGAAGCGCCCGCACCACTCCCGCGCGGCGCCTCCGAGGAGACGCGTCATCCGCTCCCGGTCCTGGCCCGGGGCCACCAGCACGCGGTCCCCCGTCGCCGGCGTGAAGGGGACCGCCAGGACGACCTTCGGGTAGTAGCGCGCGCCCATGCGGTCGGCGAACTCCGCCCAGCTCCAGTCGAAGACGAACTCGCCCTCGCTGTGGCCCTTGACGTACGACGGCGCCACGGCCAGGAGCGCGTCATCCTTCCACAGCGAGAGATGCGCCGGCATCCATCCGGTGCCGTCCCCCACGCACCCGGTCTCTTCCAGCATGTCGAGCCAGGCGTGCTCGACGAACGGGGAGCTCTCCTCGCCCAGCATGCCGTCCCAGGTCGCCGCCGGGACGTCCCGCACCTGGTCGAGGACGCGGAGGGTGTAGGAGTCGTCGTGCGCGCTCAAGGGGTTGCGGCGACCGGCGCCAGCGGGTCCGGGCTCGGCTCCTGTCGTACCAGCACGAACCAGGCATCGATCCAGACCTTCTTCTTGCGCGCGCGACCGATGGATACGCTGGACGAGACCCCGCGCATCACGTCGAGCAGGCCGCCATACACGAAGCGCCCGAGGCGGACGGAGCTGGGGACGATGGGGGGCCACGCGTCGGGCTTGTCGCGCGGCACTTGGGTGTAGTCGATGTCCACCTCCCCGGCGTCGGCGGACGGGTGGGCCACGTAGTAGCCCGGTCCGGTGAGGCCGGAGAGGCTCTGGTGGTTATACCCGACGAGCTGCGGCTCGAGCCCAGGGTCGGTGGGCCGGGCGAAGCGCTTCTGGAAGTGGTTATACGCCGGCAGGGTGTTCATCCCCTCGTGGATGACCTCGACGTGGGGCGCGACGCCGGGCGGGACGAAATCGTCGAGGGTGACCGGTCGAAAGCCTTTCACCGCCTCCCACAGCGTGGCCTGCACCGACCGCGTCCACTGGTGCACTGCCCAGAGCCGGGCGGGCGCGCCGATCTCGTCCAGATCCTTGGCCAGCCGGGGCAAGTCGAGATGGGTCTCGATGAGGTTCCGGAGCTCCATCCTAAGGCACCTCGCTCGCGGCGAGCGCTTTTACGAAGCGCGCGAAGGTGGCCTCGAGCGTTCGCGTCAGCGCCCGCACGCGCGTCCACTCGCCGCTCTCTCGCAGCTCGCCTTCGAGCTCGCGGCACACGAAGCGCACGCACAGGCTGGGACGGTCTTGCGCGGCGAGCGAGCACCCCTCGGGGCCGCGGAAGGCGCAGCCGGCGTGATCGCCCGCCGGGGGGCGCAGGTCGCGCGGCCTCGTGCCGGCGAGCGCCAGGGCGGCCGACTCGTTCTCGTCGAAGACTCCTTCGGTGCGACCGCCGCAGCAGAATCCTCCCTCCCAGCGCCCGTGAGGGAGCGACCGTCCCTCGCCGCACCCGCTGCACGCGCGGACGGCGCCCAGCGCAGCCAGCACCTGGGGCTTGAGCGCGCGAAGCTCCCGCGCCAGCACCACCGCCTCGTCGCCGGCGCCTCGGCTCGCGGCGGCGGCGATGCGCCTTCGCACCGCGTCGACGTCGCTCACGCGCGATCGCGCGCTGCGCCAGCGTCGCACGAGGTCGCTGACCGGGAGGAGCACCCGCCCAGGATAGCAGCGCGGGGAGACCGGGTGCACGACCCCCGGCGGACCGGTTGACTCTCGCTTGGCCCCCGGTAGGTTCCCCCCGGGCCTTGCCATGCGCGTTGCGGTGATCCAGCTCAGCTCCCAGGACGACGTGGTGGTCAACCTGGCTTCGGTGAAGCGCTGGGTCGCTCAGGCGGCAGCGGCGGGGGCCGAGCTGGTGACCCTGCCGGAGAACTTCGCCTTCAGCGGGGAAGAGGCCCGCAAGCGAGAGCTGGCCGAGCGGCTGGATGGCGCCTTTCCCGGTCCCATCCTGAGCGGCCTGTGCGAGGCAGCCACGGCCAACCGTGTGTGGGTCCTCGGCGGCGGCATGCCCGAGCAGAGCAACGAGCCCGCGCGCCCCTTCAACACCTCGGTCCTCATCGATCCCAAAGGGAGCATCGCTGCGACCTACCGCAAGGTGCACCTCTTCGACGTGAGCCTGGCGGACGGGACGTCCATGCGCGAGAGCGCTGCCACCATGGCGGGAGTCGACGCGGTCACCACCGAGGTTCACGGCGTCGGAGTGGGCCTCAGCATTTGCTACGACGTGCGCTTTCCGGAGCTCTATCGCAAGCTGGTCGATCAGGGCGCGCGCATCGTCACCGTGCCCAGCGCCTTCACGGTGACCACCGGCAAGGACCACTGGCACGCGCTCCTCCGCGCTCGCGCCATCGAGAACCAGGTCTGGGTTCTGGCCCCCGCGCAGCACGGCAAGCACCCGCGTGGACGTCAAACGTACGGGAAGTCGCTGATCGTCGATCCCTGGGGCGACGTGGTGGCCCAGTGCTCGGAGGGCGAGGGGATGGCGCTGGCCCGGCTGGACTTCGACTACCAGGACCGCGTTCGTACGTCGCTGCCCGCGCTGCTGCATCGCAAGTGGTGACGCGCGTCCCGCTGGTCGATCTCGCGGCGCAGGAAGGGGAGGTCGCGGAGGAGGTGCTGGTGGCCATCGCCGATGTGGCGCGAGGGGCGCAGTTCGTGCTCGGCGCGCGCGTCGAGGCCTTCGAGACATGGCTGGCGGGCGAGTGCGGGGCGGCGCACGCGGTGGGCGTGGCGTCGGGCACGGACGCCATCGAGCTGGCCCTGCGTGCGCTCGGCGTGGGGGTGGGCGATGCCGTGGTGACGCCGGCGCTGTCCTTCGTGGCTGCGGCGGAGGCCATCGCGACCACCGGCGCACGGCCGGTGTTCTGCGACGTCGAGCGGGAGACCATGAACGCCAGCGCGCGCACGGTGGAGGGCGCGATGCGACGGGCGCGGGCGGCGGGGCTGCGCGTGCGGGCGGTGGTGCCGGTGCACCTCTTCGGCCGGTGCGCGCCGGTGCGCGAGCTGAAGGCGCTCGCCGCGCGCGAGGGCGTCGCCCTGGTCGACGACGCGGCGCAGGCGCTCGGCGGGCGGGACGACGAGGGAGGCGCGGCGGTGGGGGCAGGGGACGCGGGGTGCCTCAGCTTCTTCCCGACCAAGAACCTCGGCGCCTGGGGAGACGGCGGCGCGGTGGTCACCTCGCGCGACGACGTGGCCGCGCGCGTGCGCCGGCTGCGAGCGCACGGAGCGGTGGCTCCCTACACGCACGCCGAACTGGGACGCAACAGCCGCCTCGACGCTCTTCAGGCCGCGGTCCTGCTCACCAAGTCACGCCGCCTGCCGCGGTGGCACGCCGCGCGCGCGCGCCTGGCCGCCCGGTACGTCGAGGCCCTCGGCGGGTTGCCGCTCATCCTCCCGGGTGCGCCGGCCTCGCCGGCAGTGCACGCCTGGCATGCCTACGTGGTCCGGACGCCGCGCCGCGACGCCCTGGCGGCCTTCCTCCGCGAGCACGGCGTGGAGTCGCGCGTGTACTACCCGGTGCCGCTGCACCGGCAGGCTGTCTTCCAGGCTCTCGGCGAGCCGGCCCTCCCGGTGGCCGAGGACATCTGCCGCACCGCCCTGGCCCTCCCCATCTTCCCGGTCATGACCGACGCGCAGCAGGGGCACGTGATCGAGCAGGTGACGCGGTTTCACGCGTCGTAGAGTGTGGCTATCCTCGCCCGCGCGAAGAGATGCCCGAGCTTCCGGAGGTCGAGCATGCGCGGCGCTGCCTGGAGCGGTGGCTGGTCGGGCACACGGTGACGCGCGCGTTCTCGCCGATCCTGGTGGGTGAACGGGTGCGGAGCGTGGAGCGGCGGGGCAAGTGGCTGCGCCTCACGATGAGCGGCGGGGTGCTGCTCTTTTCGCACCTGGGGATGACCGGGCGCTGGGCGCGGCGCGCGCCGGAGGCCCCGGCGGAGCGCTGGGAGCGGGCGCGCGTCGACGTCGACGGCGTCAGCGCGCGCTACGTGGACCCGCGCCGCTTCGGGCGACTGGTGGTCGCGCGCCAGGACCTGCCGGCGTGGAGCGCGCTGGGGCCGGACCCGCTGGTGGACGGTCTGGAAACGCGCGCGCTGGGCCTCGCGCTGGCCAAGCGCTCGCGCACGGTGAAGGAGGCGCTGATGGATCAGGCGGTGCTGGCCGGGGTGGGAAACATCCTGGCCACCGAGGCGCTCTGGAGCGCGCGCATCGACCCCCGCTCGCGCACCAAGGCGCTCTCCCCGCGCGACGTGGCGGCCGTCGCGCGGGGTCTCCGGGCGGCCATCGCGCGCGGTCTGGCGCTCCAGGAGGGCGACGATTCGAGCTACGTCCAGGACGCCGGCGCGGACAACCCGTTCCGCGTCTACGGTCGCCCAGGCCAGCCGTGCCCGCGGTGCCGGACGGCGATGAAGCGCGTCGTCCTGGGAGGGCGGGGGACGACCTTCTGCCCGGGCTGCCAGCGTCGTTCCTAGGGGCGGCGAATGCCGTCCCCGTCCTGGAACATCACGACGGCGGCGCTCAGGACTTGAGGTGCTCTCGCGCGACGTCGGCCCAGGTGCCGCTCGGTTCGAGCTCGAGGTACTTGCGCCAGTGCGGCCGCGCGCGACCGGCCTCGCCGACCTGTTCCCAGGCCATGGCGAGGTTGAAGTGCGCGTCGGCGAAGCGAGGGTCCCCCTCCAGCGCGCGCTCGAAGTACGCCGTGGCCCCGCGCGCGTCTCCGCGCTCGAGCATGACGTAGCCGAGGTTGTAGTGCGCCTCGGGCTGCCGCAGATCGACCTCGATGGCGCGGCGGTAGAGCACCTCGGCCCCGGCTTCGTCGCCCCGGCGGAAGCGGATGTTGCCGAGGTTCGTGTAGGCGATGGCCAGGGTGGGATCGAGGCGGACGGCGCGACCGTACAGCGCCTCGGCCTCGTCGTAGGTCGCTGGATCTTCGTCGAGCGCGCTGGCCTGCACGTAGAGGTCGTACGCCGTCCGCGCGCGGGCTGGGCTGGTCTCGGGACGCAGCACGCGCACCACGTCGTCGCGCAGCGCCTGCACCTGGAAGTCGAGCACCATCTGCCCGGTCAGCGGCTCGTAGGTCCCCTCTTCGGCGCGCACCAGGACGCGCCGGCCGTCGCCCACGATGCGCAGCTCTTGCAGCGGGCGAGTCACCCGCGGCAGCGCCTGCCGCAGCGCCCCGATGGCGCGGGCGACGTCGCGGAGGCGCACGCGGTGCTGGAGCAGCTCGCGCGTGGCCCGGAGGGCGATGAGATCCTGGAAGGTGTAGGCGCGCTGCTTTCCCTTCTGTCCGGAGGGAGACACGATCTTCGCGCGGTCGAGCGAGCGCAGGCGTGTCTCGCTCACGCCGAGGAGCTTGGCCACTTCGCGCCGCGAATAGAGGTCGGTCACCGGCTCGGGCGTATCGAGGGCGGGGGGAATGCTCGGGGCCGCCGAGCCCTCGTCGCCGGGGGTCTCGCCGAGGCGTCCGCCGCCCGATCCGAAAGCCACGTGGATGACGTTGCCGCTGCCTTTGCGCCGCTTGCGCTTGTCGTCGTCGGGGGGGCGTTGCATGTCGGAGAGGGGTTCGATCCGGGCCGGCGTTCGCCGACCCTCCTTCGACTTACGTGGACTCCGTTCAGCAGGGCTGGACGGTTCGCTTCGGTTCAGCGCGCCGACTTCCAGTAGGCGCGCGTCTCTATCAACGGCGCCTGGACGTCGACGTCAATCCTCACGCCTCTCGCGTCCGGCTGGACCCGTATTTCGCAGGTGAATCGCCCCAGGCGGCAGGGGGCGCGCGAGCACGCCTCGCGGTGCGCGGTCCGCAGAGCGCGAAGCCGGGCGTGCGCGTCGCGGCGGACCAGAGTGGCGAGGAAGGCGGGATCGCTGCCGGGCGCATCGGCGGGGTCGATGGAGAGGATGAGGCTCGTCGAGCCGTACCAGACGCGCCCCGCGTCTTCCTCGCGCACGCTTCCCTCGCTCACCGCGTCGGCGCGCTCGAAGAGCTGCCTCCAGCGAGGGTCGGGAGCGCGCACGAAGGTCCCGCGGCGCGTGAGGACGAGCGGCAGGCCCCGCGCCTTGGCCAGGCCAGGTCGGATCACGAGGTGGATCGTGGCAGGCCGCGCCCTTCCGGATCCACTTTCGTGTCAGAGACGCGCCTCGGCCTCGCGCAGGGTCTCCAGCGGAACGGAGATGGGCTCCACGTGCACACCGCGCGGGGTGGACTCGATCCAGGTCGCATGGGCCACGCGCGGGCCGGTGCCGGGCGCCTCACCGACGCTCCCTACGTTGACGATGCGCACTCCGCCCACCAGGCGATCGAACGGCAAGTGGCTCGCTCCGCACACCACCACGTCGGCGGTGTCGTCGGCGATGAGCGCGTTGATCTCCGCGTCGGTCATGTCGTGGGTGAGGGCCTCGCCGGGATCGGCCGGTGAGCCATGGACGAGCAGGAGCTCACCGCCGTCCTCCAGCGGGATGCGCTGGTGAGTCGGCAAGCGGCGAATGCGCTGCAAGATGAGGTCGCCCAGCGCCTCGCGCGTGGCCTTCATCTGCTCCAGACGCTCGCGCTCGTGGTCGCTGCGCGGCCGGAGGCTGGCCGGGTCGAGGGTGGCGACGGCGCGGTCGGCGAGCCCCTGCACCATCACCGCACCCGCGGCGGACAGGCGCCGCCACGTCTCGAGCGGCTCGGGGCCGGGAAAGACCAGATCTCCTGCCACGAGGAGCTTGTGGAAGGCGCGTCGCTCGGCCGTGGCGAGGACGGCGCGCAGGGCGTCGAGGTGGCCGTGAACGTCGGAAATACAGAGAAGGAGCATCGGCCGTTTCCCTTTACGCCTCGTCGACGCCGGCGCGAAGCTCGCGCATCAGCGTCTCCACGGCCACCCGCCGCGCCGCCGGGGTCTTCCCCTCCTCGATGGCGCGCACCAGCGCGGTCCCCACCACCGCGCCGTCCGACTTGGCCGCCGCGGCCCGCGCCCTGGCGCGCGAATCGATACCGAACCCCACCACCACCGGGAGGCTCAGCTCCGAACGCAGGGCCGCCGCGCGCTCGCCGGCCTCTTGCGCGTCGACGGCGCCGGCGCCGGTCACCCCCGTCACCGACACGTAGTAGACGAAGGGCATGCCCCCGCGCGCGGCGGCCTTGCGCACCGCGGCCACCCGCTCGGCGCTGCTCGTCGGGGCCAGCAGCGGGATCAACCCCACGCCATGCGCGCGCGCCGCTTCGCGCAGTCCTTCGCCCTCTTCGAGCGGAAGGTCGACCACGAGGAGCGCGTCGATCCCCGCCTCACCGGCCTCTCGCGCCACGCGCGCCTCGCCGCGCACGAAGATGGGGTTGTAGTAGCCGAAGAGGACGATGCCCACGTCCGGCTCCGAAGCGCGGACGATCCGCGCCGCTCGCAGCGTGGCTTCCAGGCCCCCGCCCCGCGCGATGGCCCGCTGGCTCGCCCGCGCGATCACCGGTCCGTCCGCGGTCGGATCGCTGAAGGGCACCCCCAGCTCCAGCACGTCGGCGCCGGCCTTTACGCAGGCCCGGGCGAGCTCCACGCTCTCCTCGACGCTCGGATCGCCCACGCACAGGTAGGCGACCAGCACTTTTCCACGGGCCAGCGCCTTCTCCAGCCGCTTCATGGGAGCCTCTCGAGGAGCGTGGCCAGGTCTTTGTCGCCTCGCCCGGAGAGACCCAGGACGATGCTCACCGGCCGTCCGCGCTGGCGCGCCAGGTCGCGCGCCACGTCGCCCACGCGGGCGATGGCGTGCGCCGTCTCCAGCGCGGGGATGATTCCTTCGTTCTTCGCCATCGCGTCCACCGCCGCCAGCGCTTCGTCGTCCGTCGCCGACAGGTACTGCGCGCGACCGCTCTCCTTCAGCCACGCGTGCTCGGGGCCGACACCCGGATAGTCGAGGCCTGCGCTGATGGACTGCGCCTCGGTGATCTGTCCGCCGTCGTCGCAGAGGACGTAGCTCTTCGACCCGTGGAGCACGCCCACCCGGCCCGCGCCGAGGGTCGCCGCGTGGCGTCCGCTGGCCACGCCCTCTCCCGCCGCCTCGACGCCGACCAGCGCCACCCCCGCGTCTTTCACGAAGCCTCGGAATAGGCCGATCGCGTTCGACCCGCCCCCGACGCAGGCGATGGCCGCGTCGGGGAGGCCGCCGCCTTCCGCGGCCTGAAACTGCGCGCGCGCCTCTTCGCCGATCACGCTCTGCAGCGTGGCCACGAGCTCGGGGTAGGGGTGCGGCCCGGCGGCGCTCCCGATGCAGTAGTACGTGGTGCGCACGTGCGTGACCCACTGGCGCAGGGCTTCGTTCATGGCGTCCTTCAGCGTGCGCGACCCGCTCCCGACGGGAATGACACGCGCTCCGAGGAGCTTCATGCGGCCGACGTTGGGCGCCTGGCGCTTGATGTCCTCCTCGCCCATGAAGACCTCGCAAGGGAGGCCGAAGAGAGCCGCGGCGGTGGCGGTGGCGACGCCGTGCTGTCCCGCGCCGGTCTCGGCGAGGATGCGCGTCTTGCCCATCTGCTTGGCCAGGAGCACCTGGCCGAGGGCATTGTTGATCTTGTGGGCGCCGGTATGGCAGAGGTCTTCCCGCTTGAGCCACAATCGAGCGAGCGCGCGCCCGTCCGGATCGATGGCGCGCGCCAGACGCCTGGCCTCGCCGAGGGGGGTAGGCCGCCCGACGTAGCTGGTCAGGAGGGCCCGCCACTCGCGCTGGAAGGTCGTGCCGAGCACGATTTCGTGGAACGCGTGGGCGAGCTCGTCGAGGGCGGGGACGAGCGTCTCCGCCACGAAACGGCCGCCGAAGGGCCCATAGTAGCCGGGGCGAGGCGATGCCATCGGAGGAGGCGCGTTGTAGCATGCGTTGCCGGTGTTTGCCGACCCCTCCGAGGCCGGGCCAGCACGGCCGCCTCCCTCCGCACCCCCCCACGCGGCTGGCGGACGCTCGAGAGGCTCCTCACGGACGGCCGGCGGCGGCATACTGAGGCGCATGGCCACGCCCTACCGCCTCCGCGCTCACCGCCCGACGACGGCCCTTTCGCCCCTCGGTGCGTCGGTGCGCTCCTACTACGCGAAGGCGAGCCAGCGCGTCATCTGGGCGGCGGCACCGTTCGTCTTTCTTCTCGGCTACGGGGTGTGGCTGTCGCATGACATGGAGCTCGAGCACTGGTTCGACTCCACGTTCTCGGTCTGCGTCGTGGCGGCGCTCTTCATGATGGCCATCGCGGTCATCGTTCACACCGCGGCGGTCGGCGGGGGGGAGCTCTTGCGCGTGCACGCCGACGGGCTGGTCGACCTGCGCGGGCAGCCGCGCGCCCTCCGGTGGGACGAGATGCAGTCGCTGACCGTGCTGGCCTCGGATGACGGGGGCGGGGTGCGCCACGTGCTTCGCGCCATGGACGGAACGACGATGGTGCTCGGGCCGGCCATCGGGGGCATCGGCCACCTGGTCGACGAGATCCGCGTGCGCATGGCCGAGTGCCAGCTTCCGGACCTGTGCGCCCGGCTCGCCGCGGGGAGCGTGGTGCGCTTCGGGGACATCGCCGCCAGCGACCGGGAGCTCGCGGTGGGTCCCACGCGCGTGGCGTGGGACGAGGTCGATGTCCTCGATGCCGAAGACGCGCAGGTCGTTCTGCGCGACCGCAGCGGACAGTGTGTCGCCGCCGCCGAGCTGACCCGCGTCCCCAACGCCTTCCTCCTCGCCGACCTGGCACGCATCCGGCGTCGCGCCCGGGCCTGAGGCCCGCCGGGTCGGTCGGCTTCAGCTTCCGCCGTTCACCCGGGCTCCCGTGCGTGACGACGGCGGCGCGTCGTCGCGGATGCGGGAGCGGCGCCGCTCCTCGTCCAGCGTACTGCGCCGGTGATGCTTGCGGCGCGCCAGCCAGCGTTCGGCGTGGAGGATGATGGCGCCCGCCACGTCCGTCCCGCTGGCGCGCTCGATGCCCTCCAGGCCCGGGGAGCTGTTGATCTCCAGGATTTTGGGACCCTCACGGGTCTCGAGCATGTCGACGCCGGCGACCTCGAGTCCCATGACGCGCGTCGCCGCGATGGCCGCGCTGCGGTAGCTGGGATCGAGATGGGCGCGCACTCCCTGCCCTCCGCGGTGAAGGTTGGAGCGAAACTCGCCCGCCTTGGCCTGCCGTCGCATCGCCGCGACCACCCGCCCACCCACGACGAGGACGCGAAGATCCCGGCCTTTCGCTTCGGCGATGTACTGCTGAAGTATGATGTCTTGCCCCATCGCCCAGAGCGTCTCCAGCAGCGACGTCACCGCCTGCGGCGTCTCGGCGATCATGGTCCCGATGCCCTGCGCTCCCTGCTGGAGCTTGACGATGCACGGGGCGCCGCCCACGTGCGACAGCGCCTGTTCGATGGAATCGGGCGTTCGCGCGCACACCGTGACCGGGACGTCGATGTTCTTCTTGGTCAGAAGCTGCATCGCGCGGAGCTTGTCGCGCGAGCGCGCGATGGCGAGCGCCGTGTTCAACACCGGCACGCCCATGAGGTCGAACTGGCGGACCACCGCCAAGCCGTAGTTGGTGATGGAGGCGCCGATGCGCGGAAGCACCAGGTCCGCATGGGGAGCGGCGCGATCGCCGAGGTAGAGGGAGGGGCGACCGCGTGAGATGACGATGCGGAGGTCCAGGGGATCGGCGACCGACACCTCGTGTCCGCGCGCGCGTGCTGCGAGCACCAGGCGGCTGGTGGAGTAGAGCGTTGCGTTGCGGGAGAGGAGCAGCAGGCGCATCGCGGGGCAGTCGGAGGCTACGCGCCGTGCAGGGGGATGCAACGGGCACCCGCGCGCTTGGGGGGCTCCCCCCCGTCCTCCCCGGTCAGCGTCCGTCGATGGCGGCTGCGGTGGCGACCGGCGCGTGAGCCGTCGAGGCGCTCGCGTTCCAGAGCCGCGGCCCGAACTCGGCGCCGAAGATGAGGGTGAGGCCGACCAGGCGGAGCCAGAAGTGAGTGCGGGCGGTCATGGGAAATGCTCGTGGGCTCTGGTCCAAGCACAGGACATGCCGGCCTCGAAGACGCCCTTCGCGGCCCGGATCCCGTGCGGATCCATGGCGCGGGCGTCGCGCTTGCCACAGGCCGTCGCACACCCGACACACCCCGCGACAGGCTGGATCCACCCCGCGCGCGGCGCCGTTGACAAGCGCCCGCGCGCCGGTACTCCGGTGAGGAGCATGCCGGCACCTCTTGGAATCGACGACGACGACGCACTCGACGAGCTTCCGCCGCTCGACGGGGACGTACGCGAGGCGCCGACGCCCGAGCTGGAGGAGTCCCTCGAGGACGAAGACGACGACGACGCCAGCCTCGACGACGCGACGGGCGAGGACGACCCCGCCGACGCCGACGGGCTCGACCTCGAGCGCGACGAGCGCGACCCAGGATGGCTGGAAGAGCCCGTCGACTCGCCGGATCTGGACCTCGGGGAGGCTGCTCTGGTCGACCTCGGGGACGAGCGCTCGGCCGGCGGCGACCTCGACGACGCGGACGGTCCGGACGCCGGCGAGGAGGATCCGGGCTTCGGCAACGCGCCGGAGCGAGGAGGCCTGGATGGTGGCGACGAGGGTCCTCTCGGGGCGGACGACGAACTGCGCGAGGCGGACCTGCCGCCGCTCGACGCCGACGAGGAGGGGGACCTCGAGGACGCTGCCCTGGTCGAAGCGGGGTTCGCCGCGGAGGAGCCGGTCGCCCTCCCTTGGGCGGCCGGGCCGTGGTCGCGCGTCGGCGCGCCCGTGGCCCTGGCGTCGGCGACGGCGGTGGCGTGCGCCCCGCGCGGCGCGCTGGTGGCCGGGCGGACCGAGGGTGGCGTCGCCGAGATCGTGCGCGTCGATCTGGAGGGCACCTCGCAGAGTCTCGCCACGTCCGGGCTGGACGTCGGGATGGTGCGCGCGCTGGCGGTGGAGGGCGAGGTCATCGCCGCGCTCGTCGACGGGGGCGAGATCCGGGTCTCGCGCGACGGCGGCGCGTCCTTCACGCCCGTCGCCGAGGGGGTCGTCGCCGCGGGCTTCGCGCTGGTGTCGGGGGCGCTGTGGATTCGCACCCGGGCCGGCCGGCTGGTGACCATCGGCGCCGACGGAGCGCGGGTCCCGCAGTCGGCGGTGGACACGGGACCCTCCTGGGTGGCGGCGATGGCGCGCGACGAAACGGGGTCCGGCATCGCGGCGCTGGTCGCCGACGAGGCGGGGCGCGTTTCGGGCTTGCTGCGTGCGCAGGGCGCGGGGGATGGCGTCCTCGACGCGCTGGAGGTCCCCGAGGCATCACGGCTTCCTGCCGTCCTGGCGGTTCGAGGGGCTCACGCCGCCTACGCCGGACGCCGCGGTGGAGTGGTGCGGGGCGGCGCCGACGGCAGCTGGACGACGCATGTCTGGGAGGGGCGCGTCACCGCTCTGGCCTTCGTCGGCGACGGCGGGGCGCTGGTGGCGGCTACGTATTTCGAGGTCGACGACACGACGGCGCTGGTCCTTCTCGACGAGTCGCCCAGCGGAGGCGGGGGCGAGCCGCGTGTGTCAGTCGTCGCGCGCATCGGTCCCGCGCACGCGGAGGCAAGTTACGCCGAGGCCTCCGAGCCGGGCGAAATCGGCGACACGGTCGAGGTCGAGGCGGCGGCCCACGGTCGCGTGCTGGCGCTGGCCTACGACGACGCGCGCGGGGTGGTGTGGGTGGCGGGCGGCTTCGGGGTCGCGGCCTTCGCCGTGCCGTGAGCTCGCGGCCACGATGACGGTTTTGGTGCAGAAGTACGGCGGCTCTTCGGTGGCCGACGTCGAGAAGATCGGGCACGTGGCCGACCGGGTAGTCGCGGCCAAGCGCGCGGGGACCGACGTCGTGGTGGTGGTGAGCGCGATGGGCAAGACCACCGACGGCCTCCTCGCGCTGGCCAGGAGCGTCTCCGCCAACCCGCCGCGCCGCGAACTCGACATGCTGGTGTCGACCGGCGAGAGGGTTACCATGGCGCTTCTTTCCATCGCCCTCCATGCCCGGGGCTGCGACGCCATCAGCTTCACCGGATCGCAGAGCGGCATCATCACCACCGACCGCCACTTCGACGCGCGCATCGTGGAGGTGCGCCCGGACCGCATCGAGGAGGAGCTCGCCCGAGGCCGGGTGGTCATCGTCGCGGGCTACCAGGGCATGAGCGCGCGGCGCGAGATCACCACGCTGGGCCGAGGGGGGAGCGACACCACCGCCGTCGCCCTGGCAGCGGCCCTCGGCGCCGAGCAGTGCGAGGTTTACAGCGACGTCGACGGCGTCTACTCCGCCGATCCTCGGGTCGTCCCCGAGGCGCGCCATCTGCCCGAGCTCGATCTGGCCGCGTTGCAGGAGATGGCCGAGGCCGGCGCCCGCGTCATGAACGCGCAGGCGGTGGAGTGGGCGAGGCGCGGAAACATCGTCCTCCGCGCGCGAAGGACCGGAGACGCGATCGGCGTCGGCCGCGAGACCCTCTGTCGAGAGAGCCGCCAACCCAGGCACGTGCGCGCGGTGGTCGCTCTCGACCCGGTGGTGCACGCGCGTTTGCCGGCGGAGGAGTTACCCGCTTTCGCCGAGCTCGCGGCCAGGCTCGACCTGCCGCTGCTCGACGTCGCCTCCTCGGGAGAGCACGCCTCCTGCTCCATCCCGCTGGCCAACGTGCCGGACTGGGGTCCTTGCCGCGCGCGCCTCGAAGAGCAGACGCGCGGGATCGCGCTCGAGGGCGAACGAGGGGTGGTCAGCGTGGTCGGCGATGGGTTGACGACGGCGACCGACGCTCTGCCCCGCTTCCTCGGCGTCCTCGCCGAGCTGGGGATCGGCCCGCGCGCCGTCCACGCAGGTCCGCTCCGCATCTCGGCGACCATCGACGCGGCGCGCATGGTCGCCGCCCAGCGCTCCTTGCACGCGGCCTTTGTCCCCTAGACCGCTCAGCCGCCTCGTCGCGCGATCTGGGCCAGGCCGCGCCGCGTCGCATCCGGCTCTGGCGGCGAGGACGCCGGGTCGGCGCCGTCGGCAAGGATGACCAGCGCCCGCACCACGCGCCGCGCCTCTCGCTCGGACCCTGGGTCGCCCCCGGCGATCGCCATGGCCAGCAGCCGCCGCCACGTCGCCAGCTGCGCGGGGGTCCGGCCGTCGCTTCCGTACCAGCTGGCCAGCTCGCGCAGCGCCGTGGGGTCCCCCTCCGCCGTCGCGTACGCCTCCAGATCCCCCTCGGCTTCCGCGTGGCGGCCCTGGGCCCAGCGCGCGTGCGCTCGCCCCTCGACGGCCCGGTGCAGGAGAGGGATGCGCTGGAGCGCGGCGTCGTAAACCCGCTCGGCCTCCCCCGGCTCCCCGAGACGCAGGCGCAGCGCGCCCAGGCCGAGCCATGCGTCCCCGGCGGTCGCGTCGAGCTCGAGGGCTTCCATGTAGCGACGGACTGCCACGTCGTCTTCGTGGACCGCCTCGTGGGCACGCGCCTGCCGTATCAGCTCGTCGGAGGACGGCGTTCCCTCCGCCTTCGACGCGACCAGCGAGAGCGCCAGGACCGTCGCCGCGCGTCTACCGAGCATCGCGGCCGGCCTTCCGCCGCTGTTCGCGAACGTCACGCAGCGCGGTCCGGAGGCTCTCCTCCATGGTCGGGTGATAGAACGGCATGGCCAGCATCGGGTCGACGGTGAGCGCTTGCTGGTGAGCCCAGGCCAGGAGATGCCCGAGGTGCTCGACTCGCGGCCCCACCATCTCCGCTCCGAGGAAACGCCCCGACGCGAGCTCGGCGTAGAGGCGCGCTACGCCTCCTTTCCGCCCCATGATGATGCTGCGCCCTTCATGCTCGAAGCGCACCTCGCCGATCACCGTCTCGCCGGCGCGGGAGAGATCCTCGTAGCTCGTCCCCACCAGGGCCATCTGCGGGTCGCAGAAGATGATCTGGAGATGCGAGCGCCGGGCTCGGGCGAGAACGTCGGGATAGCGAGCGGCGTTCTCGCCCGCCATCGTTCCCTCGTTGGCGGCCTCGTGAAGGACCGGGAGCGCGTGGCTGGCGTCTCCGGCGATGAACACCGCCGAGCTCCCGCATTGCATCGTGGCCGGGTCGAAGAGGGGAACCCCGTGCGCGTCGAGCGCCACGCCGGCGTTCTCCAGATCGAGGCCGGCGAGGTTGGGCTGACGTCCCGTGGCTAGCAGGGCCAGCGCGAACCTTTCCACGCGGGCGTGTCCGTCGCTCGCGAAGTCGACGGAGATGCCATCCCCTTCGCGACGTACGGCGCGGACCTCGGCCGCGGCGTCGAGCGTCATCTCCGAGCGCAGGGCGAGCTCGGCGGCGGCGCGCACCACGGGATCGGTCAAGGGACCGACGGTTCCGCCGCGTCCGAAGACGTGGACGCGAACACCGAGCCGGTGGAGCGCCTGGCCGAGCTCGAGCCCGATGGCGCCGGAGCCGAAGACCGCCACCGATTCGGGGAGGGTGGTCCACTCGAAGACGTCGTCGCTCACCGCGGCGCGGTCACGAACCGCATCGAAGAGCGAGGGCACCGAGGGCGACGAGCCGGTGGCGATGACCACCGCGCGCGCTTCGACGCGCGTAGGGGCGGCGAAGCCGTCCCCGTCGACGTCGAGGAGCCCGGGTGAGACGAAGCGTGCTCGCCCCGCCAGGCGCTGCTCGGCGGGAATGCTATCGATGCGGGTCACCACGGAGTCGACGAATCGGTCGCGCTCGCGACGGACGCGCTCCATCACCGCACTCCCGTCCACCTCGTAGGCGCAGCGGATGCCGAAGGGGGCGGCGCTCTTCGCGCCGTGCGCCACGTCGGCGGCGGCGATGAGGAGCTTGCTGGGCATGCAGCCGACGCGCGCGCACATCGTGCCGCGAGCGCCGTGCTCGACGAGCAGCACGCGGGCGCCCGTCGCCAGCGCGGCGTGGTACGCGGCGAGGCCGGCGGTTCCCGCCCCGAGGACGGCGACGTCGACAGAGCGAGGCGGGCTGCGCGTCGACATGAGGGTACCGGCGAGGAGGGAGGTCCGCCGCGATCCCCACGATCAGGGGACGAGCTGGATCTGGACCCTTCGATCTTTACCCCAATCCTTCGGCGCCTGCTCCGCGCCTTCGGCCCCCATCGACGCGGTCTCCACGCGCGCCTGATCGACGCCGTTGGCGACGAGGAAGCTCTTGACCTTCTCGGCTCGCCGAAGCCCGAGATCGTCGTTGTGCTCCGCCGTCCCGCGAGGGTCGGTGTGCCCGATGAGGCGGATGGTCTTTCCCTGCAGCGGCCCGGAGATCATGCACACGAGGAGGGTCTTCATGGTGGGCTGGTCGTCGCCCTTGGGCTTGGAGGAGTCGAAGGCGAAGAAGGGATCCGGCCCGGCGCACAGGGAGTGCACCGGCTCGGTGATGTACATGCTGTAGAGGCCGTCGACCTCGATGGTGCCCGGCGCCCTTCCCAGGTTCGCGGGCTGGGGGGGATCGAACGGTTGCGTCAAGCCCACGCTGGGACTCTTCGGCTCCGGCGAGTCGCACCCACCGAGAATGGGGAGTGCGAGCATCGCGGCAAGGACGTGGGGAACGCATCGGATCATGGAGGGGCCTCGGGCTTTCGACGAGAGAGCGCACGGCAGAATGTGCTGGCGCATCCAGCAAGAAGCGTTCTTCGCGCACAGTGGTCGGCGACCGCAGCGCGATGCGTGGGGCACGTGGTCTTGGGTCGTCGGCCTTTGGCAGGCTGCGAATCGCCGGTCGCGGCGTTGGCCGAGCCCGCTCCGTGTTGGCAGGCTCAGCGACGTATCCACTTTGTGTATGCCCGCTAAAGGCTAGTCTGGGCCCCTCCGCGGTCTCCTGCGCGCAAATCCAGGCAAGACACGGACGACGGGTGTCGTTGTTTCACGCAACGAAGGCGAGGGAAATCCCATGCGTCACATTCGATGGAACCATGGAGGAGTCTCGGGACTTCTTCTTCTGGCCGGACTGGCGCTCTTGGCATGTGACAACGGCTCCTCCAGCGGCGGAGCCGCGCCCATGGCGTCTGCCGCGGCCGTGCCTTCCGCGGCCAGCTCGGCGACGCTCGCAGCGTCGGCGGCGGCCGCCGGATCGGCGGTGGCGGAGAGCCCCGGGGATGCGGGCGGCATGGCCGAGGACGAGTCGGTGAACGAAGAGCTGCGGGCCTACCACCGGCACCACCATCACGGCGGCGTGACGATGTTCATCTCCATGGCCATCGACACGCTGGGTCTCGACCCGGCCAAGAAGGCGCAGGTCGAGAAGATACAGAACGACCTTCACGCCAAGATGGCGCCGGCGCGAGACGCCGAGCACGTTCTGCTCTCGACCATCGCCGACGGCGTTGCGACCGGGAAGATCGACACCGCGAAGGTCGACGCTGCGGTGGCGAAGACCGGGACCGCCTCGGCGGGCATCCACCCGGCCACCGTCGATACGCTGACCCAGCTGCACGACGCTCTCACCCCGGTGGAGAGGGCGGCGCTGGTCGACAAGGTCAAGGCCCACTGGGAGGTGTGGCACAAGGTCAACGCCGAGGAGAAGGCAGGCAGCACGGAGAAGGGAACGCACCTTGCGAAGCTGACCGAGCTTCTGGCGCTCACGCCCGATCAGGTCGACAGGATCAGCAAGGCGCTGAGCGTCGACCCTCCGGTCACCCCGCAGTCCGATCCCAAGGCCGTGGATGCGTACGTGCAGGCCTTCGCCACGGCGTTCACCGCCGACAAGTTCGACCCCACGTCGCTGGCCCCCGCGGCGACCGCGTCGGCCGGGCACCTGGCCAGGCACGGGGGAGCGCGGATGGCGCGCTTCTACGAGGCGGTCACCCCGGTCCTCACGCCCGATCAGCGCGCCAAGCTGGCCGCGCACCTGCGTGAGCGCCTCGAGGACCAGCACGCCACGTCCGGCAAGTGAGGAAGGGATCCATGAACCGAATCATCGTTGCGTTGTCGAAGGGCTTGATGATGGTGTCGGCGGTGGGCGCGCTCGCCGCCGTCGCTCTCGTCGGCACGCCTGCGCTTGCCCAGTGGGCGCCGCCACCGCCGGAGTACGTGGCGACGACGGAGCCGGTCTATTACGAAGGCCATGCCGCCTACTGGTACGGCAACCACTGGAGCTGGCGCGACGAGCACGGCGCGTGGAATCACTACGACCACGAGCCGCCGGCCCTCGCCGCTCGACGCGGTCAGGCTGCACCGGTGCGCCGCTCGTGGACGCACGGAGGACGGCGGTAGCCCCCTCAAACACTCTGCGCGTCTTCGATGGCCTCGCTGCGTCGGGGGCGCAGATTGATCTGGAGGATCTGCTTTCGTACCCTCACCGCCTCGGGCGTCACTTCGACCAGCTCGTCGGCGTCGATCCATTCCATCGCCGTCTCGATGGTGAGGACGCGCGCGGGGGCGAGCATGACGTTCTCGTCCTTGCCGTGGTTACGCACGTTGGTGAGCTTCTTCTCTTTGATGGCGTTCACGTCGGTGTCGTTCGGGCGATTGTGCTCGCCCACGATCATCCCTTCGTAGACCGCGGCGCCGGGGGCGATGAAGAAGCTCCCCCGCGGCTGCAGGTGGTGCAGCGCGTACGGCGTCGCCACGCCGAGGCGGTCGGACACGATGGCCCCCGTCTCGCGCTTGGTCATGGGGCCGCCCCACGGCTCCCAGCCGTCGAACATGGAGTTGAGCAGCGCGGTCCCGCGCGTGGCCGTCAAGATCTCCCCGCGGAAGCCGATCATCCCGCGGCTGGGGACGCGGTACTCCAGGCGCGCGCGCCCGAATCCGGGGTTGGCCATCTTGACCATGCGCCCCCGACGTTCGCCGAGCCGCTCGGTGACGATGCCGATGAACTGCTCCGGCACATCCACCACCACGAGCTCCATGGGCTCGCAGAGCTGGCCGTCCACCGTCTGCGTCACCACCTCCGGGTTGCCGAGCTGCAGCTCGTACCCCTCGCGGCGCATGGTCTCGACCAGGATGGCCAGCTGCAGCTCGCCCCGACCGAGGACCTGAAAGGTGTCCGCCGTCTCCGTTTCGTCCACGCGGATGGCCAGATTCTTCTTGGTCTCGCGCATGAGCCGCTCGCGGAGGTGGCGGCTGGTCAGGTACTTGGTCTGCTTGCTCTTGCCGGCGAAGGGGGAAGTGTTCACCCCCACCCGCATCTTGATGGTCGGCTGCTCGACGTGGATGCGACCGAGCGCGCGCGACTCCCAGCCCGGATTCGTGTCCACGATGGTGTCGCCCACATCGACGTCCTCGATGCCGGCGATGGCCACGATTTCTCCCGCTGACGCCTCGGGCGCGGCGGTGCGCTTCAGCCCCTCGAAGGTGGAGAGCACCTTCACCGCGCTCTTCAGCGTGCGCCCGTCCTTGATGACGCCGACCGCCTGGTTCGCGGTCACCGTGCCCGAGACGATGCGCCCGATGGCCAGGCGGCCGATGTAGTCGTCGTGATCCACGTTGCTGACCAGGATCTGCAGGGGCGCATCGGGGTCGCCCGGGGCCACGGGGATCTTGGCGAGGATGGTCTCGAAGAGCGGCTGGAGCGTGGTGGAAGGGTCGTCCAGGGTGAGCCTGGCGATGCCCTGCCGACCGATGGCGTAGACCATGGGGAAGTCGAGCTGGGCGTCGGTAGCGTCGAGATCGCAGAAGAGATCGAAGATTTCTTCGTGCACCTCTTCGGGGCGCGCGTCGGAGCGGTCGAGCTTGTTGATGACCACGATGACGGGAAAGCCGAGCTCGATGCACTTGCGAAGCACGAAGCGCGTCTGCGGCAGCGGTCCCTCCGCCGCGTCGACCAGGAGGAGCGCCCCGTCCGCCATGAGAAGCGTGCGCTCGACCTCGCCGCCGAAATCCGAGTGCCCCGGCGTGTCGATGACGTTGATCTTGCTGACCGTCCCGTCGGCCGCGCGCCAGCGAACGCTGGTGTTCTTGGCGAGGATGGTGATGCCCCGCTCGCGCTCGAGGTCGTTGGAGTCCATGACGCACTCGACCAGCACCTCGTTGGCGCGGAAGGTCCCCGCCTGGCGCAGCATGTGGTCGACCAGCGTGGTCTTGCCATGATCGACGTGGGCGACGATGGCGACGTTCCGGAGTTCGTAGGGGCGTGCGCTGCTCATTCGGGACGCAGCGCATCTAGCCTTCGCGGGCCACTTCCGCAAGGAAGTCGCGGAAGAGAGGCCCCGTCCGCCGGCTTTCCGTGCACGACACGAGCACTCGCAGACGCGTCTCAGTTGTCGAACCCCAGGCGCGCGCGCGCTTCGGCGAAGGCGTCGGTCACCGCGAAGGCGACGAGGTCGCGGGCTTCGGGGGTGCGTGCAATCCACGCCGCGCGCTCGGCCGGTTCCTGCGGCGCCCCGGCAGCCAAGCCCCCCGCGGCGGCGATGGCGTCGAGCGCGGCGTTGGGGTCGCCCAGAGCGAGCAAGGCAACCCGATTGCCCCAGCAGAGCGCTGCCGGTCCCAAGGTCGCCGCCTGCGTGCCGAGGCTTCCGGCCACCTCGAGGGCGATGACGCCGACGTCGGGACCGAGGTTGCGGGAGAGCGCCGCCTGGACCCGCCCCCCGACCGCCTGGAGCGCCGCAGGGTTGATGCCCTGGGGTTGCCAGGTGGGGTTGAAGCACCTGAGCCAGGCGGAGACCAGAACCGCGAGCTCGGCCGGGGCCGTTCGCCCCAACGCCGAGGCGCGAGCGCCGACCAGCTTGAGGGCGCGCATGACCAGAAACGGAGCGAGACGATCGCTGGCGAGGAGCGACTCGCCCAGCACGAGCGCGGGAGGCGACGAGCTCGCGGGGATGCAGGTGAGCCCCACCCGGGGAGAGACGAGGACCTGGAGGGGCCCGAGACCCCACGCCTGCGCGACCCCCACGGCCATGCGGGCGACGGCGACGCTGGCGGGGACGGCGACGGCCTTCATGCCACGGAGATCGAGCGGTGTGGCGACGTCGAGCGCCTCGCCCGTCTTCATCAGGAGCGCACGCATCGCCGGGGTGAGCCCCTCCGGCGCGAGAAGGTCGTCCAGCCGCGGGTCGAAGGCTCGCTCGTTGGCGCCGCCCACGCCGGCCGCGCGCCCCTCGAAGGCGGCCAGCATGGCCTGCGTCACCCGCGCTGCGTCCTTCTTGCCGCGCAGGTCGAACACCGTGTCCAGCACCCCGAAGGCGCCGGGGGTGAAGCGCCCGCCCGCCAGGGCGCGACGCGCGTCCGCCCCCGCGCGGTCGAGCAGGATGTTGACCGCCGGTGTCTGATGGTGGCGAAGGTAAAACTCCGCGAGGGCCCGGAGAACGCCCACGTCCTGCGGAAACTCGCGGCGAGCGGAGTCGAGGGTCTGCTCCGCGCGCCGGTTGTCGTGCGCGGTCTGCTCGTAGATGGTCGCCAGGTCGACGACGCGCCGGCGCTTCTCGTCCGGCGTGGCAGCTCGGGCGATGAGCTCCTGTTGCAGCTCGACGGCGCGCGCCGGATCGTTCTGGCGCTTGTAGACGTCGACCAGCTTCTCCATGGTGACGGCGTCGTCGGGCGCGCGTTTGAGCACTTCCGTCAGCGCCACCTCGGCGCGCGCCAGGTTGAGCAGATGGCGCGAGTAGAGCTCCCCCAGCCGCGCGTACACGTCGCGCTGCTCCTCCGGCGTAGGGAGCAAGCGGGCCAGCCGCACCAGCGCCTGCTCCGCCGGCTCCCAGTCGCGCTGGGCCACGCAGAGGTCGGCGAACGCCAAGAGCGCGCCGCCGTCGTCGGGTCGCTCGGCCAGCGCGGCCTCGAAGGCCGCCCGGGCGCCCGCGCTGTCGCCCACCTCGAGCAAGATGCGTCCGCGGCGCACCTCCATGGCCAGGCGTTCCTCGGGATCGCTCACCCCGGCGATCCGCCGTTCCAGCAAGCTCGCCAGCTCCGGCTGCATCTTGGCGCTGGCGTAGACGCGCGAGAGGCGGTCGAACACGTCCTCGTGCCCGACGTCGATGGCGGCCGCCGCCTCCAGCGCGATGACCGCGCGGTCGTCGGCGTGCACGTCGTCGGCCCAGATGCGTCCCGCGTCGTACCAGGCCAAAAGCTGGTGATCGCGAACCATGCTGCTTCGCGCCAGCGACTCGCAGGCCTCGGCGGCGCCGCGAGCATCACCGGCCCGCTGCCGCACGTCGGCCAGCAGTCCCCACGCCACCACGTCTCCCGGGTCCCCGGCCACGCCGCGCTCCAGCAGCGCCCGCGCCTCGACGAACCGCCCCAGCCTCGACGCGACCTCTCCCGCCTGCACCAGCAGGGCGGCGGCCTCCGCCGGTCGCGGGGAGCGATCGAGGAGCCGGAGGGTGGCGCTGAGGAACACCGGATCGTCGCCTCCGGCGCGGGCGTGGGCCTGGCGCATGCGCAGAGCCCACAGCGACGGTCCGGTCTCGCCCGCCGCGAGCTCGACCATGTCCCTCGTGGAGTCCCAGTTGCCCTCCGGCCCGCGCATGCGGAGGCGAGCCGCCAGCTCGGCGTGCGCCGTGGCCTCTCCGGCTCCCGTGCCGCGCAGTGCGCCGGCGATGGCCGTGGCAATGGGCTCCAGTTCGTCGTCGCGCCCTTCGCCGACGAGGTGGTGCTCGAGGTAGCGCAGGCTCGGCGTGAAGGCGGGGCTCTCCTCGAGGATGGAGCGGTGCCAGAGGAGCGCGCTGGCGGGATCTTCCCTCGCCGTCGCATCCAGGACGGCGAGCCTCTCGTAGGCTTCCCGTCGCGTCGAGATGTCCTCCGCGCCCTTGGCGGCCGAGAGCAGCTCTTCGGCCAGGCGGGCCACCCGTCCGGCGCGAAGCTCGGCCCGCTCGCGCGCGATGGTGGCCAGCGGAGCGTCCGTCGCCGCCGCCGACTCCGCGCTGCGCAGCGCTCCCTCCTCGTCGCCGGCACGCTGGTGCTCCTGGGAGGCCTCCAGGAAGAGGAGCGCACGGGCATCCCCGGTCGCCTCCGCCGCTCGCTGCTCGCGCCAGAGGGCGCGATCCTCGGCGGGCTCGTTGGCCATGCGCTCGCAGAGCTCCCGCAAGGCGACGTCGGCCGGTCGGGCGCGGTGGGCCTCGAGCAACCTCTCGCTGGCCAGGGCCGGCTCGCGATCGGCGATGAGCAGCGCCTCGCGCACGCTGTCGAGCGCCGCCTCGATGGGGTCCGCGCTGGCGCTCCGCCGTTCGCGGAGCCAGCGGAGGACGTCGTCGATGTCTCCGGCGCGCCGCGCAATCCGCTCGGCCAGGAAGGACGCGATGGGCAGGCCGGGCGCCGCGCCATGCGCGCGCTCCAGCAGGTCCGCGCGCGTCGGATCGGGCAGCTCGCCCTCGCCGCGGGTGACTGCCTCGATCCGCGCGATGGCCCCGCGGGGGCCATCTCCGAGCTCGTCGGCGAGGGCGTTCATCTCGTCCACCAGGTCGACCTGCTCCAGCGAGGCGATGGCGCGCAGGGCGGCCTCGCTGGTCGGGTCGGCGGTGCGTGCGATCTTGAACGCTTCGAGGGCCCGGACCGGGTGGCCCGCGCGCTCGGCGACCAGGGCTGCGGCCAGCGCTCCGGCCGCGCGGTCTTCGCTCGATCCTCGCGCCCTGCCCCACGCCTCCAGCGCCGCGCTCACGTCGAGGGCGCGGCCCGCGCGCGCGGCCATCTCCAGCGCCACGGCGCGCGCCCCCACGGGCTTGCTGTCCCCCAGACCAGCCAGCGCGACCTCGACCTCGCCGCCCGGCGCCGACCACGCCAGCAAGCGCCCGACCGTCACCAGGGCGCGGGACGCCGGCGACCCCGCCGTGCGCCGGGCGCGCGCCAGCACCTGAGCGGCCCGCTCGTCGCCGCCCGTCTCCGGCGTGCTGCACGCCGCGGCCGCCGCAACGAGGGGGAGCATGCCGGGTGTCGACGCGGTGGCGTCCAGGTAGGGATCGGCGGGGCCGAGAGGAAGGTCCAGGAGCGCGGACAGCGCCACCCGCTCGGCCGATGTCAGCCAGCTGGCTCCGGCGAGCGACTGCGCAAGGAGCTCCCGATCGTCCAGCTCGATGGCGCGCGCCAGCAGGGATCGTGGGGCGTCGGGATCGCCGCGCTCGATGAGGCTCCGCAGCCAGCGCGTCGCTTCCACCCGGCGCTGCGGTCGAACGCTTCCCAGCGCCGAGGCCAGCCACGACGCCCCGCCGGCCAGCTCGGGCACGTCGGCGAGCTTCGCGACGAGCGGCGCCGCGCTGGCCAGGTCGCCCTTGTCGAGGGCCTGACGCGCGCGCAGGAGCACCTCGTTGGCCGAAGGATCCCCCGAGGCGACCTCCTTGCGCTCGACGCCGCGGAGGCGCAGCGCCAGGTTGATGGCCTCGCTGAGGGGCGCCAGCTCGGGCAAGTCCGCCAGCCGCAGGGCCGCGCTGGCGGTCTCGCCGCGTGCGAGCGCGCGGGTGGCGCGAGCGATGGGCGCACGCACGTCCGCCGTCGTGATACGCGCCGCCTGGTCGAGGCGCCTGACCGCCGCCTCCTCGTCTCCCGATGCGCGCAGCACTTCCGAGGCCACCAGAGTCGAATGCACGCGACCGGGTCCGGCTGGCGTCATCTTGATCTCGGCGTCGAGGGCCTCCAGGTAGTCCTCCGGGTCGGGCGGGGCGGGCATGAGCGATCGCGCCTGCCGGTGCGCCAGCGGGAGCGACGGCGCGAGATCCCGGGCCTCCGCCGCGAGGGTCTGCGCCCTCTCGCGGTCCCCGAGCGTCGCCGCCAGCTCGCTGCAGGCCAGCAGTCCCCGGGCGCGCGACACCTTGTCGCCGAGCGCGCGCGCCTCTTGCTCCAGCCACGCCGCACGCGCCACCATCGCCTCCCGGGCGCTCTCCGAGAGCCACGCGCTGGCAGGCCTCTCTTCGGCCCAGCGGAGGGTGGGAGTCACCGCCGGGGCCGGGCCGCTCACCTTCACGTCGGTCGTCCCATCCACGTCCGGGGGGGGCAACGACGACTCGGCGCGCTTTTCCGCGAGCTCGGCGATGACGCGCGCGACGTCGGCGTCGCTCCCGACCATGGTCTCGTCGTCGGGATCGTAGTCGCGCTCCTCGGGGGTCAGCAGCGCCGGGCTCTCCTCCAGCGGCTCGAACGGCCTCTCGGTCTCCATCGACGTCGTCGGCGCCCGAGGCGGATCCTCGGCGTGGGGTTGCTCCTCCGCCGGCGGCGGAGGCGTCGACTGCATCCGCACGTCGATTTCGTCTTCGGCCGGGAGCGTGGGCTGCCTGGAGCGCGGCTCGGACGGAGCCAGGGGGTGGAGCGTCGCCCCCCGCGCGACGGAATCGGGGCCCTCCTCCTCGGTAGGTCCCCAGGGGGGTTCGAGGTCCGGCGAGTCGCCCGGCGAGGCGAAGGAGGCCTTGACGCTGGTCACCACCTCGTTCCGGACATCCCTCTTTTCCTCGCGCGCGAAGAGCTGCCCCAGTCCTCCGCGCGACGCCGGCTTCGACGCGGGTGGAGGAGGCGCAGGCGCGGGCCTCGGCGGTAGCACGGAAGGCGCGCGCAGATACTCGCGCGGGAGCGCCGCGATCAGCGTCGCGCCGTCGTTCTCGCCGTCTTCGTCGAAGAGGGGAGCGGCGGCTGCGCGCGGCTCCGGGGGCACGTTGGCTGGAAGCGGCCTGGGGACCGACGGCGGAGGCAGCCTGGGCCTCAGGCTCTGGGCGGTGGTAGGCGGGCGGTAGAGCGGCTTGGACACCGCGGCCGCGGACAGCGCGCCCGGTTTGTCGGCCGCCACGTCCCCCACGTCCTTGGCCACTTCCGGCACGAAGCTCTTGCTCTCCCACTCGGTGAGCGCCTGATCCCAGTCGATGTCCTCCAGCCCGTCGGGCAGCTTCTTCTCGTCGGTCATGCGCCCCCTTCCAGCCCGAGCGAGCGGCGGAGGTCCAGGTACGACGGAGAGAGGACGAAGCGGAGGAGCTCCTCGGCGCGCGCGTGGCCCTTGAAGTCGAGGCCGAGCGCGTCGGGGGAGACGCCGAGGAGATCGCTCAGCACGACAGGCGGATCCCCACTGGCGACGACGGCCATGCGATCGAGCGACGCAAGGGCTCGCCGGCTCCACGCGCGAGGGTCGCCGCCGGTGCGCACGGTGGCGACGCACGAGTCAGCGATGGCTTTGCGCGTCTTGCGGCCGATGGCCTTGCCGATGGCGCGCTCCACCTCGGCGAGCACCGGAGAGGGCGGGTGCTCGATGGCCACCTCGACCTGGTGGCAAGCGGCCACGACGATGGCGGTGAGGGTGGCGTCGTCGCGCGTCAGCGTCACCGTCGTCCCCCGAACGATGCCCAGGAGTTCTCGCGCCAGGCGCGCGCGCGCGGCGGCGGAGAGGGGCGCATGGACGCCCGCCCCCACCACCAGCGCCGGCGTCGCGCCGGGGATTCCCTGGATGCCCTGGGGATCCTTGCCGCCGACGTAGAGATCGAACTCGCGCACGCCGAGCGCGCCGGCCCACGACGCGATCTCGCCGCGGAGGGTCAGACCGCTGCGCGGGTCCACCTTGTCGCGCCGCGAGACGCCGCACGAGAGCAGGGTCGGCCCCAGCGCCTCCGCCAGCGTCGGCCCCAGCACGAAGAACAGCTCGGCCACCGGGCCCTCGTCTCCGGCGGCGAGAATCGAGCGCAGGACGGCCTCGGTGGCGGCGGTCTGCGGGGTACGTGGCTTCCTGGCAGCGAGCTGCGCGAAGGCCTGCTCACCCGCGGCATCGCTGCCTCCCAGCGCGATGAGCGCGCCCAGCGCGGCCTGATGGAGCGCCTCGTCCCCCATGGCGCGCGCGATCCGGACCAGGCGGCGCACGCTGGTCGCGTCGTTGGGCCGCCGCTGCAGCGCCTCCACCAGGACGGCGCGCGCCCTCTCCAGGAGCCGCGCGCGCACTTCCGGCGGGTGCTCGGTCTGCAGCAGCATGTCGAGCCCCTCGCCGTCGGTCGGCGCCTCTTCCAGAAGCTTGACGATGGCCGCGCTCGCCCCTTGCGGCTCTCCCAGGCGGTCGCGGTGGATGGCCATCGCCAGCCGCGCGGCTTCGATGCGTCCGTCGGGCTCGGGGCGCTCGACCATCAGCTCTTCGAGGATGGCCGTCGCGTCCCGCCACGAGCCGGTGCGCGCTGCGGCGCGGGCCAGGCGTTCGCGCACCGGGAGCGACGACAGCTTGGCCGCGTGCAGCGCCAGCAAGACGACGAGCGCCTTGTCGAAGCGTTCGAGCTTGTTTTCGTAGAGATCCACCGCCGCAATCCCGGCGGTGACGCGATTCTTGGCCGGGGCCTCGGGGAGCGTGGCGAGCCGCGCCAGCGACGCCGCGGCCTCCTCGAAGTTGCCCCGGCGGATGTTGATCTCCCCGAGCAGGGCCAGCGCGCCGACGTGGTCGGGCTCCAGCATGGTCACGTGCTCCAGCGCGTCGAGCGCCCCGTCCTGGTCCCCGTTCTCGCGCAGCACGCGGGCCTGCTCCCAGAAGAGCTTCTGGATCTCTTGCGGATCGTCGGTCACATCGAGGCGGCGGGCGACCAGGGCGAGGAGCTTGTCGTTCTCTTTCCTCGCCCGAACGCGCCGGAACAGCTTGTCGAAGGCCACCGCGCGCCGGGCGTCCCGAGCAAAGCTCGCCTCCAGCGCCTTTTCGCCGCTCGCCTCGTCGCCGGCGTCGAACCAGGCGAACGCCGCCTCTTCCCAGAACGCGGCCCCGCGCGCGACGTCGAGGCAGCGCTCTCCCAGCTCGGCGGCGGCGCGCGCGCGCAGGCCCGGGTCGCCCATCTCCACGCCACACGCCCGCAGGCCCTCCCAGGCGGCCAGGTCACCGGGGCGAGCCGCCGCGGCTCGCTCGAAGGCCGCGCGCGCGGTGTCGAGCTGCGATGCCGCCAGGGCCGACCACCCCGCCAGGGACGTCGCGTCGAGGGCGGCATCGTCGCCGAGCGCGCCGTCGAGCTGCACCAGCGCCGCGCACCGTCGTCTCGGGTCGGCGCCCGGGGGCGAGAGCTCGAGGTTCGCCAGGCGCGCCGCGGTCGAGGTGCCGATGACGAGCGGCGCCGGCTCGTAAGGGTGGATGCGCGGCTCGAGCAGGGCGGCGCTGGCCAGCATGGCTTCTCGCGCGTCGCCCGAGAGCTCCGCGGCGACAGCGAGGCGCGCGCGCTTCTCTTCCTCGGGCTGGGCGAGCGCCGTCGCCGCCGCCAGCCATTCCAGCGCGGCGGCGAGGCCGCCCCCGGCGCCGACCCATCGGCTCGCCGCGCGCGTAAGCTCCTGCGTGTCTCCGCCCTCGCGCGCAATCCGCGTCTGTTCGGCGGTCGCCAGGCGAAGCGCCCCCGGACCGCGCGAGGCGATGCGCCCGAGGGCCTCGCCGGTCGCCTGGGGATCGCCGGCGGCCCCGGACCAGGCGAGGCGCGCCAGCGCCGCGGCCACCCCGAGGTCGTCCCCTTGCCCGTCGCGGTCGATACGCGCGAGCGCGGCCACGGCGTCGTCGGCGTCGCCCCCGCCAACCTCTGTCGCGAAGCGCTCCAGCGCCAGCATGCGCTCGTCGCTGCCGCCCCCGAGGTCCGCGCGCTCCGTGGCTCGCCGTCGCCCTTCCAGGGTGTCGACCTCGACCCCGCGGGACGCCCAGCCGAGGACCATCCTGGCGGCCTCCGGCGCGCCGGCGATGGCCGCGGTGATCTCGTCGAGCGCCCCTTTTCGATCCCCCGAGCGCCACTGCTCGAAGCCCGCCTCGAGGTGGAGCGCCGCCGCGAGCTCGCCGTCCGCGGTCGCGGTCGCCGCCTGCGCAGCGTTTCGCGCCGCCGCCTGGTGATCGCCGGCGGCGCGCTCGAGATCTCCCAGGAACGAGGTCACCAGGGGGTCGGCGTCGTCGCGCGCGGCCAGCTCGCGCAGCAGGGCTCGCGCGCCCTCCGCGTCGCCCGCCTCGAGGGCGCGGATGGCCGCCGCCAGCGAGAGGCCGCGGGCGAGTTCGGGATCGCTCTCCAGCGCCACCAGCTCCTCGACCGCGGCGCGCGCGCGCGGGCTCGCCCGGACGGCCGTCCGGTCCGCGTCGGCGTCGGCGCTCGGCCCCGCCGGGGGGGGCAAGAACGCCTCGAGCACGCGCGCCAGCCACGCTCCGCGCGGGGCGGCGGCCATGTCGGCAAGAGCGCGGGCGGCCCCTTCGTGGTCGCCTCGGGCATGCCGGGACCGCAGTAGCTCCACGTAAAGGGACACCGCCTCGGCTTCGGTGCCGCCCGCCGCGAGCAGGCGCTTGGTGGCCTCTTCGTACCACGCGTGGTCGCCGGCGATGCTGGCCAGCGCGCGCGCGAGGCGCCCCGTCGTGGACGGCGCGACGCCGTACATGGCGGCCTGGCTGAGCGCGGCCTTCGCCCCGGCCATGTCCTCGGCGCGCACCGCCCAGACGAAGGCGGCCAGAAGAAATGTCCGCCCTCGCGCTTCGTCGGTGGCAAGGTGCTCGGCGAAGGACTCCAGCTGGCCGGCAAACGCGCCCGGATCGGCGCCGTCGGCCAGCATGTCGAGCTGCAGCGCGCGCGCGGGAAGAGACGCTGGATCGCTGGCGATCGCTCGCGACAGCGCGTCGAGGGCGCGCGCGGAGTCGTCCTCGGCCGCCGCGTGCTCGGCCACCCGCATGGCCAGCGCCGCCGCCAGGCCCGGGTTCTTCTCGCTGGCCAGGCGTCGCTCGGCGAGACGCGCGCAGGTGGCGGTGTCGCTGGTGAGCTCGGCGATGCGGATGCGCGCGCGGATGACGGCGGCCTCGGCCAGGGCCATCTCCTCGAGCGGAAGGCCGGCTACATAGTCGAGCGCGCGATCGAGGATGACGGCGGCCTGGTCGAGCTGCCCCAGGCGCCCGCGAGCCTCGGCGGCACGCAGCCACACGTCGACGCGCTGGGCGGGCCGGCGCACCCAGCGAGGTACGCCGTGCGCGTCCCCGCGCGCGCCGTCGTGCATGGCCTCCTCGAGGAGCGCGGCCGTGGCGTCGAGCGCCTCGGCGTGGGCCTCGGCTCGGGTTCGCGCCTGGTCGGTGCCCGGTGGGCCCGGGTGATCGTCCGCCACCTGCGCCAGCAGCGCCGTGGCCGTCCACGTCGCCTCGGAGTCCAGCGCTCGCGCCTCGCGCAGCCAGGAGAGCGCCGCCTCCACCTCGTCCGACGCCACGGCGAGGCGCGCGCGATCGAGCAGAAGCATCGCCTTCCAGGTAGGCTCGAAGGCGAACTTGATCCGCTGCGCCAGCGCTTCCGCCCGCGTGGCGGCATCGCCGGTGCGCCCGGCCAGAACCTCCAGCGTCAGCCATGCGCTGGCTTGCTCGGCGACGGGCGCCCCCGCGATCTCGGTCGCGCTGCGGGCGGCGGTCTTGGCCTCCGCCAGCTCGTTCAGGACGTCGGCCTGGTAGGCGGCTCGCATCAGAAGGGCCCGCGCCCGCTCGTCCGGCGTCGTGGCCACCCGGCCCAGCGCATCGACCAGCTTGCCCAGGTTCTTCAGGCTGCGACGCTTCTCGAGCAGGCGCACCAGACCTTCGAGCGGCTCCCGGAAGGTGGAGTCGGCGTTGTAGCCCGCCAGGTAGTCGCGGGCCGCGGTCGGCTCGTTCCCGGTGCGCTCCTCGAGGTCGGCGATGGCGGTGAGCAACCGCGATTGACGGGGGCGGTCCGTGGTCGCCGCCAGCTCCGCCCGCAGACGGCGCACCGTCCCTTCGAGCGTGGCCTGCGACTCGGGCGGCGGCGGCACCGATGCACGCGGTGGTGTCGACGTCAGCGGCTCCGGCGGCTGGCTGATCGTGGGCGTCTGGGACATGCGGGGAGCACGGTACGAGCGAGCACGCGATCGCTTCTCGAGCGACGAGGGTAACGCAGTCGCGCAGGCGCACGCATGCAAATCGCGCAGAAAGTCAGGCCGCGCCGGGGGCCGTGGCCTTGGCCCGCGCCCCCGTCAGAGCAGGTGATTCAACTTCTCGTTGACCTTGGATTCGATGGTTCCCTTGAGCATGCGCAGGAGGAACGGCAGGTCGATCTGGACGCGGACCTCTGTGTCGCCCACCTCGACGGAGCCCTTGGTCCCCCGCGCAGCCCCACGCGGTGCGTCGAAGATGATGCGGTCCCCCTGCCAGCTCCACTCCAGCTCGAACTTTTGCTGCATCGAGCTCGCCAGCTCTTCGGCGCGCTTCTTCGCTTCCTCTTTTGGCAGCGCATGGGCGCGTCGGACGTCGATGGTGGACATGGTCTACTCTCCGTATGTGAGCCCGGGGGGAGGCATCACACCAGTTACTCCAGCCTCTTGACGATCCAAAATCCGCGCGGTGTATCGACGGGTCCGCCGACCGCGCCGACCCCCAGCGTAAAAAGTACGTATTCTGGGGCGGGCTCGAGCACACCGAGCCTGATGCTGCCGATGTCGTCGGAGGAGCCGCCGTCCCCCTCTTGCACCGCAGCGTGGAAGTCGTGCATGGCGGTCGGGAGGATCTTCTCGGCGAGCGCTTGCGCGTCGGCCTTCGAGCGGGTGGGGGGGCGACTTCCCCCGGCCGCGCTCGGCTGGGCGCCGGCGTAGGAGATGAGGATGACGCCGAAGCGCACCTGGCGCGGGACGGTCAGGGGAAGGGCCGGAACCGCGGTTCCGTCGAGCATCTTCCCGGTTCCGGCGTCGACCCGCAGATCGGGTCCCAGCAGATCGGTGAGGAGCATCGGCCCCGCGTCGCTCCCGGAGTTGCCCGCGTCGCCGCCCAGCGCGAACATCAGACCGCCCCCGTCGTCGGTCGCGGAAGCCGAGGGATGGGGCGACGGGTCGTGCCCGATGGGCCGGGGCGGCTGAAAGTTGTGCGCCACCAGCCACACGGCGAGCACCACCACCGCGAGGCCGACCAGGGTCGTGGCCCACCGCTGCATGCCCTCTTTCATCCCCGTTTCTTACTTTTTCGCGTCCGAAGCCTCGGCGTCGTCGGCCGGTGCAGCCTCGTCCTCGGGCGGCGGGGGTGGCCCGAACTCTTCGTGGGGACGCTGGGTGGCGGGAGGAGGGTCGCCGTAGAGCTCGAGCTCCACGGCCAGCCAGTTCTCGCGCGCGATGAGCACGTCGCGCTGCGCCCGCGTGGCCGCCGCCGCCGCATCGCCGCCCTTGGCGTCTGCCGCCACGATGGGGACGCCCTCGAGCTTGTGCAGCTCTTGCTCGACTTCGCCCAGCTCTTTGCGCACGACCACGGGATCGATGGCCTCTCGCTCGGTGAACTCGTCGGTCAGGATGACGAGCTTCTCCGGCCCGGCTTGCGCGAACCCCGGACCCACCGCGCATCGCTTGGTGTCGCTCCCCGCGCGGTAGGTCACGATCCCGGCGCGCACCGCCGCGAGGAGCGGCAAGTGGCCGGGCAGCACCCCGAATTCGCCCTGCACGCTCGGCGCCGTGACTTCGTCCACGCTGGCCAGGAGCTGCCGCCCTTTGGGCGTCACGATCTCCAGCTCGATCTTCTCGGCGACCATCGGCTCAGCTCTTGGCCGCGAGCTGCTGCGCCTTCGCGCGCACCTCGGCGACGTTGCCCACCATGTAGAAGGCCTGTTCCGGCAGGTCGTCCAGCTTGCCCAGCACCACCTCTTCGAAACCGTCGACCGTGTCCTTCAGCGGGACTTGCTTGCCCTCCATCCCGGTGAAGACGCCGGCCACGGAGAACGGTTGCGAGAGGAAGCGCTGGATCTTCCGGGCTCGCGAGACGATGAGTTTATCCTCCTCGCTGAGCTCGTCCATCCCCAGGATGGCGATGATGTCCTGCAGGTCCTTGTACTTCTGGAGGGTGGACTGCACCTTGCGCGCCACGTCGTAGTGGCGCTGGCCGATCACGTTGGGATCGAGGAGCGTGCTGGTGGAATCGAGCGGGTCGACGGCCGGATAGATGCCGATCTCGGTGAGCGCGCGGCTGAGCACCGTGGTGGCGTCGAGGTGGGCGAAGGCCGTGGCCGGCGCGGGGTCGGTGAGATCGTCGGCCGGGACGTAGATGGCCTGCACGCTGGTGATGGAGCCCTTGTTGGTCGAGGTGATGCGCTCCTGGAGCGCGCCCATCTCCGTCGAAAGGGTGGGTTGGTACCCGACGGCGCTGGGAATACGGCCGAGGAGTGCGGACACTTCCGAGCCGGCCTGGGTGAATCGGAAGATGTTGTCGACGAAGAAGAGGACGTCCTGCTTCTCCTCGTCGCGAAAGTACTCGGCCACCGTCAGGGCGCTGAGCGCGACGCGGGCACGAGCTCCCGGCGGCTCGTTCATCTGCCCGTAGACGAGGGCGGTCTTGCTGATGACCGGGTCGCCGCTGGCGAGCTTGGACTCCGTCATCTCGATGAAGAGGTCGTTGCCCTCCCGCGTGCGCTCGCCCACACCGGCGAAGCAGGACACGCCGCCGTGGGTCTTCGCGACGTTGTTGATGAGCTCCATGATGAGCACCGTCTTGCCGACGCCCGCACCACCGAAGAGACCGATCTTGCCACCCTTGCGGTAGGGAGCGAGGAGGTCGATGACCTTGATGCCGGTCTCGAAGATCTCGATCTTGGTAGACTGCTCGACGAACTGCGGCGGGGCCCGGTGGATGGGCATGCGCGACTTGGTCTGGACGGGGGGGCCGTCGTCGACCGGATCGCCGATGACGTTGAGGATGCGCCCGAGGCACTCGGGACCGACCGGCATGGCGATGGGTCCCCCGGTGTCGCGCACCACCATCCCGCGGACCAGACCGTCGGTGGTGTCCATCGCGACCGCGCGGACCGTGTTCTCGCCCAGGTGCTGCGCCACTTCGAGCGTCAGGTTGTCCTTGCCGCTGGAGATGCCGGGGTTGGTGAGCTTGAGGGCGCTCATGATCTTCGGGAGCTTGCCGTCGGCAAACTCGACGTCGACGACGGGGCCGATCACCTGGACCACCTTGCCGTTTCCGGCGGGCGACCCGTTCGATCCGAGAGGGAGCGCGGACTGGGACATGGTGCCTTTCGCGTAGGGCCGGCGCGTCGCTGGGGGAAAGCGCCAGGGAGCCCGGCCGCGTCTACCACGGGGTGAACGGCAGTTCAACGTGAAGGCGGCTCGACGTCGACCGGGCGCGCTGTTACGGCGTGCGCATGCCGTCCGCGCGCGATGTCCTTGGACCCGGATCGCCGCTCTCCCGAGCGCTGCCGGGGTGGGAGCACCGCCCAGGGCAGCTGGCCATGGCCGAGGCGGTGGAGCTCGCGCTGGAGCGCGAGACGCACCTCTTCGTGGAAGCGGGGACGGGGACCGGCAAGACGCTCGCCTACCTCGTGCCGGCGGTGCTGAGCGGTCGCAAGGTCATCGTCTCCACGGCCACGCGCGCACTGCAGGAGCAAATCTTCCTGAAGGACCTGCCGCTGGTGGCTCGCGCGCTCGCGGCTCACGGCGTTCCGCTGCGCGCGGCTCTCATGAAGGGGCTGGCCAACTACGTGTGCCTGCGGCGATTCGACGAGGCGCGCGCGAACCCCACCCGCGACCTGAGCCAGCACGCCTACGACCGCGAGCTCTCGCGCATCGCCTCCTGGCTGGAGACCACGGAGACCGGAGATCGCTCGGAGCTCTCGGATCTGCCCGAGGACGCGGCGGCGTGGCGCGAGGTGGCGTCCTCCAGCGAGACGCGCATCGGCGCCGGGTGCGAGCACTTCGAGCGCTGCTTCGTCACGCGCATGCGGCGCGAGGCCGAGGCGGCGCAGATCGTGGTCGTCAACCATCACCTTTACCTGGCCGATCTGGCGCTTCGCAGCGGCCCGCGCGGCGCGCACGCCAGCGTCATTCCCGCCCACGACGCGGTGATCTTCGACGAGGCGCACCAGCTCGAGGACGTGGCGACGGACTTCTTCGGGGTGCGCGTGTCCAGCGCGCGCGTGGAGGCGCTTCTGCGCGACGCCGAACGGTCGCTCACCCAGGCCAGGGTCCTCGACGGCGAGTCCCGGGCTCGTCCGGCGCGCGGCGCGCGCGGGACCAAGGCGGCGTCGCTCGCCAGTGGGCCGGTGCGCGGCACGCTGGAGCAGGCGAGGGAAGCGTCGCGGGCGTTCTTCTCGTCGGTGGCCCTTCGCGGGGGGGCGGGGGACGCGCGGCGCGTTCTGGCCAGCGAGGACGTGACCCCGGCCGTCCGCGCGGCCCACCAGGCGCTCGATCTGCGCCTCGAGGCGCTGGAAGCCGTGGCTCGCGCGCGCGGCGAGGAGCCGTTGCAGCTGATCGCCCGGAGGGCGGCGGACCTTCGCGACGCGCTGAGGGACATTCTCGCCGGGGAGCGCGCCTCGGACGACGGGGAGCTGACCGATCACGTGCGGTGGCTCGACGTGCGTTCGCGCAGCGTGTCGCTGGGGGCGAGCCCGGTGGACGTGGGGTCGACGCTGCGCGCGCGGCTCTTCGACCGCGTTCCCACCGTGGTCTCCACCAGCGCGACGCTGGCGACGGGTGGCGGCTTCCACTTCGCCAAGGCCCGCCTCGGCGCCCCGCCCGAGACCGTGGAGCTGCTCGTCGAGTCCCCCTTCGACTTCGCCGCGCGCGCCGCCCTCTACCTGCCCGACGACCTGCCCGAGCCGGCCGACCCGGCCTTCGACGGCATGGCCGCCGACCGCATCGCCGAGCTGGCGCGCTTGACCGGCGGGGGCGCCTTCGTCCTCTGCACGTCGGCGCGCGCGATGAAGTCGCTGCACGCGTACCTGCGATCGCGCATCGATCTCCCGCTCATGCTGCAAGGGGAAGGCCCCAAGCACATGCTGCTGGCGCGCTTTCGCGACAGCGGGCGCGCCGTTCTGGTGGCCACCATGAGTTTCTGGGAGGGCGTCGACGTTCCCGGCTGGGCGCTCCGGCTGGTGGTGCTCGACAAGATCCCCTTCGCGCCGCCCAACGACCCGGTGGTCTCTGCCCGGTGCGCGCGCATCGACCGCAACGGGGGCAGCGGGTTCACGCAATATTCGGTTCCGAGCGCCGCCATGAGCCTCAAGCAGGGCTTCGGCCGTCTCATCCGCACCCAGCGGGACTCCGGGATCGTGAGCATTCTCGACCGGCGCATCGTGCGAAAAGGCTACGGGCGCGCGCTCCTGGCGAGCCTCCCGCCGGCGCGGCGGGTGCGTACGCTGGACGACCTTCGCGCATTCTGGGCCGGGATCGTGCCGCCCGACGAGCCGCCGCACCGTCCTGACGAGGCAACCCTCGGTCCGGGCCGATGACCGTCGCCTCCCGACGAAGCTCATGCTAAACGCGCCCCCATCATGAGCGAGATCAGTGCTGTCCTGGGCCGTACCATCGTCGACTCGCGCGGAAACCCCACCGTCGAGGTCGAAGTGCAAACTCCCTCGGGCCATGGCCGCGCCGCCGTGCCCAGTGGCGCGTCGACCGGCGAGCACGAGGCCCTCGAGCTTCGTGACGGAGACAAGAAGCGCTGGCTCGGCCGCGGCGTGCAGAAGGCCGTGGACCACGTCAATCAGACCCTCGGGCCCTCGGTCGTCGGAATGGACTCGCTGGACCAGGCCGCCGTGGACCAGGTCCTGCTCGACGCCGACGGGACGCCCAACAAGAGCAAGATGGGGGCGAACGCCATCCTGGGCGTGTCGATGGCGGTGGCGCGTGCCGCGGCCGACGCGGTGGGCCTGCCGCTCTGGCGCTACCTCGGCGGGGTGCAGGCGCGCGTCCTGCCGACCCCGCTGATGAACATCGTGAACGGCGGGATGCACGCGGACAACGGGCTGGAGATCCAGGAGTTCATGATCGTCCCGGCCGGTCTCCCCAGCTTCGACGAGGCGCTTCGTGCCGGTGCCGAGGTGTTTCACACCCTGAAGGCGCTGCTGAAAGACCAGGGCCTGACGACGGCGGTGGGTGACGAGGGCGGCTTCGCGCCGAGGCTCGGGTCCAACGAGGAGGCCATCCAGTACGTGGTGCGCGCCATCGAGAAGGCCGGCTACAAGCCCGGCAAGGACATCTTCGTGGCGCTCGACTGCGCCGCGAGTGAGTTCTTCGACAAGAAGACCGGCACCTACACCTTCGACAAGAAGACCGTGTCGCGGGACGAGCTCGTGGCCATCTACGACACCCTCACCCAGAAATACCCGCTCATCTCCATCGAGGACGGATGCGCGGAGGACGATTGGGACGGCTGGAAGGCGCTCACCGTGCGCATCGGCGATCGCGTCCAGCTGGTCGGCGACGACCTCTTCGTCACCCGCGTCGATCGACTGAAGCGCGGCATCGAGGCCAAGATCGCCAACGCCATCCTCATCAAGCTCAATCAGGTCGGCAGCCTCACCGAGACGCTCGACACCATTCGTGTGGCGACGCGCAGCAACTACCGCTCGATCATCAGCCACCGCTCCGGCGAGACGGAGGACTCCTTCATTGCCGACCTCGCTGTCGCCACCAACGCAGGGCAGATCAAGACCGGCAGCCTTTCGCGCTCGGACCGCATCGCCAAGTATAACCAGCTCTTGCGTATCGGTTACGAGCTAGGCCCGGCTGCGGAGTATTCCGGACACGCGGCCTTCGTACGCGGCTGAGCCCTAGGAGTACGTCACCTCTCGGGGGCGCGAGGCTGGGCGCGGGCGTAACCAGCGCCGAGCGATTAGTATGATCTCGGCGCGTGGAGCCGTTGTCCTTTCCATGAGTGGCAAAGAACCGAGCGGGTGAGAAGAGTATGGCGAAATCGAAGGTGGCGGTCATCAAGGTCAAGCCGGAGACGATCCTCCGCGACATCGACCGGCTCTGCGAGCTGGCGGGCATGAAGCAGGCGCTCGCTCCGGGCCACACGACGATCCTGAAGGACAACATCTCCTGGCACTACCCGTTCCCCAGCGCGAACTCGACGCCCTGGCAGATGGAGGGGACCATCCTGGCCCTCAAGAAGGCCGGCTACGCCGACGTTTCCTGCGTGCAGAATAAGACGGTGGTGACCAACGCCTTCAAGGGCGAAGACCTCAACCACTACCTCCCGCTCTTCAAGAAGTACGAGATCCCGGTCCTCTACAACTTCAAAGAAGCGGACATGAAGTGGGTCGAGTACCGGCCCAAGGCCAAGATGCACGTGCTTCATCGCATCTTCCCGGCCGGCATCCAGATCCCCGACTATTTCTTCGGAAAGAACATCGTCCACTTGCCGACGATGAAGTGCCACATCTACACGACCACCACCGGCGCCATGAAGAACGCCTTCGGGGGCCTGCTCGCCACCAAGCGCCACTACACGCACTCCTGGATCCACCGGACGCTGGTCGATCTCCTCGCCATCCAGAAAGAGATCCACAGCGGGCTCTTCGCCGTCATGGACGGCACCACGGCCGGCAACGGTCCCGGGCCGCGGACCATGATTCCGGTCATCAAGGACTACATGCTGGCGAGCGCCGATCAGGTCGCCATCGACGCCGTCGCCGCCAAGATGATGGGCTTCGATCCGCTCTCGCTCGAGTACATCAAGGTCGCGCACGACGACGGGCTCGGCGTGGGCGATACGCGCGACATCGAGATCGTGGGGGAGGACATCTCGCACGAGAGCTGGGGCTTCCACGTGGGAGACAACGGCGCGAGCAAGGTGGGCGACTTCATGTGGTTTGGGCCGATGAAGCGCTTCCAGAAGCTCTTTTTCCATACCCCGCTGGTGAACGCCTTCATCTTCGGCAGCGAGGCCTACCACGACTACTACCGCTGGCCGCTGAAGGACCGGCACACCTTCGAGACGTGGAAAGCCGAGACGTCGTGGGGTCGCCTGTTCGACGCCTACGCCCGCGGCGAAAGCGAGCGCGTCATTCGCCAACCCGATGGCGGAGCCAACGGCAGCGGCAGCGCCGCGCGAAAAGGGGCCGAAGCGCAGGCCGAGTAGTCCGCCGGTTTCCGCTATCATGGCCGCGAAGAGCAGCGCGTCCCTCCGGCCATGAAGACCCTTCCGCAGATGCTCCGCGACCTCGCGCGGGCCGACGTGAGCGAGTTTGCGGTGGCCAGCGATCGCCTCCCTTGCATCAAGATGGGCGGCAAGTACGAGCCGGTCGACGACCACGCGCGATCGACCGAGAGCATCCTGGAGATGCTGGTGTCCGCAGGGGGCAGCCGCTACGTCGAGGATCTGGAGGCCAAGCCCGCGGCGTGGACCATGCGGGTCGAGGGGGTGGGATCGGTCGGCGTCCAGGCCATGATGCGCGACGGTCGCGTGCAGGCGCGCTTCGTCCTCATCCGGAAAACCTCCCTCGCGCCGCTGACGCCGCTGGACGAGGAATCCGGGCCCCCGCTGCCGCCGACCGCGCCGGCGCTCCCTGCGGAGCCGGGTGTCTCCGAGCCGCTGCTCCGCGCCGCGGTGGTCCAGGCCCCGGGCGTGGGCGCTCCGCGGATGGCGGCGGCGGCGCCCGCGTCCCGGTCCCTGTCCGGGCTCGACGCGCTCCTGGCGTCGTCGCGCGAAGCGTCGGCCAGCGACCTGCACATCGTGGCCGGTCGCCCGCTGCTCCTGCGCCTGGGCGGTGAGCTCCTGCCGCGAGGAGACGTCCTCGATCCCGCGGAGGTCGAGGGGATGATCGGCCCCATCGTACCGGAGCGGCTGCGGGCCGCGCTGGCCGAGAACGGCTCCTGCGACTTTGCCATCGATCGCGGCGACAACGGGCGTTTCCGGGTCAACGTCTCGCGGCAGCGCACCGGCATGAAGGCCTGCTTTCGCCTGGTCGCGGCCGGCGTGCCGACCCTCGCCTCGCTGGGATTGCCGCCGGAGATCGAGAAGGCCACTCATCACCACCAGGGCCTGGTCCTCGTCACCGGGCCGACGGGGCACGGCAAGACGAACACGCTGGCGGCCATCGTCGACATCGTGAACCGCGAGACCACGCACCACGTCATCACCGTGGAAGATCCGGTCGAGTTCCTGCACCCGCGCAAGAAGGCGATGATCACCCAGCGCGAGGTGGGCACGCATACCCGGTCCTTCGCCGCGGCGCTCAAGGCCTCCCTTCGCGAGGACCCCGACGTCATCGTGGTCGGGGAGCTCCGCGACACCGAGACGGTGCGCATGGCCCTCGCCGCGAGCGAGACGGGACACCTGGTGCTGGGGACCATGAACACCCCGAGCGCGGCAAAGACCATCGACCGCGTGGTCGACCTCTTCCCCCCCGGCGACCAGCAGCAGGTGCGCATGACGCTGGCGGGCGGGCTGCATCTCATCGTCAGCCAGCGCCTCCTGCCGGCCAAGGAAGGGGCGGGGATGGTGGCGGCGGTGGAGCTTCTCCCGGGCTCGATCGCCCTGTGGAGCCTCATCCGCGACAACAAGACGTTCCAGATCCCCAGCCTCCAGCAGCGTGGCAAGGGCTTCGGCATCATGCGCCTCGACGAGTCGCTCTACGATCTCGTCCAGGCCGGGCGCGTCACCCGGGAGGCCGCGCTGGCCGTGGCCGAGCTGCCCGAGGACCTGGAGGCCGTCTTCGCTGGACGGCGGCCCCCTCCCGGCGCCATCGCCGCCCAGCCGCCCAAGCCGGATGCAGCGGGCGGTCTCATGGCCAAGGCCGGTCAGATCTTCGGCAAGCGAGGGGCGTGATGGCGAAGATCGATCGGCTCTTCGACGCTCTGCTAAAGGCCGGTGGCAGCGATCTGCACCTCGGCATCGGCTACCCGCCGCTCATGCGCCTTCGCGGCGACCTCGTGGAGATGCGCGCCGAGCCGGTCACCACCGCGGAGGTCGAAGCGCTCCTCTTCGAGATCGTGAACCCCGATCAGGAGGAGACCATCACCCAGTCGCTCGATCTGGACTTCGCCTACGCCTACGAGGATAAAGCCCGATTTCGCGCCAATTACCTCTACAAGACGAGCGGCCTCGGCGCGGTCTTCCGCACCATCCCGGCCAAGGTGCTGACCCTCGACGACCTGAAGTGTCCGCCCGTGCTGCGCAAGCTGTCCGACCGCCGCTCCGGCCTGGTGCTGGTGACCGGTCCGACCGGATCCGGCAAGTCGACCACCCTGGCGGCGATGATCGACCACATCAACAAGACCCGCCCTTGCCACATCCTCACCATCGAGGATCCGGTGGAGTTCGTGCACGTGCCGCAGAGGGCCCAGGTCACCCACCGCGAGATCGGCCGCGACGCCTCGACCTACGCCCACGCCATCCGCAGCGCGGGCCGCGAGGACCCCAACGTGATCCTCATCGGCGAGCTTCGCACCAACGAGACCATGAAGCTCGCGCTCCAGCTGGCGAGCTTCGGCATCCTGGTCTTTGCCACCGTGCACACCAACAGCGCCGCCGCGACCATCGACCGCATCGTCAACGCTTTCCCGTCCGACGAGCAGCCGCAGGTTCGCGGCATGCTGGCCGAGTGCCTGGCCGGCATCGTGGCGCAGCAGCTCCTCCGCGCGGCCGACGGCAAGCGGCGCGTGGCCGTCCACGAGATCCTCATCGGCTCGCCGGCGCTGGCCTCGATGATCCGCGAGAACAAGACCTTCCAGATCCCCAGCTTGATGCAGGGCGGCCAGTCCCAGGGCATGCAAACCATGGACATGGCCCTCGAGCGCTACGTGCGCGACAAGACCATCAGTCCGACGGCGGCGCTGGAGAAAGCCATCGACAAGGAAAGCTTCGCCAAGCTCTTGAAGCAGGACGAGATGGCCCCATTGTGAGGGCGTGGGTCGAGGCTCGCCGCGCGACATGAGGAGACGCGACCGTCTTGCGGCCCTCGGGCAGTGGATCCTCCTTGGCTCGCTCATCGGCCTTTTGTGCGGCTCCTCGTCGGCGTTCTTCCTCTGGCTCCTCGAGCGCGCTACGTCGTTCCGGCTGCGCCACGAAGCCATCGTCTACGCGCTCCCCGTTGCCGGCCTGGCCATCGGCTGGATCTACGAACGCCTCGGACAGTCCATCAAGGCGGGGAACAACCTGGTCATCGACACCATCCACGACGAGGGGCCGGAGATCCCCCTGCGCATGGGCCCGATGGTCCTCTTCGGCACTGTGCTGACGCACGTCTTCGGCGGCAGCGCCGGCCGCGAAGGAACCGCGGTGCAGATGGGCGCGAGCATCACCGACTGGATCTCGCATCGCCTGCGGGTGAGCAAGCCCGTGCGCCGGCAGCTGCTGGCGGCCGGCGTGGCCGGCGGGTTCGGCTCGGTGTTCGGCACACCCGTCGCCGGCGCCGTCTTCGGTCTGGAGTTCATCGTCATCGGCCGTGTGGAGTACGACGCGCTGGTCCCTGCGCTGGTGGCGTCGGTCGTCGGCGACATGACGACGCGCGCGTGGGGCATCGTGCACACCCGTTATCCAGCGGCGCCTTACGTTGCGCTGACCGCGGTCTTGCTCCTCAAGTGGCTGGCCTTCGCGGCGGCCGTGGCGCTGGTCGCGACGGCCTTCATCGAGCTGACGCACTTCATCAAGAAGAAGGGCGAGAAGCACGTGAAGCGCTTGCCGCTGCGCATGTTTCTCGGGGGGCTGCTGGTGGTCGGTCTCTGGAAGGCGGTGGGCACCAGCGACTACCTCGGGCTCGGCGTGCCCATGATCGTTCGATCCTTCGTGGACCCGACCCTGCCGGTGTACGCGTTCGCGCTGAAGCTGGTGTTCACGGCCGTCACCCTGGGGGCGGGCTTTCTCGGAGGCGAGGTCACCCCCCTCTTCTTCATCGGCGCCGCGCTGGGCAGCGTGCTGGCAAGGCTCCTGGGGATCCCCATCGCCCTCGGCGCGGGGGTCGGCCTGGCGGCGGTCTTCGCCGCGTCGGCCAACACGCCGCTCGCGCTCTCCATCATGGCGATGGAGCTGCTCGGCGCGCCGATCTTCCCGCACGTGGTGATCGTCTGCGTTCTTGCGTACCTGCTCGCCGGCCACCGCAGCATCTATCCGGCGCAGCGGCTGGTGCGCGGCAAGGGCGGTCCCCCTCTCGCGACCCCCACGCCCCTGCGCGACTTGGATACGGGCGCCGCGCGTCGCCGCTGGTTCAGGTAGACTCGCGCCCCCGTGGCGTGTCGAGTCGTGCGGCCTTTGGCGGCTTGCGTGCAGCGCATGGGCCTCGCCCTGCTCGGGGTGGCGCTCGCGCTCCTGGCCATGGGCTGCGCCGTGGACGCGCACTCCGCGCCGACCAGGGTCCAGGTCGACGACGCGACGTCGACCTTCTCGCTCGAGGGAGCGTGGCGCTTCGCCGAGGGCGACGACCCCCGCTGGGCTGATCCGGCCTTCGATGACGCCGGCTGGCGCACCTTGCAGGTGCCGGGCATCTGGCGCTTCCAGGGCGTCCACGGCGACGGGTTCGGCTGGTACCGGCGCACGTTCGCCGTCGGGCCGGAGCTGGCGGGGCGCGACCTGGGCATCGAGGTGCCTTACACCTACTGGGCCTACCAGGTGCTGGTGAACGGCCAGCCCCTCGAGGGGCGCTACGGCCTGCCGTCGCGCTGGGGGGGCTTGCCGGCGGGCAGCGTGAACGTCTTCCGCGTCCCCGCCCACCTGCTCGTCCCCGGGGACAACCTCGTGGCGCTGCGCACCCACGGGGGCATGGGCTACGGCGGCGTCTATCGCGAGAACGCGCGCATCGGCGCGCTGCGACCGGTCGAGCGCGCGTTCGACCGCGAGATCGTCGTCCAGCTCGGCGTCGCCGCCATCTGTTTCTTCATAGGCATCTATCACCTGCTCATCTTTCTCAACCGCCAGGAGCAGCGCTACGCATATCTCTCGTACGCGGCCTACGCGCTCATCCTCAGCGTGTTCCTGCCGGGCTACGCCGGGTTCTGGTACGTGGTCACCTCGAGCGCCTCGAGCCAGTGGCTCAACACCGTCGCGGAGTTCGGCGCGTTCACCGCCGCCGTGCCGGTCATGCCCATCTTCATGCACGCCTTCTTTCGCGTGCCGTATAACTGGTTCACCCGCGCCTCGGTCTGGCTCACCGCCGTGAACCTGGCCTGGATGGGCGGCGAGATGGCTCTGCGCGGCTCGCTGACCACCTACCTCGCGTACTTCCCCTGGGTGGTCGTAGCCTTCACCGTCACCTACGCCTACTCGCTGGCCACCGTCGTTCGCGCGGCGCGACGGCACGAGAAGGACTCGTGGCTGATGATGGCCTCGTTCATCTTTTTCTCCTTCTGCACCACCAACGACGTGGCGCACTTCTTCGTCCTCATCCCGGGCGGGCTGCGCCTCGGGCACTGGGGCTTTCTCGGATTCTGCGTGGGGATGGCCATCGCCATCGGCAACCAGTACTCGCGGATGACGCAGAGCCTGGCCAAGCTGTCGACCGGCCTGGAGGCCGAGGTCGCCGCGCAGACCTCGCAGCTTCGCAGCAAGAACGAGCAGCTCGTCCACCAGGCCGAGGAGCTTCGCTCGCTGGATCTCCTGAAGAGGCAGTTCTACACCAACGTGTCGCACGAGCTCCGCACGCCGCTGACCCTCATCCTGGGCTTTGGGCGCGCGCTCCGCAGTCGCCTCTCGGGCGGTGACCGGGCAGCGTTGCACGACCTCGACGCCATCCAGCGCAACGCCGCGCACCTCTTGCGCGAGATCAACGATCTTCTCGACGTGGCGCGCCTGGAGGCCGGTCGCATGACCCTCTCCGCGGCCCCGGTCGACCTGCGCTCTCTCGTGCGCGACGTGGCCGCGAACTTCGCCCCCGCCGACGGGACCGGGGCGGGACGGCGCCTGCAGGTCGAGCTGCCGCAGGAAGAAGCGCGGGTCTATCTGGACTTCGACAAGATCCGCAAGGTGGTCTTCAACCTCCTCTCCAACGCTTTCAAGTTCACCAGCGAGCAGACGGGTCTCATCGTCGTGCGCGTGGCCAGGCCGGACGAGCAGCATGTCTCGCTGGAGGTCGAGGACGACGGCATCGGCATCACCCCCGACTCGCTCGAGCACATCTTCGAGCGCTTCCGGCAGGCGGACAGCTCCTCGACGCGTCGCTACGAGGGGACCGGCATCGGCCTCGCGCTGGTGAAGGAGCTGACCGAGCTTCACGGGGGAACGGTGAGCGTGCGCTCGCGGCCGGGCCTCGGTTCGACTTTCACCGTGGTCTTTCCGACCGGCTCGGCGCACCTGCGCGAGGACCAGCTCACCGTGGAGTCGGTGGCGTCCGATGCCGTCGGCGAGCTGCTCGCCGTCTCGTCACGGAGCGACTCGCAGCCGATGCCCACGCCGGGGGCGATCGTGCCTTCGGACCCCGGCGCCGAGGTGCTGGTGGTGGAGGACCACCGCGATCTGCGCGAGTACCTGACCGGCCTCCTGTCCGGCTACCGCGTCCGCGCGGCCGCGGACGGCGTGCAGGCGCTCCAGTGCATCGAGGATCGCATTCCGCAGCTGGTCATCAGCGACGTCATGATGCCCAACATGGACGGCTACGAGCTCTGCTCCGCCATCAAGAGCAACCCGACGACCTCCCACCTGCCGATCATTCTTCTCACCGCCCAGGCGGGCCTGGCCCCCAAGGTGCGCGGCCTGGACGTTCGCGCCGACGACTACCTGACCAAGCCTTTCCACGAGGAGGAACTCCTGGCGCGGGTGCGCAACCTCCTGGTCATCCAGCGGCAGAACGCCGAGCTGCGCGAGCGGGAGGCGGAAGTGCGCGAGTCCAATCAGCGCCTCCAGGTCAAGGTGCTCGAGCAGGCCGACGCGCTCCAGCGTCGCGGACGGCTGGGACGCTTCCTGCCCCCGCAGGTGGTCGACGAGCTCCTGGAGAACGCGGGCGCGGCTCTCGAACGCAAGCGCCGTTCGGTGGCCATCGTGTGCGCGGAGCTCTGCGACTTCGACGAGCTGGCGGGTGCGGTGGAGCCGGAGGATCTCACCGTCCTCTTCGGGCGCTTTCACACCTTGACCACCGAGGTGGTCTTTCGTCTGGGGGGCACCATCGCCAGCCTGCACGGAGGGTCGCTCCAGGCGGTCTTCGGCGCCCCCAAGGAGCTCGCGCCGGCCGAGGCCGCCGGGGCCGCGGTACGCGCCGGGCGCGAGCTGCTCGACGCCATCGACAGCCTGGGCGAGACCTGGCGCGATCTCGACCCCGCGCACAGCCTGGTCCTCAGGGGCGGGATCGCCCTCGGCCACGCCACCGTGGGTGCGTTCGGCGACGGCGAATGGGCGAGCTTCGCCGCCATCGGCGGTCCGGCGGCAGCGGCCCCACGCCTGCGGGATGCCGCGCAGCCCGGCGCCATCCTGGTGAGCAGCCGCGTGGCCAAGTGCCTGCGGGGCGATCACGCGATGATCGGGCCGACCATGGTCCAGAGCGGGAGCTGGTCGCAGGAGGTATGGCGGCTCGAAGGAGGCTTTCTCGAGCGAGCCAGCGCCCGAGCCCTGGCGATGCCGGCCGCCGGCTCGGGCAAGAGACGGGTCATCGCCGCCGAGGGCTCCGAGGGGACCGATCCCGTCGCGGCCACGCGTGAAGACGTGCTGCGCGCCTCCCACGCCCTCGCGCCGGGGGAGAGCACCCGGACGGTGTCGCTGCGCGTGGGGAGCGTGCTGGGGGACCGCTACCAGCTGGACGCCGAGCTCGGCAGCGGCGGAATGGGCGTGGTCTTCGCCGCCTCGGACCGGCTGCTCGGCGAGCGCATCGCGCTGAAGGTGCTGGCCGATCCGTTGGCGTCGGCGACCGACCGGCTGGAGCGCGTCCGGCGCGAGGTGCGGCTGGCCCGCCTGGTCACGCATCCCAACGTTTGCCGCGTCTTCGATCTGCAGGTCCTCGAGGGCCTCGCCTGCCTGACCATGGAGCTCATCGACGGCAGCTCGCTGGCCAGCGCGCTTCGCGACGGCGAGGTCTCCATCCCGCGCGCCCTCGACTGGTCGCTGCAGATCTGCGACGCGCTGGCGGCCGCCCACGCCTGCGGGATCGTGCACCGCGATCTCAAGCCCGACAACGTGCTCATCGAGAAGACGGGGCGGCTGGTCATCGCCGACTTCGGCATCGCGCGCCCCATCCACGGCATCGCGGAAGCGCAGGGCGAGGGCATCGCCGGCACCCTCGACTATCTCGCCCCCGAGCAGCTCAGCTCCGACGCTCCCCCCGACGCGCGCTCGGACATCTATGCGCTCGGCGTGCTGCTGTTCGAGATCTTCACGCGCGAGCTCCCCTTCACCGGCGTCCTCCCGGCCGAACGCGCCATCGCCCGCTGCACCCAGCGGCCTCGCGATCCGGCCGAGATCGTGCCGTCCATGGACCCGCGCCTCCGCGCCGTGGTCCTGCGTTGCCTGAGGCGCGATCTCAACGAGCGCTTCCAGCGCGTCGCCGACGTCTCCAGCGCCCTCGGCGTGCTCACCGACCGCGAGACCGAGGGCTCCTCCCGCCGCCTCGCGCGCCCGGTACGCGAGCGGACGCCGACGCTCGTGAGCGGGTGAGCGAGGCGGCTTGGCACGGCTGCTACCTACCCGCTACCGGGTGCGCGCGTCGGGCGCCCATCCGTCGAAGACCGGCAAGCTCACGCGGCAACGATCGACGTCGTCCACGCCCGGGCGTCCTTGTTCGGGCCCATCGGCCGCGGGGATGCCCGGGGACTCCAGCCCGTTGCGGGCGACGATGGAGTAGGCGACGTTCGCGGCGATGGACACCGGCAGGGCGGTGCGGGAGCGGTAGAGCCTCCGGGCGATGGAGCGCAGCGAGTAAAAGTTCTTGCGCGCGCGCCGCATGCCCAGATCGAGCTGCTCGGGGGTCATGCCGCGCGGGCGGAAGACCACGTGCTCGCCGTCGTAGAGACCCCAGTCGCGCGTCACGATGCGGCCCTCGCGGTTGAGCCGCTCGTAGACCGGCGTGCCGGGATAGGGAATGAGAACGCCGATGGAGGCGCCGTCGAGCGCGATGTCCTCTGCCGCCTCGACGCTGATGTCGAAGATGTCCGGAGTGTCCTGGTCGAAGCCGAAGACGATGCCGGCGGTGACGCTGATGCCGTTGCCGTGGAGGACCTCGAGCTTGTGCTTGTAGTCGCGCACGCGATTGAACGACTTGCGCACCCCCGAGAGGGAGGCCTCGGAGAACGATTCCAGCCCGCAGAAGACGCCCACGCACCCGCTCTCTCCGGCCAGGCGCGCGAGCTCCGCGTCCTCGGCCAGGGTGATGGTGGACTGGGCCATCCACTTGATCTTCAGCGGCGCGAGCTCGCGGAAGAACTGCTTCGACCAGCGGTGGTTTCCCACGATGTTGTCGTCCCAGAAGACGATGGGCGGATCGCCCGGGCGATACCCCAGGCTCTCCACCTCTTCGATCACCTGGGCGACGGGACGCGGCCGGTAGCCTGCCCCGTAGAAGCCCGGCAGGGTGCAGTACTCGCACTTGAAAGGGCAGCCCCGCGAGGCCTGGAGCGTGCGCGAGATGTAGAACTTGCTGCGATCCACCAGGTCGTGGCGCGACGGCGGGATCAGCGCCGGGTCCGGCGGGTGCTCGGCGCGGTAGAGGGGCTGGAGCTTGCCCTTCTCCAGGTCGTCAATCAGGCGGGGGAAGGTCTCGTCGGCCTCGCCGAGCACGATGGCGTCGGCGTGCCGCGCCGCCTCGCCGGGGAGAAGCGTCACGTGCGGACCGCCGAGGACGACCTTGGCGCCGCGTGCGCGAAAGCGCCGGGCCAGATCGTAGGCGCGGGGGGCGAAGCCGGTGACGAAGGTGATACCCACCAGGTCCGAGTCGTCGTTCTCCGGATCCACCGGCGCGACGTACTCGTCCGTCACTTTGACCTCGTGGCCCTCCGGCACCAGCGCGGCCAGCAGGTACGCGGTGTTCTGCACGGGCTGAAGAACGCGGGAGAGCGCCGTCGGCGCCTTCTGAAGCGACATCATGGGCTGCACGATGTGAATACGCATTCCGCGAGCGTAAAGGCGGAGCTCGCCGAAGGGACGATTTACGCCACGGTCCACCCGGACTGGAAATCCCCGGGGTCCTGTCGCGCGGGTGGGCTCAGGGACCGCCGGCCTGCGCCGAGGCCTGCGGCGCGGCCACGGCAAGCGTCGCCGAATCCGTGCGCATGTGCCGGAAGCGCTCCATGTGTTCGATGAGCTCCTGGGCGCTCTTGGGCATGGGAACGCGGGCGCGGGTGATATGCGAGACGAGATCCTTCGTGCGGCGAATGAGATCCGTGCCGTCCGCCGCGCGCTGGAGCTCGGCGCGTCCGGCGTCGCGGGCCACCGCAGGCTGAAAGGCCGACAGCTTCTCCCCGGCCACGACGAACGACGTCCACACCTCGAACACTTCCGGATCGGTGCTCAGCGTCTCGCTCTTGGTCTTGGCGGCACGGGCGAACGGGCGCACCACGTCGGCGATTCCGCTGAAGGCCGAGGTCGCGGCGAAGGTCTTGATGAGCTCATCGCAGAGGCGATCGATGTCCTCCATGGTCTGGGCGATCTTGATGTAGCGGCTCTTATAAAAGTCTTCGATCGGGAAGGCAAAGGCCTTGAACGGCTCGCCCCAGAGCTCGTCGAGGCCTTCCTCGCCGCTGCGGTGGAGGACCATTCCCGCCAGATCGAGGGCCTCCTGGAGGTGCTGGCCGCACTCGCGCATGAGCGAGTTGTCGGGTTCGACCTTGACCCCCAGCGCCTGGATCTCCACGAGCTTGGTGAAGATGTCGGTCGCCCGGTTGAAGAGCGCTCCGGCGAGCATGGCGGCCTTCACGCGGCGGCGCTGGGCGTCGGTCTCGCCCTCGAAGGCGCGCCGCGCTTCGCCGAGGCGCTGGCCGGGCACGTTCAGGCCGTGCTCGACGTGGCTGAAGAGCCGGCGGGTGAGCGCCTCGATGAGCCGCTTCTTGGCGAGAAGGCTGTCGGCCGGCGCTTCGTAAGCCTTGACCCAGTATCCGTAATAGTAGACCCGGCGCTGGCCCTCGATGATCCGCTCGGTCCCTAGCGAAACGGCGTGGTCCATGGCGAGCCTCTCTCTTCCCGGCATGAACCTACGCACTCTTTGTTTCTCCCATGTTGCTTCTCCGTGCGTAGGATGGGAGAGATGGCCGGCGTCGACCCGGAGGAGTGGAGCAGCTTTCTTCAGTCCGCCTTCCTCACCGTGCTCGAGTCGGCGGACGAGGGGTTCGTCGTGTTCGACAGCGACGGGCGCTGCCGGATGATCGGCCGGCGCGCGGGCGAGCTATTCGGGGTGGAGCCCGCCGCGTACGTGGGAAAGACGCGGCAAGAGGTGCTGGAGGTCTTCGCCCGGGCCTGCGACGAGCCCCAGCCCTTCCTGGAAGCGGCGGCGGCGGACGGGCCGCTGGGGGTGCCGCACGTGGCGGCCGACGTCGAGGTGCGTGCCCCGCGGCCGAGGACGGTTCTCTGCCGGGGGGTGCCCATCTGGCGCGCAGGAAAGCTGCCCGCGCGCGTCGTGTTCGTCCGCGACGTGACTCGGGAGCGAGCCGCCGAGCGCTCCGGGCGCCACCTTCTGGCGCGCATCGCCGAGCTGACTCCCTTCGATACCGTCACCGGCCTGCTCAACCACCGGCGCTTCCGCGAGGAGCTCGAGCGCGAGCATGGTCGCAGCGCCCGCGCCTGGGACAGCTATGCCGTGCTCCGGCTCGACGTCGACGGCATGGGCGTGCTCAACGACGAGCTGGGTACGGTCCTGGGCGACGCCGTGCTGGAGCAGATCGCCGGCCGGCTGAAGCATTGCCTTCGCGAGTACGACGTCGTGGGGCGCCTGGAGGAGGACGAGTTCGCCATGCTGCTGCCGGGCGCCGACGCCATCGCCGCGACCGCCGTCGCCGAGCGAGTCGTGCGCGCGATGGCGGAGAAGCCCTTCCCGGTCGGCGCCGGCCGCCCCGTCTCCCTGTCCATCGGCGGCGCGCTATGGGTTCCCCCCTCGGACGAGACCAGCGACGAGATCCTCAAGGACGCGGGCCTGGCCATGCACGAAGCCCGCAAGCAGGGCGGCGGCCGCGTCCACGTCGAACGGTGACCCTTGCCGGCTACCCGCTGGCGCGCCGGCCGCTGCCGCGCTCGAGGAACTCCTCGTACGTGCCGCTGTACTCGACCACCTCGCAGCCCGGTCGGTCATCGCCCGGGGCGCGGTCGCGGAGCTCCACGATGCGCGTCGCCAGGCGGGAGACGAAGTGGTGGTCGTGGCTGACGAAGAGCACGGTGCCCTGGAACTTGAGCAGGCCCTCCAGCAGGCCCTCGATGGACTCGATGTCGAGGTGGTTGGTGGGCTCGTCGAGCACCAGCACGTTGTGCCGGCCGAGCACCATCTTCCCCAGCAAGAGGCGCGCGGCCTCGCCGCCGGAGAGGCCCTCGGTCGGCTTCAGCGCCGCCTCGCCGCTGAAGAGCAGCCGTCCCAGGATGGCGCGAATCTCCTCCTGCGGCCGGCGCGTGTCGAAGCGGTAGAGCCACTCGTACGGCGTCGTGCCCTTGGCCGTCTCGCCCAGCGCCTCGTGGTGGTCCTGGGCGAAGTAGCCCACGCTGGCGTCGTTCCCCCAGCGCACCTCGCCGGCTTCGGGGGCCAGCGCGTAGGGGCGCGTCTCGGCGTCGAGGCCCTTGAACGCGCCGACGCTCATGCGCAGCAGCGTCGACTTGCCGATGCCGCTCCGACCGATGAGGGCGATGCGATCGCCGCGGTTCACGTGCAGGTTGACGCCGTCGAGCACCACCTTGGATCCGAAGGCCTTGCGCGCCGCCTCGATGCGTAGGACATCGCGCCCGCTCGGCTTCTCCATCTCGAAGCGGACGTACGGCCTCACCAGGCTGGAGCGTTTGGCGCCCTTGGTCTCGACGACCTCCTCGAGCTTCTCGATCTGCTTGAGGCGACTCTGCGCTTGCTTGCTCTTGGAAGCGTGCGACCCGAAACGCTGCACGAAGTCCTGAAGCTCGTCGATCTTCTTCTTGGCGCCCTGGGCCACGGCCGCCGCCCGCTGCTGATTCTCGTACTTGGCGCTGACGAAATCCGCGTAGTTGCCGGTGTAAATGGTGATGGTGCGAAAGTCGATGTCGGCGATGTGGGTCGCCACCTGGTTCAGGAAGTGCCGGTCGTGCGAGACGACCAGGAGCGTCCCCGTGAAGTCGTCGACCAGGAAGCGGATGAGCCAGTGGATGGACTCGAGATCGAGGTGGTTGGTGGGCTCGTCGAGGAGCATCACGTCCGGCCGGCCGAACAGCACCTTGGCGATGAGGACGCGCAGCTTGTAGCCGGACGGGAGGGTTCGCATCGGCTCGCCGTGGCGCTCGGCCGGGATGCCGAGGCCCACCAGCAGCTCGGCCGCCTGGCTCTCCGCAGTGTATCCGTCGTGCTCGGCGATGACCCCCTCGAGCTCCGCCAGCTGCACGCCGATGACGTCGTCCACCTCGCCGGCGAGGAGCCTCTCCTTCTCGGACATGGCCGCCCACAGCTCGACCTTGCCGGCCATCACCGTGTCGAGGATGCGCTGCTCGTCGTAGACGAAGTGGTTCTGCTCGAGGACGCCCAGCCGCAGGCCGCCGGAGATCTCGATGCGCCCGGCGTCCCAGTCGTCCTGCTTGGCCAGCATCTCCAGCAAGGTCGACTTTCCTGCCCCGTTGGCGCCGGTCACGCCGTAGCGCTTGCCGGGATCGAACTGGAGCGACACGTTCTCGAAGAGGATCTTCGGGCCGAAACGCTTGGTGACCTTGTCGAGGAGGATCATCGAGAGGGGAGGGCGTGCCTTTAGCACGAATTTCACGCCGGGCTTGCGAAGCGGTAGCCTGAGTCCGACGCGGCGGATGGCGTCTGCAAACGCGCCATTTCCGCAGCCGATCCAGCGAGCCCCGCACTTGCGCGACGCCACCTTCTACGCCAGCACGCTCCTCGAGCTGCACAAGCTGTCGCCCGGCCCCGAACGGGTCGCGTCGTGGCGCCAGTCGATGGCCGCCCTCGCCCAGGCCACCGCCGAGGACGGCCCGGGACCGCTGGAGGGCTTTCACCCGGAGGCGCTGCTCGCGGGGGTGCGCGCGGCGTTGCAGTCCGGGCTGGTGGACGATCTCGACTGGCTGGCGCCCGCCGCCGCCGGCTCCGCGCTCTACGAGCTGGCCTCGGCGCTGCCCGTCGGCACCGAGCAGCGCGAGCTCGGACGGCGTGTCCTCGCCCGCCTGGTCGCTGCGGACGCGCCCACCTTCGTGGCCATCGCGCGGCGGATGGCGCTCGGCGGCGGCAAGGGCCTGGGGAGCGCGGGCATGCGCGCGCGCGTGGCTCTGGTCACCGAGCTGCCCATCGGCCTGGGGGTCGCCGACGGGCCGCTGGCCCTGGCCATCGCCTCGCGGCGCGACCTGGCGCGCGAGTGGATCGCCGTGCGCTCCACCGGCTCACTGGCGTCGCGACGGCTCGCCGCCCGCCTCATCGAGCGCGCCGCGCGCGAGGCCTCTCGCAAGGCGGCGTACGGCGACGACCACAGCCTGCGCGTCTTCCAGTCCGATGCCATCGCGCCGGCCTGGGCGAGGCTCCTGGCCGACCGGGAATCGCTGGTGTGGCGCCACGTCGCCGTCGCCCGAGGGCTGCTCTCCCCGTGGGTGCCGGCCCTGGCCCGCGCCGTCGAAGAGGCGCTCGCCCCATCGCTCACGCCCACCGAGTGGAGGCGGGCGGCGACGTCCATCGCCGCGCAGGCCGCCGTCGCCCCGGACCTGGCGCTCGCCCAGACGCGACGGGCCGTGGCGCAAGGCATTCTCAAGCGCGACCCTGGGGCCGCGTCGGCGTTCGTGTGGGGGCTGCCGCGCGCGGCGGAGGCCGAGAGCGAGGCGGCCGAGGAGCTGCTGGGCCGCGTGCTGGATCACGCGCACGCCGACATCGGCGAGGCCATCGTCGAGCTACGCGCGGAGCTCGGGGACTCGCCGATCACCGAGCGCGCCTCGGCCCGGGCGCTCGCGCTGCTCCAGGGGCGGGCCCGGGGGTCCGGCGACGACGGAGCGGAGGCGCTGGCCCAGGAAGTGGCGCGCGATCTGGAACGCGCGCCGCGCGACGACGAGCCGCTCCGCGACCAGCTGGCGCGCGCCCTCCAGGCCTTCGCCACTGCCGGAGCCAAGGAGGCCCACGCCCTGGCACGCGACGTCCTTGCCGCCGCGCAGGGGTCGCTCTTCGCCCTCGAAGCAGTGACCCCCGAGGAGGAAGCCAGGGAAGGGCGCGCCGAGTCCATCGCACGGCGCACCTCGCTCGCGGTCTTGCGCGATCTGGACCTCAGCCTGCTCGAGCGCGACGTGCTCTCGCACCTGCTGCTGCTCGGCGGCGGGGGCGGGGAAGCGGTGCGCATGGCCGAGGACGCCCTGGATCCGCTGCGCGACCGCATGGCCGAGTGGATCCTGGCACGCGAGGCCACGCCGCTGGTGGGCGAAACGGTGGCCTGCCCGGCGCACCCCGTGCTCTCGCTCCGACGTCTTCGCGCGCTGCTCCATCTGGTCGACAGCGACATGGGCAACGACGAGGACGATCCCCAGCGCTCCGCCCGCCTGCGCCAGCGCTGGCTGCGCATCGCGCGCGCCCTGGTCGAGCGCTTCGAGCGCGATCCGCCTTCTCCGGTCCGGCGCACCGTGGTGGCCGCGCTGGCGCGAGCCTTCGACGCGCTGGTGCGGGACGGCGCCTGCGAGGGGGTCGACGTCCTGCTGGTCGTGGCGCGCCGCGTGGCCGATCCCTCCGAGCTCTCCACGCTGGCCGAGGCGTCGATGGATCCCGACCTCGTCCACGTCCTCGAGCGCTTCGCGCGCTTCGCCGCCACCGTCGACGCCGACGCGGCCGGCGCGCTCCCAGCCTTCGACGAGCTGACGCGCGACATCGCCCCCGACGCCTCGGGGCGCATCGAGGCGCTGCGGGCGGCCCTGGTGCGCCTCTCCGATGCCCTGGGGGTGCTCTCGTCGGCCTTCGGGCTGCGCGAGCTCGCCTCCAGCAACGGCGGGGATCCCGAGGCCGTCGCCGCGCTGGAGAGCGCGCTCTCATCCGTCGCCCACATGGCCATCGGCGCACGCGCGAGGTTGCACCCGGAGGGCGCCATCGTCCCGCCGGCGGCCGGGGGTCGCGTGCTGACGGTGGCGGTGACGCGCGTGCTGACCGGGGCCGAGGCGGTCCTGGAAGAGCACGTGGTGGGGGTGGCCCTCGAAGAGCTGCTCGCCGACGTCCCCGAGGCGGTGGGCCGCCTGGTGGCCGCGCAAGTGTGGCGACTGGCGGAGCTGCCCATCGAGGTGAGCAAGCTGCCCAGCCGCGGGAGCTTGCGCGTCTCCGAGGCCATGCCGGAGTGGATGCCCGCGCGCCGCACGCTGGGCGGGTTCTACGTGCAGCGCGCGCTGGGCGCCGGCGGTGTGGGTTCGGTCTTCGTGGTCACGCGCGTCGAGGAGCGAGGCGACGCCGCCGCCGAGAAGCTGGCCCTGAAGGTGCCCGAGTACTCCGCCAGCGCCGCGCGGGCGCTCTCCGAGGCGGAGTTCATGAAGATGTTCCGCGAGGAGGCGAGCGCGCTCATCGCTCTTCCGCAGCACCCCAACCTGGCCCGCTTCGTGACATTCGACGCCGGGAGCAAGCCCAAGCCGATCCTGGTGATGGAGCTGGTCGAGGGCGTGACGCTGGAGCGTCTTCTGGAGGCGGGCGGCCTGGACACCGCGCGCGCGCTGGCGGTGCTCGACGACGTCCTCAGCGGGCTGGAGGCCATGCACGCCGTGGGCGTGGCGCACCTGGACATCAAGCCGTCCAACGTGGTCATGCGCGGCGGCGAGCAGGCCGTTCTCGTCGACTTCGGCCTGGCCGGCAAGCACCTCCGCCCGGGATGCGCGACGGGGGCCTACGGCGCGCCGGAGGTGTGGGGGGCGCCCCAAGTCGAGGGCGAGCCATCACCGCCCAAGACGGACATCTACGCCTTCGGGTGTCTGGCCTTCGAGACCCTGACCCGCACCATCCTCTTCGACTCGGAGTCGGAGGTGGCGCAGATCGCCTTGCACCTGGCGCACGACGGCTTGCCGCCGGGGCTCAAGCTGCTCACCCGCCGCCCCGAGCTCGCCCTGCTGGTAGAGCTGCTCTTCTCCACCTTGCGCCGCGATCCCGCGGAGCGCCCCGGCGCCGCTCGCCTGCGCAAGAGGCTGAGCCAGATCGTCCCGGCGCTCGCCCAGCTGCCGTGGCCTCTCGGCGCGGGCTGACATGCCGCTCGCCGCGATCGCAGGAGACCCCGATCCCGGCGGCGCCGACTGCGTCGCGTGCGGCCGCTGCTGCCACCACGGACCCAGCACCGTGCACCTGCTCGAGCCCGACGAGGCCCGCGTCCTGGCCGATCCCGACGGCCGGGCCATCCTCCGCCGGCTGACCCTCCTCGACCGCCGCCCCCCGGGCTGGCGCTTCCTCCGCAACGACGGCGATCGCTGCGCCGCGCTCGACGTGACGGTCGCGGACCGCTTTCCCTGCAGCATCTACGCGGTCAGGCCGGACGACTGCCGCATCGTCGAGCCCGCGTCCCCGGTGTGCCTGGAGGCGCGCCGGCTGGGCCGGCTGGGGAGCAGCGTCGAGTTCACGCGTCGCGGATCGCCCGGGCGCGAGCGGCCAGCTTGACGGCGGCGATGGCGCCCAGGTGATCGAGCAGCGGTCGGGCCAGGGCCAGGAGCTCGTCGCCGGCGCTGCCGTCGACGGCGGGGTCGATTCGGACGACGCGCGGCCGCCCCTCCGGTGCCCGAGGGCCGCCTTCCGTCGGGGCTTCCACGGTGACGAGGAGCCGGCGCCGTGCGACGTCGAAGGACAGCGAGCGCACGCGAACCGGCTCGCGAGCCGCCAGCCAGGCCAGGATCGGCGCCGCCAGGACGAACGGTGCCGCCGTCTCCTCGCCGACCAGATCGACGCCGGGTCCAGCGAAGGGACAGCCCGCGGCGTCCCGCGCCGGGACGATGCGCGCGCGCCGCTCGGCGAGCTGGAGCTTGAAGGAGGCGACGGGGAGAGCGGGCGGGGGCGTCTCGCTCACGAAGGGTGGACGAGGCCCGCGAGCTCGCCCGAGACGTCGCTGCGCACCAGCGCCTCGTAGCCGCCGACGGCGCGATCGGCGACGAAGACGACGGGGAGCTCGTCGCGCTCGCACTTGGCCTTGAGCATGACGAAATCGATGGTGGCGTCGTCGCCGGCCACGTCGAGGCGCTTCCAGGCGATCCCCTTGGCCCCCAGGAGCTCCTCGATGCGCACCAGCTCCCGCACGTTCCGGTCCTTCTCGAAGTAGACCAGCACCGGAGCCGCCTCGCGCTGGACGCGCTGCCCCCCAGCGCCGGCGGCGCGGAGCTCGGCCAGACGGACGCGCGCGCGCTCGCGCTTGGCCAGCTCGTCTCGGGGAGCGAGCGGGCTGCCCAGCGCGACGTTGAGGCGCCGCGCGAGATCCTTGGGCACGCGCACGGGGGCGAGCGAGTCGCCGCGAGGAGTGCTGATGACGCGGTGAAGGGCGGATCGGACGAGGCTCAGCATGGGCGGCGCCGCGAAGGCTAGCACTGGCGTCGCCGCGCCGTTACGCTCTCCGGCGGCCCATGTACGGACGCGCCCGGGAGCACTACGCCAGCACCCTCGACGCCATCCGCGCCGCGGGCCTGGAGAAGCGCGAGCGCCTGCTCACCGGGCCGCAGGGCGCGACCATCACGGTCCGCGAGAGCCCGCGGCCCGTCCTCAACTTCTGCGCCAACAACTACCTCGGACTGAGCTCGCACCCACGCGTCCTGGAGGCGGCGCACCGCGCCCTCGGGGAGTACGGCTTCGGGCTCTCCAGCGTGCGCTTCATCTGCGGGACGCAGGACGCGCACCACAGGCTGGAGGCCAAGATCAGCGAGTTTCTCGGCACCGAGGACGCCATTCTCTACTCGTCGTGCTTCGATGCCAACGGGGGCCTCTTCGAGACGCTGCTCGGCGAGGAGGACGCCATCATCAGCGACGCCTATAACCATGCCTCGATCATCGACGGCATCCGTCTCTGCAAGGCCGAACGCCACCGCTACGCCCACGGCGACATGGCCGCGCTGGAGGAGGCGCTCCAGAAGACCCAGGACCGGCGCCTCCGCATGATCGCCACCGACGGCGTCTTCTCCATGGACGGCGACGTCGCGCCACTCGAGCGCATCTGCGATCTCGGCGAGCGCTATCAGGCGCTGGTGATGGTGGACGACAGCCACGCCACCGGGTTCGTCGGCAAGACCGGGCGAGGATCCCTCGAGGAGGCCGGGGTGGCGGGGCGGGTCGACGTCGTCACCTCCACGCTCGGCAAGGCGCTGGGCGGCGCCGCCGGAGGGTTCACCACCGGTCGCCGGGAGATCGTCGCCCTGCTCCGGCAACGCTCGCGGCCGTACCTCTTCTCCAACACCGTCGCCCCCGCCATCGTGGGCGCCAGCCTCGCCGTGCTCGAGCTTCTCTCGTCGACCACGCAGCTTCGCGATCGCGTGATGAGCCACGCCGCCCGCTTCCGCGACGGCATGAGCCAGGCGGGATTTCGCATCAAGCCGGGCAGCCACCCCATCGTCCCCATCATGATGAGCGGTCCGCGCGCGGCCGACGGCGGCGACGCGCGCCTCGCGCAAGAGGTCGCCGCCGCGCTGCTCGACGAGGGCATCTACGTGGTCGGCTTCTCGTACCCGGTGGTGCCCAGCGGCGAGTCGCGCATTCGCGTGCAGCTCTCCGCGGCGCACACCGCCGACATGGTCGACCGCGCCGTCGAGGCCTTCACCGTCGTGGGTCGGCGCTTCTCGCTGGTGTGAGCGCATGCCGAAGACGGTGGTGCTGGTGACGGGGGCCAACGGCGAGATCGGGCGCTCGCTCCTCACCACGCTGGCGCGCGACGGCGGCTACGACGCGGTCACCCTGGATCTCACGCCGCTGCCCGACGCCATGCGCCCCCTCGTCGTCGCCAGCTACGCCGGCAACATCATGGACCGCTACCTGCTCGACCAGCTCGCCGCGCACCACGAGGTCGACCTCGTGTTTCACCTGGCCGCGCTGCTCTCCACCCGCGGCGAGCGCGACCCGGAGCTCGCGCACCAGGTCAACGTGGAGGGGACGCTGAACGTCTTTCGCATGGCGCAGAACCAGTCCTCGCGGCTGGGCCGTCCGGCGCGCTTTCTCTTTCCCAGCTCCATCGCCGTCTACGGTCTGCCGAGCCTCGAGGAGAAGCACCGCGCCGGGCGCCTGGTCGAGGAGCAGTGGAACGTCCCCATCACCATGTACGGCTGCAACAAGCTCTACTGCGAGAACCTCGGCCGCTACTTCACCTTCCACGCGCGCCAGCTGGGCGCCCTCTCCGGCGCGGCCCGCATGGACTTCCGCGCGCTGCGCTTCCCCGGCCTCATCTCGGCCGACACCGTCCCCACCGGAGGGACCAGCGACTTCGGCCCGGAGATGCTGCACGCCGCCGCCCGGGGCCTTCCCTACACCTGCTTCGTCGAGCCCGAGGCGCGCATCCCCTTCATGACCATGCCCGACGCCGTGCGCGCGCTCCTCGAGCTTTCGCGCGCCGATCGGGCGGGCCTGTCCACCTGCGTCTACAACATCGCCGCGTTCAGCCCCAGCGCCGGGGAGATGGCGGAGCGCGTGCGGGGCGCTTTTCCGGGGGCGACCATCGATTACGATCCGGACCCGGTGCGCGCGAAGATCGTGGCCTCCTGGCCCGAGGACGTGGACGACGAACGAGCCCGCCGGGACTGGGGCTGGAGGCCGTCCTACGACTGGGACCGCGCCTTCGACGAGTACCTCGTGCCCAGTGTGCGGGCGCGGTACGCGGCGGGTCGGGCATGAGTGCGCGGTCCCGGGCGGGTACGAGGCGGGGCGTGTCCAGACCAGGTTCGTTCTTGAAGTCGCTTTTCGGCCCTTTTGTCATGGTCGTGCTGGTCGTGGCCTGCGGCCCCACGAGCTCCGGGGTCGACGGTGTGGGCTGCAATCAGGACAGCGATTGCAATGAAGGTCTCCAGTGCCTGTCCGAGTCGTTGCCGGGCATCTTTTTCGACGCTGCACCTCTGGACGGCGGATGCGAGAGCATCGGGAGCGTGTGCCTGACCCCTTGCAGCACCGATGCGGACTGCAATGCGGCGCTCGGGTCGGGATACTTCTGCTCCGCCAGCGGGTGTGGCGCGGCAATCCCGACGTGCCAGCCGATCGTGGACGTGAGCGATGGTGGGGACGATGCGGGAGATGCGGGAGATGCGGGGGACGCGCGAGAAGGCGGGTCGGAAGCCGCCCCGTTGCCCGCCCCGGAGGCATCCGACGTCGCGCCCGGGTGAGAGCGCCGCCGTCCGTCCCGATCGCACCTTCCCTCCGCCATTGCTATTCTTTCGCCCGTGCGCTCCCCGCTGACCGAGCCTCTTCTTCAGCTCGCCGACGCCTGGCGCTCGGCGACGCGGGCCTCGCGTCGTCGCATCGCGCTGGCCCTCGTGGGGCTTGCCTGGGTTCTCGCGCTGCTTGTCGCGCGCCAGGGGACGCTGCGCGACCGCGTCGTGGCGGGGGCGGGGATGGCGCTCAGCGTGGCGCTCGCCGTGGGGTGGCGCGTCTTCGAGCGGCGGCGGCTGCGCGACCCGGGGCGCATCGTGCGCAGCCTCGCGCGGGCGGTGGATCCCGAACGCGCCGACCGGGCCTTGCGCGCGCTGTCGCTCCTCGATCCGGGCGGCGGGGTCCGCGGGCAGGGGACCTCGCCGGAGCTCGCGCGTCTCCACGTCGCGCGAACGCTGGCGCTCCTTCCGTCGGAGCGCATCGTCGAGCGCGCCGCGCGCATCGCCGGCGTCGTCGGCATCGCCGCCGTCGTCGTCGGCGTGTGCGTCCTCGGGGTCACCTTGGCCAACGCGTGGTCGCTGCTGGAGGGCGCGGACGTCCTCGGCGCGCGTCGCGGCGTCGCGCCGGTGGCCATGCGCTGGCTCGACGACATCGAGGTCGTCGCCCGCCCGCCCGACTACCTCCACGAGAGCGAGCGCCACGATCTGGCCCTCTCGCCCCTCGCGCTGCCATACGGATCGATGCTGACCCTGCGCGGCGTCCCCGGTCATCCGGGGCGGCGGCTCCTCCTCGCCGACGACACCACCGAGGTGCCCTTCGTGGACGACGGCGCGGGCGCGGTGGTCGCGCGCTGGCCGCTCACTCAGAGCACCACGCTGCACGTCGTCGCGCGCTTCGGCCAGGTCGCCATCCGCGAGCCGGACGCGCTGGTCCTCCAGTCCATCCCGGACGCCGCGCCCTTGGTCACGCTGGAGGGCGCGCCGCGGCAGGTGCGGCTCCTCGACGAGAACGAGGATCTCGCCATCAAGTACGAAGCCACCGACGATCACGGCCTCCGGGAAGTGCACCTGGTGCTGCGCTCGGGGACGCGCGAGGAGCGCCGCGTGCTGGCGCGCCTCGACGGCGAGACCACCCGCAGCCAGGGTGGCCAGGTGCTGAGGCTCCGCGACCCCTTCATCCGCAAGAGCCACGCACCCATCGAGATCACCGTCGAGGCCAAGGACAACGATCCGCTCACCGGTCCCAAGTGGGGAGCCAGCCCGGCGCTCACGCTCCTGCCGCCCGACGTGGGCGAGCCGGAAGCGCTGCGCCTCGACGCGCTCCGGACGCTGCGGGACGCGATGGTGGACACGCTGGCCTGGCGCCTTGGCCACGACCCCCCCCGTCCCGCGCAGGCGGACCCGACGCTCGCGGCCTTCCTCGCCGAGGACAAGGCACGCCTGGAAGCCGACGAAGGGCGCCTGCAGACGGCCCTCCAGTGGACCTACGCGGGCGTGCGCGTGGCCGCCCGGCTGGGGGCCATGCTCAGCGCGCAGTCGCAGAAAGTGCGCGCGGCGGTCACGGCGGAAACGCGTGGTCCTTCGGGGACGACGCACGCGTCGGCGGTGAAGGCGACCGAGCGGTTCGTGCTGGTGCTGGACGCCATCGTCCGGGGCCTCGGGCTGCACGACACGCGCGAATCGGCCAAGCAGCTCGCCGACGTCGCCGACGATCTGGCGCTGGGGGCCTCGCAGATGGAAGGGGACGACCGCGATGCGCGATCGCGCGGCAGCGTGCGCATGGACGCGGCCCACCTCGTGCTGGCGGGCGGCGGGCGGGTCATGCTGCGCCTCGGGTCGCTGGGCCGCGATCTCGGGGAGATTGTCGACGCCGATCTGGCCCGCGTGAAGCGGGCGCGCGACGCGCCGGATCCGATGCACGCGGAGCTGGCGGCGCGCGATCTCGCGGCCCGGCTGCGCGAGCCGGATCCGTCGTTCGGGTCGCGCGGGCGGGCGGGGCGCGGCGGCGGCGAGTCGGGCGGTGGTCGCGGCACTCCGGGCGAGGATGGGCAGGATTCGGGCGACGAGGTGGACGAGGCCCAGCAGGAGGCCGCGCAGGATCTGGAGCGTCTGGCGCAGGACCACGCCAGCGAGATCGGCGAGATGGAACGAGCGCTGGCCGGCGCGACCAGCGAGGAGGAGATGAAGGAGATGCGCGAGCAGGCCCGGCACCACGCCGAGGCCATTCGCGACGCGGTTCGCGAGCTGCCCAGTGTGGGCCTGGGGAGTGACTCCTGGACGAGCAAGGGCGCGGCCGCGCGCGAGCTGGCCGAGCAGATGGCGCACTCGCTGGAAGACGTGCGCCCCGACGAGGCGGTGCAGAGCGGACGAAGCGCGCTCGGCTCGCTCGACGAGGCCAAGAAGATCCTGCAGAAGGGCGCCTGGTTGGAGGACCCCGCCGGCGAGGAACAGTCGCGGCTGGAGGAGGTGCGGCGCAAGCTCGACGCCGAGGAGAGGTGGGCCGAGGAGGCGTTCCGGCAGACCCGCAAGCGCGCCGCCGAGCGGGCGCGAACGCAGCTGGAGCAAGGCGGCGAGGAGGAGGGGAAACTCGCCGATCGCGCGCGCGACCTCGGGCAACGCGCCGGGGACAAGGGGTCGCTCCCCGAGCAGGCGGTGCAGTCCATCGAGGAGGCGGAGCGCGCGGCGCGGCAGGCGCGCCAGTCGCTGAAGGAGGGGGACGCGGACAAGGGGCTGGAGCATCAGCGCGAGGCGCAGCGCGCGCTCGAGCAGGCGCGCGAGCAGCTCGAGGGGAACGAGGACCCCCTCGAGACTTCGTTCGACGACGGGGACAAGGGGGGGCGGAGCAAGGCGCCGGTCGCCATCCCCCACGCTGGCGAGCACAAGGGGCCGGAGGAGTTCCGGCGGCGCGTCGTGCGAGGGCTCGGTCAGCCCGCCAACGGCGCGCTGAAGGACGCCGTGCACCGCTACGCGGAGGGTCTCTTGCGATGAAGCAGGGCGCGCGCATCTCTCGTCTGGCGGGGCTCGCCGTCCTGGCGTGGCTCGGCACCATGGCCCCGGGGACCTCGCGCGCGCAGGCCGACGCAGCTCCGCGCGCGCAGGCCTTCATCGCCGGCCTGGACTACGACGAGGCCCGGAAGGTTCTCACCGAGGCCGACGGCGACGACCCGGCCGTGGCCCTGGAGCGTGCGCGTCTGGCCATCTACGAGCTCGACTGCGACGGCGCCGCCGCCATCCTCGGGCGTCCGGAGGTCCAGAAGATGGACGCCGGCGAATCGCTGGCCGACATCGCGCGCGGTTGCCAGCGGGTCACCGCCGCGCTGGCCGTCGATCGCGACGAGACGCGCGGCATCGAGGTGCGCTGGCAGGACGAGCACGACCGCGCGCTCGCCCCCTTGCTCTTCGACACCGTCGCCGCAGAACGCGACGCGCTCACCCGCGATCTCCACGTGGACTGGCCGCGGCCGACGCGCATCGTGGTGGTGCGCGACCTCCTCTCTCTGTCCGCCATGACCGGCCTCCCCTACAAGAGCGCGCAGACCACCGGGACCGTGGCGGTCGCCAAGTGGGGGCGCGTCACGCTCCTCAGCCCGCGCGCGAGCCATCACGGTTACGCCTGGCGCGACACCGTCGCCCACGAACTCACCCACCTCGCGGTGACGCGGGCGACGAGCGACCAGGCGCCGCTGTGGCTGCAGGAGGGCGTGGCCAAGCGCGAGGAGATCCGCTGGCGCGCGCCGGGTCCCTTCGACGACCGTCCCTCCCCGGACGCCGTCGTCCAGCGCGGACTGGAGCTGAACCTCGGGCTTCCGCTGGACAAGCTGGGGCCCAGCATCGCCATGCTTCCCAGCGCCGACGCGGCCATGGTGGCCTTCGCCGAGGTTACCAGCTTCGTGCGCTTTTACGCCGGGGAGCACGCCGGGGAACGCCCCGGCGAGAACGCCAGCGATCCCCCCAGCGCGGACGCGGGCGCCGACGTGGACGACGCGCTGCCCAAGCTCTTCCACGAGCTTCGCGGCGGCAAGCCCCCCGACGCCGCGCTGCAGGCCGCCAGCGGCGCCGACCTCAAGGCCTGGGATGCGCGCTGGCGGGCGTACGTCGCCGGACGCCGTCGCGAAGCGCTGCCGGCGCTCTTCGGGCTGGGCGGCGAACGGGACGACGCCGAGAAGCTGCGGGACATGCGGGACCGCACGCGCCTGGCCGAGCTGCTTCTGTCGCGCGGCCACGCCCCCGAGGCGGTTTCCGAGCTCGACCGCATCTCGCTGGCCAGCTCCCCCACGGCGCCCGACGGCTGGGACCGCGCCATGGGCGACCCCAGCGTGCGCTGGCTGCGTGCCCGTGCGCTCGAGGCCGCAGGGCGTCGGGAGGAGGGCGATGCGCTGGCGGCCGGTCCCAAGGACGTGCTGTCGTCCTACGGTCCGTGGTGGGCCCTCCGCGGCCGGTGGGCGCGTCTGCGGGGCGACGAGCCGACGGCGAGCGCGTCCTTCATCGAGGCCGTGGCGGCCGATCCCTTCGACCCCGAGGGCGCGTGCGAGACCCTCGACCCCGCCGTCGCGCCGGCGGATCCGGTCCGGAAAGCCCTCTGCGACGCGGCGCGTTCGGCGGGTGAGCCGCCCTTCGAGGGCGATTGACGCGCCGGTCTCGTTCCCTGCCCGGGTCCGAAGAGCGCAATAAGACCCGAGATTGACCCGCTGCGAGGGGGGCAGGTACCATGTTCTGAGGGCGATCGAATCGTCCGCGGCCGCCATAGGACGTCGAGCACCGGGGCCTCCCGCCCGTCCGGCGGGCGCGCAACACCCGACCCATGAGCGCAGTCACTTACGCCACCGCCCAGATCTTACGCGTTCTTCCGCGCGCCCGCATCGGCCAAGCGCTGGGGCGCCTCGCCGATCGGCGGTGGTCGGCGCCAGTCGGACGCGCCGTGGTGGGGCTCTACTCCCGCGTCTACGATGTCGAGCTCGACGAGTGCCAGGAGAGCAGCGGGTGGGCGAGCTTCGACGCCTTCTTCACCCGCCGCCTGCGCGACGGCGCGCGCGCGGTCGATCCCGATCCGCGGGTGGTGGCCAGCCCAGCCGACGGCCGCCTGGAGTCGCTGGGGAGCATCGACGAGGCGGGAACGTTCCGGGTCAAGGGGAGGCCCTACGCCGTGGCCGAGCTGGTCGGCGACGCGCAGGAAGCCCGTCGTTTCCTGGGGGGCGCGGGCTGCGTCGTCTACCTGTCACCGCGCGACTACCATCGCGTACACTCCCCCGTCTCCGGCACCATCCGCCGGATCCGCTCGATGCCGGGAGACTACTATCCGGTCAATGCCATCGGCGTGCGCCACGTACACAACCTCTTCTGCCGCAACCGCCGCGTCTCCATCGAGGTCGACGCCGAGGGAGGACTCGGCCGGGTCACCGTGGTGATGGTGGTGGCGATGATTGTCGGGCGCATCACCACCGTCGGCGTGGATTCGCGCGACGTGCCGCTGGGAGACCACGTCTTCGAGCCGGCGCTGTCCGTCCGGCGTGGCGGTGAGCTCGGCGTCTTTCATCTGGGGTCCACCGCCGTGGTGCTGGTCGAGCGTCGCGCGGCAGGGCCCTGGCTGGTGGGCGAAGGGCCGGTCCGCTACGGCCAGGCGCTGATGCGCGTGGAGGCGGCATGAGCGAAGAGCGTCGCGAAGCTCCCGCCCCCAAGGCGCTCGATCCCGTCGCCGGCGCGCTGGGAGGCGACCCCTCCACAGGCGAGGGGATCGTTCCCCCTCCGCCGCCGCTGGGCGACAGCGAGCCGCCTCGCCCCGGGACGCGCGACACGTCGTCCGCCTCGCGCCGCCGCGGAAGAGCCACCCTGCGTATCCCCGACGACGAGATCGTGCGGCCGCTGCCCGGCGGCGCCGACGGCCCGACGCGCGATCCGTCGCGACCCTCCTCGGCCCCGCCCATCGCTCCCGTCCCCACCCCGCCCCCCCGGGTCGAGCCGGCCGGCGTCTTGATGCCCACCCGCATCATCAGCATCGACGCCAGCGCGTCGTCGCCGATGGGGCCGCCGACGGACCTTCCGCCCCCGGAGGTCGCGCTCCCGCGGGTGGCGGCGGCGGAGGACAGCTGGACGCCGTTTCAACCGGAGGTTCACGACGGCGCTCCGGTGGGAAGCACGCTCGAGGGGCGGCTCGAGCTCATCGCCGACGAGCCAGAGCCCGACACCGACCCGATGCTCGTCGCCCGCCCGCAGCCCGACTCGCCTCATCCCGAGGGCCTGGACCCGCCCAGCGCGCCGTCGGTCGTGCCGGCCGCCCCGCTGGCCTTGGTGCTGAACGAGCTGGAAGCGGAGGAGGTGCGCTTCGACGAGGACGCGCTGACACCCGCCCTGCCGGCGGCCGTGGCGCGGGTCGAGACCCTCCCGTCGATCGGCGCCGAGGGCCGCTCCGACCCACCGCCGCCGGAGATCGCCCTGGAGGACGTCGTCGCCGTCGAGCCGATCCCGCCCATGCGCCCGCGCCAGCCATCGCCCACCCGGCCGGCGGGCACGCGGAAGCTGCCGCCCACGGTCAAGTCCTCTCTGGTGATCGTGCCTCCCCACGTGGGAACGGTGGGGCCACAGTCGACCGAGACCTCGGCGCAGCGTCGCAAGGGGCGGCTGTGGTGGGAGGACCTCTTCAACGACGATTACCTGCGCGCCTGCGAGAAGCTCACCGACGAGCAGATCGCGCGCGAGGTGGACTTCGTCGAGGAGAGCCTGGGCGTCGAGCACGGCGGGGCGGTGCTCGACCTGGCCTGCGGCACCGGGCGTCACGCCGTCGATCTGGCGCGGCGCGGCTACGAGGTGGTGGGGTTCGACCTGTCGCTCGCCATGCTGGCGCGGGCCGGGGACGAGGCGCAGGACCGCAAGGCCAAGCTCAACTTCGTCCAGGGCGACATGCGCGAGATGTCCTTCGACGAGCAGTTCGACGGCGTCTTCTGCTGGAACACCAGCTTCGGCTTCTTCGAGGAGGAGAAGAACGCGCTGGTCATCGACCGCATCCACCGCTCGCTGCGCGCCGGGGGGCTCTTTCTCCTCGACGTGGTGAACCGCGACTTTCTCATCCGCCAGTCCCCGTCGCTCTGCTGGTTCGAGGGGGACGGCTGCGTGTGCATGGACGAGATGAGCGTCGACTTCATCACCAGCCGGATGAAGGTCAAGCGCACGATGATGCTCGACGACGGTCGCTCGCGGGAGATCGAGTACTCGATGCGGGTCTACAGCCTGCACGAGCTCGGGAAGATCCTCCACGACCACGGCTTCAAGGTGTGCGAGGTCAGCGGGCGCGTGGCCACGCCCGGCGTCTTCTTCGGCAACGAGTCGCCGCGCACCATCATCCTCGCGGAAAAGCGCTGAGAGGTGCCGGTGGCGCTGCGCAAGATCGCCACCCTCGGTCACCCGGTGCTCCGGCAAGTGGCCCGAGAGCTCTCGCGCGACGAGCTGGCCGGCGAGCCGGTGCAGCGCCTGGTGGACGACCTCGTCGAGACCATGCGCGACGCCGGCGGCGCGGGCCTCGCCGCCAACCAGGTCCACGAGCCGGTGCGGGTGTGCGTGGTCGAGATCCAGGACAACCGCCGCTACCCCTACAAGCCCAACTGGCCGCTCACCATCCTGGTCAACCCGGTAGTCCACCCGACGACCGCGGAGACCTTCCGCAACTTCGAGGGATGCCTCAGCGTGCCCAACCTGCGCGGAGAGGTCCCGCGCTTCACCGCCGTCCGCGTGCGCGCCTGGGATCGCCATGGCCGCGACCTCGAGCTGGAGGTAAAGGGCCTCACCGCCGGGACCTTCCAGCACGAGCTCGACCACCTCGACGGCACGCTCTTCGTCGATCGCGTCGACGACACGCGCACCCTCTCTACCTGGGCCGACTTCGACCGCTTTCAGCGCGACGCCTTCGTCGAGCGCGCCAAGGCTCTCGTCGCCCGCTTCGGCTCCTAGGACGAGCCTACTTCGTGCCCGCGCAGCAGCGGAATCCCGTCTCGGTTCCCTTGTAGAAGCGGTCGTGTCCGCCCTGGGCGTCGCGGCAGGCGTGCTTACCCGGCTGCCACCAGTTGCCCTTCTGCACCACCAGCGAGCCGTCGGCGAAGCCGTCGACGCTCACCCACTCGGCGACATTGCCGGCCATGTCGAGCACCCCGAAGGGGCTCGAGCATTCCGGGTGGGCGCCGACCGGATCGCGCTCGTCGCGAAGGCGCGCGCCCCCCGCCGCCAGGAGGTCGACCTTGTCGGCGTTGCACTTGTCGGCCGAGCGTCGCCAGCCGTAGGGGTAGGGGCGCATCTCCTCGCCCTCGCAGGCGAAGGTCCACTCGCTCTCCAGGCAGACGCGCGCCCCCTGCGACTCGCAGGAGCGCTTGGCGTCGGTCCACGACTGCACGTTCAGCGGCAGCCCCGTGTCCGCGTCGACGCGCTCCTGCCGGTCGATGCAGAAGCGGCGGTGCTCGCGCGGCGAGAGGCAGCGCGCGGGCTTGGCGTACTCGGCGCAGCGGTACTCGTGGTAGCGGCCGGGGGGATCCAGCCAGCGCAGGCAGCGCTGCTCGACGCGCGGGCAGTACTCGCCGTCCACCAGGACCATGTCGTCCGTGCATGCGCCGGCGCCGGGATCGAGCGGGCCGCGGCTGCCGGCTCGCGGCCCGAGGACGGCCGCGATGCGAACCGCCGGACCCTCGGCCCGGGCCACCGTTCCGACGAGGACGGCCGGGACGGCCAGGACCCCGAGAAGGACGGCGAGCGTGCGGGCGGGCTTCATCGGAAGGGAGCCCCCAGTCCTACCCCAGTCCTCGGCGGGACCCAAGTCGAAACGTGCCCGAACGCCGCTGCCAGAGTGGGGGGCGTTCCGAAAGCCCCACCTCATCCGGATCAGTACCGAACGCTGAGGATGGTGAGCTCGATCTCGCCGCTCGGCCGGCGCAGCAGCACCGTGTCGCCCGCGCTTTTCTTCAGCAGCGACCGGCCGAGCGGCGAGCGCCACGAGATGTGCCCCCGGGCGAGATCGATCTCGTCCTCGCCCACGATGCGGTAGGCGGCGCGGGCGCCCTCCTCGTCCTCGACCTCGACGTAGGCCCCGAAGAAGGCCGCCGCCACGGCTTCTGCGCGACGCTCGACCACCGTCGCCCTCTCCAGGCGCTTGGTCAGCCAGTGGATGCGCCGGTCTATCTCCCGGAGCTTCTTCTTTCCGTAGATGTATTCGGCGTTCTCGCTGCGGTCGCCCTGCGCCGCGGCGTCCGACACGTCGCTGACGATCTTGGGACGCTGCTGCCACAGGAGGTCCGAGAGCTCCTCCTGCAACCGCTTGGCCCCCTCGCGCGTGATGTAGACCGGGGCGGGGTCGCTCATGGGGAGGGTTAGCGCGAGCGGCCTTCGAGCTCCAGATAGTAGCTCACCAGGTCTCTCTCCTTGTGACCCATCGCCACGAATCGCATGACCCGCGCGAACGGCCACACGCGCGCCACCTCATCCGAGCGCGAGCGCGACGGGACCAGCATGGCCCAGCGGCCGGCCTCCGGCGACTCCAGATCCACCCAGCGCGCGCCCAGGTGACGCGCCAGGAGCTCGCTCATGAAGCCGCCCTGCCGCATCACTTCGCGCTGCTCCTCCGGCGTGCGCACCCGGCCGTCCACCAGGGCCTCGCGCAGGTAGCGCTGGGCGATTTCCAGGCCTTCCACGTCGTGGGTCAGATCCACGCCGTGGCGATCCTGGAGCGCGCGTCCGAGTTCGCGCGCGAGCATGGTGCAGGCGAGACGCGCGGCCGGCGGGGTGCGCGGCGGCTCGTCGTCGGGTGGCGCCTCGCCGCGGATGCCGGAAGGCAGGCTCAGCGTGGCGACGTGCTCGAGGTCGACCTCGTCGTGCGCAGGCGCCGACCACACGCGCTCCCCGCGCGGCTCGACGCGGTACGGGGGAAGGGACGTCCCCGGCGGCAGCGGCGCGGTCGCAGGGTGCGGCACCGTGGGAAAGCCGGGGTGCGTGTGGATGCGCGGCACGATGGGGGCGACGGAGTCCATGGGGGTGACCTCCGTTCCCGAGGGCGTGCGCGGTGGCCGCGGGATGGTGAGGTCCAGCGGCGGGAGCGGCGTGAGGATGTTGCTCAGCGGGTTCGCGCTCGGGCTGCCGCCCGGAGACGGGGGCTCCAGGCGAACGACCCGCTGCGGCTCGATGCGCTCGACCGGCGGGAGCTCGGGGACCGAGGCCGACGACGACGCCGGCAGCACCGGGACGATGTGCGCCGACGACGACGCGCCCGCGGCCTCGAGGACCTCGTGCGCGTGCATCCGGAGCACGTCGTCGGCAGCGGCGTTCTCCACCAGGTCGCGCGCGAACGCTCGCGCCCGGCGCGCGTCCCCGGCCGCCAGCCAGGCCTGCGCGGCCAGCAGCTGCAGCTCGTCGAAGGCGGCCATGGAGGTCGACAGCGCCGACACGCGCTCGGCGATCGCGTGCGCGCTCTCGCTACCGGTCATCAGCGAGGCGCGCTCGCGCAGGTAGATCGACCCCGGCATCCGTCCCCGTCGCTGCTCGATGGCGTCGAGCTGCTCGACGACGCCGGTGGTCTCGCCGCGGGCCAGCCTGGCCTCCACGTTCCACAGCGCGGAGTCGGCCAGCGGCCCGCGCGCGGGCGGTTCGCGCGACCCCAGGGCGAGCTCCAGCTCGCGCAGGCGTTCGCTGGTGGCGGGCGCCTGGCGCGCGCGCTCGCGCAGCCAACCGACGATCTCAGGACGTCCGAGGCCGGCGTCCGCCGCGGCCGCCTCCGGCGATCGCGCGCGCCGCGACGTAAAGGCAGCCAGCGCATCGAGCAGCGTCTGCGGGTCGTCGAGCGTCGTGCGGCGGTGGGTTCGCTCTCCCGGCCGGCGCAGGGCGGTGAGCTCCGACGTGGCCATGAAGACGTCCTTCCCGTCGGCGACGCCGGCCAGCGCGGCCGCCAGGTACGTCGCGCGGAGCTGCGCCGCGATCTGCGCCCCGCCCAGGTCCGAGGCCAGCGCGTCGAGCTCGAGCCAGGTGCCCTGGTAGGCGCCGGAGGTCGCGTCGAAGGTACGCGACTCGAGCAGCTCGCCGGCCTCGAGTCGATCGACGATGCGGCGCGCCGCCGCACCACGCGCGTACGCTCGCGCGATGGCGGGCCGGGTCGCCGCGGCGGCCTGCTCGGCGAACGCGGGGGTGAACCCCGCCTCGGCCAGCCGCGCCCGCGCGTCGCGCACGCGGGTGCGGTACCCCGCCTCGCGGATGGTCCCCGGCTCGGTGGAGTGAAGCTCGATGTCCCCGCTGTGGAAGAGGGCGAACTCCACCGGTGGCGGCCCTCCTCGAGCCACGAGGACCACTTCTTCCCCGACGGAGAGGCTGCAGCTGGGCGGCACTTTGGTTCGGTTCCCCAGCCACGAAGCATCGCGCGCCCGCTCGCCCGGGGAATACAAAAAAAGGACGCCCGGGCTTTCCGCCTTGGCCGTACCCTTACGCTTGCCGGCCCATGAGACGCTCCTCGGACGCCATCCTCCGGACCGAGCAGGCCGAGTATCTCGACGCCCTCCACCTCAACAGCGCACGCGCCCTGGCCGCGATGGCTCGCGCGGCTCCGGTGAACGGCCGCGATCCCTTGCTGGCCCGGATGGAGGCCCGCGCGTCGGAGCGCGGCTACCCCATCAGCGACCCCGAGGTGGCGTCGTTTCTGGCCATCGTGGCGCGGCTCGCGCGACCCCGGCTGGTGGTCGAGCTGGGCACCAACATCGGCTACGGCGCCATCGTGATGGCGCGTGCGGCGGGGGAGGGGGCGCGGGTCGTTACCATCGAGTACAGCCAGGATCTGGTCGGCGAGGCGCGTGGCTTCGTCGCCGAAGCGGGGCTCTCGCAGCGCATCGAGGTGCGCCACGGGATGGCCCTGGCCGAGCTGGCCAGGATCGAAGGGCCCATCGATCTCCTCTA
>Ga0302326_10000759_pt1 | contig 85129 bp, 74 predicted proteins | sample Palsa_T0_3_FD_202264 | JGI IMG/M metagenome (GOLD analysis project Ga0302326, IMG submission 202264) | Peat permafrost microbial communities from Stordalen Mire near Abisko, Sweden - Palsa_T0_3 | ecosystem: Environmental > Terrestrial > Soil > Palsa > Peat permafrost | place: Sweden: Abisko...
CGCATGTGTGTCCCACGGTGAACAACTTTGATAAAGCGGTTCTGGTGAGCGGTGGGAAGGTGGAGGAGATTGTTCCGGTGAGTGCTCGGGGTCGCGAAGTGTTCGTGACGTGACTGTGCCATATTTCGCGCTATCCGGCGCATTTGCCGGTTTCACAATTTGACTCAGGTTTTCAGGGCTTTTACCATGTCTGGGTAGCTCCAGTAGCCCCCCATGATCGGTCAAACCGTCTCACGCTACCGCATCCTCGACAAACTCGGCGGGGGCGGAATGGGTGTCGTCTACAAGGCCGAGGACACCGAGCTCGGTCGCTTCGTTGCTCTGAAGTTCCTGCCGGATGACGTGGCGCAGGACCCTCAGGCTCTGGAACGCTTTCGGCGCGAAGCTCGTGCGGCGTCTGCGCTGAACCATCCCAACATCTGCACCATTTACGAGATCGGCAGGAATGGAGATCAGTCGTTCCTGGTGATGGAGTATCTGGACGGGATGCGCTGAAGCACCGCATCGGTGGCACGCCACTTGAATTGGAGACGATGCTGTCGATCGGGATTGAGATTGCGGACGCGATGGACGCGGCGCACGCGGCCGGAATCATCCACCGCGACATCAAGCCGGCAAACCTCTTCGTCACCAAGCGCGGGCACGCGAAGATTCTGGATTTCGGTCTGGCGAAGATTCAACCGCCCACTGAATCGACCCACGACGCCACGCAGACTGCCACGATAAACCAGGAGCAACTGACGAGTCCTGGTTCGACCATGCGACTGTGGCGTATATGTCGCCCGAACAGGCGCGCGGGAGGGAGCTGGATGCGCGCAGCGATCTGTTTTCATTCGGCGCAGTCTTGTACGAGATGGCGACGGGCGTTCTTCCTTTTCGCGGCGAAAGTTCGGCGGTGATCTTCAAGGCGATTCTGGATGGGACGCCAACGCCGGCGATGCGGATAAATCCCGACTTGCCGGCCAAGCTGGAAGACATCATCAACCGGGCCTTGGAGAAAGACCGCGAGCTGCGTTACCAAAGCGCCAATGAAATGCGCGCGGAATTGCAACGTCTGAAGCGCGACACGGAGACGGGCCGCGTGCCAGCCGCTGGTTCGGGATCAGTGTCCGCGGCGCGGGAAAGCGCAACGCAAGCAGCCGGAACATCAGCCGGGAAGAGAAATCTTTGGAAGATCGCAGTTTCCTCGCTTGCATTGGTGATCGCGTTGATAGCCGGCGGTCTTTACTATCGCTCGCATCGAACGAAGCCGCTCACCGACAAAGACACGATCGTTCTTGCCGACTTCGACAACAGCACAGGCGATCCGGTGTTCGACGGCACGCTCAAGACCGCACTCAACGTTTCGCTGAGCCAGTCGCCGTTTCTGAACGTGCTATCGGATAGTACGGTCAGCCAGATTCTAAAACGGATGGAGAAGCCGTCCGGCACCAAGCTCACGCCCGATTTGGCACGCGAGCTTTGCCAGCGGGCGGGGAGCAAGGCTTATATCGCTGGATCGATTGCCAGCCTGGGCAGCCAATACGTGCTGGGGCTCAAGGTGGTGAATTGCCAGAGCGGCGACGTGCTGGCCGAGGAGCAAACAACGGCGGCAGGCAAAGAAAAAGTGCTGGACTCGCTAGGGCAGGCAGCGTCCAAGCTGCGCGGTGAGTCAGGTGAATCGCTGGCAACCGTAAAGAAGTTCGATGTTCCGCTCGCTGAGGCCACCACATCTTCTCTGGACGCCCTGAAAACCTACAACATAGCCAAGATCACTGGGCAGGAGAAAGGAACCGCCCCGGCAATTCCGTTTTTCAAACGAGCGATTGAACTCGACCCCAATTTCGCGGCAGCATACAACTCGTTGGCGTCAGCGTTCCTTAGCATGGGTCAACCATCTTTGGCGCTGAAATATTCCACCAAGGCCTACCAGTTGCGCGACCGGGTCAGCGAAAGGGAGAAACTGGCTATCTCCGGAATTTACTTTAGCGTCACGGGGGAAATCGAAAAGGAAGCGCAGGTCTACGAACTGCTGGAAGCAAACTATCCACACGATTACCTTCACACTAACTTGATCGTTGCTTACGCTGACATGGGGCAATGGGACAAAGCTCTCGCGGAAGCACAAGAAGCGGTGCGGCTGGTGCCGACGTCCGAAGGCTACGCAAATCTGGCGACAGCCTACACTGGCCTGAACCAGCTGGAGCAAGCGAAGTCCGCTGTCGATCAGGCATTCGCACTCAAACTATATGGCGGATATCTCCACGCGCAAATGTATCTTCTCGCTTTTCTGCTGGGAGATAACGTACAGATGGAGCGGCAAGTGGCTTGGGGCGCCGGCAAACCCGGAGACGAAGACCTGCTGCTGTCGATGCAGTCTGATACGGATGCTTATCATGGGCGGATGCGCCAAGCGCGCGACTTCACCCGTCGAGCCGTGAACTCAGCCGTCCGTGCCGACTCCAAAGAGACTGCAGGATCTTGGCAAGTCAATGCAGCGCTTCGCGAGGCGGAGGTGGGCAACGTTCCCGCCGCGAAGCAAGGAGTCGCCGCGGCTTTGGCGCTGTCGCCGGGACGGGATGTGAAAATGGCGGCGGCCCTCACGCTGGCCGGGATTGGTGAGGTTCAGGAAGCCAGGGCGTTGGCCCGGAGAACTGGAGAAGAGCTACCCGAGCAATACCATGCTGAGGCTATACTGGCTGCCGACCATCAACGCTGCCATCGAAATCAACAAAGGCAACTCGTCCCAAGCGGTCGTCGATTTGGAACCCGCCGCGACTTACGAACTAGGCCAGGTCGGAACGTTTATCAACTACATGTACCCGGCTTATGTGCGCGGGCAGGCATACCTGGTGGCGCACAACGGCATTGCGGCAGCCGCCGAGTTCCAGAAATTGCTGGATCACCGCGGCATCGTGCTCAACTTTGTAACAGGATCGCTGGCGCATCTTCAAATCGGCCGCGCCTACGCCATGCAGGGCGATCCCGCTAAAGCCAAAGCCGCCTACCAAGAGTTCCTCACACTTTGGAAAGACGCCGACCCCGACGTCCCCATTCTGAAGCAAGCCAAAGTCGAGTACGCGAAGTTGCAGTAGGAACTGGCGCTCCTCAGAAGCGATACTTGAGAGCGAACACGCGCCCTACTTCCCGGCAAGCGCCTTGCCGATCGCGCCTCCGCAGGATGCCGAGCCACAGGAGCAGGGGAACGTCCGGACGTCCTTGCCGAAATTGTAGTTCACCGTCAGTTCCTCGCCTGGCTTGATCACGCGCAGGCTCATGTACAGCACATGTCCCTTCATGACGCGGCTCACCAGGTTGGGATCGCAGCTATGGTTGATGATCTCGGCGCCGCTGCCGCCCACCGCGCCGTCCAGGGTCCAATAATTGTCCACGGCAAACAGGTAGGTGTAATCGCCGTCGCCGCGATACTTGGCTTCCTTGCGGTTCAAGCGCTTGCCGGTGTACTCAATGACTTTGCGATTGGCCGGAATCCGCTGGCCCGCGAAAACCCCATAGCGGTGGATTTTCGACCGCCGAATCAGCAGCTTGAAGCAGGTCAAGTCCGGGTTGAGCTTGGGTGCCTTAACGAGATCAGTTCCCATGTTGGATCATCCATTTTAGCGAACCGGCCGCGACTGGCGAGCTGCCGATGCCGGGCGGCCCTCGGCTAATGTTCGCCCGCAGGTCCGCCGATCAATAAGGTGTCTGACTTAGGAGAGAACGCAGAAGGCTCTGTATGTCTACTTCTCAGTGCGCAGTTGAACCCGCATTGGCAGATCCAAAGGCCGACCTTGGGCAAAGCTCGTCTCCGGTGCAAAGTGCGTCTACAGTTGCATCCCGGGATCGCAAAAGCGTGCTCATCGGATTTGCCGCGATCGTGGCCGTTGGGCTTGCGCTGGCGAGCTGGTACGTTGGCGCGCGGATCGCGGAGGCCAATGAAGCCACGCCGGCCAGCACCGCCGTGAACGCCCCGGCCAAGGTCTCCGTGCCGGTCCCCGCGGGACCTTCCACTTCGGAAGAGGCGATGGCCGAGGCGTTCTGGTACACGGTGCCTCCGCCGCCCCCCGAGCTGTTTCTCCAGGTAGAGAGCCTGGGATCGCCGCAGGACGTGAGTTTTGTGAAAATGCTGGAAGCGAGAGGCTACCGAGCACGCGTGGTCCGAAATGGGACGGACGAGAGCAGTACGGAGGAGGGTCGAATTTTGATCGGTCCCTTTATAGGACGCAGCTCGCTGAAAAAAGCGGAGCGCAAGTTGCAGTCAGCCGGAGTGCTGGCGATCGAAGCCGAGTACTAATCCGCGAGATGATGGCTCCACCGAGTGTGAGTCTGGTATCCTTCGAATGCGGGCCCGGTTTTGCAGGTTTTCCCCCGCCGGACGCAGTGGCCTGCCCGAGGTAGGGGACATGCCAGTTCCACAGCAGCATCAGCCGCCAATGTCCCTAAAGGTCCGTATCCGCAACAATCCGGCCATGCCACGCGGTTATCGTATTCGCCCCGGCTCCTTCGTTCTGTCGATTCTGTTTCACGCCGTGGTGGTAGCAGGCTTGCTTGTGCTCCCGCGCGGGAACTTCGACGATCAGGCTCACAAGCGGCCGATTTATGACCAGCTGATCCTGCCCGATGCCAGGAAGATCGTGTGGTACACGGTTCCGAAGAAGCTTCCGGAGGTGTCGGCCCAGGAAAGAATAGGAACGTTCCCGAAACCTCGCGCCAGGGAGAAGGCCGATGTGGCGATCATTGCAACGGCGCCGAACCCAAAATCGACGAAGCAGTTCATCTGGCAGAAGGTTCCCAAGATCGAAATTCATCAGGATCTGCCGGCGCCCAACCTGATTGCGCGCGCAGCCATGGCGATTCCGGCTCCCCCTCCGCCGCCCGAGCCCAAGCCCAAGATCGATAAGCCCGACACGCAAGGCGTGAAGTCTCCGCAGGCCAACATCTCTCCGCCAGCGCCGGATGGCGACGTGAACAAGGCCCGGCAGATTCAAGAGCAGTCTGTGGAAGTGCCCAAGCCGCGGAAGTCTTTCGTTCCGCCGCCGCCATCGCAACAGCCTCCGCGGCTGGTGATTCCGGTGCAGACCGCGGATGTTCCCCTGCCGGATGCTTCTATTGCGGGTGGGACCATGGCACGAGCCACCCTGCCCGACGGCATCGGTGCGCCAGCCCTCTCCCAGGGCGCTCCACCGCCTCCCAATGGCCCTCCCGGACCGGCAAATGCCGCGGGCAACGGCAAGGTGGACATTGCGGTCGTTGGCTTGAATCCGAACGATAAAGGGCCTGTGCCGGACGGCTCCCGCCCAGGCCAGTTTTCAAGGGCTCCTACCGTGGGCGAACTTGCCACCGGCGAGGTGAAAGGCGGTATCGGCGTGCCGAACCTGACCATTCACGACGATCGCAATGCAGTGCCGCCGCCACACGTAGACCCTCCGCGGAAAATTGTGCTGTATGCCAATCAACTGCGAAGCCTGCCGGTCTCCACGCTTTCGGTACCGCTGCGGCCAGCTTCGCGAACCATCCCTACGCGCATCGAGTCACGATTTGCCGGCCGCGATGTCTACACAATGGTGATTCCGATCGAGAATATCGCCGGCTACTCGGGCGATTGGATTATCTGGTTCGCCGAACGCGATCAGAAGGCGGGCGGAGCCCCGTCTGTGCTCGCTCCGATACCGTTGCGAAAGTTTGAATCCGTGGAACCGGTCCCTCCAGGGGCCCGTACCGAGATTCGCGTTCAGGTCCAAGCGGTCATCACCAAAGAGGGCAAATTCGATCGCCTTCAGTTGTTGAGGGATCTCTCGCCGGCGCTCGAGAGCGCAGTCCTCAGAGACGTGAAGTCCTGGGAGTTCAAGCCGGCCAAGCGAGATGGCGCGCCGGTAGACATCGATGTCGTTCTGGAAATTCCCTTCAGCCTGCCGCCCCAGATCGCGCAGCGATCGCAGCCCTAGTAAATAGTGGCCAGCGCAGCGTCCGAACTAGGGCGGGCGAAGTACCAGTACAAAGTGAGCCATGGTCATACCGAAGGCTAGTTGTCCCTCCTGCCTTTGAATCCTAAGCTGTTGCTGTAATGAAAATAAACTACATAAAAGCAACTGTTGCCGGTCTCTTCTTGTTCGCTCTTAGCGCCGGCGCAGCCCCCGTACCACTAGTCGTTGGCACTTATAACTTTCAACTCGAGAGCGGCGGCGGCGGCGCCGAAGCAACGCTGAACGGCATGCCGGTGGAAATCTTTTGCGACGATTTCTACCACGATATATACGCTCCCTCCACCGATTCGGCGAATGTTACCCCGCTCAGCGCCAGCGCCGATTTAGACGACACCCGGTTCGGCGGCGTCTCTTCCAGCCAGTGGACCACAATCAACTTGGACGCCGGCGGCGCGGCTTCCACCGACGATACGTTCTTTAACAGCGGCGCCGGATCGTCCGCGTCCGCGCGCTACGACATGGTTGCTTATCTGGTCTCGCTGTACAACATAGCAGCGGGCGGCACGACCGCCAACAACGAAATTCAAGAGGCCATCTGGACGCTCATGGATCCGACCGCGGAAGGCGCGGTGATCGATCCGAGCGTTGATCCAACCACCTATTTGGAACAAGCGGCGAGCTGGTACTCAGGGGGAGGCGCGACCAGCGCATTCCTGTCGCAATTTGAGGTTGTGAGCGACTCCAACATGACGGTGCCCGTGAGCGGTGTAGGCACAGGTGGATTCCAGGAACAGATCGTGTACATGCCGGCCCCGGAACCGAGCGGCGTCACCTGGATGCTGATCGGCTTGTTCGGCGTTGCCGGGTTCCTTTTCCAGAAGGTTCGTAGCCGGAAGCTCGCGCCAGTGGTGTAAGCTTTCCGATCTGAAGTGGCGTCGGAGCGCTCCGCGGGCTGAATGGAAAGCCCGGCGGAGCGTTTCCGCGTTCACCGAGCGAGCTAACAAATCTTTCACCGTATTTTCACGCCCTTACCTGCCCGATCGAGTTCGCGCCCCGATTTCATGCTGGTACACCTGAGTAGAGAATTCTGCTCGGAGGGACACGTACTCATGCAATACCGGCGTGCGATTCTGGTTGTGGCTTGGCTGATTGGCGTGGCCGACGGACAAACACTCGTGGATCTTAGAACACAAAGCAAGAGCGTCGACTTTTCGAGTGCGCCCAGCACCCAGCCATTCCAGTCCGGCACTGTTCTTCCGGCGGCTTGCCTGGTGGACCAGGCGTATTTCAAGACCAACGCACCCGCCGGATTGAACCTGTACGGCTGCACCGCGGTGAACTCCTGGACGCTGCTCTCGGCCGGAATCCTTTTGGGCGATGTTTCGGGCGCGCCGGGCGCAAACACCGTGACCAAGATTCAAGGACGGGCCATTTCCACCGCGGCGCCAAGCAGCGGAGAATCCTTGGTGTGGAACAGCACAACCAGTAGCTGGACACCGCAAACCATCGCTGGAACGGCAGGCCCACAAGGTCCCGCGGGTCCAACCGGAGCGGCAGGCCCGCAAGGTCCCGCAGGGTCGACCGGCGCGGCGGGGCCGACCGGAGCAACGGGCCCGGCAGGTTCCGCGGGTGGCACAGGTTCGCAAGGAGCAACTGGACCTCAGGGACCAACCGGCCCGGCCGGTTCACAGGGTCCCACCGGCGCCATGGGGCCGCAGGGAGCGACGGGGACGCAGGGCGCGGCGGGAACCAACGGCGTAATTTCTCGCATCCAAAATGCCGGCGCGAACCTTCCTCTTGAGCCGACGCTGAACTTCACTGGCGGAGGGTGCACCGACGATCCAACCACCACCAGCACCAATTGCAGCGGAACGGCAGGCATGTCGGGATTGACCATCGACCTGAACGGGACGGCGGAAGGTACCCAGCCGGCGCTGAATTTCATCTCCGGGGCCGGTATCGTGCAGTCCTGCGTCAACAATGCAGGCGCGTCCCGCGTGGACTGCACCCCCTCCTTCAACTCGGCGCTCATACCCACTCACGACACCATCCACGCCAACGAGAGCTATTGCGCGTCGAGCAACGGAACCACCAGCTATACGTGCTCGATGCCCGACAAGGCGCTGCTTTCCTATAGCGTGGGGCAAGTCTTCCTGCTCAACGTCGATACCACCTGCGCCAGCTCCTGCTCATTGAACATCGACGGCCTGGGAGCGATTAGCGTCAAGGAGAAGGACGGCTTGACGGATCCGACCGGCACCCTGGTGGCCGGGCAGGCTCAGTTTGTCTGGTACGACGGAACGCTCCTGCGTTTGATGTACTGACGTGCTTTTATCGTCCTTATATAGTTCTTAAAATCCTTTCACGCGCTCTGCAAGAATTTCTACGCACAATCCGATCAGTTGACCCTACCTCCGCGACAACGGTACCGGTATACTAACATGTTAAGCAATTCGGAATCAGTGAGTTAAAGGAAAAGACCGGACCTTGAGCAGTTTCGTACTAGTACGCTCTAGATCCAAATGTTCTTGGCATCGAGGCAATTCAGGTGTGAAATAGAGAAGAGCTAAGGTTAAGCGAGAGTGATCCTACCCGCCACGCACCCTTTGTGGTAGGAAACGCAAGGTTTTGTCGCGCAGCCTTGGCCACCGGTTACTAAGAGAGGTTACTTGTTCCTCATACTCACACTCGGCATTCTCTCGATCCTGTTGGCCCTGGTGGTCACTCCCCTGGTGCGAGACTACCTCGGCAAGTTTTTCCTCGATCATCCGGATGGCATCCGAAAAAAGCATGTGAATCCGGTTCCGCGCGTGGGCGGAATTGCGATTGTCGTTGCCTACGTGATCACGTTCGTAATCGCGCTGGCGTTGCCTTTCACCTACACGCAGCATCTGCATCACGAGCTCCCCAACATCCTGTCACTCACCTTAGTAGCATCGGTTGTATTCTTCACAGGCGTCCTGGACGATCTGATCGGACTGGCAGCCTGGCAGAAGCTGCTCGGAATCGTGGGAGCCAGCGTGCTGGCCTATATGGCGGGAATTCACGTGGATATCCGCATGTTGACTTGGCTGCCTGCTTGGCCCTGGCTCGGGTTTGCCATTACGGTGATCTGGTTAGTGGGCTGCAGCAACGCGTTCAACCTGATCGACGGCATGGACGGGCTGGCAGCCGGGGTGGGGTTGGTTGCCACTGTCACCATGCTGCTGGCCGCGCTCACGCAGAACAATTTGCCGCTCATCCTGGCGACCATGCCGCTGGCGGGTTGCCTGCTCGGTTTTCTGCGCTATAACTTCAGCGGCGCTTCGGTGTATCTGGGCGATTGCGGCAGCCTCTCACTGGGATTCCTGCTGGGTTGTTTCGGCGCGCTGTGGAGTGAAAAGTCGGTCACATTGGTGGCTCTGACGGTGCCGCTGCTGGCCGTTTCGATTCCCTTGCTGGATGTGGTGCTCTCCATCCTGCGGCGATTCCTGCGGAATCGGCCGATCTTTCAGGCGGATCGTGGACACATCCATCATCGTCTCCTGGATCGTGGCCTCAGCCCGCGCAGCGCGGTGCTCACCATGTACGGATTGTGCGGTCTGGTGGCGCTTCTCTCGCTGCTGGTCAGCGCGCTGCACAACTATAACCAGGTGAGCGGCTTGATCGTAATTCTGTTCGGCGGCGCAGTGTGGATCGGAATCCGCCAGCTGGATTACGCCGAGTTTGCATCGGCCAGCCGCATGTTGTTCGGCGGCACGTTCCGGCGGATCATCGACGTGGAAGCCCGCTTGAAGGACTTCGAGACCACTCTCGCCAAGACCGACAGTCTTGAAGAATGTTGGGGTCACATTCAGGCCGGCAGCCGTGATTTCGGTTTCCATGAAGTGCGCATGAGTTTGAACGGCAAAGTTTTCGAGGATGTCCACCAAGTGGATGCCAGCAAGCCTCGCTGGCAGCTGAGAATTCCGCTCCCCGATTCCCAATATGTCAACTTCTACCGTGGCTTCGACAGCGAGATGGACCCACTGGTGATCAGCGCGTTCGTCGAGGCTGTGCAGCGCGGCCTGGAAGCCAGGACCGCCGTTACGCGAGAAGTGGACGTGATTCGCCTGCCCGCGAACCCCGGCCTGTTCTACGCAACGAGGGCTGGAGCCACAGCAGGCGAGCAGAAAAGCGCGGCGCTCTAGCCGCAACGCTCCCTCTCGGTCGCGGCTCGGTAAGGGCAAGCGCCAGTATACTATCAGAAGGATGCAACGGCGCACCAGCTCTGGAAAATTATGCCGGCCGTAGTTGTTACCGGCTCCTGCGGACTGATTGGCTCCGAAGTTTCCTTGTTCTTCGCGCGCCAGGGGTTCCGCGTTCATGGAATTGACGACAACCATCGCGCGGTTTTCTTCGGGCCGGAGGGCGATACCAGCTGGGTGCTGGAGCATCTGCGCCGCGAGATTCCCGGTTACCGGCATGCGCCTTTGGATATCCGGAATCGCGAAGGCGTGCTGTCTCTCATCGATGAGTTGCGGCCGGATCTGATCATCCACGCAGCCGCACAGCCCTCGCATGACCGCGCCGCCGCTATCCCGTTCCTGGATTTTGAAGTGAACGCGCTCGGCACGCTGCACTTGCTCGAAGCGGCGCGGCGCTCGTGCCCCGAATCGCCTTTCATCCACATGTCCACGAACAAGGTATATGGCGACCGGCCCAACGCGATCTTGCTGCACGAAACCGCAACGCGCTTCGATTACGCGGATCCGGGCTTTCAGCATGGCATCCCCGAAGATCTTTCCATCGATCAGAGCAAGCATTCGTTATTTGGCGCATCCAAAGTGGCGTCGGACATCATGGTTCAGGAATACGGGCGATACTTCAACATGCCGACCTGCTGCCTGCGCGGAGGGTGTCTCACCGGGCCCAACCATTCCGGCGTAGAACTGCACGGTTTCCTCAGTTACCTGATCAAGTGCAACATCGAAGGCCGCGAGTATAGGGTGTACGGCTACAAGGGCAAGCAGGTGCGGGACAATATCCACTCGCAGGATGTTGCGCGGTTCATGTTTGAATTCTGGAAGGCCCCTCGTGTTGCCGAGGTCTACAACCTGGGAGGCGGCAAAGGCAACGCCTGCTCGATTCTGGAAGCGTTTCAGAAGGCCGGGCAGATTACCGGGCGTCCGATGACTTACCGATACGTCGAGGAAAACCGCGTTGGCGATCATATTTGTTATTACAGCGATCTCCGCAAAATGAGAGCCCACTATTCCGCTTGGGACATCAGCAAGAATCTTGACGACATTTTTGAAGAGATCGCCGAGAGTTGGATGACACGTTTGGGTGCGTCTACGGGAACAGCGCGCCTTCGGGCGCGGGCACGCGCCAGCGAATGAAGCTTCTGATCACCGGCATCTGCGGTTTTGTGGGCAGTTCGCTCGCCGCAGGCCTGTTGGAACGCCACGCGCAGATTTCCATTGTGGGCGTCGACAACCTGATGCGGCCCGGGTCCGAGTTGAATCGCGCCCGCCTGCGCCAGCTCGGAGTCACGTTCCTGCACGGCGACATCCGGCTCGCGAGCGACTTCGAATCGCTGCCGGCGGTGGACTGGGTGATCGACGCTGCAGCCAACCCTAGCGTGCTGGCGGGCATTCAAGACGGGTTCAGCAGCCGGCAACTGGTGGAGCATAACCTGGCGAGCGTGGTGAACGTGCTGGAATACTGCAAGGCGCGCGGCGCGGGCTTTGTGTTCCTCAGCAGCAGCCGCGTTTACTCCATCGAGGCATTAGCGTCGCTGCCCCTGCGAGTACATGACGACGCTTTTCATCTGGATGAGGAAGCGAGTTTACCGGCCGGCGTGACGGCCCAAGGCATCGGCGTGGATTTCTCCACGCGCGCGCCCATTTCGTTATATGGCAGCACCAAGCTGGCTGCCGAAACCCTGGCGCTCGAATATGGCGCGGCCTTCGATTTTCCGGTATGGATCAATCGCTGCGGCGTCCTGGCCGGGGCTGGGCAATTCGGAACGCCCGATCAAGGCGTTTTCTCGTATTGGATCCACGCCCACGCGCGCCGCCGTCCGCTGCGTTATATCGGATTTGACGGTACCGGCAAGCAAACTCGCGACCTGTTTCATCCGCGTGATCTTACGGCTTTGGTGGACGCCCAGATCCATACGGCCCGGAAAGGCGGCCAGCGTATCTATAACGCCGGCGGTGGAGCAGCCAATGCCATTTCGTTGGCCCGCTTGAACGCGTGGTGCGATACGCGGTTCGGCCCCCATGCTCCCAGCGCCGACACCCGTCCCAGGCGGTATGACATCCCTTGGGTGATCATGGACGCCGGTGACGCCCAGCGCGATTTTGGCTGGCGCGTCGAAATACCAATGGAGCGCGTGTTTGAGGAGATCGCGCAACACGCCGAGCGCTATCCGGACTGGCTGGAGACCAGCGCTCCATGAAGCCGCCGCGCAGTCCTGAGCCGCAAGAGCCCATTCGCTTGCTCTCCGTCGTGATTCCGGCGCGCGACGAAGAGGGCCGCGTCGACGCCACGGTGGAGCATCTTTATGTAGAGCTTCGTCTGCACGGGATCGAGCACGAGATCGTGGTGGTGGACGACGGCAGCACGGACGGCACATGGAAAGTGCTGCAGCAAGCGTTAAGCCGCGTGCCAACGCTTCGGCCTGTCCAAAACACCGGAGATCACGGCTTCGGCCGGGCGGTCAGTTTTGGACTCGAGCAAGCCCGTGGTGATGCGATGGTCATCATGATGGCGGATGAATCGGACGACTGCCGCGACGTAGTGCGGTATTGGCAGGCTTTGAACGAAGGCTGGGACGCCGTGTTTGGATCGCGCTTCGTGCGCGGCGCAGGAATAATCGATTACCCGCTGCACAAACTGTTCCTGAATCGGCTGGCGAACTTGTTTCTGCGCATCATCTTTCACGCTCCGCTCAACGATTTCACCAACGCGTTCAAGGCTTACCGCCGCAAGGTGATCGAAGGCTGCCGGCCGTTTCTTTCCCCGCACTTCAACCTGACTATTGAGATTCCGTTGAAGACCATCGTGCGAGGTTACTCCTGGACCGTGATACCGATCACTTGGAAAAACCGGCGTTCGGGCGTGTCGAAGCTCAGGATTCGGGAGATGGGCAGCCGCTATCTGTTCATTGCGCTGTATTGCTGGCTGGAGAAATACTTCTCGCGCGGGGACTACGTTCGAAAGAAGCCGGACGTGAAGAACGCGCATTCGGGCACTTGAACGTCCACATACAATGGAGATTCCATGAAGATCATCGTCACCGGCGGAGCCGGGTTCATCGGATCGTGTTTCGTGCGCTTGGCTCTAGCGAATCCTGCGCTTGAGATCGTGAACCTGGACAAGCTGACCTACGCGGGGAATCTGGAAAATCTGGAATCGGTGGCCAATCATCCGCGCTATCGTTTCGTGCACGCCGATATCTGCGATCTGGAAGGATTGCGGCGCATCTTCGCCGAGTCGAAGCCGGACGCGGTGGTGCACTTCGCCGCCGAATCGCACGTGGACCGCAGCATTTTCGCGCCCCAGCCGGTGTTTGAGACCAACCTGCGCGGCACCTTCAATCTGCTCGAGAGCATGCGCGCCCAGCGCGTGGAGCGCTTCATTCATGTCTCGACCGACGAAGTCTACGGCAGTCTGGAAGCTCCACTCGAAGCCGACGAGCAGTTCCCGCTGCAGCCCAGCAGTCCGTATTCGGCGGGCAAGGCGGGCTCCGATCTTCTGGTCCTGAGCTATCACAAGACCTACCATCTGCCGGCCATCGTGACGCGCGCCTCCAACAACTACGGGCCCTGCCAGTTTCCCGAGAAGCTGATCCCGCTGATGATCACGCACGCCTTCGACGGAAAGCCGCTGCCGGTGTATGGCGACGGAATGCAGATTCGCGACTGGCTGTATGTGGAAGACCACTGCCAGGCCATTCTCAGGCTGCTCGAGCACGGCCGGGACGGCGAGATTTACAACATCGGCGGCAATCGCTCGCTGCCCAACAAGACCGTGGTGGATCAGATTCTCGCGATCACCGGCCAGCCGGCCAGCCTGATCGAATACGTGAAGGACCGGCCGGGGCATGACCGGCGCTATGCGCTGTCGAGCGCGAAGCTCGAGCGCGAGACCGGCTGGGCCCCGCGCATGGACTTCGAGCGCGGCCTAAAGTCGACCGTCGATTGGTACCGATCTAATCCGCAGTGGATCGCGCACGTCCGCTCGGGCGAATATCAGAAGTACCACGACAAAAACTACGCGAATCGCAATCAGGAGTTGGGTGCAATTTGACCGGGGGCCATTTGAACATATGAAGGGCGTTGTGCTGGCCGGCGGCACCGGCAGCCGCATGCTGCCGCTGACCAAGATCACCAACAAGCACCTGCTGCCGATTTACGACAAGCCGATGATCTACTATCCCATCCAGACGCTGGTGGATGCCGGGATTCGGGAGATCCTGGTGGTGACGGGCGGGCGGAATTCCGGGGACTTTCTGCGGCTGCTGGCCAACGGGCGCGAATTCGGGTTGAAGCATCTGGACTACACCTATCAGGAAGGTGAAGGCGGCATCGCGGATGCCCTGGGGCTGGCCGAGCACTTTGCCGACGGCGGCCGGATCTGCGTGATTTTGGGCGACAACATTATTGAGCGCAGCATCCGCCACATGGCGGAGGCCTTCGAGCGGCAGGAGTCGGGCGCGAAGATTCTGCTGAAGGAAGTGCACGACGCCGAGCGCTTCGGGGTGGCCGAGATCCGGGACGGGCGCATAGTGGGGATCGAGGAAAAGCCGCCCAGCCCCAAGTCGAATTTCGCGGTGACGGGTATCTATATGTACGATGAAACAGTGTTCGATAAAGTTCGCAAGCTGGTGCCATCCAAGCGCGGCGAGCTGGAGATCACCGACGTGAACAACGCCTACATTCGCGAGGGCACCATGACGTATGCGCATCTGGAAGGCTGGTGGACCGACGCCGGGACGTTCGATTCGCTGCTGCGGGCGGGCAATCTGGTGGCAGGCAGCGGCGAGACACGGAGCGGGGAGAAATGAGCACGCCGGTGGAGGAGAAGGCGACGCCTGATCTGGTAACGCCTGCGTGCGAAAAAGGCATCGGCAAGCTGATCGTGACGCCGGATTCGAAAGACCGGATTGCGGGCGTGGAGATTTATCCGTATCCGGTGTGGCCGGACGATCGCGGCTATTTTCTGGAAGTGGCGCGCATGGGGCAGGGATTCACCCAGCATTTTCCGCTCGAGAGCACGCAGGTTTCGGCGGCTTTGAGTTATCCGGGCACCATCAAGGCCTTTCATTTTCACCGGCGGCAAACCGACTGTTGGGTTCCGGTGGACGGCATGCTGCAAGTGGCGCTGGTGGATTTGCGGCCGCAATCGGCGACGTTCGGAGCGCGCAATACGCTGTATGTGGGCGCGCTGCGGCGCTGGCAGCTGTTGATTCCGCCGGGCGTGGCTCATGGCTATAAGGTGATCGGACCCGAGCCGGCCTGGCTGGTTTACCTGACCGACCGTTTCTACGATCCGGCCGATGAAGGCCGCATTCCCTACGACGATCCCAAAATCCAATACGATTGGGAAACGCAGCACAAATAGGTCCGGCTAAAATCTCGCTCGCGAAGCGGGGAAACAATTCCTCCCTGGACTGTTCTTTGCTCACCACTTTGTGGGAAAATAGCGGTGCGGATGGCCTTGGCTCTTATCTATGGCGCGCCATTGGGCGTGGGTGGTCTGGGAATGCAAGCCGCGACGGCCCTGCGAAGCCTGACATTACTGGGTGAGGTGTCGGCGATAGGCCCGGGTCCCCAGGCGTGGCCGTTCGCGGATCAGCCCTCGAACGTCCAATGGGTAACTACCACTCCGCTCGACGACCGCGCCCGTCTTCTGAAAGGCCGGGCACGCTACCGGAGCGACCGCGAATTTGGTCAAAGAGCGTCGGAACATGTTCGCGCCTTGTCGCCGACCTGCTGCTACGGCTTTACCCAAATATCGCTCGAAAGCGCAGCCTATTGCAGAGACAATGGTGTGCCGTTCATTTTGGATAATCCTAACGGACACATCAGAAACTTGCGTTCGGTTTGTCAACGAGAGTTCTGGCGCTGGTGCTCTACGCCTTTCGCTGGCTCTCCAACCGAGGCGATGGTCCGCCGCGTGGAGGAAGAATACTCACTGGCGACCCGAATACGCGTCTCTTCGAATTTCTCGAAGGACACGATGGTCCAAGCGGGAGTGCCGGCCGAGAAGATTGAAGTCCTACCTCAGTTTCTGAATCTGGGTAGATTCCGACGGTCCTCCGAACAGCCGTTCCCTACGCCAACTGGCCCGCTTCGGGTCTGCTTTGTGGGCAGCTTAGACCTGCGGAAAGGTTTTCTTTACCTGTTGCGAGCGATCCGAAAAATCGGGAGCCACAACGTGACCCTCCGCCTGGTTGGCAACACCGGCGATCCGTGGTGTAAGAGATTGCTGGCCCGCGAGGCGAAAGGCCTGGACGTCAAGATTATGCCGGGAGATCCCGTTCCCTCCTGTCACTGGGCTGAAGTATGCGTTACCCCCAGCCTCGAAGATGGCTTCGGCTTCGTCGTCGCCGAGGCTATGGCGTCGAGTGTTCCGGTAATTGTCTCTGACCAGTGCGGCGCAGCCGAATGGGTCCAGCACGGCACAACGGGCTGGGTGGTGCCATCACGCAGCGAGCCACCGGTTGACTGGCATGTTCAGGTTCGGCAAGAGGATTTGTTGGCCCAATACCTGCAACTAGCTCTCGACAATCGTCCTCGGCTTGCCGAGATGGGTCAGGCTGCACTGCAGGCCGTTTCGCACCGTGCTAACGAACAAAACGCCTCCTTACTCGCCAACTGGTTCTACCTGAGTACGATGATGGCCCCCGCCCCTAGCGGATCGCCTTCATAAGATCTGCACGGCGGAGACAGCCAGTATCTGGGAGTTCGCGTTGAGATAGATAAGGCGGTAATATACTGGGCCGAGCTGTCGGTCCACTGGCAAAGCGCAGGTGCCGGAGCTACAATCCGCTACCGCGGTTCCATTGTCCACCCAGTACGGCAAATAGGCGTAGCGGACCACGATTTTGGTTGCGTTGGGGACATCGGCTAGCCTGGCGGTGATGGTGGGTTGCTGTAACTCGTCCGCGAAGTTTTGCGGGCAGAGATAGGCCACTGTCCCGCCCGATGTCATCACCGGCGTGTCCGAGGTCACACCGTTGGCCAGGATCGAGACGACAATCCCCGTATAGTCTGCCAGGTAGCGGATCTTTTGCTGCCCTGGCACATCGCAGGACGATAGATTCACTGTTACCGTCTGGTTGTTCATGGCCAGGTTTTGCAGGACCTGCATGTTGCCCGGCGCGCCCGAATGGGCGGACGCTTCAATGAACGGGCCGTAGTCGGGCGACGGCAAATGAGACTGAAACTCGTACTTGGCCAGCCTATGCGCCAGGTTGTTCATCGTGGCCATTGCCCAATACGATGTCTCGAAGAATGGATTGCCGGTGCCTGGCATGATGCCGAATTGATTGGGTGCCGTGCCGGCCGTGGCTTCCGTGAAAACGGAGTTCAAATTGTAGGCGCTAGTGTTGTAGTAAGCGTTCTGGGCGCTGGCGTTGGTCATACCCTCCGGGTCGCTTCCGCTGTTGCCCCATAGATAGGCGCGTTCGCCGGCGCAGCCCATGACCACGCAGTACATGACACCGGCGGATTGAAAAACCGGCCCCACCAGCACCTGCGATGCATTCCGGCCGAATGTGAAATAGTTGTTTGCAATGATTGTGGCTGTTCCGCCTGAACCTGAAAGATTCGGGATCGCGCCCCACAGCATGTTGACCCAATTGCCGCCCTGGCTCCAGGTAGAGCAATTGCTGCCGTTGCCGTTGGGGTAGTTGAACGGGAAGTATCCGGTGGTCCCGTTGAGGGGCGCACCCGGCCCGGTAAATCCGGAGAACGTAAAGGTGGCGCCGCGCTCGCAGCCGGGGTAATTACCGCCCGAGGCTGTCAAGCCGCCGATCTGCTGCGAGATGGCCGTGGTGGAGGATGTCGCGGTCACGTTGTATCCGCTGGGAAGGTTGTAAACGTGGCCGCTCGCAAAGGTCAACGTTCCATTGCCCGACGTCGACGTCAGCGTGCTCCCGAAGTTCGTCCACACCGTCAGGGTCGTTGCCGTGGGAGCGGCGATCACCCAATAGTTTCCCGCGCAAGATCCGCTTGCAACCGAGAACCTCGTGGACCATGGGACTACGTTATAGATGCCATGCGGCGAACTGAAAGTGAACGTGTTGCCGGAGCAGGTCGAGACCGGAACCGGGACGCCTTGCATGCCATAGAATGCGATTTCACCTTGCGTCTCCATCAGGAACGGCTCGGTGGTTTTGCCTAAATAGGCTCTGTAGCGGTCGCCCATCCATCCCAGGAGTACCGGCAACGGCTGCGCCTCCGGGCGATAGACCGAAACGTTGCCGGCAGTGCTGTACACCTCGGCAAACTGCGCCTCTCGCGGGTCATACATAAAGTCCTGGACGGACGCAAGCGAGGCTCCCGCCGCGTTGGTCCAGGTGATGAGCGGCGGGTTCGTGGCGGCGAAGTAATCGTTCATCGCTACCTGGTATTGGTTCCAGCGCGTGTAGTCGGTCAGGGACGTCGATACGGTTGCGGGACCAGTGCAGGAACTGGCGCTGCCGGTAGTCACCGTAGCCGTGGTTGGCGCAGTCGTGAACCCCGACCCAAGCGCGGTAATGGTCAGCGCCGAAGCCACCGAGCCGCCGGTTACTTGTACCCTGGCTGTGGCACCCGAGCCGCCGCCGTTGGAAAACGTGAGAATGCACGTCCCGGTTCCGGTGGCTGTGATTCCACCCGTGTAGGTACCTCCGTAGACGCCCGTTGCAGTCGCCGGTCCCGGAGCCAAATTCGGATTGAGCTGATACATTCCGCCCGGACCGGCGCCCCCGCTGCTATCGCCGTTATCGTAGCCCACCTCAAACAGCATATTCGGATCGGTGCTGCTGTTATAAGTTCCGTTGGCTACCGAGGGACACGGCCACGTAAACGAAGTCGCGGTGGAACTGCTGTACTTGTAATACGTGCCCGGCGCCGAATTAAACCCCGCGCTGGTCGCTCCCGTGATAGTAAATAAATCGATCCCGTCGTTTTCGAACGAGAACAGGGTTCCGGGTGGCGTGCCGGAGAGGGTGGTCGCCACGCAGGTGCCAAGCGAAGCCACCACCTGGGTGATGGTATTGCCCATCTTGGGCGCGGCCTGCTGCGGAGCGCTGCCACCATAGGAGTTGATCTCATCAATCCAAATACCGATGACATGGGAAGCCGCGCCCCAATAATTCAACAGCGCCGTGAAGCCGTGCGGCGAATAGGTCTCTTGTGTGCCGCGCGTGGCGTAAAACTGGTAATTGCGCCACCAGGCATCATTGTTCAGGTGCAGGTACATGCCGTTGGCCAAAGCCCAGGACGACCAATTCAAGACGTTATTGCTCTCGATGGTCTGGAACGATTGGCCCCCGATGCACGCAGTCGTTATGGTTGCGCAACCCTGGTAGGCGCTTGGCCCATACGTGGATATTCCGGGCTCCACCGTGTTCCATCCGGCCAGCTTGTAATTCGCCAGATACGGAGACACGGCCGGGTTTGTGCCGTTATAGTTGGTGAGCGAGCCGTTGGAGAAAAACATCGAGGCGATCCACACCGATGTACCGGAAATCCATTGATTGTGAATCCGGCCGTCGTTACCGAAACTCTGCGTAACGTTGGTCGAATAGACGAAGATCCAGACAGGCCGCGTCAGGCCGCCGGATTCCGTCAGCAGGATCTCCGCGCTGCCGTTCGAAGCTGCCGTAAGAGTGCAGCCCCCGGCGCCGGATTGGGTGACGATGCCGGTATTGAGAGCGTAATTGGTGGATGGTCCTCCTACCTCCGACACAGTAACGGTGAGGATCGTACAGGAGGTAAGCGTGGCTGCTTCCGTCGTGCCGTCGGTATTGACGATGGTGCCACCGGAGTAGGTCACCGAGGTAGGGCAGCTGGTGGACGCCGTGGCGCATAACCATGTCTCGCGCGCCTGGCTTTCGAGCCACAGATGCGTGGCGCCATTCGAGAACGTGATCTGTTGCTCCCACACCACCCAGACATTGCCGAAGCCGGAGTTGTAGGTATAGACCACCTGGTGCGGCCCGTTCGTGAAAAGCGCGGTGTTCACCGCCTGGGCCGCGGAAGTGTCGGCGCTATTGAGCAGCGAACCGTCCACATACAATCCAAAGTACAGGCCAGAGCCGGTCGGATACGTCCCGCCGAGCGTTGCGGTGAGCGTGCAGGAGCCCGTCCAGGTCGTTCCGGTGCAAGTACCCGGGCCTGAGACCGCGACGCTGAGGTTGGGCGTGTAGGTGCTATTGGTGTTAAAAACGGGCATCGTGTTCGCGACCGTGAACGAGACCGGCGCGCTGGTCGCGATCACCGCGTTGAGTGCGTTGTAGAGCGTTGCGACAGCCAGGCGCGGTCCGTTGCCGTTGTTGAACGGGTCCCAGGAGCACGTAAACGGCGGCGTGCGAGTGGTGCACTCCTTCTCGCCGTCGATGGTCCAACTGACATAGGCGCCGGCCGGCGCCGAGGCGACGGTCGCAGTCAGATTGTAGGCGTAGCCGGTCACGGTCTGCGCGGGCGTGGGTGACGTGATGACAATCGTGGCGCAAGCGTTCGTGTTGTACGCAATGCTGCCGTGCTGATCCTGATTGTTGGTGCTTTGCCATGTGCTGACTGTGTCCAGAGTTCCGTTATAGTTCCAGCTCGAATTGGTCCAGCTCGCTGCGGCAACGCAGTAGGTGTTGTAGTCGAACATATTGTTTTGCACCCAGGAGCTGAAAGTGCTCGGCGAGCTATTGTCGGTGAGCAACGGTCCTTGGCTCGTGGTGCCTGTCAGCGTAATGAAGTTATGATCTCCTGACATGCCGGATGGAGTCGTGCAACCCGTTCCGCAGCCGCCGCGCGCGTTGTTGTACTGAAATTGAATCGCGCCGCCGTAAGTGGCATTATTCGATGTGACCCAATTTCCCCTAACGATCACGCCGGAAGATGAAGCGGACGTTACTTGCGGGCCGTTTATTCCCGACTCTAGCGGCGTGCCGTTTCCATTTCCGAAGATTGTGTTGTTGGTGATCGTAGCGTTGCTCGAAATTTCGATCCGAATTCCTTCGCCATCGTTGTTGTAAATAAGACTGCTGTCGTAGACATCGCCCGAACTGTTGTCATCGGACCAATAGCCTATGCCGTGATTGTTGGTGATGACGTTGTGGCTGAAATAACCGCCGGTGCCGGAACCGCCCTTCTTCATGCAGCCCGCGCCAAAGCCGATCAGCACGTTGTCGACGTTGTTATATGTACAGATCGATTGTGTGATGCTGGGGGCGGTCGCAGCCCCGAAGGTCCAGCCAAACATCCCGTTGTGGTGGGTGTAATTGTAAGTGACCGTTAAACCGGAACAGCCAGGCAGTCCCGAGATGCCGGCGCCGTGACTCAAGCGCGTCTCAACGAAGTTTCCCGGACTGCCGGCGACCGCCCAACCGGAGTTTCCCGTGGAGCACTCAATTGTGCCGTGTTGGAGGTTGTTCGCGTACTTTTCTAGAATCAGCGGCCCTTTGATGGTGATGTTGTTGATGTTCGAACTGATGAATGCGCTGTAGCTGGTCCCGAGTTCCACCGTTTGCCCGGTCGGGTTATCGGTCATGTACACGTTATTGACGGTCCCGCCGTCGCCGCCCGCGGTGTCGTAGTACCAGGAGCCCGTCGTCACTGCCGCGAGCGTCGTCCGTCGAATAGAGGTGACGTTGTCGAAGTACAGATCTTGGGTGAGATAGCATCCCGGATAATTGGGCTCGCATTGGGTGGAACTTTGACTCGATGTTAACGGCGTCCCGCCGGCCGTCGTCCAATAAGTAACGCCAGAGATCGTGACTTGCGTCCAGCCGGTCAATACTGTCGAGCCGTTCATAATGGCGCCAGCCTGGCCCGTAAACGTATCGCCGGTCTTCAGCGCGGTGACGGCGTCGCGATGGACGCCGGCCTGCAGAATGAATGTCGTTCCCGCCGGATTCGCGCTGACGGCAGTTTGTAGATTCCCCGTGCCAGGAGGAACGGATACTTGCCCGAGCAGTCCAGCGCACGCTAGAAGGAAGAGGAAGAGCGTTTTCATGATTGAGACCTCACTGGATTACTAGCCTCAGTTGAGAACATGGATCCGGGAATCAATCGGAAGTTTTTTGACAAACATCTGAAAAGACCGAGAATCTTTGCGGCATATTGCAGTGACTCTAGACGCCCGGGGACTTTGCTTTCCAGTTCCAGGCGGTCTGGACGATTTCTTCGAGCGTGGAATGCCGCGCGCTCCATTTCAGCAGTTCCCTGGCCTTGGCGGCGTCCGCGACGAGGCAGGCAGGATCGCCCGCTCTCCGGCCAATCTCGCGAACCGGCACCTTTCGTCCCGACACCCGTTCCACCATCGAGGTCACCTCTCGAACCGAGTGACCCAGGCCGGTGCCAAGATTGATCGCGGTGGTGGCTCCGCCGCCGTCGAGATAACGCAGTGCCGCCACATGCGCCGTCCCAAGATCGGTGACGTGCAGATAGTCCCGGATCGCGGTTCCGTCCGGCGTGTCGTAGTCGGTGCCATAAATCTCTAATGCCTGGCTTTGTCCCAGGGCGGCCGAAATCACCAGCGGAATCAGGTGAGTTTCCGGTTCGTGGTTCTCGCCCAACTCGCCTTCTGGATCGGCGCCGGCCGCGTTAAAGTACCGCAGCGCCACCGAGCGCACTCCGTGAATGCAGCTAAACCAATGAAGCAAGCGCTCCACCATGAGTTTCGATTCCCCATAGGGGTTGACGGGGCGTTGCGGATGGCTCTCGGTGATCGGGATCTGTTCGGGATTTCCGTAGGTGGCGCACGTGGAGGAGAAGACGATCTTGCGGACTCCGCGGTCGCGCATCGCCTCCAGCAGTCCGAGCGTGTTCACCAGGTTGTTGCGGAAGTACAATTCCGGCGAATGCATCGATTCGCCCACGTAAGCAAATGCCGCAAAGTGCAGCACCGCTTCGATGGGGTATTCGGTGAAGATGCGGTTCAGCAGGCTCCGGTCGCCCACGTCACCCTCGATCAGCGGACCCCACCGGACGGCCTCCCGATGTCCGCGCTGCAAGTTGTCGAGGACCACCGGTTCGAAGCCGGCTTCGGCAAGTGTTTTCGCTGTATGGCTGCCAATGTAGCCGGCCCCGCCGGTTACGAGTACATGCACGTGTCTCCCGATTTTAGCACCCGGCCGGCGGCTGGACTTAAGGCCTCGACTGCGCTCGCTGCCGCTTGCGCCGCTCCTGGAAAGCGGCTGTCACAGCAGCCATATCGGGGCCGGTTAAAAGCGAAGGATCGCAAGCCGGAAGGCCTCGCTTGCACGCCTCCACGTTACGAACTTGAAAAGCCGAGCGGACCGCTTGCTGCTCGGTGGCATTCAGCTCCAGGGGCTGGCAGCTGGCTAATCCCTGCTGGCAAGTAGCCAGATTTCGCCTTTGGGCCGCCACGCGGACCGCCTTGGCCTCGGCTTCCGACAAGTCGATAGGATCGCAGCTAAACAGGCCATCCTGACAGCGCTCCAGATTGCGGCGCCGGGCGGCCGCACTCACTCCCGCGGATTCATTGGCTGTCAAACGCAAAGGATCGCAGCTGGGCGAGCCTGCCAGGCAACGCTCCAAATTGCGGCGGGACGCGGCGGCCTGAACTGCCTTGTTTTCCCCGGGCGAGAGCCGGATGGGATCGCAGGTCGCCGAGCCTTCCAGGCATTTGTCATAGTTTCGTTGCGCGGCTGCCTTGTGCGCGGCAGCCGAGTCCTTGGCTTCCATCAGAAGCGGGTCGCAGGTCGGAGAGCCACTCAGGCACTTCTCCAAGTTCCGCCGGTAACGAGCCGCCTGTGTGGCTTTGGCGTCGGCCGCCGTCAGACGAGTGGGATCGCAGAGCGTGCTCCCGTCCGTGCAGTAATCCAAATTACGTTTCTTGGCGGCAGTCGCTACCTGCTGGATCTCGTCGGGAGTGAGTACAGAAATATCGCAACCCTGCAGGCCTTTGACGCAAGTGAGAACGTTGGTCTGATCCGGCGCAACTGGCTTGGACTTCTGCTGGGCGACCAGCGCAATGCCGCTGATTCCCAGCAGTGCGAGCGCGAGAGTAGCGGGACGGTCCATGCACACAGTTTCGCTTAATTCTTTCATGGATTACCAGTACTGGTACCTTGGTGGAATCTCTGAACCGGCAAGTTCATTGACACTTGTCATGGCCATCCGCCATACTCCAGGAAGCGCACGGTACATTTGTAAATCAGAAGGACATTCGGGAGCTGCCTCGGGAAAGCCAAACGTGCGGAGGCCAGGTCAGGACCCGGGAGATGGGACTGAAATGGCGGTAGCTTGTCCGGAATCAGTGGGATAGTCAGCAGCGCTTCGAGGCCGCACGAAACAGCGATGCGGTTCAGAGAGCAAGGAGGGTTACTGTGGCGGTGTTCAAACCCAGGGAACGCTTAGTTTACTTTCGGGTATCGGAAGACGAGTTCCGTCAATTTAGCAGCGTATGTGAGCAGGGCGGTGCGCGCAGCGTGTCCGACCTGGCTCGCAACGCCGTACAACGGCTCATTGCGGACGGTCAGCGGCAAAGAGAAGGCCAAGAGCTGGAAGAGAAGATGCGTGTTCTTGAAAACCTGATCGCCGCGGTAACCGAGCAACTGCATTTGCTCGCGACCAGCCGGGAGGGCGCAGCCGCGGGGAACGGCTTTCATGCCGCGGCCGGACACGCGGGGTCCGAACCGGCGCCAGCGGGCCAAACCGCCGGGAGAGAAGAATAGCCATGCAATTTCTTTCTAGCGGTTCCGACGATCTGAATCAAAACCTGGAAGTGAATAATGGCTTGGTCCCAAGCGACAGTCTGTTGTACCCAGACTCCGCGCGCCAGCCATATGTCACGCTGAACCCTGTCGAAGAGGGCGTTGGGAGTAATATCAATCCTGGCCGCATCCTGCGGAAATACTGGCTGCTGCTGGCCGGGGTCCTGATCCTGGGCGCAGCCGGCGGATTCATGTCGGTGGTGTTGAGCGCCCCAAGGTACCGCGGCAAGCTCCTGATGGAGGTTCAGAACTCCAACGGGTATTTGACGAAGGTTGGCTCTCCCGACACCGCCAATGACCAGAATTACGAAGTGATCATTCAGACCCAGATCGGCATCCTGAATAGCGGCAGCTTTCTAAGAAAAGGCGCCGAGCGGATGCAGTCCGAGACGGTTCCGCTGGCTCCCACCGGACGGGATCTGTTTTCGCGCTTGCACGAACGCATTCGTCCCGCCACCCAGGACCCTCTGGAAGCTGCCCGGGTGGGGCTCAACGTCGCGATGGCGACCTTCGAAGCACGGCCTGTGAATAAGACCAGACTCATTGAGCTGACTTGTGAATCCACCAGCCCGGACGTGGCCGCGCAATACTTGAACGCCATGGCCGCCGAATTCTCCGACGATGGTTCCCGGTCTCGCATGCAGACCGCGCAACGAACCAGCGAATGGCTGGCCGCGCAGATTGAAGAGACCAAGGCCAAAGTAGCGGAAGCCGAGGAGCACCTGCGGGACTTTATCCAATCTTCCGGCAACGTTTTTGTAGGAGCGGACGCCACGCTCGAAGATACCCGGCTGATGTCGCTCAAGGTCGATCTGGCGAAAATCCAGACCGAACGGATCGCCAGGCAGACGCGCTACGAACTAACCCAGCATAACCCTCCCGAATCATTAGGCGAAGTCCTGGACGACGCTGTTTTGCGAGGTTACCAGGGCCAGTTGGAGGCGCTCAAGCGCGACAAGGCGTCGCTTGAAACCGTTTACACTCCCAAGCACGAGAAGGTGCAGAAGATAGACGCGCAGATCGCTTCGGTCCAGAAGTCCTACGAAACCGAGATTGCCAGTGTGGTCCAACGCGTTAAGAACGACTACGAAGCGTCAGTCCGGCAGGAGAAGCTGTTAAACGCGGCCTATGCGACACAGTCGCAGCGGGTGGGGTCCGAAGGCGGCAAAGCCGCGCAATTAAACGCTCTCAAGCGCGAGGTGGAGACGCAGCGCGGCTTGTTGCAAAACCTGCTGGTGCAGCAAAACGAAGCCAATATGGGCAGTTCGGTGCCCGTCAATCCGATTCGCGTGGTGGAAGCCGCCACGACCCCCGAGGTGCCCTACGCGCCACGGCCGGTTTTGAATATTTCGTTTGGAACGATATTCGGCATGGTGCTGGCTGGCGCACTGGTATTTCTGAAAGAGCGGATGGACCGCAGCATCAAGGCGCCGGGCGCTTCCCGGCGGCTGTTCAACGCTCCGGAGCTGGGCGTGATTCCAAACCTGGGCCCCAACGGCAACGGCGTCCCGAAAGCAAACTGGCGCGCCATCGGGAGAGCTCGCCCGATCAATGGGACGCAGGACGATCCAGCCACCGCGCTGGCCACCTGGAATAGCGGTCCCGCGTTTATCGCCGAGTCCTTTCGAGGCACCCTGGCGTCCATTCTAAGGAATCAGGCCACCGGCAAATCCCAAAAGATAATCATGATTACGAGCCCTGGACCGGCCGAAGGCAAGACCACGGTGGTGCAGAACCTGGGAATTGCGTTGGCCGAGACCGGCCGGAGAGTCCTGCTGGTGGACGCCGACTTCCGCCGTCCTCACCTGCATCGCGAATTCAGCCTTCCCAACGAATGGGGACTGATCGACTTGTTGTTGGAGGATCAGCCGCTCAGCGAATACCCGCCGGAACGTCTGGGATCGTTCACCGGTCTGCCGGGACTGTCCATTCTTGCCAACCGGGTCACGCAAAACAATGTCTCCAAGGCCCTGTATTCGCCGCGCTTGCGTACTATCCTCGAAAGCCTGACCAAGCGCTACGACATGGTGCTGGTCGACGCTCCGCCGCTGCTTAGCGTGGCCGACGCGCGCATCATCGCGCCGTTGACCGACGCCCTGATCCTGGTGCTGCGATCCGGCGTCACGAACCGGGACAGTGCTCTCGAAGCCTATCAGAGAATCCAGGAAGATGGTCTAACGCTGCTCGGAACCGTGCTCACCGACTACAATCTCAGCGGCGATCGCAAACGGCAATACGATTATGACTACGGGAACCCGAGTCGACCCTGATCGCAAGGACGCGCCGGTCGTCGGCAGCCCGGCCGCGTCCAGCTCCGCTGCCCAGACCGGCGCGTCGTTTCATTTCGGGGACTGGCTGTCGGGCAACACGGACGTGCTGGTGCTGGGTATTTTGCTGCTGGTCGCGTTCTGGCCCATTCTTATCGGCATCTATGGGAGCTGGTTTGACGAGCATGCCTACATGGAGCACGGCATTCTCGTGATTCCGGCGGCCGCCTACATGGCCTGGACGAAAAAGGACCAGCTCAAGACCATCCCTCGCCAGCCGTCCCGCTGGGGCGTGGTGCTGCTGCTCGCGGGCGCGGTGCAAGCTCTGCTTGGCCTCGCGGCGCAATGGATCTGGGTCAGCCGCATGGCTTTTCTGGTCTCGCTGGTGGGTTACGTCGCCGCGGTGTTCGGCTGGCGGATCGTGCGCGCGCTGACCTATCCGCTGTGCACGCTGGTGCTCATGATCGCGCCGCCGACCTTTATCTTCGAGCGCCTCACGCTGTCGTTGCAATTGCTGGCCAGCCGCTTGGGCGAGGTGTGCCTGGAGGCGCTGGGCTACTCGGTTTTGCGCGAAGGAAACATTCTCGAAATGGTTGGGATCAAGCTGTCGGTGGAAGAGGCCTGCAGCGGCATTCGATCTTTGGTGGCCATCTTTTTCATGTGCGTCCTCTACAACTACTTTTTCGTCGAGAGCCGCTCCATGCAGGCCCTCCTTCTGGTGCTGGCGATCCCGGTGGCGATTCTCGGAAATGCAGTGCGGATCGTGGTCACAGGCGTAGTCAGCCAGTATGCTCCCACGCTAGTCAGCGGCACGGCGCATGAAGCTCTGGGCTATGTCACCGTAGTGGCCGCGGCAATGGGCGTAGTCGCCTTGCATTTGCTGCTGCAGTCCATCGCAAAATTCTGGCGCGTTCACCATGCTTAGGACCAACCTTCAGCATGCCTAAAATCAAAATGTACACTCCCGCGCGGCTGGCTTTGTTCGCGGCCGCCTGCCTGATCCTGGTGGTTCAGGCTGGGGCCTCGCGCATGCTCAAGATCGATGAACAAAGCATCGGAATTCCAGGGCTGCACGCGCTTCCCTGGCAGATGGGACCTTGGAGGACTTCAACCGAACAGTCCATCGGGCCGGAGGTCACCGCCTATCTGAAGCCGGACGAATACATTCTGCGGGACTATTTCAACCCATCCAATGGCGTGACCATCGACTTGTTCGTGGCCTACTTTAAATCGCTGCAGAACGTCTACGGCCCGCATTCTCCCAGAATTTGTCTGCCGGGGTCGGGCTGGCTGGTGAGCTCGTCGAAAATCGTTAACATTCCGGTGCCGGGACGGCCGGCCGGGATTCCGGTCAACCAATTCACCATGGAGAAATCCAGCGAGCGCATACTGGTTCTGTATTGGTACCAAAACGATCGGGATGTTTGGGCCGAGGAGTATCGCGCCAAGTTGCGCCTGTTGCCGGACCTGATCCGCTACCGGCGCTCCGACGTCAGTCTGGTGCGGTTGATCGCTCCCATGCGCGGCGCCACGCCGGACAAGGAATTGGCCAGCTGCAAGCAATTCACCGATCGCGTCTTTCCGTTACTGGCCGAACATTTTGCATCCGTCCACTAGCGTCGAGCGCGAAGGCGCGTGCGCCCCACTACACTTGTGCGAATTGTCTATCTGAATCCCGGCGGCCGTTTGGGTGGCGCTGAAACCAGCCTGCGCGAGTTGCTCGCGAGCGTCCGGGCTGCCGAACCGGATTGGGAGCTTTGGCTGGTGCTGGCTGAAGACGGCCCTCTGGCGGCGATCGCGCGCGGCCTCGGGGTAAGCGTGCTGGTCATGCCGTTTCCGCCGGCGCTGGCCCGCCTGGGTGATAGCGGGCGAGGGACGGCCCCGCTGCATTTGCTCGCAGCAACCGCAGCCACCGCCCGATATGCGCGGGGCCTGGCTCGCTGGCTGCGGAAGATCCAGCCGGACATCATTCACACCAATGGGTTCAAAATGCATTTGCTGGGAGCTTGGACCCGTCCGCGCCAGACGCCGCTGATCTGGCACATTCACGATTACGTTAGCCCGCGCCGGCTCATGCGCCGCCTGCTGTGGCCGTTTCGAAAGGCCTGTAGCGCTGCCATCGTCAATTCCAAGAGCGTGGCGTCGGATCTGGAGCGCGTGTTGCCTGGCTTGCGCGTGGTACCCATCTACAACGCTATCGATTTATCTCGTTTTTCGCCCGCAGGCGAACGGCTGGATCTGGATGCCGAATCGGGACTCCCGCCGGCGGCTCCGCGAACGGTCCGGGCCGGCTTCATCGCGACCTTTGCGCGCTGGAAGGGGCACAAGATTTTCCTGGAGGCGCTAGCCCGGCTGGCCGAGGGCACGCCGGTTCGCGGATACATTATCGGCGGCCCCATTTATCAGACCGAAGGCAGCCAATGGTCGGCGCTCGAGCTTCAAACCGAGGCTGCGCGGCTGGGGCTCGACCGCCAGGTCGGGTTCACCGGCTTTCTGGAAGATATTCCCGCCGCGATGCGATCGCTTGACATCGTCGTGCATGCCAGCACGCAGCCTGAGCCGTTTGGGATGGTGATCATCGAGGGCATGGCTTGCGCCAAGGCTGTCATCGCGAGCCAGGCGGGGGGTGCATCGGAACTGTTTGTCGACGGCGAAAACGCCTTGGGCCACGCGCCCGGCGATCCGGCGGACCTGGCTCGCCAGATCGAGCGGCTAGCCTCGGATGAAGGATTGCGGCAGCGTTTGGGGCAAGCTGGCCGAGTGCAAGCGGAACGGCTTTTTGAAGGCCAACGGCTGGCCGAGGAGCTGCTCGCGGTATATAACTCCGTCGGCGCCTCGCCGGCTCGGACGAAATCGGAACCGGTCAATGTCATCCATGAGATTTCTAAACAAGCCTGAGCACTCAAGCCCTGAGCACTCAAGCAAGGTGGTCCACGGCCGATGACGAGACCGGATGTGGACATGGGCGTGGCTGAAGGTCTGACGGCGCCCGCCGCCAGATCGTCCCGCCTTCGGATATTGCACCTGAGCGCCGGCAATTTGTATGGCGGCGTCGAAACATTCATGAACACCCTCGCACGCTCGCGGGATCTCTGCCCTCAGATGGAGCCGCACTTCGCGCTCTGTTACGAGGGCCGGGTCAGCCGGGAATTGGCGGACACCGGAGCTAGCGTTCATCTGCTGGGGCCGGTGCGAATCAGCCGGCCGTGGACCGTATGGCGGGCGCGCCGCCGTCTCGGCGAGCTGCTCGGCAAGGAGCGTTTCGACGCGGTGGTCTGCCATATGGATTGGCCGCTGGCAATTTTCGGAAGTACCGTGCGCGCGGCAGGCTGCCGGCTGGTTTTTTGGGAGCATGGCGTTCCGCTCAAGCGGAACTGGCTGCAGCGAATGGCCAACTGGACCGGCGCGGATCTCGCGATCACCAACAGCCGTTTCACCGCTGGCGAAATGCAGTCGTACTTTCACAACGTTCCGGTGGAAGTGGTGTTCTATCCGGTGGCGGGCGTCGACGCCCGGGAGTTCGCCGATCGCCGCGCCGCGGTGCGCGCCGAACAACAGGTCCCTGGCGATACGGCGGTCATCATCCAAGTGGGCCGTATGGAATGGTGGAAGGGCCATTTTCTGCATTTGCAAGCGCTGGCCCAGCTCAAGGACCTCGAACCCTGGGTTTGCTGGATGGTGGGCGGTCCCCAGCGGGCGAAAGAAGAGGACTACTTCCGGCGATTGCAAGAGACAGCGCGCGAGCTTGGTATTGCGGACCGCGTTCGATTCCTGGGACAACGGTCGGACGTACCCGAGTTGCTCGCGGCCGCGGATATTTTTTGTCAGCCCAACCAGGGGCCGGAGCCTTTTGGCCTGGTGTTCATCGAAGCGCTGCATGCCGGCCGGCCGATTGTTACCACCGCGCTGGGCGGCCCGGTTGAGATCGTGGACGAATCCTGCGGACTGCTGGCCGAACCGGACAATCCGGCGGCCCTGTCGGCTGCTCTGCGGCGGTTGATTCAAGCGCCGGAGCTTCGGGAGCGCCTGGGGCGGTCGGGCCCCCGGCGCGCCTCCAAGCTGTGCGACCCGGCCACGCAATTAAAGGAATTGCATCGGCTATTGTTTATGCTTTGTAACCGGCGCCGGGTGGCATGATAGCAATCGGCATCTGTTGCGTGGCCTTCCTGGCATGCTTTATAGCCGGGCGGCGCTCGCTCGGCTTGGGCCTTCTCACGCTCTTTGTTTTTGGATTCTTCTACGGGATTGTGCGGGCCAATCTGCTCACCGCGTTCTCGCACTTTATCTTCGACGCCGGCCTCATAGGCCTCTATTGCTCGCAAAACTGGCTTTCGTCCAATGCGAGCGAACGCAGACGGCTGGCCGTGATTCGCGGATGGATGGTGGTTCTGATTGGATGGCCCATCCTGATTACGTTTCTTCCCTTCCAGCCGCTGCTGGTGTCGCTGGTGGGGCTGCGGGGGAATGTATTCTTTATCCCTCTGCTGTTGCTGGGAAGCAGGTTGCGAACCAAGGATCTCCTGCTGCTGTCGTACGGTCTGGCGGTGTTGAACCTGATCGCCATGGCTTTCGGGGGCGCCGAGTATCTGTTGGGCGTGCCGCGCTTTTATCCCGAAAGTCCGGTGACGGCCATCATCTATGCCAGCAACGATGTCGCGGGAGGCTTTCTGCGGATACCGGGCATCTTTGCAAACGCTCACTCCTACGGGGGCGCGATGAATTGCACCATTCCTTTCCTGCTGGGCACTTGGGGTCAACCACAAAAAAAGGGTCTGCGGTTGTTAGCGGCCATGGGCATTGGCGCGGCGTTTATTGGCATCCTGTTTTCGGCAACGCGCTCGAATTTTGTGATTGGAGTCGCGATTATTTGCCTTACGTTGTTCACCACGCGCCTGAAGGCCAGCACTTGGATTGCGTTGATCGTGCTGCTGGGCATGGCCGGCTGGCTGGCCGCGACAAATGCGCGCTTTCAACGCTTCAAGAGTCTGAGCGATACCGACTATGTCAGCGAACGTATCGCCGGCAGCATGAACCGCGGGTTCTTCGAGATCCTCCTCGAATATCCCATGGGCAATGGTATGGGAGGAGGAGGAACCAGCATCCCCTATTTTCTCCACGGCCAGGTAAGGAATCCGATTGGGCTCGAGAATGAGTACGCGCGCATCCTGTGTGAACAGGGCATCATCGGACTATTACTGTGGATCTGTTTCGTGGGGTGGTTCATCTTCCGCGCGCCGGTGGCCTTCGCCAAGGGCCGCTGGGTGAACGGCCGCAGAGGGGCCTGGTGCTATGCGGCGATCTCCATGTTGACGGCTTTGTCTGGGATTGGATTGCTGACCGCCATCCCGCAATCCGCGCTCATGTTGCTGGGAGTTGGATGGGTGACCACGCCCATGGCCCCGGAACCTGACTCCGCCGAAGCAGCGCGTGCAGTTCGCATGGCGGCAGAGCGCCGGAGGCTGGCCTACACCGCATGAGCCGGTCGCGAGAGTTCTTCGGCGGCCTGGTGCTGAGTTACGGCTACCAAGCTACCGTTATACTGTCGGGTCTTTGGCTGATTCCGTTTTATCTGAGCCGGATCGGGCAGCACGATTACGGGCTGTGGCTGGTCGGCAGTCAGTTGCTGACTTATCTAACGCTCACCGATTTCGGCGTAGTGGCGCTGCTGCCGTTAGAGATCGGCTACGCCACCGGACGCGGCGGCGGAACCAAGGACGTCCGGGAGCTGCAACACATCATCGGCCAGACCTTGCGGGTGGTGTTGTATCAAATGCCGATCGTGCTGGCGGTAGCAGCCGGCTTGTGGTTGACGATTCCGCCAGAGTGGCAAGGACTGCGGAAGCCGCTGGCTATCGTGTTGACCGGCTTCGTGGTCTCGTTCCCGCTCCGCATGCTGCCGGATATTTTGCGTGGATTACAAGATCTCACTTTCACCGGCGGCGCGCAGATGGTCAATTGGGCTGTCACCACCGCGGCGACGATATTGATGGTGCTGGCCGGTTGGAGTCTTCTGGCTCTGGCTGTAGGCTGGTTGATCAGCCAGCTCCTGCTGACGCCGATTTTCCTGTGGCGGATCTGGACACGCTTCCCGGGATTGATGCCGAGCCGTCTTCCACCTCTGATCTGGAGCTCCACGCGGCAGCAGCTCGGCAAGGGGTTTTGGGTCAGCCTATCGCAGGTCGCGGTGATGCTGGTCGGAAACACAGACGTCTTGATCATCGGAAAGCTGCTCGGTCCGGCCGCCGTAGTCCCCTATACGATTACGGGCAAGCTGATCATGGTGCTCGCCAACCAGGCGCAAATCCTCATGCAGACCGCCACGCCCGGATTGTGCGAGTTGAAAACCGGCGAATCCCGGGAAAGGCTGCTGCGGGTTTTGGTGGCGTTAACCCACGGTGTCCTTACTTTCGGCGGCCTGGTATTTTGCGTGGTTTTGGTGATTAACCATTGGTTTGTGGATTGGTGGATCTCGGCCAAGCAGCACGGGGAACAATACGGCGGTTTTGCACTCACCGTGGTGTTCCTGGTGGCAATCGTCCTGCGGCAGTGGACGACTACTACGTCCTACAGCGTGTTTTGTTTCGGATACCAGCGCAGAATATCGCTCACCAACCTGGCGGACGGCGTGGTGACCGCGGCGTCCTGCTGGGGGCTCACGATGCTGTTTGGGCTGCCCGGCGCGGCCGCCGGAACGATCATCGGCGCCTGCCTGATCAGTCTGCCGTTCAACCTGGCCGTAGTTGCGCGCGACAGCGGCGAAAGCATCGTGGGATTGATACGGAAAATGTTGGCGAGCTGGTTCCTGCGTTTCGCGCCAATGGCAGCGGGCGTCTTGTGCGTGGCGTTGCTATGGTCTCCCAGGAGTTTGTGGGAAGCGGCGGCGGCCGCGGTATGCGTGACGGCGCTGTACTGCGCGCTCATGATCCCGAATATCCTACGCTCGCCGCTGGGCATTTATCTGGAGCCGTTGACGTCGGCCCTCCGGGCCAAGTTTGTAGCGTTGCAGATCAGATTTTCTTCCTGAACGCGGGGTTGAATGGATTCTTTCGCTCCACCAAGTAGAGTTCACACCGGGAGAGTGGCCATTGTTTATGGCCGCGCGCCCGGCATTGGCGGCTTGGGCCAGGCGGTCTCCGCGGCTATTACGGCGTTAGCGGATGGGAAGCGGGAAGTTTACGCCCTGGGCCCCTCGACCACCATTCCGTGGTCGCTTCCGGGTGGAACACCGTGCGCGATTTGGAAGCAAAGTCCCGCCGTTCATTGGCCCAGTTGGCGGCCCTGGCGTAGGGAGAGCAGCCTGAATCTCGACCGCGACCGGCATTTGGGACGCTGGGCCACCCAGGAAGTTCAAAAGCTTCGGCCGCAATCCTGTTATCTGTACACTTCCGTGGCCCTGGAAACGTTGCACTGGGCGAGCGCCGAAGGCGTGGCCACGGTGCTGGAAAACCCCAACGGCCACATCGCCAATTTCCACCAGATTTGGCAGAGAGAATCCGAGCGCTGGTTCGGCAAACCCGTTCACCGAGACTTGGCCCTCAAGACGGTGGCCCGGGTAGAGGAGGAGTATCGGCTGGCGGAACGAGTCCGAGTGTATTCGGAATGGGCCCGACGTTCGATGTTGAGTCACGGCGTCGCGGCGGACAAGATTCACGTCTTGCGCGAGACCGTGAACCTGGAGCGATTTCGTCCCGCAGCCATCCGGCCGAAACCGGAGGGACCCCTGCGGATCTGTTATGTCGGCAGCCTGGATCTGCGCAAAGGATTTGTTTATCTCCTGCAGGCCATTCGGCGCGTAGGGGCCCGGCACTTCCAGCTGCGGATTGCCGGCGCGGCCAACGACCGGGACTGCGCGCGCTTATATGCCCGGGAAAGCGCCGGCTTGCAGGTGGAATGCGTTTCTGCCGATTCATTTCCCGTGTACCAACGGGCGGAATTGTTAGCTGTGCCTAGTCTGGAGGATGGTTTGCCATTTTCATTGTTGGAAGGTCTGGCTTGCGGCCTTCCGGCGATCGTGACGGATGAGTCGGGCGCAGCCGAATGCGTCCGGCCGGGAAGCAGCGGATGGGTGGTACCGGCGGCCAAGGTGGAACCGATCGCTAGAGCGCTCGAAGAAGCCTTAGAACGTCGAGGGGATTTGCGCAGCATGGGCGAGCAGGCGCGCTCGGACGTCGAGCGCTATGCGGGCGCGGGGCAGCTGCAACAGCTTTCGGAATGGTATTACAGCCATTCCAGCACGGAGACCAGTCTCCGGCGATGAATACGGTGAAACGCGCGGCTTTGCGCTGGCTGTGGCCCTTCATGCCGGGCTGGCCGGACGAAGGAAGGCGGATTGTCCAGGGGCCGAATTTACGCAAAATGCTCCGCCGCGCTACGCGAGACTCGCAAAGTTTTCGGCGGGTCTTTAACGCCGGAGCGGGCGAAGGCGGCTTCTCCCATATGCTGCTCGCGCTTCCCGGGGTCAAATCGGTGCTGGAAAGCGACTACGGTTTTCGGGTCGCTCGTCCCGTTCAGATCGATCCGAAACAGGTTTTCTTTGGCGCCTCGCTGGTGGAGATCCCGATTACGCCGCGCTCGGTCGACTTGATTCTTTGCACCGAAGTGCTCGAACACATCGTAGAACACGATCAGGCCCTGGACGAGATGGCCCGCATCATCGTTCCCGGAGGCTGGCTGCTGATCACCGTGCCGACGCCGCCGGCGGTCCCCGACCCCGCGCATGCGCGCGAGGGCTACCGTCCGGAGGAATTGGCGGGCATGCTCGAAGCCCGCGGCTTCGAAGTTGTCGAAACGCGGTTTTGCATGTATCTTCCGTTCCGCTTTCTTTTGGCCGGTTGGTCGCGCTGGGTATGGAAGCCGCGCCTTCTGATACGCACCCTGGCTTTTCTGGATCGCTGGGTGTTGGTTGGCCCTCCCATGGATTTGATGATTCTGGCGCGCGCGAAATCGCATTCGTGACTTGACTGTGCAGACTCAAACCGCCGAGAAGATCGCGACCCCGACCGAACCCGCCACCACGCTGTGCTGGCACCTGATCACTTGCGAATATCCCCCGCAAGCGGGCGGTGTCAGCGATTATACCGAGGGTGTTGCGGCCGGTTTGGCGTCGGCGGGCGACGAAGTCCATGTGTGGGGTCCACAGAAGGCGTGGCGTCCAGAAAAAGGCGCGGGCGAGCCAAGGCCGATTCCAGGTGTGGTCGTTCATCGGGATCTGGGCGCTGTCACGCCGGCGGATCTGGCCAACGTCGGCCGCGAGCTCGACGCATTTCCCGCGCCGCGCCGCATTCTGGTGCAGTGGGTCCCGCACGGTTATGGGCGCCGGTCGATGAACGTACCCTTCTGCTGGTGGCTGTGGAACCGCGCCAAACGACACGGCGACAAAGTCGAGATCATGGTGCACGAACCGTTCCTTCGGTTCTCCGGGCGCTCACCGCGGCAAAGCGCGGCGGCCCTGGTGCACCGCTTCATGATGATCCTGCTGCTGCAGGCCGCCGATCGAGTATGGCTATCCATCCCGGCTTGGGAAGATTTTTGCCGGCCCTATGCCCTGGGACGGCGGATCCGTTTTCAATGGCTCCCGATTCCCAACAATATTCCCGTCGCCAGGAATTCCAGCGCGATCCATGAGATTCGTGGAAAATATGCCTGCGACGACTTTCTGATCGGCCACTTCGGAACTTATTCGACGCTCATTACCGGCCTGTTGGAGCCTATTCTGGTGGCGCTCGGGGAACATCCCCTCCAACCAGCGGTGTTGCTTGCGGGCATGCGGAGCGAAACGTTCCGGGATGAGCTCATCGGCAGGCACCCGCAACTCGAAGCGCGCATTCACGCTACCGGCGAATTGGCGCCCGAGCAGCTTTCCTGGCATTTGGCTGCCTGCGATCTGCTGCTCCAGCCCTATCCGGATGGGGTGAGTAGCCGGAGGACCAGCGTGATGGCCGGATTGAGCCATGGCAAGCCGGTGGTAACCACGTCCGGCGCTCTGACCGAGGACTTTTGGAAACTGAGCGGAGCCGTGGCGATCGCTCCGGCCCAAGATACCGGCGAATTCGTCAGACTGGTCCGCGAGCTGCGCGGGAATGCCCGGGAACGCGAGCGCCTGGGCGCTCAGGCCAAGCGAGTCTATGACGAACGCTTCGCGATTGAGCGGATCATCGAAAGCTTGCGCGGGCCTTCGGACGAAGCGCTGGCGCCTGGCGTTACAAAAGCGTCCACATGATCGCCGACCGGCCTATGCGAATTCTTATTGCAACCGCAAGCCGGACGATGATCGGCGGAATCGAGAAATACGTTCAGGTGTTGATTCCAGCTTTGCTGGCTCGCGGGCATGCCGTGGCGATGCTCTATGAGTATCCTTGCACGGCCGGGGATGTCGTGGTCGATTCGCTGGAGCTGGGCCTGAAATCCTGGTATTGGGATCCCGGCCGCCAGGCCGCGCTCGGCCAGGAAATGGCGGATTGGAATCCGGATCTCGTTTACGCCCATGGATTCGAATCCATGGATCTCGAGGAGTTCCTGCTGGACCATTTTCCGGTGGTGTTGTACGCTCACGTCTACCAGGGCACCTGCATCACGGGCAGGAAATGTCACGCTTTTCCCGCCATCCGGCCGTGCGAGCGCCACTTCGGCCCGAAGTGCCTGGCGCTGTATTACCCGCGCCGCTGCGGGGGCTTGAATCCCTGGAAAGCCTTGCAATTGTATCAAGTGAATGTACGGCGAAATTCGCGGCGGAAGGACTATCGGAGCATTATCGTAGCCAGCCGGCACATGTATGACGAGTTCCTGAAGCACGATGTCAGCTCCGAGAAGCTGCATCTGGTGCCCCTGCCGATCACCGGGCACGGTCCGCGGGAGAAGCCTCCGGTTCCGAGAACGATAGAGGGCCGGGTATTGTTTATTGGCCGCCTGACCGATCTAAAAGGGGTGCGGAACTTGATCGAGGCGATTCCGATAGCTTCCAATCTGCTCAACAGGCCGCTGAGCCTGTCGATCGCGGGGGAAGGGCAGCAGCGCCGCCAATTGGAAGGCCTGAGCAACAGGCTGGGTGTTGCCGCGAACTTCCTGGGTTGGTTGGACGCGCCCGGGCGAGAAGATGCTATGCGCCAGGCCGATCTTTTGGCCGTCCCGAGCCTGTGGCCCGAGCCCTTTGGGCTGGTGGGCATAGAAGCCGGATGCTTTGGATTGCCCGCCGTGGGATACGCGGTGGGGGGAATCCCGGACTGGCTGATCCCGGGCCAAACCGGAGAGCTGGCGCCGGGCGATCCTCCCACCGTCGAAGGCTTGGCCGAAGCCATGGCCCGCGCCTTGGCCGACCCTGAGCACCATGCCAGGCTATCGCGCGGTGCGTGGGAGCTGAGCAAACAATTCGACACCCCAAGACATCTGGCCATGCTCGAGCCGATCTTGTCTGCCGCGGTAAGCGTGAAACCGGAGAATCGGGAAGTGTTGGTCGACTCTTTAATGACGAGGGAACAATCAGAATGAATAGAGCTTCCGCATTAGTGACCGGTGCAGCCGGCTTCATCGGGTCGCACGTGGCGGATCATTGTCTGGCTCATGGTATGAAAGTTGTGGCCGTGGACGATCTTTCGGGGGGATTTCAGGAGAACGTGCCGGCCGGGGCCACCTGGATCCAGGGCGATATTCGGGATCCGGACTTCTGCGCAAGCCTGTGGGAAGGGGAGCGTTTCGATTACGTTTACCACATCGCTGCCTATGCGGCCGAAGGTTTGTCGCATTTCATTCGCCGCTACAACTACGAAACGAATCTGTTGGGCTCCATCAACCTGATCAACCTGGCTGTCAAGCACGAGGTGAAGTGCTTCGTGTTCACATCCTCGATCGCAGTCTATGGCAAGAACCAATTGCCCATGACCGAAGAACTCGTTCCACAACCGGAAGACCCCTATGGGATCTCGAAATACGCCGTGGAATTGGACCTGCGTTGCGCCCACGAGATGTTCGGCCTGAACAGCGTGGTTTTCCGCCCGCACAATGTCTATGGCGAGCGCCAAAACATTGCCGACAAGTACCGCAACGTTATCGGAATTTTCATGAATCAGGTGCTGCAGGGACAGCCCATGACAATTTTTGGGGATGGCACGCAAACTCGCGCATTCTCCTACATTGACGACGTAGCCCCGCTCATCGCCAGCGCTCCTCTGACGCCGGCGGCGATCAATCAAGTCTTCAATGTCGGCGCCGACACGCCTTACGCCGTGAATGACCTGGCTCAAACCGTGGCGGATGCCTTTAAAGTGCCCTGCAACATCCGGTACCTGCCAGCCCGCAACGAGGTAGTGCACGCCTTCTCGGACCATGCCAGGGCTGGATGCGTATTTCAGCCCCCGCCGGCCGTGGACTTAGCCACCGGGATCGCCCGGATGGCCTGCTGGGTCAATCAGCGAGGGCCGGCCAAGCCAGTGGAATTCAGAAACATCGAACTTCACAAGAATCTTCCGCCCTCCTGGGCGACCAAGTAAAGCTTATGCCGATTTCCGTGATCATCAGTAATTTGAACGGGCTGAAGTATCTGCCACGTTTAATGGAGACGCTGGGGCAACAGCAAAACGTGGAGATCGAAATCATTGTCGTCGATCGCCACAGCACCGACGGTTCGCTCGAATACCTGCGCCAATTCCAGGATGTTCGCGTGGTCAGCGAGACTCCGATCACTGGATTGGTCTCCGGTTATGCCGCCGGCGCGGCGGTGGCGCGGCACGATCTGCTGTTTTTCTGCAACGAGGACATGTGGTTCGATCCGCTGTGCCTGTTCCACCTCGAGCAACAGATCTGTCTTTCGCGCGGCGTGGCCGCGGCGGATCCGTGGCAATGGACTTACGACGGTAAAGTTTTGATTCACGGCGGGACGCGTTTCGATCGCTGCCACTGGGCCTGGAATTCTCCTTTTCCACGCCGCAGGTTCGATTTCACGGCTCCGCTGACAACCGGCCAAAAAGTTCCGTTCCCGTGCGCCGGAGCGGTTCTGATGCACCGCAGCGTTTACGACCAGGTGGGAGGCTGGGACACGAGTTTCTTTTTAGACCACGAGGATATCGACTTGTTTATCCGGGTTTGGCAGCGCGGTTGGGAATGCGTGTCCGTTCCGGAAGCCAAGGTCTATCACGCGGTCGGGGTCTCTAGCGGCAAAACACTCAACAACGGCCAGCGGGTGGCGCCTAGGCGCTATATTTCAGGCCGATCCAACTTGGCTGTCATCGCCTTAAAATACTACTCGGGCTGGGCGCTCTCTCTGGCCGGCGCCAGCTTGTTCGTACCGTTGGCAGGGGATGTCATCCGGCTTCGCTGGCAGAAGCTATGGCTGGATTTGCGGGCTGTTGCTCTGACCTACAAGAGAATGGGAGCAATACGACGCTTTCGCCGTGCCAACAAAACCTGGTCGAAGGTCAAGCCGGGGCTTCAATTCTTTCTGCAAAAAGACATGACCCATCCCTAAAATAGGGATGCGGTCCAGAGAATACCGAAGCAGTTCAGAAAATAAAATGCGCTCCAGCGTGAGTCCAGAAACGTCCACTGTTCTGTCCACGTCGCCGGACGCGGCCTCCGCAGGAACTCCGCCAGCCCGCATCGCTGTGCTTTGCGACTTTTCCGAAGAGTGCTGGCCCAGCATGGATCTGGTGGGCGACATGCTTTCCCGGCACCTGGCGAGTGATTTCAGCCAGGAGTGCCAGGTTACGCAGGTGCGGCCGCCATTGCGGCGGCGTTTGACGCGATTGCCGCTGTTCAACCCCCAGTTGGCCCTGAACGCCGACCGGCTGATGAACCGACTGGTGGATTATCCCGCCTGGATCCGGGCGCGCCGAGACGACTTCGATGTGTTCCACGTGGTCGATCACAGCTATAGCCAACTGGTCCGCGCCCTCCCTCCCGGGCGAGCCGTTGTTACCTGCCACGACCTGGACACCTTTCGCTGCGTCCTGGAACCGGAACGTGACCCACGGCCGGCTTGGTTTCGGGCCATGACAGCGAGAATTCTGGACGGGTTTCGGCGCGCCGCCCACGTGCTAACAGTGAGCCAGGCTACACGCGAAGAGCTACTGCACTACGGCCTGTTTCCGGCGGAGCGGATTAGCGTTGTGCCGAACGGGGTTCACCCGGCCTGTTCCCCAAATCCGGATCCGGTGGCTGATCGAGCGGCCGACGAGCTTTTCAAGGGATTCGGGGATAACCCGCGCGGGACGCCGTGGCTGCTGAGCGTAGGCAGCACGCTGCCGCGCAAGCGGTTGGACATCCTGGTGCGTGCCTTTGCCGCCGTCCACAGGCAGATGCCGGAAGTCCGGCTGGTACGGGTGGGGGGGCTTACATCCGCTCAACTTCAGCTCGCGGCCGACCTGAACGTGAAAGACTCGATCCTGTGTTTGCCTTATCTGGAACGCGACGTTTTAGCGTCCATTTACCGCCGTTCCGCCTTGCTCCTGCATACCGCCGACGCCGAAGGGTTTGGCCTGCCGCTGGTGGAAGCCATGGCATGCGGTTGTCCGGTAGTTGCCAGCGATATTCCGGTGCTGCGGGAAGTAGGCGGGGCGCCTGCGGAATATTGCCGCGTCGCCGATGTGGACTGTTGGGAGCAGACCGTGGCTGGGCTACTCCGCGAGAGACTCCAGAACCCGGCCGGCTGGGCTCTGCGCCGAGACGCGGGGATGGCCCGTGCGGCTCGGTTTTCCTGGGCGGAGAATGCCCGCCAAACGGCCTGCATATATCGAAGCGTATTAGAGCTACGGTAGGGCGGAACTATAGCTTGGCCGTGATCCGGCCGATTTTTGAAGAGGGAACTGATGAGAGAAATTGCGACTGCCGACGCGTCATTAGCCTCCGCGGCCGCGACCGAGCCATCGGGCGTGCAGACTCGCCGAAGGATGAAAATCGCCTTGGTGGTGCACGACTACCATCGTTCCGGCGGACATAGCCGCTATGTTGCCGAGCTCGCGACCCGGTATTGCGCCGAACACGAAGTGCACGTGTTCGCCAACCGCATCGTGGACGATGGCACGTCCGGCATTCATTTCCATCATGTTCCGGCTTGGCGAGCCAACGCGCTCACTACCGTTCTGAGCTTCGCGCTGCCGGTGACGCTCCAGGTGGGCGGCGGCTTCGATATCGTCCACTGCCAGGGCTTCTGCGGTTTTCTCGGCAACGTGTTTACCGGCCACATGGTCAATCAGGCCTGGCATGTAGCGCTGAAGAAGCTGGGAGGCGGCGAGACAGCACGCGAAGCGGTCTTCAATGGGATCGCTGCCGCGCTCGAGCATTCCATGTATCGGCGCGCGCGCCATAGCGAAGTGATTGCAGTTTCCCAACGAGTGGCGCGGGATCTGGTCGAATATTACCAATGCCCGGCGCGCATCCACGTCATTTATCACGGCACGGACGTGGAGCTTTTCTCGCCGCATACGCGAGCCCGCTTGAGAAATGAAGCGAGGGCCAAGTACAGCGTTCCAGAGGGCCAGTTCGTCTTCCTCTATGTGGGCAATCTTAGGAAAGGCGCCAAGCAGTGCATGCAGGCGCTGGCGCGGTTGGATCAGGGCGTGCTTTTGTGCGTCTCGCCCACGCCCGCGGAACCTTACCGGCGATTCGCTGAAGAATGCGGCGTGGCCGATCGCGTGATTTTTGCCAGCCACACCAAACGAGTGGAGGAAGCCTATGCGGCCGGCGACGCGTTGTTGCTGCCGTCGCCGTACGACCCGTTTGCGCTGGTGGTGTCGGAAGCCATGGGCTGCGGGCTGCCTGTGGTTGTCAGCCGGGAAGCGGGAGTCTCCGAATTGATTCAACCTGGCGTCAACGGACTGCTTTTGGACGATATGACCAGCGATGCTGAGTGGGCCCAGCATATGCGGTCGTTGTCGAGCGACCGGCCCTGGGCGGAAGCTCTAGGGCGCGCCGGCAGGAAGACCATCGAAGAGCTGACTTGGGACCGGGTCGCCGACGAGACCCTGGACGTCTATCGCGCTTTGCTCGAAAAGCAACCGCAGGGCGCGCGATGAACAGACCGAAGATCGTCTTTCTCGTCAACGGCGCCCCGAACAGTCCCATGGATATACGGGCGCGGGCGCTGGCAGGCCGGTTGCGTGACAAATTTAAGGTCCATCTTTCGTACCGCTCCGCGCATAAGCTGGTATCGATCTGGCGCTTTCTGTTTTTCCTGATGCGGGTTCGGCCGGCGGGTTGTTACGTAGTGGACATGGCATTTTCCGGGGTGCTGGCGGCGGCCTTCTACCGCGCGATTTCATCCTGCCGCGTCATTGTGGACACGGGCGACTCCATCTACGAGCTGAGCCGGTTGAGCGGCACCCGCAGCTCGATCGGGGTCTGGCTCACCAAGTGTCTGGAGAAACTGGGCCTCGCCATCAGCGATCGGGTGGTGGTCCGGAGTCACGAGCACCAGGCATTGTTGAGCCGCCAAAAAATCGCGGCGGAAGTCGTGCCAGACGGGGTGGATCTGGCTCAATTTCGGCCGCAAGCCGAAGCGGAGCTACGCCGGCAATTCGGTTTGGATGGTGTGGTAACGGTCGGGGTATTGGGAAGTCTGATCTGGAGTCCCCGCTGGCAGATGTGCTACGGGTGGGATTTGATTGAAGCCATCCACCTATTGCGCGATCTGCCGGTGAAGGGAGTGATTATCGGTGACGGGACCGGCTTGCCGTTCTTGAAAAAGCAATGCGCGGCGTATGGCCTGGAGGATCGAATCGTCTTCATTGGCAGAGTCCCCTACGACGCTCTCCCCAGATACCTGAACCTGCTCGACATCTGTCTTTCCACGCAGAGTAACGATCTGGCCGGCCAGGTTCGAACCACGGGCAAACTCCCGTTGTACCTGGCGTGCGGCCGCTTTGTATTGGCCAGCGAGGTCGGCGAAGCGGCCCGGGTGCTCCCCCCCGAGATGCTGGTTCCCTACCATGGGACGAAGGACGAACAGTATCCGCAACGCCTGGCCGAGCGTATTACCACCCTGGTAGCCCATCCGGAGCGCCTGAATCGGCAGGCCGAAAGCAGGACCGTCGCCCAGAACAACTTCGATTACAGTGTTTTGGCGGCTAAAGTTGGGCAGACAATCCAGGAAATTCTTTCGCCCGGCCTTCAGTCCCGAGAAAGATTAGCCGAAGGAAAACTAAGGAACCTATGAAGAAAGCTTTGATTACCGGAATCACCGGCCAGGATGGAAGTTACCTGGCCGAATATCTGTTGAGCTTGGATTACGAAGTCCATGGCATCGTCCGCCGCGTGGCATTGGAACAGCCCGAGCAACGGCTAAGCCGGCTGAAAGGGGTGATGGACAGGGTGAAAATTCATCCCGCCAATCTGGACAGCTATCCCAGCATCTTCCATGTCTTTAGCCGCGAGCACTACGACGAATGCTACCATCTGGCGGCGCAAAGTTTCGTGGCCGAGAGTTTCGCCGACGGCTTTTCCACCATGTCGACCAACATCAACGGGACGCACTATGTCCTTGCAGCTCTTCGCGAATTGCAGCCCAAGTGCAAGTTTTACTTTGCAGGTTCGAGCGAGATGTTTGGCAAAGTGCGCGAGACCCCGCAACGCGAAAGTACCCCTTTCCATCCGCGCAGCCCGTACGGCATCAGCAAATGCGCCGGGTTTCAACTAGCGGTGAACTACCGCGAAGCGTATGGCATGTACTGCTGCAACGGCATTCTGTTCAATCACGAGAGTCCGCGGCGCGGCCTGGAATTCGTGACGCGCAAGATCACCAACGGCGTGGCGCGCATCAAAGCCGGCTTGGCGTCCGAAGTACGCTTGGGAAATCTCGAAGCCAAACGGGATTGGGGCCACGCCAGGGACTATGTCGAGGCGATGCACCTGATGCTGCAGCAGCCCGCCGCCGACGACTACGTGATTGCCACCGGCCAGACCCACAGTGTCCGGGATCTGTGCGAATTGGCGTTTTCGGAAGCTGGTCTGGATTATAAGAAGTACGTCAAGATCGATCAAACCGTCTATCGCCCCGCCGAGGTCGACCTGTTGATTGGCGACGCCTCGAAGGCGAAGAGCGTTTTGCAGTGGCAGCCCCGCGTGGATTTCTCCGGCTTAATCAAGGAAATGGTGAACGCCGACTTAGCTGCTCTGACCCCGGCGCCCAAGCCCGAACCTGCGCTGACACGCGCCTAATGGAATTGTCGCTGACCGACAACAGCATCAAGGACCGTTTGGCGGCCATTGCAACGCCGGCCGCGGGCGCTCGCCGCTTGAAAGTGCTGCATGTGGGCAAGTTCTATCCGCCTCACATGGGGGGCATCGAAACCCACCTGCAGGCTTTATGCGGGGAATTGCGCAAGCGGGCCGATGTGCGCGTTACGGTAGCGAGCGACAGCCGCGCCGGCTCGCGGGAATTGCTGGACGGCGTTGACGTGACGCGCGTGCCCACCCAGTTCACGCTGGCCGCGGCGCCGATTTGCGCCGGCATGGTGGCCAACATCCGCGACTCCGGCGCCGACATCGTACACATTCATCTGCCCAACCCGATGGCGGTCCTGGCGTACCTGGCTAGTAAACATCGCGGGCATCTGATCGCCAGTTACCACAGCGACACCGTGCGGCAAAAAGTCCTGGGCGCGGTGTTTGAGCCGTTCCTGCACGCCGCTCTGCGCCGCAGTGCGGCCATTGTCGCGGCCTCGGCCAACTACCAGCACAGCTCGCCGGTGCTGGCTCGTTACCAGGACCGCTGCCACGTCATTCCCTACGGGATTGCGGTGGATCAATTCCAAGACTTCGATTCCGCGGTGGTGGCTCGAATTCGCAAGCAATATGGCGAGCGGCTGGTTCTAGCCGTTGGCCGGCTGGTGTACTACAAAGGGTTCGAATACCTGGTGCGCGCCATGACCCAGGTGAACGGCAATCTGCTGATTGTGGGAGACGGTCCGCTGCGCGGCAAGCTCCAGGATCTGACAACACAGTTGGGACTCGGGGAGAAGGTCCACTTCGCCGGTAACGTTCCCGGAGACCTCACGCCCTACTATAACGCGGCGGATCTATTTGCCCTGCCTTCCATCGCTCGCAGCGAGGCGTTCGGCATCGTGCAAATCGAAGCTATGGCGGCTGCGAAACCGGTAGTCAACACTCAACTCGACTCCGGTGTTCCGTATGTCTCGCTCGACCAGCGGACCGGCCTCACCGTGCCGCCCGCCGACCCGGATGCGCTGGCGGCCGCCCTCAACCGCCTGCTCGATCAGCCCGATCTGCGCTGGAGGTTGGGGCAAGCCGCGCGAGCGCGGGCCTATCAGGAGTTCAGTCTGGAAACCATGACATCGCGCATGATGGCATTGTACGAGCAAGTTGCCGGACTGAGCGCAATTCCCCGCTAAGCTTCGGCGCGAGCTATTGCTTCTCCCCAATTCCAATGATGGACACCGACGGCCACGGAAGCCAGCGCTCGAAAATGCGCCACAACCAGACCAGGCGATCGAAAAACCAGAGTTGAATCCGGCTGAAACTCTGCTTCTTGAGTACCCGGCCGTTCAGATACCAGCCTGGCCGCGTAATGCGGTTGAAGTGGATCACCTGAACCACGCGCAAGCCCGCTTCTTCCATTCTCTGGCGCAGCTCGGCCTCCGAGTAACGGCGGTAGTGGCCCAGAACTTTGTCTAGAGTGCCATAGATCGACTGATCCTGGGGCACCAGCACGATGGCTCGTCCGCCTTTCACCAGCGCGGAGGAGATGTTGGCCAATGCCAACCGGTCGTCTTGTGCGTGTTCCACCACGTTCAGGCAAATCACCGAGTCGAACTTCGCGGCTAAATCCTGGAATCCGTCCGGATCGGTCACGTCACAATAGCGCACCTCGAAGTTCGGCCGGCGGTGGAATCGCGTGCCGAGGCGCGCCAGGTGCTCTCCATCGATGTCGCTCGCCACATACATTTTCCGGCGCGGCGACAGTTTGCGTGTCAGGTTCCCGATTCCGGCTCCGATCTCGAGCACGCGAGATCCCAAGAATGGCCGAATGGTATCGGCCATCCACTCATTGAAGCGCGGCGTTTCCGCCAGAGTGTCCAGAATTCGAGCGCCAGGATCCAGATAAATGTCCCGCGCCAGCCAGTAGCGCAAAACGACAAAAAGCGCCTGGAACGCGTCGTTGAGACCGATCTTTTTGCCCTCATCGTAGGTCCGCCCATAATAGCTGATCGGCACCTCGTAAACGCGCGCGTGCCGCTGGGCTACTTTAATAGTGATCTCCGGCTCGAATCCGAATCGCTCGCTGCGCAGCGGGATGCTCTGAATCAGCCCGGTACGGAACGCCTTGTAGCAGGTTTCCATATCGGTCAGGTTCAGGTCGGCGGCCATGTTGCAAATCGTAGTCAGCGACTTGTTTGCTAACGCGTGCCAGAAGTACAACACGCGGCGGGGCCCGGCGCTTTGAAAGCGCGAGCCGAAAACGACGTCGGCCTCGGCGTCGACCAGCGGTTGCAGAAGCTGCATGAAATCGCCCGGATCGTATTCCAGGTCCGCGTCGTGGATGACGAGGAACTCGCCGCGCGCTTCCTGGATGGCTGTTCGGATGGCAGCTCCTTTGCCGCGATTCACTGGATGCCGCAGCACCCGGATCATCTCCGGATACTGCCGTGCCAACTCCGCCAGAACCTCCCCGGATCCGTCCGTCGAGCCGTCATCGACCGCGATAATCTCCCGTCCCAGCCCGTCCGGCAGAGCAGCTCTTAGGACGCGCTCGATCGAGAGTGCGACGAATTCTTCTTCGTTGTAAACGGGGACCACCACTGTCAGCAGGGACGCCACAACTCCAGCGGCATCGGAGCGGGTTAGACGGTGATCGCTTGCCACGCCGGTCACTATTTCGTGGCGGTTGCGATGACGTTGTCGCTGAACCTGCAACCACGGAGCCGCCCGAAAGAGATCTGCTGCCAAGTGGTGCGCATCGTCGGCAGGCACCCGTAATTGGTGAAACTCAGGCGCACGCCGGAAAACCCGGCTTCCGTCAGGATTCGGACCAGGTCCTTGCGAACGAGAGCCGTAATATGAGCCGGGTAGGAGCTGTCGTCGAAGGCCACAAAGTGTCCCCGCAGCAGTAAGGACACCAGCGCTCGAATGCTTTCATTGTTGGGCGTGGATAAGATCAGCCTGCCGCCCGGTTTTAAAATCCGGTACAAATCCCGGGCGACTTCCCGTGGATTCTCGAGATGTTCAATCACCTCCGCGGCAACCACCGTGTCGAAGCTGGCGTCGGGAACTACATCTCGCTGGTTCAAGTCTAAGCAGCGCCATTCAATTGCGCTGGGAAGGCTTTCGGGGCGGGGCAGGATGTCAGCCCCTGCGACCTGCTCGAAGCATCCCAGCGCGAAGAGCCTTCGCGTGAGATTCCCGATGCCCGCGCCGTAATCCAACGCCCACCCGCGCAGATCATGCTCGCGGATCACCTCGAGAATTGGGTCGTAGATTACGTCCGCGCTGGTGCCCCCGCTCGCCCGGGCGGCATCAAGGCGGTGCTCCTCCAATGTCGGCAAAGGCTTGGCCGGGGTCTGCAAAGGCTGAACTGGCTCCGCTAGATCAGTATACCAGCGCCGCCTTTAGCGGAACGCCCGGAAGCGTTCCGCACTGAATCCTGGATCGCACTAAATCAACGATGCGCTACTGACAATACACTTGGCCCAGATTGCCGGTCACGCAGCTCGCGTTCAGATCGGCGTTCCAGTTATAAGACGGCCAGATGGTTGCAGCCCAGCTAGCAATTTGAGTCAGTAGCGAGCTGTCAGCGCCTAAGTAGCTCAGTTGTGGAAGCGCATAGATCAGGTTGCTTCCAAGCTTCATATCAGTCGGATTGCTACTGGTGGGCAACATTCCGGGTAGGGCAAACAACTCGGCCCGCGTGGACGTGCTCCACTTGGCGATCCAGACTGTCAGGTAACTATTAATGAGCTGCACTTTTTGCGATTGGGATATATCAATCGGCCAGCTCACCTCTCCGGGGAAGGTAACGAATTGTGATGGATTCGGCGCGACGTCATTTATATCCGCCTGCAGCCCTTTCACCAACCACTCCATAAGGAAACCGGCTGCTCCGACTCGCGGGGCGCCGTTGGGCGGATTCGCCCAAGCATTCCAAGTAAAATTGTTGGTAGGATAGCCCAACGCGTAAGCCCAATCGATGGCGTTTTTGCCGTTGCCGTCGTTGAGCAAAAGCTGTAACTGATACCAGGCGAAAGAGGTGTACTCTGTGGTGACTGGCAACCCGTTACCGATCGCGGCAGCTGGAATCGGGAATCCGCTAATGCCGGGCCCGGTAAAGAACGGCAGGTTCAGGAGCCAGGCGCGGTCGGGAGCTTTCGGCCCGTAAAACGCTTGCGCCATCCCCTCCAGCCCGAATTCCTGATTGAGTTCCCAGAACTTCACATCGGACCACAGATTGGACGAAAAGTACTTGGTTTGGAAACTGGTCTCGTTGATAGCGCCAGCGACGGCTTTCAACGGCCCCAGGAAGGTAGCTTGACGAGCGAGCCAGAACGGAAAGTCTCCGAGCGGCCCGAGGACTCGGGTATCGGTGGCTACATCGTTGGGAACTAACTGGGCACGGGTCGAGAGATACAGCTGGTTCCAGGCGCTGGAAGTAAAGCTGCTTCCCCACGCATCCAGCGGGTGGATTCTGGGCAACCAATGGTTCCAATCCGGCAGTTGAATCTGGATGGGAATTTCCCTCTGATTCAAGTACGAGCTGGCCGCCCAGCTGGCGGTACTTCCACCCGGCATCAGATACGTCAACATGTCCGAGTCCTGAGCTACCACGGCGTTCAGCCCGGCGCCCGCGGACCAGTCCGTTACAGCGCGAGAGTCCATCCCCGCCCCAGGCTGGTAAGGCGGATTCCAGGGAGTTGCATAGACGGACGCTGGAGCGTTCATCGTTCGGATGTAGCTGGCAATCTGAGCGCCCTGTTGAGCTGTCAAGCCATGAAATACCGAGCGGGCTTCGATGGATGCATTGGAATAGTTGAAGTATTTCAGATCCCGGCCATCCTGGGCGTGGCAGCCTCCGCACTTGGCCTGGATGGCCCCGGTCTTAGGCATGGTGAGGTTAGCCGTCTGCCATAGAGTCTGGCCCGCTTGAATATCGGCGGCATCCGTTAGCGGCGCAGTCCAGGAAGTTGGGTCGTCCTGGGTGAAAGTGCTCGACGGGATGAGCGGACTGCCGGTGGAGGTCCAAACATTCAGGGCGAGCACCCGGAACCCACTCGAGTTTCCGTCGGTTCCGTTAAAGCGGAACGTGATGCTGTTTTGTCCCACCTGGATGGAACCGGACGGTAGATTCATGGTGAGCGACAGGGTTGAGAAGCCGCCGCCGAGACCGCCGAAAGTATTGGCTTGGCCCAGATAGGTCGCCGTTGTATCGTTAATGGGCATCCAAGCTCCACCATTCACCTGCACGCTGGCTTGCGCTTGATACTCCAGTCCATGAATCTGCAGCCATAGCCTTAACTGCCCGGATACGGCGGAGCCCGAAGGAATTGAGAATGACAGTGGCGCGCCGGTGGTGGCGTTAGTTCCAAATACCTCGATGGGCAGCATGATGTTGGCGGTTGCCGCCGTAGCTTGCAGGGTGATACTGGCAGTTCCCAGGACGGTGGAAGAGCTCTTCGCGGTGACCGTGACGGTGGTTTGAGAAGCGACGCTGCTGGGCGCGGTATAAACGCCGCTGGAGGAGATGCTTCCCTTAGCCGGGCTAATCGACCAGGTGACGGAATCTCCGGAGGGCAGGTTCTCAACGGAGAACTGCTTGGTTCCGGAGGGCGCCAGGGTTGCAGTCGACGGACTCACGCTGGGAGTGGGCGAAGCTTGCAGCGTAATGCTGGCTGTCCCGAGGACGGTGGAAGAGCTCTTCGCGGTGACGGTGACGGTGGTTTGAGAGGCGACGCTGCTGGGCGCGGTATAAAGGCCTGCGGAGGAGATGCTTCCATTAGCCGGGCTGATCGACCAGGTGACGGAATCTCCGGAGGGCAGGTTCTCAACGGAGAACTGCTTGGTCCCGGAGGGCGCCAGGGTTGCAGTCGAGGGACTGACGCTGGCCGTGGGCGAAGGTTGCAGCGTAACGCTGGCTGTTCCGAGGACGGTGGAAGAGCTCTTCGCGGTGACCGTGACGGTGGTTTGAGAAGCGACGCTGCTGGGCGCGGTATAAACGCCGCTGGAGGAGATGCTTCCCTTAGCCGGGCTAATCGACCAGGTGACAGAATCTCCGGAGGGCAGGTTCTCAACGGAGAACTGCTTGGTTCCGGAGGGCGCCAGGGTTGCAGTCGACGGACTCACGCTGGGCGTGGGCGAAGCTTGCAGCGTAATGCTAGCTGTTCCGAGGACGGTGGAAGAGCTCTTCGCGGTGACGGTGACGGTGGTTTGAGAGGCGACGCTGCTGGGCGCGGTATAAAGGCCGGACGAGGAGATGCTTCCTGTCGTGGGGCTAATCGACCAAGTCACGCTGTCTCCGGAGGGCAGGTTCTCAACGGAGAACTGCTTGGTCCCGGAGGGTGCCAGGGTTGCAGTCGAGGGACTGACGCTGGCCGTTGGCGAAGGTTGCAGCGTAACGCTGGCTGTTCCGAGGACGGTGGAAGAGCTCTTCGCGGTGACGGTGACGGTGGTTTGAGAAGCGACGCTGCTGGGCGCGGTATAAAGGCCGGACGAGGAGATGCTTCCCTTAGCCGGGCTGATCGACCAAGTGACGGTGTCTCCGGAGGGCAGGTTCTCAACGGAGAACTGCTTGGTCCCGGAGGGCGCCAGGGTTGCGGTCGACGGACTGACGCTGGCTGTGGGCGAAGGTTGCAGCGTGACACTGGCCGTTCCAAGGAGGGTGGATGAGTTTTTCGCCGTGACGGTAATGGTGGTTTGCGAAGCAACGTCGCTCGGCGCGGTATAAACGCCCGCGGCCGAGATGCTTCCCTCCGCCGGGCTAACCGACCAGTTGACGCTGGCACCGGAGGGCAGGTTGAGAACAGCGAACTGCTTGGTTCCGGAGGGCGCCACAGTCGCCGTCGCCGGATTGACGCTGGCTGCGGGCGAAGCTTGCAGAGTGACACTGGCGGTTCCAAGAACGGCGCTGGTGGAACTGTTTCTCGCCGTGATGGTAACGGTGGTTTGTGACGCAACGTCGCTCGGCGCGGTATAACCACCGGAGGCCGTGATGCTTCCCTCTGCCGGGCTAATGGACCAGGTGACGCTCTCTCCGGAGGACAGGTTTAGAACCGAGAACTGCTGCGTCCCCGAAGGCGCTACGGTCGCTGCAGCCGGGCTGACCTTTGGTGTTGCCGAAGGTTGCAGCGTGATACTGGCTGTTGCAAGGAGGGTATTTGTGGAAGAATCCGTGGCCCTGACGATAATAGTGGCCTTCTCTGGTACCTCGCTCGGCGCGGTATAAAAGCCGTCCTGCGTGATGCTTCCCTCCGAGGGGCTGATCGACCAAGTGGCGGCGGCGCCAATGGGAAGGTTCTTAACGGCAAACTGCTGGGTGCCCGAAGGCGCCAAGGTCGCCGACGCCGGAGTGACGCTGGGTATGCCCACGCCTGGCGTGGGGTTCGACATGCTCGGTCCAACTAAAACGGTCGCGCTGGCGTTCTTGGCGGGATCGGCCAGGCTCACGGCCGAGATTGTCACCAAAGTGTCCGAGCTGACAGAGCCAGGAGCAGTATATGCCCCATTGACGATGGAACCTGAGCCCTGGGTGATGGACCACAGCACCTGCTGGTCGGAGCTGCCGGCGACAGATGCCGCAAAGTGGGTGGTTTGCCCCGCGTACAGATAGACGAAGGTCGGCGAAACCGAAACTGAGATGGGGACAGTACCTGAGCCGGACCCTGAGCCCGCCGCTGTTGGATTCAGCTGCACGCGCGCCTCGTATAGAGCCGAACCGAATTGGGCGTACACCGTCGCGTAGCTGATCGCCGAGATCGACGCCGGAGCGGTATAGAGTCCAGTAGAGCTGATCGTACCGGCTTCGGAGGGCACCAGCGTCCAGTTCGTGAACCCGCTAGACGAAGGCTGACCGGGCGCTGAAGTCGAGGCCGTCGGGGCGGACTGCTGCACCAGGAACTGCTGTTGCTGGGAGGGTCCCAGAACGGCCAGGGACGGAGTGATCTGGGCCCAGGCTGCGGCAGATGCCCATAAGGTTGTTGATAATAAAATAGATATATGTTTGAATGACATATTCGGGGTTCTATAACCAACGTAGTACTTGGCTGTGTCTGTGGCCATCACGAGTTCGCCCTATTTAGCTCTCAGGTTTACACGTAGGGTAGGCCTTCTTCCGCCTAGGTCTTCTGACGATGTACAGTAATTGGTACTTATAGTACCAAAGTGTGTCTTTGGTCTAAAAACTAGTACTAAAGTAGTGGTGGTTTTAGAACTTTTTGGCTGGGTCAAGGTGCATATTGCCAAATCTTGAGCGATCCGTCAACCTAAAAATTGCTTCACTTCGTAAAAATGTAGCTTTCCCGTCATTTAGATCCCAAAAACAGTATTGTGTGTTACGCACGTTCGGGTCTCTCGCAGGGGGTGAGCATCCAGTGAGAGTACTGGGCTCATCTTGAGTCGTGTACTGGTTGGAACTCTCAGGGTGCTAAGTGCACCTTCCTCGCCTGCTGGCGATAGGGGGAACGCCTGAAGGATGTGGGACCAGAGCGCGGGTCGAGTGCAAGGTTCGCCGGAGTGACCCCGGCTACACGCCATGCTTTCCCAGATCCCCCATGTTCCAGTCGTTGCGTGGGGCTCCCGCTGGAGAACCGGCATGCCCGAGCTCTAACAGTCTCTTTTCGTGGAGACATCGGCCAATAAACTCAAGCGCGAAAAGCGTCAGAATGGTCAGTCGGCAAAACACGATGCGAAGGAGGGAACTGATTGCAATGGAAATGTTTCCGCGCCCGAGCGCTGGGAGAATGGTGGTCTTCCATCGAGCTCGGGCGGCAGTGAATTCGATTTTCATCGGAAAAGCAAAGAGCGCACAAAAGACAACACAGCGCACGATGGCATGACGAAAGATCTTTGGATAGGGATAGTTCCAGTCCACGAAGTTTTCATGAAACAGGGCGAACAGGAGTGCTTGATCCTTCGGCGATATGTACCGCGGGTTCCGCTGCGCCTGCTCGGGGCGGCGGCCCGACCAAGTTTTTCCGCCGCGCGTGACGACCCAGGGAATTCCGTTGAAGGTGCTCTCGAGTAGCGAAGCCTGATAGGAAAGGCCAAGCCAATCAGAGAGATCGCGCATGGTTTCGGCAGTATCGCAGTGCAGATCTTCAAAGCGTATACCCCGCGTTCGAGCTTCCATCCCGAAGTGAGCCCGATCGCCATTAATCGGAGAAAGGAGGTGGAAGTGACGGCGGCGCAGCAGGCCAGCCAATTTCTCAAAGGGAGAGGCAACCCGCCTGGCCGCGCGCATTAGCAGGCCCTTCGCCACGGGACTTTTACCGCGCATATCGACGCCGGGTTCAACTGAGTTTGACTCATCCGGCAATGGCTCGGTGGGCAAGAGCCGCTCGGCCAACATTTGGCCGCATGAGGTGATCGGGTCGCGAACAGTGTGAATGAATTTGGCTTGCGGAAAGTCGTCCACCAACCGGCCTGCCATGGCAGGGTCCCAAAAATGCTGCTGATAGACGATGAGTGGACGCGAGTTAGCAGGCCGGCGGCCCACAGCCATGTTGTATGCAATATGCACCAATAGAAAGAAAGTCCGGCGCGATTCCAGGAATTCCGCGGGCCATTTCGCATAGAACTCGACGATAGCTTCCACAGCGGCATAATACTGGGCCGGGGAAATGGCGAAGTCACCCTCAAACAAGGGAGCAAAGTGCTCCACATGGGCGGCGTAGCAAATCAATTTCTCCCGCAGGGACAAGGACGGGAAGCGCTCAAAGAATTTGTATATATCCGTGCCGCTCAGAGCAGGCAGCCCAAGCACGTCGTCATGTCCGTCGAGATAACTGGCCAGAAGAATCGAACCGCTTTTCGCAAAGAAGCAAATGGCAGCGACTCTTTCCATGGCCTGGACATCGTAATACTCAAGCTCCTGGATTTTCTGGGTGACGACATCCCGCAAATCCTGAGACTTTACGGCGCAAAATAGAGCATCGGCTTGCCGCCGGATCTCTTCCGGGTCGAACGTCGGCTTGGTTGGCCTGATGAATTTTCTGTCGAGCGTTGGGGGCACTGGGTATTCCTCTGAAGTAGCGCGATCCTCAGGTGCGGCGCGCTGCCCAGGCGCGCGTCAGATAGGTGGTCTCGATGACGTCGAGTTGGGACGTCTTGCGATCCACGAAATCGAGAAACTTGTCGAACAGGTCCGGCCCCAGCTGCACCCGCAGATCGTTGACTGAGCGCCAGGCGCCCATATACTGCGCGGGAGTTTGCGTGGCCGAATGACGGGCTTCGAGGTACACCACATCGTCGAAGCCGGGCTTGGCCCACAACATGCCGGTCAGCCGCTCGGGAAGGCCGGAGCGCCCCGACGAGACGCGTTTCACGGCCGGATTCAGGCGGGTGATCTCCTGTTCGATTTCAACCAGCAGAGGGTTGAGCTCGACCATGCGGGGATTCCACAGGGCCACGAAACGTCCGCCGGGGCGCAAGATTCGCTGGAACTCGGCGCAGGCTTTGTCGAAGTCGGTCCAATGAAACGAGGAGGCCATGCTCACTAGATCGTAGGCGCCCGAGGCGAGACCGGTCTCTTCGGCAGTTCCCTTGAGCCAGGTTATTTTATTTTCGGGCGTTAGCTTGCCATTCCGCCGCATCTCATCACTGGGCTCGACGGCGGTGATGGAATGCAGGTTTTGCGCGGCCAGCATGCGAGTCCAGATGCCGGTTCCGGCGCCTACATCGGCTGCGTCTATGGAGTGGGCCGGACGCCCAACCAGCGCCAGGACGGTTGTCACGATGCTGGGCGCGTAGCCTGGACGATACTGGGCATAGTCGCCCGCCAGGCTGTCGAAATTGCCGTGCTTCAGCGTAGTTGCTGTCATTGAATCCCCTTTTTAAGTAACGATGTTCAGTTCTCGAGGCAAAGGTCTCCCTCGCGGATCATTTTTTCGTAAAGCTCCAGGTCGCCGGAGCTGTCGATCTCGCCCCAGTGTCCCGAAATGCCGACCGTGCCGATAGGAAAACCCGAGTCCAGCAATCGCCGAAGAAGCGTGGTCATATCCATGGCGTCGCGAGTTTTGGCATCCACGGCGGCCAGCACCGCTTCGACGGCGCGCCAGGCCACGGGCGTAAATTTGAGCAATCCCATGTACTGCCCTTCGATGTCTTCAATCTGCGCCGTTCGTCTTCCGATATCGATCAGGTTGCCTTGTGCATCGGTCCGGAATGTTTCGGCGTCGCTCAACGGATCGGCAAACCGCCGGGACCACAAGCTACGCCAACTGCGATCGTAGGCCACCACCAGATCGCCGGGCGAGGCGGCCAGCTCCCGCACAATGTCGCGTCCATAAAAAATGTCGGCATAGCTGATCACAACCGAGTGGGACCGTAACCAGCTGGATGCCGCGACCAGGGACATGACCATATTCGTTTCGGCCCAGCGCGGGTTCTCGAAATACGTGGCGTCCTCGACATCGATCCTATGGGCGAGATAGCCGCGCACGATACCGATGCTGGGAACGCCGCCGCCGCGGAGCGCAGAGACTTGACGATGCAGAAGCGGCTTTCGGGCGAGCTCGACCAGGCATTTCGGCCGATCCTCAGTGTGAGAACCCAGGCGGCTACCGCGTCCGGCGGCGAGAATGACGGCATGCATCGTTGCTGGTTCCAAGAACGCTCAGGCTCCGAAAAACTCGGAAAACAAGGCCACATCATCCGCGGCGAACGGCTCCAAACGCTCCGGATGCCACATGACGCCGATCATCGGACGTTCCGCGTGCCTGACGGCCTTGATTACTCCATCGTCGGCAATGGCCCAAGTCATTAACGGGGGGTAGACCTCGGTCGCTCCGAAATTATGATAGCTATTGGTTTCCACGCTCCTGCCATGGACGGAAATACGCTGCCGGGGAGCGACGTGGCCTTGCACCTTTTGCAGCCGGGCGCCAAAGCGGTGCTGGATCATTTGCATGCCCCGGCAAACGCCTAAAACGGGCAGATTCCGCCGCTCCGCCAGATCCAGAAGCGCAGTCTCGGTTTCGTCGCGATCCGGAGCATCGCCGCCGTAGGCCTTCAAATCGTTCCCGCCGGTGAGGACGATGCCGCTCACTTGATCGCAGATGGTCAATGCGGCGTCGACCGAATTGGGGATCGGAATAGGAAGCAAGCCGCACGCGAGGAGGAATTTTGTCCAGGCCTGGTCCAGGCAATCGCGGCGCGTGCCGTGGGGAGGGTCGACTGTGACCCGCTGGGTGACGGCTACGGGCTTCACGACACGACCTGAACTTGCTGGTTACCGCAATCCAGGCAGATCTTGTCGGCCCTTTTCCAGTGACCGAACAGCGTTTCTCCGGCGCCAATCACGGCAGGCATGGCTAGCTCATTGGCGCGGATCGCCATGTGAGAATTCACTCCGCCGAATTGCGTGACAAATCCCGCAATGCCGCGGCTGAAGATCCAATCGAACCCCGGATCGGCGCTGGGAACGAATAAGATCGTATCCTTGAGCTCTTCGGGCGAATCGTCAATGGTGCTCACCGGGGCGGTGACGCACTGTTTGGTGATGAAATTCGGATGGATGGACGGCAGGTGGAACGCGAAGGCATCGTCGGGCGCTGAGATCAGGGGCGGCAGCACGATGCGGCGCGTGAGGTTATAACGGCGCTTTCCTTCCGCGACGCTGGCCTTCAGCCGCGCTGCCACGCTACCACTCTCGGAATAGAGCGCGCGCACGTCGTTGATATCGAGGAACGAGCAATCCTCGGTGGAAAGTCCATTCTCTTCTCCGATCTGCTTGACCAGAGAAAGAGCGTCGCTGAGGCTGCGGGTAAAGACGAATTTGGCGTATTCGCGCCCCTCGATGCCGCCCTTGATAAAGTGAATGAGGCTGAGGATATCGTGTTCTATGCCGTGTTCTTTCAGCAAGCGCTCGATCAAACGCAATTGGCCGACGGACAACAAAAAACGCGGGGTGTTGGAGTGCTTCTGACGGCGATTGGACCAATCGAAGTACAGGTCCGGGGCCTCGTCGTAACGCGGCGAGAGAATGTCGTAGGTTCCGGGACGAAGATGACCGTAGCGGCCCAGGAATTCGTCTTTGGTTAAGCCGGCGAAATCGCGTCCGATCTGGGAGCCGACCGTTTCCAGGTCGGACATGAACGCGGCGTGCCCGGCCCGATCCAATACCCCGGTGGTTACCAGCGAATTCAGAAACTGGGTAGCGATAAATCCCGCTCGCGCCAAACCGGCAAACGGAAGCGTCCCGTAGCGCTTGCAGTCTTCGAGGAGCCAATAAACGCGCGAGATCTTGTCGATGGAAGCGTCGCGGATCTTCGGAAGGCGCTCGACCAGCTCGTCTACCTTTTCGCGGTCGTGAACCCAAAGGCCATCTTGATTGTTGATAATCTTGTTGGTCAGGTTGCGGAGCAAGCCGGTAATTTCGCCGATGTCCTGCGCGGAAAAGCCGTGCTTCGACAACGCCAAAAGCCGCTCTGGAAGATCCAGCGTATAGCAGGAAAAAATGATTTCGAATTCGACCTTGTCGTGCAGGGTGGGTTGCGCCAGCAGGCGCTCAATGTAATAGTTGACCAGCCGCTCGGCCAAGTCGGGCCGCATGTCGCGGGGCAGGAACGAATTGAAGCTCACGCGCACATCGATGTACGGCAGCCCGTGAAAGCTCATCAGCAGAGGAAAGCTGCGAAGGTTTTTGTATCCGTAATTGTCCCGCTGATATGCCCAGATGGAATCGGTGATCAGTTCCCGATACAGCGAGAGGGCCAAGGGCCGCGGCTTCAGCCCCACGATTTCGGCGGGGTTCCAGTCGGGCATGACGCCATACACCGATCGATTGCCGTGCAGATAGGGATGCGGCTTGGTTAACAGCGCCACTTTCTGCGCTATTTCGGTGGCGGCGTCGGCGGTGACTTCGGCATCCGTCAAACGCTGTTTATGCGCTAACGGCCGCACCTGCAGAAGATAGAGAGCGCCGTGCCTGTCACCCTGATGATCCCCCGGCTTCGCCACCGCGAATTCCACGTCGATGCCGTCCGAGTCGAGTAGAGATTCCAGTTCCCGTAACAGATCGACAATGGGCTGGAGCTGGCTGGGAAGTCCCTCCTGGCGGGACTTAAGACAGATAAAAGTCTTGAGCTTTCCAGCGGCACCCGAGGTGACGACGTCGGAACGGCCGGAGCAATCGTCGTAATTGATGACGAAGTAGGGGCCGCCGTCGCTGGGTTCGCGGGTGACGGCCACGCCGGCCATCGCCACGTCATTCAACATTGGCTGCACGAAGACCTGATCCTGGTCGCAATCGTTACCTGCGTACGACGAGATGACACGTTCCACGGCGGGCGGGACGGCTGCGATTCCTTCCACGCCAGGGACCGAAGTAAATTTTCCAGCCTGCGACTGGGAGCTTGAATCCTCGCTCGTGGCGCTGCTGCGGACGATGAGCGTTTGCGCTGCCCAGGGCGCCGCGGAGATGCGCTTGAGTACGCTTTGCGGATCGCCGTGCCAATCGGCCACTGAAAAACGCACCTGGGGCAGAATGGCGGCGCTGGTCAAGACTGGAGCGAGCCGTTCCAGTGTTTCAGCCTTGGTGCCAAATTGGATCACGCTGCGATTGGCGGGTGAGGCCTGGCCCTCCGCCGCCGCTGCGCGGTCCAGAATCCGACGCACGGCCTCCTCGGGCTTGAGCGAGGTGTCGTTGTCCAGAATGAGGTCGGGCGCCTCGGGAGTCTCAGCCGGAATGTCGAGCCCGACAATATTCGACGCCTGCCCATTAGCGGCAGCCGTGTATACTCCTTTTGTATCGCGGCGCTTCAGTTCTTCGAGCGGGACCCGAACGAAAATCTCGTTATAGCGGGGAATATTTTCGCGGTTCCAGCGTTGCACTTCGTGGAACAGGGAAATGGTGGAGCACACCACATCGAATCCCTGCCCGGCCAACATGCGGCAAAGGCTGGCGTTGCGCATCGCGGCCGCTCGCCGGTTCTCGGCGCTATAGCCCAAATCGTTGGAAACAGCCCGGAGCGTATCTCCGTCCAGAAAAATTACTTGGCCTCCGCAAGCTCGCAGATGGGAGGACAGGGCACGGCCGATGCTGGTCTTGCCCGCAGCAGACAGTCCCGTTATCCAAAAGACCCGGCCCGGCGCATGCATTGTTCAAATTGTAACCTTAAAAACCAGTGTCGTGAAGTTGCGCGTTAGTACTAGGGGTTCCAAAACCATAGGCCAATATAACTCTATCGGCCATTCATCCCGATTTCAATTGACCATGAGAACATTAGGATATAGGATGAACGCGGTCAAGAGGGTACTAGAGCATTCGTACATTGACAACTGTCAAAGCTTCAGTCAAGCTGTGCTATAACAGCATGCATCTTCAGCGGCTCGAATCCCGCCTGATCGAGAATTTCGAGGCCCAGCGCTGGTTTGCGGTGCGGGTTCGCTCCAACCAGGAGCGGACGGCGATCGCGCATCTGCGGGAACGTGGATATGAGCAATTTGCGCCGTCCTACAAGTCCGCGCGACGGTGGTCGGACCGTATTAAAGAGATCGATCAATATCTGTTTCCAGGGTATATTTTCTGCCGGTGCGATCCGGGAGACCGCCGGGCGGTAGTCACCGCACCGGGCGTGGTGGATTTGGTGGGGTTTGGAAGAACCCCCGAGGCTATTCCCGACCAGGAGATCGATCGGGTCCGCAGAATGGTTGAATCCGGGCTTTTGGTAACGCCTTATCCATTTCTAAACGTTGGCCAGACGGTGCTGATTGAACGCGGCCCGTTGACCGGCCTGGAAGGCATTCTGGTGGAAATGAAGGGAAAACATCGGCTGGTGGTTTCCATCAACCTCTTACAACGTTCGGTGTCGGCCGAGGTAGACCGGTGCTCGGTTCGTCCGGGGCGTGGCGTGGCGCTAGCCGGAGCGGGCAGCCTGGGAGCAGGGATTCACGCAAATCCGGTAAAGTAGTAAACAAGATGCACTCTCTTCGGAATTGGCTTCTTACGGTTGTACTGGCCCTCGCTTCGTTGCCGGTACTTGCTCAGCAGCAGCCGGGCCAGCAGCCAGCGGAACAGCAGCCGGCCGATAACGGCACTCCACCCCAGCAGGGCATTCCAGCGCAGACCAACCAGCCCGGTCAAACCAACGGGCAACAGCTTCCGCCCGATACCGTGCGTCCCAATTATGTACTGGGAGCGAACGATCAGATCCTCATTCGAGCTCCCGAGGCGGAAGAAATCAATCAAAAGCCTTTTCGCATTGATGGCGACGGCAACATCAACCTGCCCCTGGTGGGCCGCATTCACGCCGCCGGGATGACTTTGCAGGAACTGGAAGTGGACTTGGTGAAGCGGCTGCGCGAATACATCCGCGAGCCGCAAGTGTTCGTCGATATCGTGCAGTTCCGCAGCGCGCCGGTGTACTTTATGGGGCTGTTCGCGCGGCCCGGGATTTACCCTTTGCAGGGCAACCGCACTTTGCTCGAAATGCTGACCAGCGTGGGCGGCATGCTACCCAACGCTTCGAGGCACATTACGATCACCAGGCATGAAGAGTACGGACCGATCCCGCTGCCCGGCGCCGTCGTGGATCCCGAAAAGAAGGTCAGCACGGTTGAAATCAGCCTGGGTAGTCTGCGTGAGAGTATTAATCCCGCAGAAAATATCCTGTTGCAGCCCTACGACGTAATATCGGTCGGGCGCGCGGAGAATGTGTACGTGAACGGGGAGGTCCTCAAGATCGCCGGCATCGAACTGGGCGAGCGCGATTCGATTTCTGTCCTGCAGGCGCTCAGCCAGGCGGGAGGGTTCACCAAGGACGCAAAACGCGATAAAGTGCGGATTCTCCGGCCTATCGAGGGCACCAATCGGCGCACTGTGATCGAAGTGAATGCCAAGGAGCTGTTTGAAGGGAAAGGTATCGACGTTCCTTTGTTCCCGAACGATATCGTCTATGTCCCGCATTCGTACGAACGTCAGTTTTGGCAAACGTTCAGCAGCGTTGCATTGCCGATGCTGCCCTACATTATTTTCCTGGTGGCGCAATAAAAACTGTGGCGTAATAGAACACTTTGGTACACTGAGCCTTTGTTCATGTCCTATTCCGGAACTCGAGGGTTAGCCAACCGCTGCTTGCCCGTAGCTTTGGCCGGCCTGCTGGCGATTACGCAAACGCAGGCCGTGGCACAAGCGCCACCAGCGCCGGCCCAGACCGCCCCGGCGCAAACCGCCCCAGCGCAAACGGCGCCCGCCGCCCCGGCCCAGGTCCCGCCAGCCGCGGCGCCAGCGCCGACACCGCCTGCTCAGCCGTTGGCGCAGTTGCCCGTCGAGCAGAGCCTCACGGTTCGAATACTGGCCGGCAACAACGAACAGAACGACCTGGAGCGCAGGCTGATGGCTCCCCTGGTGGTTCAAGTCACCGATCGCGATGAGCGTCCGGTGGGCGCAGCCGAAGTCGTCTTTCGCTTTCCAGTCAGCGGCCCCGGAGCGACTTTCGCGGGCGGCAAGACTTCGCTTACGGTTCGGACCAGCAGCGAAGGGCAAGCGGCGGCTGTCAACTGGATGGCCAACGGTCAAACCGGTAAGTTCCAGGTTCACGTGACCGCCACTTATGGCAACCAGGTGGGCGAAGCCACTGTTACGATGATCAACGTCACACGGGTGGTCGAGGAGAAGCCGAAGAGCAAGGCTGCCGGATGGTGGTCGCACGGCTGGGTGAAAGTCGCGGTGATTGGCGGCGTCGCGGCCGCGGTTGGTGTCGGCGTGTACCTGGGCACTCGCGGATCCAAAGGTTCGGGCGGACCTACCATTGGTGTCAGTCCGGGATCGCCGACCGTTGGAGCTCCTCCATAGAATGCGTCCAGCACTTTTATTCTTATTTATCTCCGCGGCCTGTCTGGCTGCGCAACAACCCACACTCACCGGGCCGGTGGAGGCTTACACTTTCGATGCGCCGACGCGAAGCCTGCGCGCAGTGTTTGGTTTTCCCGGCGCCGCAACCTTTGGCCCTGCGCTGCGTAGCGGCCTGGAGTTCGCTTCCGTCGCGCCCCTCCAGAACTATGCCATTGGATATCAAAGCAGCCAGTGTGTCCTGATCTCAGGCCTCGGCTCCACGTTATCCACGCGCGCGCTATCGGGCGTGGAAGCACGGCCCGGCGGAATTGCCTGGTCCGGCAATGGATCGCTCGCGATCCTCTATTCGCTGAGCGGAAACTGGCTGCAGACGATATCTGGACTTCCCAGCTCCCCCGTGGTGGGAAAACGCGTAGACGGATCGGCGCTCGGGGGCGTGCTGGCCTCGGTGGCGGCCGATGCGAAAGGGAAGCAGATTGCCGCGGGTGTAACCGGAGACGCGGGCGGCGTGTACCAGAGTTCCGATGGTGAGACCTTCACCAGCCTCAAGCAGGTTGCGAAGCCGGTCGCGCTGGCGTTTTCCATCGCCACCGGGTCGAACGACTCCACGACACTATACGTGCTGGATGCCAATGTTCCCGAAGCGATCGCGATTAATTTGAGCAGCCATGGATACCAAAGCATTGCGCTCAGCGGGCTCACGAATCCCGTTGCCGTCCAGGCGGTGGAGAATTCGCAGAACGTCCAACAGCTGTATGTCGCGGGCGCGAGCGAGCTCAGAATCCTGGATGTTGCGACGCAGCAAATCGTGAGCGACGTTCCGCTCACGTTTCAGGCCACCGGCCTGGCTGAATTTGGCAGCACTAGCTTCGTGCTGGCGGCGCGCGTCCAGCAGTCGAATCCGCTGTGGCTGTTTAGCAGCACGCCTCAGCCGGGAGCCTATTTTGTCCCCGCCATTCAGGCGCCTTCTCCAGCCCATGGGCGCTCGGGACTGGTGAGGGGCGAGCGCTAAGATGCGGTCGCGAATCGTCCTAAGTGGCTTGGGCATGGGCAGCGTGATCCTGGCCTTGTTCTCGGCCGGTAACGCTTCGGCGCAAGCCATCGACTTCCGATTGGTGGCCAGTGAGAACGGACAGTCGGCCATCATCGCCAACGGAGGGAGCCCTCCTTTGGGGTTCTCAACCGCGGTAGGCACGTCGGTGACGGCTACCGTCACAGCGACCTACACCGGAAGTAGCGTCGCGACCGTTACAGCCTTCCAACCGACCGGCTCTACTGAGTTCAACATAACGTCAAATTTGACGATGCTGCCGGAAACCTTCGCCCCCGGCCAGAGCTTCACGATTACGATCACCTATAGTCCCCTCACTGCGGCCCAGGCCAACGGTGACATCACCGTGACCTACACGGAGCCGGGCACGGGGACGAACGCGACACCTGTCACCAGCCAGATCGTGATCGGTCTGGAAGGCGTCTCTCCCCAATTCACCCTGGGCTACGTCTTGGAGACTTCGAAGAATTTCGTGTCGATTTCGAGCGGCGGGACGATTCCTTTTGGCCCCACTCAGCTCAATACCACGGCGACCGCGGATCTCGACATAAACAATGTGGGTAGCGGCGCGGGTGTGATTACCGCCATAACTCAAACCCCCGCTAGTTCACCGTTCCAGGTTGAAGGCATACCTCCGTTGCCTTCCGCAGTGCCATCCGAGATGGGAGTGACGTTGGTGGTGACGTATACTCCGACAGCAGTCGAGAACGATACAGCTTCCATTCAAATCACATTTCAAGGCGGCGTCACCGAAACGGTGAACTTCTCGGGCAGCGGAATTACATCCACCTTTACGTATCAAGTTTTGATAACCGGACAGCCCACGACTACCGTGACGCCCGGCGGCACTATCACATTCCCGGGTGCGGCCGTCGGCAGCAGCAGCAACTTGATTCTGAGGGTTACCAATTCAGGAAGCGCGAGCGGCACCATCAGTTCGATTAGCACCTCGGGTCCCTTCACACTGGCTACTCCGATCACCACGCCACCCACGTTAGCTCCTGGCGGCAGCTTCAGCGTCCCACTGACGTTTACGCCCACTGAGGTGGGTCCCCAAACCGGGTATTTGGTGGTCGGCAACGCCGCTCCCTTTCTGTTGTCGGGGCAGGGCCTGGGAGTGAATCTGACCTATTCTTATACCTCCGGCGGGGTTACCATCACGGTGACGCAGCAGAATGGCGTGGTATTGTTCAGCTCGATCCCGGTAGGACAGTCCGAGAAAGTGACTTTCACGATCACCAATTCCGGCACGTCCCCGGCAACCATCTCGCTGGTTGGGACCAGTTCCGAGAACGGTGAATTTACCGTGCCAACGATTTCCGCGCAGACTCTGAAGGCCGGCCAGGCGCTTTCTTTTCCGATCACGTTCACGCCTGCCGTGACGGGGCTTTCGACAGGCACTCTCATGGTGAATTCGACCGCGATCACGTTAGAAGGCAACGCAACTGCGCCGACCACGCTGCCATCCTACACAATCACAGGACCCAGCGGAACCGTTGCTCCCCAGACCCAAGCCAACATCAGCCTGACATTGTCGAAACCATACTCGCTGGCTCTCACAGGAACGCTGACGATCACGACGGAAGGAAACTTCGGCAGCGATCCGGCGGTGCAGTTCGCCACCGGCAGCACAACCGGCAATCGTACCGTCGACTTCACTATTCCCGCCGGCGGCACCAGCGCCGACTTTGCGGGACAGGGATCCGAGATCGGCGTGCAAACCGGAACCGTGGCCGAAACCGTCATAGTAGCGCCAACGTTCGCTACCACTGGCGGGACGGATGTAACGCCACCGTCAAATAACACGCTTCAGTTCACTATTCCGTCCGAGGCGCCGGTCTTAGAGCAGGCACAGGTCACCAACGAAACCGGAGATAGCTTCGCGCTGGTGCTCACCGGGTACTCGACCACGCGCAGTCTGAGCTCGCTCAACGTGACATTTACCCCGGCAACTGGATTCAATATTCAGAACACCACGATCCCGATCGATATCAGCCAGGCATCCGCGACCTGGTTCGCGAGTGCGGCGTCCGAGTCGCTTGGCGGACTGTTTCAGATTACGGAGACATTCTTTCTGCAAGGCACCGTGAAGGCCAATCAGTCATTGATCGAGAGCATCGCCGCAGTGTCGGCCACTGTCAGCAACGGGATCGGGACCTCGGGTTCGGTGCAGGCTCCCGTGCAGTAGAGAAGCGCCGCGAATTGCCAAGTATGCCGAGCAGGCGCTCGCTGAGTGTTGGCCGCGTGCTCTTCGCCGCACTGCTGATCTTCACGGCAATTCTCGGGATCCGCTGGCAAGCGACGCTCACCGCCCTGGGTAACTTCCTGGTTGACGCTCAGCCGCCGCAGCGAGCCGACCTTGTCCTGGTACTGGGCGGAGATTTTTGGGGTCCCCGCGTTCTCGTCGGCGCCGAACTCGCCAGGCTAGGCTATGCACCTACGGCGTTGTTTAGCGGTCCACCCTATCAAGGACGGCCTCAGGGTGAGCTGTCGATTGATTTCCTGGTCCAAAAGGGTTATCCCAAGGAACTTTTCCAGGTCTTTGCTACAGACGCGGACTCAACCATCAATGAAGCCAGCGATCTGCGCGGCGAACTGGCGCGCCGGCATGTCAGACGCGTGCTACTGGTGACCAGCAATTACCACGCCCGCCGCGCCACGATCGTGCTAACGCTTTTTTGCCCCGGGGTGAAGTTCATTTCCGTGCCGGCGCCCGACTCTCATTATCACGTCGACAAATGGTGGCAAGACGATAGTTCGCGGCAACTGTTTTTCTCGGAATGGAGCAAGATTCTGGGCTCGGTGGCGGTGGTCTATCCGAGGTACGTAGTTTCCCGGCTGCTTTAGGCGTGGGGTGCGTTACTTCACGGCGGACAGGCGAAGTAATACTTTCCGAATCTTGGTAGCCCACTGGGGCCGGGAGACGGGCTCCCAAGGAGATGGCCGCTCTAGCACGGCGTGATTTGGATCGCGTACTGGCAGGGGCGCCGAGCGATCGATAATCAGCACCACGCGTAGCCTCGGATGCTCGGTCTCAAGCGCTTTGATCGTGCGGGCGGCGCCGCGCAATTTTGGATTCACCACCAGCACGTCAACCCGCAAGGCCAACTTCTTCACCAGCGACCTGGCTTGCCGGCAATGCAACGCCGGTACAGTCTGGTATCCGCTTTCGGTAAGAATTTCGCCCAGCCAGAGAATAAAGCCGACATCATCGTCTATGATGAGCGCGGTGGGAGAGCCGGTTCCCGCGTTCACTTGACGCGCACGGTGGCGAAGTTAGAAAGCCGGCCTTTAGTCATACGCGAACCGGCGGTGCGAAACTCATGGTAATTGGACTGGATGGCGATGCCGCGGACGTCGCTGCGGACGATGCGGCCCTTCATCACCAACTTCAGAGGACAAACGCCCTCCAGCAGGAAAGGCCAGCTCAGCAACAGTTCGATGGAGCCGGTCGCGGGGCGCGACCCCGAGGCCTCAAAAAGCACACCGCCAGTGCTGATGTTGCGCGTCTTACCCGACCCGACCAACTCGGACTTGCCTTTAGCCAACAAGCGGTATTCAACCTCCAGTTCAATCGGATAGCGCTGGTGAGAACGCTGTTCGGTAAAAACCTTCTTTGACCGACCGGTGGCTCGCGCTGCAAGGGGGGCGGCTGACATATGCATCCTGAGTAAGAATCGCAACCGACACGGGTTAGCAATTTTATACCATCCTTCGGGCCTCACGTCAATCCAATTGAAGCGTTTTCGAAGCGCCAGTCGCACGCGAAAAATCTCGTCACCGAAAATTTTTCGAAGCTTGCCGTGCGGAATGACGTCTCACTGGGTTAAATTAACTTCTAGCGTTGGTGTGCTCAGGAGGTGCATCATGCATCCTACTCGTCGAGGTTTCCTGAAGGCCGGAACGGGTGCGATTGTCGCATCGGTTCTCGGTTTTGACGTCAAAACGGCTTACGCTCAGGCGCAGGAATTAAAGATTTCCAAAACCACCGAGACGCGTTCCACCTGTCCCTATTGCGCGGTAGGTTGCGGCGTCATCATCCACACGCTGGGCGACAAAGCCAAAAACGTCACCGCGCAGGTGGTGCACGTCGAAGGCGATCCGGATTGTCCCACCAATCGCGGCACGCTTTGTCCCAAGGGATCGTCTCTTTATAACGACATTCTTAACGACCGCCGCTTGCTAAGGCCTGAAGTCCGCCGCCCCGGCTCCGATCGCTGGCAACCCATTCCGTGGGATCAGGCGTTCGAAGAGATCGGGCGCCACATCAAGAGCGCCCGCGACGAATCGTTCGTCGCCACTGATGCGAAGGGCCGCACCGTCAACCGTTGCGAGAACGTCGCCTTTATCGGTGGCTGCACCGACACCAACGAGTTCAATTACCTGGTCGTCAAGACCATGCGCAGCCTCGGGGTGACCTTCATAGAAAATCAGGCCAGGGTTTGACACGGTCCCACGGTCTCCAGTTTGGGGCCAACATTTGGACGAGGGGCCATGACGAATGGCTGGGTCGACATCAAGAACACCGACATGATGTTGATCATGGGGGGCAATCCGGCTGAAAACCACCCGTGCGGCTTCAAATGGGCGATTGAGGCGAAGCGCGAGCGCAACGCCAAAATGATCGTTGTCGATCCGCGCTATACGCGTACCGCAGCCACGGCGGACATGCACCTCCAGATCCGCGCCGGCGCCGATATCGCGTTCCTCGGCGGCGTGATTCGCTACGCCATTGAGAATGGGCGCATCGCGAAAGAGTACCTGGTGAATTTCACCAACGCGGCGTTTCTGGTGCAGGAGGGATTCAAGCTGCCAGAAGACGGCCTGTATTCGGGCTTCGACGAAGCGTCCAAGACCTACGACCGTTCCAGTTGGAATTACGAAGCGAGCGTCGGGAGCCCTCGCTCAGTCATGGGCGTCCACGGCCACATGGGCGACGCGCCGATGCCCTTCGGGCGCCAAGAAGGCGCGGCGACGGCCGCTCTGCCCGGGCTGCCGCCGAACGTTGCTCATGACCTGTCGCTCGAGCATCCCCGTTGCGTGTATCAGTTGCTGAAGCAGCAATACTCGCGCTATAGGCCGGAGATGGTGGAGCGTATCACGGGCATACCCAGGGATCAATTCCTGAAGGCGGCCGAATTGTTCACCTCCATCCGCAAGGACGGCGACATGAAAAATGTCGCGACAATTATTTACGCTGTCGGCTGGACCCAGCACAGTTTCGGCACGCAGATCATTCGCACGGCCGCCATGCTTCAACTGCTGCTCGGCAACGTCGGACGCGCCGGTGGAGGAGTCAATGCCCTTCGGGGGCACTCCAACATTCAGGGCGCCACCGACATGGCCGGACTGTTTGACAGTTTACCGGGTTATTTGAAGATTCCAAGCGTGGACGATAAGGATTTCGATGGCTGGATGAAGCGGACCACTCCAACGCCATCGAAGCCCGCCGAATGGGAATCGTTCAATTACTACTCGAACACTCCGAAGTTTGCCGTTTCGCTGCTCAAATCACTGTACGGCCCGGCTGCCAAGAAGGAGAATAATTGGGCGTTCGATTACTTGCCGAAAATCGATCGGCAGTATTCCTGGACCCACATCTGGGACGACATGTACCGTGGCAAGGTGAAAGGCTTGCTCGCCTTCGGCATGAATGGCGTCGCCATCGGCCCCGATTCGCAAAAGAATATCGATGCGCTGAAGAAAGCCAAGTTTTTGGTGGTCTGCGACATTTATCCCGAGGAAACCAGCGACTTCTGGCGAGCCCCGGGCATCACGCCCGAAGAAACCAAGGCGATCCAGACCGAGGTCTACCGCCTGCCCGGAGCGGGCTTCGCCGAAAAGGACGGAACGTTTACCAACTCGGCGCGCTGGCTTACATGGAAATGGGCCGCCGTCGACCCGCCCGGCGAGGCCAAGCTCGATCAGGAAATTCTTTCGCGCATTTTTCTGAAGGTGCGTGAGCTTTACGGAAAAGAAGGAGGCAAGTTCCCGGATCCGATTCTCAATCTGACGTGGAACTACTCCTATCCTCCCAACCCTTCGCTGTCAGAGGTCGCTATGGAATTGAACGGGCGCGACCTCACCACCGGCAAGCAGCTCCCCGGCTTCGCCGCGCTGAAAGATGATGGTTCGACCTCCTGCGGCAACTGGATCTGGAGCGGCTCCTGGACCGAAGCTGGCGCGCAGTCGCAGCGCCGGGACCCCACGGATCCCTCCGGCCTCGGAATCCATCCGAACTGGGCATGGAATTGGCCCATGAACCGCCGAGTCCTCTACAATCGCGCTTCCTGTGACCTCAATGGCAAACCTTGGGACCAGTCCCGTGCTCTGGTTTGGTGGAACGAGGAGCAGAAGAAATGGGTTGGCAACGATGTCCCGGACTTCAAGCCCGACTCGCCGCCTAAGGATCACATGGGTCCGTTCATTATGAACGCGGAAGGGGTGGGCCGCATCTTCGCTCCTCTGGCGGCGTTCGCCGACGGACCGTTTCCTGAATTCTACGAACCCACCGAAAGCCCGGTCGAAAATGCTCTGCATCCGAACCAATCCAAGAATCCAGTAGCCGAGCGCTTCAAGACTGCGATGGATAAATACGGCACGCCGGCAGAGGGGTTCACCATCGTCTGCACCACCTATCGCCTGACCGAGCACTATCATTACTGGACCAAGAACAATCAGATGAACGTGCAACTGGTGCCCGAGCCTTTCGTCGAAATCCCGGTGCAATTGGCGGCCGATCTCGGCATCAAAGGCGGCGATAAGGTGAAGGTCTCGAGCGCGCGTGCCAGCTATCAGGCCAAAGCGATGGTCACGCATCGCATCAAGCCCATGACCATCGACGGCAAGAAGGTCTATCAGATCGGCATTCCGATTCATTACGGTTACCGGGGCATTCAGGAGGATGCCGGCAGAACGGCGCGCTCTCTCACTAACTCACTGACCCCGACCGTCATCGATCCGAACGCCCACACGCCCGAGTTCAAAGGGTTCCTGGTGAAGCTGGAGAAAATATGACAGTCCACTCCCTCACGGTCGTGGTTCAGCAACGACCTGGCAGAACCGCGACGGTTACGGAGCGGCAGAGAGCTTAGCCATGGCCAATGGAACCCTTCAAATCAAAGCCATATCGGGACACGCCGGACCGGTTCCTGGCAAGAACACGTCGCGCGATTACGACGTCTGCAAGCTGATTGACGTCACCACCTGCATCGGCTGTAAGGCTTGCGAAGTGGCGTGCCTGGAATGGAACGGATATCCGTTCCGCGAAACTTTTTTCGACAACACCTACCAGACCATGCCGGACACGGAGTGGAATTACTACAATCTCATCCGGTTCAACGAATTCACAGACGACCAGGGCAACTTCAGTTGGCTGATGCGCAAAGATCAGTGCATGCATTGCGCCGATCCCGGTTGCCTGCGCGCTTGCCCGTCCGACGGCGCCATCGTGCAATACACCAATGGCATCGTCGATTTCCAGCAGGAGTATTGCATCGGCTGCCAGTATTGCGTGACCGGCTGCCCGTTCAATATTCCGAAGTTCAATCCGACCACGAAGAAAGTTCACAAGTGTACGTTGTGCTCGGATCGCGTGGGCGCGGGGCTGGAGCCGGCCTGCATCAAAGCGTGTCCCACGGGTTGTCTGCACTTCGGCACTAAGGACGACATGAAGGACCTGGCTGAGACGCGAGCCGCGCAGCTTCGTGACCACACTTCGCACAAAGATGCTGGTGTTTACGATCCGCCCGGTGTCAGCGGCACGCATGTGATCTACGTGCTGCACGACATCAACCATCCCGAGCGCTACGGCGGCTTGCCCAAGGATCCACGCGTGCCGTTGATGGTCCGCTTGTGGAAGGGTCCGCTGAAGTGGATCGGCGACTTCGGTATGATTGCCGGGATCATCGGCGTGGCGCTTCACTACATGCGCTTCGGCCCCAAAGCGGAGGAGGAACCGGAGGAATCTAAGAAATGAGCGCTACGGCAGCCGTTCCACACACCCAGCACGTCGGCGAGATCGAGCGTTACACATTCACCGAGCGAGTGATGCACTGGCTCTCGGGCTTCACGTATGTGTATTGCCTCGCCACGGGGCTCGCCTTCTACTCACCGCATCTGTTTTGGATCGCGTACGTGCTAGGCGGCGCTCCCACGTCGCGATTTTGGCATCCCATAGTGGCGATCGTGTTTGTGATCGGCACGGTGTGGATGCACTTCCTGTGGGGCCGGGATATGGAGATGACCCAGGGCGATAAACGCTGGCTGGATCACATGCAGGACTACGTCACCAATAACGACGAGCAGCTTCCGCCCGTTGATCGCTTCAACGCCGGACAGAAAATATATTACTGGCTGATGGTCTACGGCGCGCTCTTTCTCTTGCTCTCCGGGATCTTCCTGTGGTTTCCCGAGTACGTTCCGCGCCAGTACGCGTGGGTGCGCCACGTGATGATCCTGCTGCACGAGATCTCCGCGCTCGTCACCATCGCCGGGTTCATCATCCACATTTACATGAGCGTGTTCATGGAGCCTGCCAGCGTGACCGCGATGATCACCGGTTATGTCAGCCGCGGCTGGGCCAGGACGTACCATCTGCTGTGGTACCGGCGAGTGACCGGCCAGCCGGCTCCGAAGGAATGACAACGTACGATGCGCGAATCGCGCGAGCCGAGTATTTATCTGCGATACACTCCAGCGCGGCGCCACTGCTAGAGTTTTACGTCGAGCTGGCGCGGTTACAGAGGCCGATCTTCTCCGAGTTTCAATCCAAGAGCGAAACCAATATGCGCGCGCTGGTGTGCCATTTTCCAGCTTTGATCAAACTGGTGGCGCGCTCAGGGACCGAACTTTTGGCCAATTACGCCGCGGAGAATCTTCGAAGCCCGGACGCCCAACTTGAATTGCTGTCGGCGGTCTGGCAGGGCGGGGAATCGATGCTGGCCTCCGATCCCGCGGGCCGCTTCTATGCGCGCGTGCTGTTGCAGCCCTTCGCCGAGTATCTGGCTTCGCGCGGTGATATCCAGGCGAGCGCCGCCGGTGCAACTTGCCCATTCTGCAATGCGCGTCCGGTTGCTGGGGTCCTGCGCGTCGAGGGCGATGGCGGTAAGCGCTGGCTGTTGTGCTCGCTCTGTTCCACTGAGTGGCAGTTCCGGCGCGTGCTGTGCCCCGGCTGCGGGGAAGAGAATAAGGACAAGCTTCCGATCTACACCGCGGCTGAGTTTCCATTCGCCCGCGTGGACGCGTGCGACACTTGCCAGACTTACCTGAAATCGATCGACCTGACCAAGGACGGCAACGCGCTTCCGATGGTCGATGAAATCGCCACGGTGGCGCTGAACATCTGGGCCGAAGAGCATGATTACGTGAAGCTGGAGACCAACCTGTTGGGGATGTAGGGCTAGAATTGACGCCGGATTGTTATGACAGATCCAGCCTCGTTAACGCTCTCTGTCCTAGCGCTATCGATATCGGCCGTGACCGCGTGGCTGACGCTCTTCCGCTGCGGGACCGTTAGGATGACACAACGGACCGTTCGCGGTAGTGGACTGTTTGTCGGAGAAACGGGCGTGGCCGCCAGCCACCATTCCTTCGGTGCCGAACGATGGAAGCTCATTCCGCTTCACGGCTGGGCACGATCGCATGGACGTTTTCGCTAAAATTACCAGGCGATCATCGTCCGACCGTGCTCTGATCGCAGGGACTTGAGATCTCACGAGAGATTGGAACTAGGCTGGAACAGACACATGCTCACGCGAGTCTTCCGATGCGTGGTGTCACGACCGCATAATAGCATTCAGTCACGCTGTTCAAATATTTCTTGTAATAGCTGAACCTTTCACTTAAAGGGCCTCACTTTCATCCGCGCTTCCGGACCGGGGTTACGATTCGTGCATGAACCCCTCCCTTCAGACGTTTGCGATTCCCGGAAGCCGCCGGCCAGCGATTCCGGAGGCCAAGGTGCTGGGCAGATCGAACCCGGCCCAGCGAATCACCTTGAGCATCTACGCGAGACAGAATCCGAATCCGCCCGAGGCCACGGTCCGCTCACTCGATGCATTGAAGACCGATCTGCCCGGCAAGCGGCACTACCTGACCACCGAACAATTCAATTCCGTCTATGGCGCCGATTCAGCGGACTTGGAAAAGATCGCAGCCTGGGCGAAGGCCAACCAGCTCGACGTACTCGAGAGCAGCGCGCCAAAGCGGCGCATTCAGATACAGGGAAGCATTCAAAATATTGAGCGGGCGTTTTCAGTGGAGCTGAACGAATACCAACACCCGCAGGACGGCCAGTATCGGGGCCGCGAAGGCGAAGTGCACGTTCCCGCCGAGTTGTTCGGAATTGTCGACGGCGTATTTGGTCTGGATACACGCCGGGTCGGCCGTCCCCGGCGGCGGCGCACCACTCAGCGGCGCGTCTCGCTGGATTCAGTTAAGGCTGAAGCCGGCAATCCGTTCCCGGGCTCCTTCTTTCCGCCTCAAGTGGCGCAATTGTACAGCTACCCCGCGAACCTGGACGGCTCCAAACAGAACATCGCGATATTCGCATTCAACGGCGCGCCGAGTCCGGATCCTCGCGGCGGCTACAGCCTAGCGGCGCTGACCACTTATTTCGATCAGGTGCTGGGCGGGAAAACGCCCACGATCACCGACGTCGTGGTGCAAGGTCCCGGCAACGATCCCGGGCCCGACTCGGAGGTCTCCGAAGAGCAAGGCGATTCCACCGGCGAAGTGATGCTCGACATGTGCGTGGTTGGGTCGGTGGCTCCGGGGGCCCACATTTTTGTGTATTTCACCGAATTCACCAGCCAGGGCTGGCTGGATGCCTTGCACGAAGCGATCACCGGCACCAACGCGATTTCCGTCATTTCCATTAGCTACGGCAATCCGGAAGACGATCCGCAGGGCGCGTGGTCGAAGATGGGCGTGCGCGTGGTGAACCAGGCGTTCCAGGCCGCGATCGCGAAGGGTATCACCATTTGCTGCGCGTCCGGCGACGATGGATCGAGCGATGGGCCGGGCAACGCCGCGCACGTGGATTTTCCAGCTTCCAGCCCCTTCGTCCTGGGCGTGGGTGGAACCAAGCTGGTGGCCACCCGCGGCGCGCCTCCCACCATTGCCGAAGAGACCGTTTGGAATGAGGTCATGCAAGACGAGGGCGCGGGCGGCGGCGGCATCAGTTCCGTTTTTACCAAGCCGTCCTATCAAAACTTCGCGAAGATTCCACCTTCGGCCAACCCGCCCCATCGGATCGGACGCGGCGTGCCGGATGTTGCGGCAGTGGCCGATCCCGTGACTGGCGTGGTGGTTATGCACGTGGATGGACGGCAGCTGGAGCCGATCGGCGGCACCAGCGCTTCCACGCCGCTGTGGGCCTCGCTCGTCGCGCGCCTGAATCAAGGGCTGGGCACCAACTGCGGCTTCCTGAACCCGCTGCTTTACAACAAATGCGCTACGGGTGTGTTGCGCGACATCACGAGCGGCAATAACGGCACGTATTCGGCCGCGCCGGGTTGGGATGCGTGCACCGGCTTGGGCAGTCCCGACGGACAAAGGCTGCTGCACGCGTTGTCCGGGCCTTTGTCCAGTAGTGGTGGATGCCCGGCGGAGGATTCGAAATAATTGCCCGAGATTCAGAACGTGAACGAAACCTAGTCTGCTAAACTCGTGTCGAGTGGCGCGCTGTAGCGCCGGGATTCGCAAAGGAGCGAAATGTCGATTCAAGAAGAAGCTGGTCTCATACTGAAACTGTACGAACTGCGCCGGGAAGAAACCATGCGCAAAGCTCGCGATTGGTATTTTCGCGACTTCAATCCGCAATCGATGGCGGACTTCAGCGCCGCGATTTTCGGCGAGCATAGCGGTCATGTTCGCATGGTTGTCACCTATTGGGATATGGCGGCGGCTCTGGTTAACCGGGGGGCCATTAGCCTGGATCTTTTTAACGACGCCAACGGCGAGCACATCGGAGCGTTCGCAAAGATCGAGCCGCTGATCGGAGAAATTCGGAAAGCATTTGGACCGCAATTTGCAATGCATCTGGAAAAGCTGATCGATGCTACTCCGGACGGCCGGAAACGCACAGCCGCCACGCGCGAACAGATGCAGGCGATTCGTGCCCAGCTCGCCGGGCAGAGCGCACACGCCGCGCGCAATTAGTAATCAGCGGTCAACGCAAGGAGGCGCCGCGTTACGTTATTGGTAGCCCGTGCATCCAATCAGCGTGAGCAGCCTCCTCCGCCATCTCCTCGCTTGGCTGCTCGGCCTGGGCGTGTTCGGGCCGCTGCTTTTCGGCATCGCCGACTCCTCGTTTCTGTTTCTGCCGTTCGGAAACGATCTCCTGGTGGTTATCCTGACCGTCCGCAATCACGCGCACCTTCCCTGGTATGTGTTGACAGCGGCTATCGGCTCGACGCTTGGTGTGGTATTGCTGGATGCCGTTTGCCGCAAAGGCGGCGAAGAAGGTCTGAAGCGAATGATGAAGCCGAGGCGGCTGGAATATTTCAAACGCCGCATGAGCAAGCAGGCCGCCATCGCTATAGGCCTGGCGTGTCTCGCGCCGCCGCCGTTTCCATTCACGCTCGTGATCGCGAGCGCCAGTGCGTTTGCTTATCCTCGCCCGCGGCTGCTTGGCTTGGTTCTTGTTGCGCGCGCGATTCGATTCAGCATTATCGGCTGGCTGGCGATCCGGTTCGGCGGCGACATACTGAGGATCGCCCGGGCGCCCGAAACGAGCTGGATCATGGGCGGATTCATTCTGCTCTGCGTGGTTGGGAGCGCTTTCCAGGTAATGCAATGGGTCCGCCGAAGCCGCAGGCTGGCTTAGCTTTGAAGCCGCGCAGGCCGGCTTGGCTTTCCGCTAAACTGGTGGACACAAGGAGAGCGACGTCATGAAAATCTCGAAGAGTTCCCTGGTGCTGACCGCAGCCTTCACCGGTCTGCTGGGTGGCACCGTGGCGCGTGCGAATGCGGCCAGTTCCGCGAGTTCCGCGATCAGCGCCGTGGCGGGCCAGGCGGCCGACACCCCGGTTGAAAAGCACGCCTGCAAGGGTCTCAATTCCTGCAAGGGCAAGGGCGGCTGCAAGTCGAGCGACAACGGATGTAAAGGCAAAAACTCCTGCAAGGGCAAGGGCGGCTGCGCCACCGACGGGAAGTAGTCAGCCCAATCCTAGGGGCGACCCATGCCCGCCAATCGCTACAACGGACAGACCGACTTCGGCATCGGGATCGGGCTGCGCGTTCCGCATTACCAGCACATTCTGGAGCGCAAGCCGGTGGTCGATTGGTTCGAGATTATTTCTGAAAACTACATGCTGGATGGCGGGCGTCCGCTCGCGATTCTCGACCGGATTCTGGAACAGTATCGCGTGGTCCAGCATGGCGTGTCGATGTACTTGGGCTCGGCCGAGCCGCTCAATCGCGAACATCTGCGCCGCTTGAAAGCGCTGGTCAAGCGCACCGGGACGCCATGGCTCACCGATCATCTTTGTTGGGGCAGCGTGGACGGCCGTTATACTCACGATTTACTGCCGATGCCCTACACCTTCGAAGCTGCCGAGGTCACCGCGCGCAAGTTGCGGGAGGCGCGCGATTTTCTGGAAGTGCCCATCGCCGTTGAAAACGTCAGCAGCTACGTTGAATTCCACGTCTCGGAAATGACGGAGTGGGAGTTTCTGAACGAAGTGGTGGAGCGCGCCGATTGCGGAATTTTGCTGGACGTGAACAACATTTATGTGTCGTCCGAGAATCACGGCTTCGACCCGTACGACTACTTAAATAGCGTTCCCGCTGAGCGCGTCGCGCAGATTCACATCGCGGGCCATTCCAAATTCGAGAAGTACACTCTGGATACGCACGATCATCCGGTGCTCGATCCAGTCTGGAAACTTTACCAGCATGCCATTCGGCGCATTGGCCCAACCGCCACGCTGCTCGAATGGGACGATCGCATTCCTTCCTTCGATGAAGTACACGCCGAGGCGCGCAAGGCGGAACAATTTATCGGGATCCCGGCGGCGGTGTCTGAATGACGAATTTGCTGGAATTTCAGCGGCGTATTGCCGGCGCGGTGATGAGTCCGCTGAATGCTTCGGTCGGCCGGGAGGCCAAACAGCTTGTCAAACCCAACGACCGGCTCACTTCCACCGAGCGCCTGGATATTTATCATCGGCAGTATTGGTATCGCATTCTCGATTCGTTTAACGAGGATTTTCCCGGCCTATGCTCGATCCTGGGCGAGCGGGCGTTCGGGCGATTGTCTCGCGCCTACCTGGCCGATTGTCCGTCGCAGTCGTTCACGTTGCGGAATCTTGGATCGCGGCTGGGGGTGTGGCTAGCGGAACATCCGGAGTTTACCGGCCGCAGTCTCGCGCTGGCACTCGACATGATCCGGCTGGAATGGGCGCACATTGAAGCATTCGACAATGCTGAACGGAAAGCCCTGGGACCGGAAGACCTGCTGGAAATTGGCCCGGAGCTTCGGCTTGCTGTACAGCCGTATGTCCGGCTTCTGGAGTTGCGGTATCCCGTGGATGTTTTGCGCGTGCAACTGAACGAGCACCTGGATGACGAACACGGCGCCGCTAGCAACGCCGTCGGCCGGCCCGCGCGTCATCGTATCGTTCGGCGATTTACCACGCTAAAGCCAGAGCAGATTTTCCTGGCCGTCCATCGCGTCGACTTTTCGGTTTATTACCGCCGTTTGGACCCCCGCGAATTCCGCCTGCTGGAAGCTCTGGGGCGGGGCCAGTCCATTGGTCTGGCACTCGATTCCGCGCTGGCCGGCATCGAGCTCGAGCCAGCCGAGCTACAACAAAAGGTCCAAACCTGGTTCGCGAATTGGGCTCAATTGGGCTGGTTTTCCACCGAGCCGCCGCGATGATGGAGCGCGGTATTCTCTGGTTCATTCAGCCAGACTTGGAGGCCTTTGGGATTCAACTTCACTTCCACCAGCGTCAACTCTCCGGTCTCGACGGTAGTGACCAGTAGTCTGCAGTCTGCCCGATCCTCTTCCATGTAAACGATTACCGTCTCCTCGCGGGATCGGACCTGTATAAATGGCTTCCATCTGCCGCCCGCCGACTTGCGAATTAGCTCGGCGACATCTTTGACAGCGTGCTCCCCTAGGTCCAGATTCTCAAACACGGCCAGGTCAAGATGTTTGACTCCGGCAGGTTGCGCCAACGATGTGGCGAAATTGACCAGGCCAAAGAACGGAATGCTCAGTGGGCGGGCGTGCAACTCATCCGACACTGCGCGAACAATGTCGCTGAACTCGTGCTCGGCGCCTTGAACAACTGCACAGGAAAGCATCCAAGCGGCTGTGACAACGAGTGCCGTTTTCATGTTATTGGTCCTTCCCGCTTTGGCCGCTCTTATGCTGCGAATCCGGCTCAACCTTAGGGATTCCGAAGTGGCCGCCGAGCTCGCTCAACTGATCCGGATCGATGGAGCCTTCGATGCTCACGATGGTCAGCTCCTTCGGTTCGGTTGAAACGATCGCAAGTCCGCCGATCTTGCCGTTTTCCGTTTTCACGTACACTTCGGAATTTTCGCCGGATTTTTGGCTGCGAACGCCCACAATCCGCGACCAGGCCGGCGAGCGAAGCTGCGCGCGGAATGGCTCAATGTCGGAATCCTGATATTCACCGGCCTTCTCGAATTGGAAGCTTTTGACGTAGATCCCCTTCAGCCCCCCGATCACCTTTTTGACTTTGGCGTCGTCGGTGTCCTTGTCGGAGAGGAAGCGGCCAGCGAGCTGAAGCAGATTGGCGTCCAGGGTGACGTCCACCACCTCGCTCGCCTTGGTCGCCAGCCGATCCAGGCTGGGCGGCAATTTTAGCTCTTGCGCGCCTAATGGCGCGAGCGCAATGCACCCGAGCGTAAATAAAATGACAAGTGCGATCTTCATGGACATCAGCGGTTCTCCTTCACTCTTGCTCCGTCGACGTACGTACGGTGTTCTGAATTTTCGATAACTTCGCGACGGTGATCTTCAGCGCCACTTGCAGCCGTGCCTTGGCGGCCTCGCCGGCGGCGCGCTCTTGGCGTTCCTGCTGCACCAGAAATACAGTGGAGATCAGGATCATGGCCGCGAGCCCCAGCGCCAAAGACCAATACGTTCGCGGCCGGGCTGGCGGTGGGGTGGCCGACGATTTGGCCGTGGCCAGAATCCTAGCCTCGAATGATTGCGATGGATCCTTCCGGCCCAGCGCATTCCTTAATTGCTGTTCGAAATCTTCCATCAGCGAATGTCTCCCATGCTCCGGTCGATCTTTTCGCGCAGCATCCCAAGCGAGCGCTGCAAATGACTCTTCACCGTCCGGACCGGCATTTCCAGCACTTCGGAAATCTCGTCCGGCGTCAAGTCTTCCTGATAGCGCAGCACCATCACCATGCGCGGCTTTTCGGGTAACGCGGCGATCAATTGCCGTAGCCGGCGGTTGAGCAACGGATCGCCCTGCTGCTCCGGGATGGATGGCTCCGCGGCATCCTGTAGCGAAATGGTGTGTTGCGATCCGCGCTTTCGTACATAGTCGATGCAGCGATGGCTGGTGACCTTTCTTAGCCAGAAGGTCACGTGTTTGGGACTCTCCAAGTCATCCAGCTTGCCGTAGAGCCGCATGAACACGTCCTGCGCCACCTCTTCGGCGGCGGCGTGGTCCCGCAGAAAATGATATGCCAGGCTGAAGACCATGGATTGATTCGCTCGCAACACGTCGGCGAACGTCATTTCCGGCACAGCCTCTGCTTTCGCCTCCGTCGCTGAGCCGGCTGTCGCCATCGTTTCTAAAGAAGAGTACGTGAAGCCGGAGCGAGGGGGACGCAAAATAATTCAGGAACCGGAGTTGGACCTCTCCCGGGCCATCCGAATGGCGAGATTGAACTTCTCCGCCAGGACGCGAACATGCGGCTCCTCGGTAGCGCTCACATGATTTCCGGGAACGTCGTAGACATCGACACCATCCTCTGCCAAGCCGCCCCATCCCAGGTACCGGTCGAACTTGTCCACCACGGTACGCTCTTGAACACGAAATACGCTCAAACGGCCGGCGAACGGCGTTGGTTTGTAATGGATCGCGGCGTCGATGTTGGCCGCTTGCAGCATCGTCTCCGTTCGAGGCAAAGAGCGGGGCGTGCCCTTGGGCCCGGCCGCTGTTTGTCTTTTGAGGAACAATAGCCGCCACAGTTCATTTCGGATCCTCGACCGGAAGGTGGCCCGGGTCTCGGCGTCGGTGAACAACTCTCCGAGCCTTAGAAAATAGGTCCGGAGCACTTTGGGTGAAGAAAAAACGCGTCCAAAATCCTTGCGGTAAATCGGTTGTCCGCTGTCGATCATGGCAACCAAGGGAACGGCATGCCCTTGGCGATGGAGTTGTTGGGCCATTTCGAAGCAGATTAAGCCGCCGAAGGAATAACCGATCACAAAATACGGCCCCTTCGGTTGGACAGTTTGGATCTCTCTAATGTAGTGCGCGGCCATATCCTCGACCCTCGAAAGAATTGGCTGCTGCCCTTTCATATCCTGCTCTCTGAGGACATAGACAGATTCGTCCGGACCCAGATGGCGTACCAGATTCTTGAACCTGGGTGTAACACCCGCCAGGCCGTGCACAAAGAACAGCGGCAGGTAAGCCCGTCCGGCCTGAACGCGCACAAGCGAGCGGCTGGGGTCATCGCGGGCGTCGTTCGGAGCGGTTTGAGTTGGGAGCAACTGATTCGTCCGCCGATCTTCGAATCGGAAACTGTCAGCAGTATACAGCGATGGCCTCGATTGCGACGAATTCTTTTGCCAGCGTAGCGGAGTAGGAGTAATGGTACAGAAGTAGGTAGAACAGCGCGCTTCAGCTTGGCGAGCGCCAGCAACCCTTGAGCGTGCTTTAATTCGAACTTTTGAAGAAGTGGACGATCTTGCGGCCGCCTTCCTCGGTGTAGTAAACGGTCACCTTCGCGGACTTTTCAGTGCCTTCCGCGATGTCCTTTCCGGCGTCCTTAGCGGCGCTCCCGGTCAGACGAAGGGTCTCCGCAGTGCCGTCGGTGGTCTTTACGGCGAGCGTTTTAGCGCCGCGATCAATGTGAGTTACCGTAACGTCCGTCGACTTGAGGCCATCCTTGCCGAGCCGGTCAAACTCCTCGCCCGTTTCCTCGCCCCCTTTGGCCGTATAATGCACCGCGACCTGACTGCCCTCTTTCAATCCACCGAACGCATCCGCAGTGCCCTTGGCAGTGTCTTCCGCGCCGTGAACGGTGGTTCGCTTGACGAAGTGAAAAGTATGTTCGGTTCCGTCAGCCGTTTTGACCGCGACTGTTTTGGCGCCGGCGTCCACCTTTGAGACCACGCCTGTCACGATGCCGTGTTGTTCCTCGGCTGCGAGAGCTGGCCAGCACAGGGCAAGTGACATAATAGTCACGGAGATAGGTTTGAGGATGGCCATTCGGTAATTATCCAAAGTTCGCGGGGCACGTCAACACCGACTCGGCTTAACGCACGTAAGCCGGCAAGCCTTGCAGCTCCGATTCTTCCACCTTCATCCAGCCGCCGTCGAACGCTTCCACCACGCTGCCTTCCAGGAACCAGCTTCTCGGGGCATGGCCGCCCCACAGGGCTTGTCTTCGAGGATCGTGCAACTGCCAGCGGATGGGCTCGAAATCCGGATCGACGCTCAGATAATCGGACGTATAAAGCTCGATGCGGTGGCCGTCGGGGTCGCGCAAGTACAGGAAATACGCATTGGTGATGCCGTGGCGGCCGGGCCCGCGCTCGATGCGATCGGTCTCAAATGCGCCCGCCAGAATATCGCACAATTGCGAAATGCGCGCGCCATCCGGCAGCCAATAAGCGAAGTGATGCAGACGCGGACCCGCTCCGTTGGTGGTGGCCAGATCGTGCGCGTGCCCTTTGCGCTGCATCCAGGTGGCCCAGATACGGCCGGCGTCGTCCTCGGTAAGTTCGGTCAAACGAAAATCCAAATGCCGCTGATACCATTCCGAAAGTTGCTTCACCTGAGGCGACAGCACATTCACATGGTCGATGCGCTGGATGCCGGGGCCGCGATGCAGATCGAAACGCTGCAACAGCCAGGGATGTTTCACCGATTCGTAGTAGAACGCCACGGGGAAACCAAAGGGATCTTGCAAGCGCAGCACGCGCGGGCGATCGAGATCGCTCTCCCAACGATGCGGCAGCCCTTCTGCTTTGGCAATGGCGGCGATTTCATCCAGCGCCGCTTCCGATCCGGCTTTGTACGCCAATTGTCTGACGCCGGGTTCGGCGCCGAGTTCCAGTTTCAGGCTCCACTCGCGATCTTCAACGCCGCGCAGATACAGCGCGCGCTCAGTCTCGTGCACAACGTTGAAGCCGAGAAGATCGACGTAGAAGTGGCGCGACGCGGCCAAATCGCCGACCGATAAAATGACGTGGCCAATGCGAATTACACGCGCAAAAGTCATATTTTTCCAAACTTGGGAATCGCGTGCGATCCCAGAGGAACGGCGATGTTCTTCAGCTCAGTATAGAACTCGAACGAATGTTCCCCGCCTTCCCGATGTGTTCCGCTGGACTTGATGCCGCCGAACGGCGTTGGAAGATGGCGTACGTTGTGGCTGTTGATCCAGGTCATTCCGGCTTCGAGCCCGAGCGCCATGCGGTGCGCGCGGCTGACGTCCGAAGTCCACAAATAAGCAGCCAGCCCATACTTGACGTCGTTGGCTTTGGCCAGCGCGTCGGCTTCGCCGGTGAACGGAATGGCGGTCAAGACCGGGCCGAAGATTTCTTCCTGCGCGATGCGCATGTGATTCTCGCCGATGAACAGGGCGGGGGAGACATAGTTTCCTTCCGACCCTACTTGCACCCCGCCAGTAAGGAGCTTCGCGCCTTCTTGCTTGCCGATCTCGATGTAGCCCAGCACGCGATCGCGATGTTCGGGATGGATCAGCGGGCCCACTTCAGTGTCTGGATCCAGCGGACCACCGACCTTCACCTTGGCAGCGCGCGCCGCCAGCGCCCGAGTGAATTCTTCGAAAATCGATTCTTCGATTAGCGCTCGGGAGTTTGCGGTGCAGCGCTCGCCATTGAAGCTATAGATCTGGAAGACCGTGGCGTCGAGGGCGCGGTCGAGATCGGCGTCGGCGAAAATCACGGCGGGCGATTTGCCGCCCAGCTCGAGCGAAAGGCGCTTCAACTGATCTGCGGCGGCTTTCATCACGATGGAGCCGGTAGTGGTTTCGCCGGTCAGCGTGATCAATGGGACCAGCGGATGAGCCACCAGCGGCGCGCCTGCTTCCTCGCCGAACCCCTGCACGACGTTGAACACTCCGGGCGGCAGATCGGCTTCCTCGAAAATCTGCGCGAGCTTCCAGGCGGTGAGTGGCGACCATTCGGCTGGTTTCAGGATCACGGTGTTGCCGGTAGCCAGCGCCGGAGCGATGCGCCAGGTGGACAGCATCATGGGCGCATTCCACGGAGTGATGATGCCGCAGGGGCCGACGGGCACTCGCAGGCTGTAATTCAGCCACTCGTGATCCACAGGGTACGTGCGGCCATCCATGGCTTTCTCGGCGTATTCGGCGTAAAAGCTGAAGTTTTCCGCGGTGCGCGCGATTTGCGCGCGAACAATCTTGAGCGCCTGGCCGGCATCCAGGCATTCGGTGACGGCCAGCTCGTCGCCGTGTTTTTCGATCAGGCTGGCGATCTTGAGCAGATACTTTTTGCGTTCTTTGGCTTTTCCGTGCCCCCACTTTTGAAACGCCGCGTGGGCCGCTTTTGCCGCGCGATCGATGTCTTCCACATGCCCGCGCCAGGCGCGCGAGAGCACGCGATTGGAGGAAGGATCCAGCGTGTCGAAAGTTTCGCCGCGCGCGCCTTCGGTCCACTTACCGTTGATGTAGTGTTCGACTGTGGTCTTGGCGAGTTTGGCTCGGATCTGGTCGATTAATTCAGGGCTGATGCCCGCTGCTGGGGAGGCCGTTGTCATGCCGTTACCAGTATAATTCCGCGGTCAACGCCGTCTCACCGACGGATCGGCAAAATCATCCAACTGGACAGCCCGCGCC
>Ga0302326_10000760_pt1 | contig 85041 bp, 76 predicted proteins | sample Palsa_T0_3_FD_202264 | JGI IMG/M metagenome (GOLD analysis project Ga0302326, IMG submission 202264) | Peat permafrost microbial communities from Stordalen Mire near Abisko, Sweden - Palsa_T0_3 | ecosystem: Environmental > Terrestrial > Soil > Palsa > Peat permafrost | place: Sweden: Abisko...
CACGCTCGAGGTCTGCGCGCACGTCGTGAGGGCGGTAGCCACAACCCTCGGGCACCGCATCCGGCGTTGCGGTCTCGCCGTCGTAGTGCACGGGCACGAAGCATGAGCGCGCGCGGTCGCTCTCGGGAAAGGACGTGTGATTCATGCTGAGACGATCGCCTCGGCTGGCACGTCGCCAATCGCCACACGCGCTGGCAACGTCGAAGCTCTCGGGCGCAAAACCACCGCGCGCGTCGTGAAGCGGCGACGACGGCGTCTCGGCGTGCACAGTGCACCCAGCGGCGACCAAGCCGACACCCGCATACCGCACGAACCGAAGCATGACGCCTACTCCGAAGCCATCCGCAGGACTTCCGGGCCGCCTCGCTCCGCGCTCACGGCGTCGCCCACAAGGAGCGTACTTCGCTCGGCGAGGCTGACATCGACGAGGTAGGGCGCCGCACCGTTCGCGACGAGCTCGATCCACTCGTCAGCGCCCATTTCGAGCTCCCAGGGTACCCCCGCAATGCGCGCACGGCCAAGGGGCGCGAGGAACGTGTCGCCGCCGAGCTCGACGGTCACCCCACCTTCTATCGAGGACGCGAGCGCGACGATGACGCGCACTTCCTTGCCGAGCATGAGCTCGATGGGAGCGCCAGACGGCGGAACGGGAATGGCTCCAACGAGGTTCATCCCGCGAAGCTGCGTCCCGTTGCGTGTGCCGAGATCGCGGACGACGACGGCCGTGCCCTCACGAGCGATGCGAAGGTGCTTGCGGCTGATGGCGTGCGACGCCACGTGGAGGGCTCCCTCGGTGCGCCCGATGACGACGTCCTCCCCCAGCACGAGACAGACGGCCTTGCCGCGTATTACGACGCGCGCGACGGGTCCGCGTGCGCGCCTCGCCTTGAGAGTCTCTGCGCGATCGCGGAGCGCCGCATCCTCGTGAGAGGCGAGCCATCGCTCTGCCGCAACCACGGCTTCGCGACGGCGTCCCTCCGCCGCGAGGACGTCGACGTTGCGATGCACGTCCGTGCGCTCGCGTCCGGTGCGCTCTTGTCGCTGTTGCTCGCCGAGCAGCGACTCAAGCCCATCGACGTCGCCCGCTTGGGTGAGCGCCTTGGCCTCTCCCTCGGTGTCGCCCGCGAGACGAAACGCCTCCGCTGCCTCGACCGCGTCGTCTACCGCCAGGAGCTCGACCCCAGCGGCGCGAAGCTCACGACGGCCCGCCTCCGACAATGCCGTCCCACCGAACTGCGCGATCACGAGCGCCGCACGTTTGCGCCGGGCTTCTGCGCGTATCGCATGCGCCTCGGGAGCGGTCGCCACGGCTTGCGTATAGTGGCGCATGCGCACGCGGATGTCGGTCTCGGCATCACCACGAAGGAGCATCACGCGGGCGGCCTCTTCGGGAGCGCTCGCAAGTCCGTAGAGCTCGACCGCCTTGGCGAGGTCGCCGCGAAGCTCGGCGCGACGCGCAAGAAGCGTCTCGCGGCCACGTCCCCCAACCCAACCACGGAAGCGATCGAAGACGCCCACGAAGCTCGTTTTACCAGGTAAGGTGAAGAAACCATGGCCAACAATCGACTCGGCGAGCTCCTCGTCCGCGAGAAGCTCATCAGCCTCCAGCAGCTGCGCCAGGCGCAGGAGGAGCAGAACCGCTCCGGGCATGCCCTCGGCTACACGCTGCAGAAGCTCGGGTTCTTGTCCGACACGGAGATCACGAACTTCCTTTCGCAACAGTACCGCGTCCCGACGATCAACCTCGAGGAGTACGAGATCGACGCCGACATCCTGAAGCTCGTCGCCCGCGAGCAGTGCGAGAAGCACAAGGTCCTTCCGGTGTCGCGCGCGGGCAGCTCGCTTGTCGTCGCCATGGCCGACCCGACGAACCTCAACGCCATCGACGACCTCAAGTTCCTCACCGGCTTCAATGTCGAGCCCGTCATCGCGAGCGAGGCGGCCATCCTTGCGGCCGTCGAGCGCTACTACAACATCGGCCCGTCTTACGACGAGGTGATGGCCGGCTTCGACGAGAACGAGATCGAGGTCAAAGGCGACGAGGAAGACCTCAACTTGATGGAGCTCGAGCGGCAGAGCGAGGACGCGCCTGTCGTGAAGCTCGTGAACATGATGCTCCTCAACGCCATCAAGAAGGGCGCGAGCGACGTCCACGTCGAGCCCTACGAGAAGAAGCTACGCGTTCGCTACCGCGTCGACGGTGTGCTCATCGAAGAGATGACGCCGCCCATGAAGCTGAAGGCCGCCATCGCGAGCCGCCTCAAGATCATGAGCCAGCTCGACATCGCCGAGCGCCGCCTCCCGCAAGACGGCCGCATCAAGCTCAAGCTCGGCAAGGGCCGCGAGATGGACTTTCGCGTGAGCGTGCTCCCAACGCTTTGGGGAGAGAAGATCGTCCTCCGACTCCTCGACAAGGGCAACCTCCAGCTCGACATGACCAAGCTCGGATTCGACGTCGAGCCGCTCGGTCACTTCAAGTGGGCGATCGACCAGCCCTGGGGCATGGTCCTCGTGACGGGGCCGACCGGCTCGGGCAAGACGACGACGCTCTACTCGGCGCTCTCCGAGCTCAACAAGGTGTCGCAGAACATCAGCACCGCCGAAGACCCCGTCGAATACAACTTGCACGGCATCAACCAGGTGCAGATGCACGAGGAGATCGGCCTCAACTTCGCGATGAGCCTGCGCTCGTTCCTGCGGCAAGACCCGGACATCATCATGGTCGGCGAGATCCGAGACTTCGAGACGGCCGAGATCGCGGTCAAGGCGGCCCTCACCGGCCACCTCGTACTCTCGACGCTCCACACGAACGACGCGCCGGCGACCATCTTTCGCCTCTTGAACATGGGCGTCGAGCCGTTCCTCATCACGGCGAGCGTCAACCTCGTGCTCGCCCAGCGCCTCGCGCGCAAGATCTGTGTCGACTGCAAGCAGCCCTTCGCCATCGAGCCAAAGGCCCTCAAGGATATTGGTATGACCGACGAGCAGGTCTCGAAGGCCAAGCTCATGAAGGGCGTCGGCTGCCGTACGTGCAACAACACGGGCTACAAGGGCCGCGTCGCTCTCTACGAGGTCATGCGCTTCAGCGACACGCTGAAAGAGATGGTTCTCGGAGGCTCGTCCGCCGCCGAGCTCAAGATGGCCGCGATCAAAGGCGGCATGCTCACGCTCCGTATGAGCGGCATCACGAAGGTCCTCGACGGCGTGACGACGACCGAGGAGATCCTCCGCGTCACCATGTCTGACTAGGCATGTGAGGACTCGCCCTCCGTTCGAATGCGAGCTTCACTCGTCACGATGTGACGTCGCGCGCGCCCCCTGCGAGGAGTATCCCTCGCACGTCGAGCTCGCACGATCACCGCGCAAGCCCTCCACGTCGCTCGGGTAAGTCGCACTCAGGCTCGTCGAGCTCGGCCCCGCCACATGCGACCTCCCTCCCATGCGACGTGACGTCGCCCCTTTCAAGTGCAACGACGACCCGAGGTTGCGCGATTGTCCCCCGCGTGGGTGCACGCTTCCCCAAGTTCGTTGCCAACCTGAAGCGACGGAGTGAAGTCGAGAAGAAACGCGCGTTTAGCGCGCACCGCGACCCTGCAAGACAACACCTGCACCCGTAGAGTGAGCCTCGACACTGTGGAAGTGAGCCCCGACACTATGGAAGTGAGCCCTGTGACAATTTGCGCGTGCAACGCCTCGCCTACGCGTCGACGGGTGACGCTGCGCACACGCACTGTGACGATGCGCGCGAGCATTGTGACGATGTACGCGAGCACTGTGACGGTGCGCGCAAGCACTGTGATGGTGCGCGCGAGCACTGTGATGGTGCGCGCGAGCACTGTGATGGTGCGCGCGAGCACTGTGATGGTGCGCGCGAGCACTGTGATGGAGCGCGCAAGCACTGTGACGATGCTCGCGCGACGGCGAACTTTGTAAGCTCACGGATGCACTGCGCGACTTGAACGCCTCGCTTTGCGCGAGAAAATATGCACGCGTGACGCTTGCACGGTAACGCTGCCAGCGAGCACTGTGACGATGCGACCGTGCATGACGACGCTGCACGCGCAAACATACACAGGGCTCACTTCCACAGTGTCGGGGCTCACTTCCACAGTGTCGGGGCTCACTTCCACAGTGCATGAGAGAGTTTACAGACTCGATCCGCAGTCTTTTCAGGCACCTACAAATTCGACCTCGCACACGACTCTACCGAGCGGACGCATCGCGTGAAGCGTGGAATCGCAACGCGCTGATTGGCTACGTGCGCTTGAGAGCGAGGAAGTCCTTCTCCGAGATGAGCTTGCGACGGGTATTGCACGGGCCGCGATGATACCGCCAGTGCACGGCTCGCAGCTTCACGAATCAACAGCCGACGACACGAACGTTCGTCAGGCACTAGGCGCCACAGTTACCGCGCTGACCGAGACATTGGCTGTGGGATTAACCCAACACCCGTAGGGTCCCTTACTCACCAGACGACACCGCAACCTCGACGAGAAAGTGTGCGTGGCCGCTCGGCATCGCGTGTGCATGACGGACGGAATGTGGAGCTTCTCGAGAACGAAATGCCTTTTTGCGCTGGGGCTCGTTGCGTGCTCAGGAGCCGCCGCGCGCGAAGGAGGAGATGACGATGCGTCGGTCGACGCGAGCGCCACGAGCGATGCGTCCGCACCCGATGGCATCTCGACGAGCGACACCGGCGCCATCCCCGACGCCGATGACGGTGGGTTCGTGTTTGATGGCAACCTCGCGTTCGACGCCGCGTCGCTCCCACCCGCGTTCCAAGCATGCGCGACGTGCATGGTGAACACGTGCGCGCCGGAGATCGAGCAGTGCGAACAAGACGTTCCGTGCCAGGAGATCCTCACGTGCGTCGTCGAGAGCGCGTGCCTCCTCACGGACGCCGGCGAAACCAATTGCATCACCGCGTGCGGCGCCGACTCGGGGCTCACGAACAAACAGATCATCGAGGCGGCCAAGCTCCTCAATCAAGTGGCCACAACGTGTGCGTCGTGCATCGTGCAGTGCCCCAAGCCGGATGGGGGTGCGTGAGGCCGGCGAGGATCCGAAGATCGCCGCGTTCCCTACTTCTGGTTCAAGGTATCGTGGTCTCGTGGAGGTTGGTCACGTCGTCGCCGAACGCTTCGTCATCGAGGCGCGGGCCGGGGCGGGCGGCATGGCCACGGTGTATCGCGCGCGGGACCGCTCGACGGGGGCCATCGTCGCGCTCAAGTTGCTCGGAGAGCTCGCCGAGTACGAGCGGTTCGTGCGCGAAGCGGAGATGCTCGCGCATCTCGATCACCCCAACATCGTTCGGTACGTCGCCCATGGCGAGCTCGAGGGCGGCCACGAGCGATCGGCGTTTCTCGCGATGGAGTGGCTCGAAGGGGAGAACCTTGCGGCGCGGCTTCGTCGCGAGCGCCTCAGCGTGGATGACGCGCTCGAGCTCGCCGTGCGCATCGGGCACGCGCTCGGCTACGCGCACGCGCGCGGCATCGTGCATCGCGACGTCAAGCCGTCGAACATCATGCTCCCCGCCAGCGGCAACCTCGAGGAAGCGCGGGTCCTCGACTTTGGCGTCGCGAGGCAGAGCGTGCGCCGCGACCTCACGCAGACCGGAATGCTCGTCGGCACACCTGGCTACATGTCCCCCGAGCAAGCGCGCGGCTCGCGCGACGTCGACGCTCGGGCCGACGTGTTTGCGCTCGGGTGCCTCCTCTACAAGGCGCTGACCCAAGTCGCTCCGTTCGGCGGAGGAAGCGCGGTCGCCGTGCTCGCGAAGATTCTTCTCGAAGATCCAACGCCGGTGACGCGCGTGCGCGCGGACGTACCCGAGCAAGTCGGGCGCGTCGTGATGAGGCTGCTCGCCAAAGACCGCGACGCGAGACCCAAAGACGGCAACGCGGCCGCGGCGCTTCTCGAGACAGCACAGCGCGCCCAATCGAACGATCCCTCGCCCGAGGTACTTACCGAAGGACTGACGACCCTCGAGCAGCGGATGCTGAGCATCCTCTTGCTCGACGTCGGTGCGCCGCCCGGGTTCTTCTATGACGCTCCTGGAGACGTGGAAGCCACGGCAACGCTGTCGCCAGTGGCTCATCCCGTGCGCGACTGTGCACTGTCGTTTGGCGCCGTGCCTGAGCCGCTCGCCGACGGATCCATTCTCATCGCCTTCCGCGGGGGAAGCGCCGAGCAAACGACCCGTGCAGCGAAGTGTGCCCTCGCCATAGCGATCGTCATGCAAACGCAGCCAGCGAGCGCGGACCGAGACTCGGGTTGCCTTGCCGTGCTCGGCACGGGCCGCGCGATGCTCGACGGCGGCATTCCCGTCGGCGACGTCGTCGATCGCATGGCATCCCTTCGCGCGCGGGCGACACATCTGCACACGCGCTCTCACGCGTCGGTCGTCGTCGTCGATGGGGTCTCCGCCACGCTGCTCGAGGAGCGTTTCGTGCTCTCGCTCGAGGAGGGTCTCCACGTCCTCCGAAGCGAGCGTGACCCGGGTGAGCTCGTGCGCAAGCTCCTCGGCAAACCGTCGCCGTGTGTCGGGCGCGACCGCGAGCTTCACGAATTGTGTGCGGCTTTTGTGGAGTGCATCGAGGAAGAGTCACCTCGCGCCGCGCTCCTCAAAGGGCCGTCGGGCTTCGGCAAGTCCCGTGTGCGGTACGAGCTCGTCTTGCGGATCCGCGATCGCGCACAGGTCTGGATGGGCCGCGGCGACCCGATGAGCGCCGGCGCGCCCTTCGAGCTCATGACGCAGGCCATCCGGCGGGCGTACGGGCTCCGCGGCGATGACCCCATCGAGGTGCGAAGACAAAAGCTCGCGACGCGCATCTCGCGCCACGTTCCCGAGGCCCAACGAAGGCACACGACCGACTTCATCGGCGAGATCCTTTCGGCGCCATCTGAAGGCGAGCCGAGCGCCCAGCTCCGTGCCGCACGCGCCGATCCCGTGCTCATGGGTGACCAGATCCGTGCAGCGGTCCTCACGCTCCTTCGCGCCGAATGCGCGGCCTATCCGCTCGTGCTCGTCCTCGAGGACCTGCACTGGGGCGACATCCCCACCGTGAAGCTCGTGGATGGGCTCCTGCGCGATCTCGCAGGCAGCCCGTTCTTCGTCCTCGCCACCGCGCGAAACGACATCGACGATCTCTTTCCGAAGCTATGGGAGGATCACTCGGTGGTCGTGCTCCCGCTTCGCGAGCTCGGGAAGCGCCCCGCCGAAGCGCTCGTGCGCGCCGTGCTCGACGAGCCGAGCGACGAAGTCGTCCATGACCTCGTCGCTCGCGCGGGCGGCAACGCGTTCTACCTCGAGGAGCTCATACGCGCAGTCGCGCAGGGCGACGGCGCGTCGCTTCCCGAGACCGTGCTCGCCACCGTCTCCGCGCGCCTCGATCGCCTCGACCCGGAGGCGCGGCGCGTCTTGCGCGCGGCGAGCATCTTCGGTCAAGCGTTCTGGCCGGGAGGCGTCGCGACGCTCACGAACGGCGACGCGGAGCGATGGCTCGACATCCTGACCGCCCAGGAGATAGTCCAGCGCCGCCCCGAGAGCCGCTTCGATCGCGAGTCCGAGCTCGTCTTTCGCCACGCGTTCTTGCGCGATGCAGCCTACGCGACGCTCACCGACGCCGACCGTCAGACAGGCCATCGCCTCGCGGCCGAATGGCTCTTGTCCGTGGGTGAGACCAACGCGGTCGCCCTCGCCGAGCACTTCGAGCGCGGAGGGGACCGCAAGCACGCCGCTCGATTCTGGGAGCGGGCCGCCGAGCAGTCGACGGAAGGCAACGATCTCGTTCGGACGATCGACCTCGCCACACGGGGTCTCGCGTGCGAGCCCGACCCAGCTTCGGCGGCGCACCTCCACGTCCTTCGCTCCGAGGCCCACCGGTGGCGGGCCGAGCTCGCGCAGGCCCGAAGCGATGCCACACAAGCGATGGAGTGCGCCGACGAGAGCGCGAGCATCTGGTATCAGGCCGTCGCCCAGCTCGCGTATGCGAGCATCTCCATCGGCGACCTCGACGCCATCGTCGTTCTTGCGGAGCGCCTCTGCGCGCGGCGACCGAAGCCGGAGGACTCCGAAGCGTACCTCGTCGCCCTGTCTCGTGTGGCGACGAGCCTGACGTACGGCGGACACCCAGACCTCGCCGGCCGTGTTTACGACAAGATGGACGAGGCTCTTCTCCTCGGCCTCCCGAGCGAAGGCGCGCTTGCACGCGTCCGCCTCGCGGTGGCGCTCCGCGCGCTTAGGTTGAAGGACGACACCTTCACGCTTGCCTGCTTCGGCGCCGCCCTCGAGGTGTTCGAGCGCATCGGAGACAGGCGTGGCGGCATGTACGTGCGCGTCAACCTCGGCGTCATCCAGATGGAGCTCGGTGACTTCGAGCGCGCCGAGCGCGCGTTTCGTGAGGCCATCGACGCGGGCGTCACGACCGGCGTGACTTCGATTGCGGTGGGTGGGCGCATCAACCTCGGTCTCGTTCGCGCGTACCTCGGTGCGTTCGACGAAGGGCTCGCGCTCGTACGCGGTGCGCAAGCGCAGTACGAGAAGCTCGGGGACGACCGCATGATGGGCATCGCCCGCACGTACGCAGCGCTCGTCCTTTTGGCGCGCGGCGACGCTGCGGCCTCCGAGGTCGAGGCTGCCGCCGCTGCCGAGGCGCTCACCGCGATCGCCACCTCACGCGCCGACGCGCTCGGCACACGCGCGCGAGCATTGCTCATCCTCGGTCGCCCAGAAGAGGCGCTTGCGTGCTCGAGCGAGGCTTATGGAGTCCTCACCGACGTCGGCAGCGTCGATGATGGTGACGTTCGCACGCGGCTTGCTCACATCGAAGCGCTCCTCGCGACGCACCGAACCGCGGAGGGACGCACGATCTTGCGAGCCACCGTGGAACGACTCGAGCTTCGGGCGATGAACCTCCGCGACCCCGAGCTACGCAAGCTCTTCCTCGAGCGCGTTCCCGAGAACGCGCGCGTCATGGCGCTCGGTCATTAATCTTGCCCTCTTTGCGCGGGTGAACCAAAAAGGGACGTGCGCAGGCCGATCGCTCTCACCCTCTCAGTCGCCCTCGCGAGCGCGTGCCACCACCGATCGAGCGAGGGGGACGCCGGCGATGCGGGCCAAGCGCCCGCGATTCCGTCGGTCGAGACGTTCGGCCCAAGCGCCGATCGAGACGCAGGTGCCCCAGCCAACGACGCACCGCACGTCTGGGCCACCGCGCAGATTGCACCCATCTTCAGCGCGATGGAGTGGCCGCCGAAGGATCCCGACAAGGCCGACCCAGCCCGCAAGAACGCGATACGCCTCGGGTACTTCAGGAGCGGCGAGAGCGTCGCCATCAAGCCCGGCGGGCCCACGAAGAAGAAGAACTGCGAGGAAGGCTGGTTTGAGCTCGCCGAGGGTGGCTTCGTCTGTGGGCAGTTCGTGACACAGTCGCCCGGCGCAGACCTTCTTCATCCACCTCTCGATGACGGGCCTCTTCCGTATCAATACGGCCTAAACCTCACCAACGGTGCCCCACTCTATCGGAGGGCCCCGACCAAGTCGGAGCGGGAGGAGACCGAGAAGCACTTGCTCGTCGGACGCACGCGGCCCGGAGACCTCGCGCGCGCCCAACAGTCGGCCATCGAGGATGACGGTGGTGTGCCTTGGTATCTCCAAGACCACAAAGGTCAGAAGCCGCAGGTGAGCTTCGATGACATTCGCAGCGACCACGGGCTCGTGATGCTTCGCATGGTGCGGGGTTTCTACCTCGGCCTCGACGGCGAGGCAAAGTCACACGGAAGGCTCTGGCGAACGACGAGCAACGCGTTCGTTCCCATGGAGTTCATCCTCGCGCACAAGCCAGTCACCGAGTTCGAGGGCGTCGACTTCCGGTCTCCCACCGAGACGCGCAAGCTCCCCCTCGCCTGGGTGCTCAGCCCACGGGCGTGGAAGTATCAAGTCGACGAGGACACGAAGAAGGTGCACCGCAAGGACCACGTCGACCGTTTCACCATCCTCGAGCTCACGGGAAAAGACCTCGTCGTCGACGACCGCCACTACTACGAGACGCGCTCGGGTTTCTGGATGAAGGATTGGGAGGGAACGCTCACGAAGCCAGCGTCACCCCCGTCCGATCTCGCCGCAGACGAGAAGTGGATCGACGTGAACCTCGGGACGCAGTCGCTCGTCGCCTTCGAAGGCACCAAGCCCATCTACGCGACCATCATCTCCAGTGGCAGGCACAACGACGAGGACAAGGCGAAGGACCATCGAACAAGCGTTGGCTCGTTTCGCATCCGCGAGAAGCACATCGCCGCCACGATGGACGACGACAGCGCGAGCGACGGGCCGTACTCGATTCAAGACGTGCCGTGGATCATGTACTTCCACAGCGGCATCGCGCTGCACGGAGCGTTCTGGCACTCGAGCTTCGGCCACGAGCGCAGCCACGGCTGCGTGAACCTCACGCCCTACGACGCGAAGAACCTCTTCATGTGGGCAGGCCCGCGTTTACCGGAGGGATGGCACGGCATCCACGCGACCGACCAAAACCCCGGCACGCGCGTCATCGTGCACGACTGAGGGGTTAGTCGCTCTCTGCATCGTTCGCTGCATCACTACCGGCATCGGTACCGCCGTCCATGTCGAAGCAGCGGGCGCTCACGACGCCCGTGTGCGCGCAGTGCGTCTGGAGCGCGCCTGACAAGCCGGACTGAGAGAGCTCCAGGTGATACGTGCGGCACTCGAGCGTGTTGCCCGACTCATAAGGCGGGTTGGGGAGGATGAGCGGAGGCGCGAACGCCGACCCCCACGTCTGGCACGCCTGCACGCAGTCGGGGACACCACCTTCGTAGCCCGTGAGCGCCGCACCGCACAACGCAAGGTCGAGCGTGCAGAACGCCGTGCATTGATCGGCTGGGCAGTTCGCCGCAGAAACGCCGCCGTTCACGCAGTCGTTGAAGACGGCGGCATCGGAGGTTTCGTCCTCCGCGTTGGCCACGCTGAGAGCGCGGCACGCGACCGTGTCAGCGCCGCCCACGCCCGGTGTACCCGCCTCCATCGCCGCGCACATGGTGAGGCAAGTCACGTTGTTGTCGTTTGGGTATTGCGCGTTCTGCCCCGTGCACGTCTGCGCGATGGACGTGCAGTAGTTCGGGCACGTCGTGTCGACGGTGGTGGTGTTGACGCAGCTCACGACGTACACGAGCGCCCCCGCGGCGAGGGCAAGACCAGCCAGCCAGCCATAAGTTCGAATGCGCATCGTCCTAGTTTACTCTACCGCGTCAGCGTGAGTGACTTTTCGGGCGTCTTTTGTGCGTCGGTGGGTGTGTGTGCACCGGGTGCATCGACGTATTTGACCGACGCGGCGATGGTCGTCTGCTCCGCGGTCGACGTGGCAGCCCGCTGCGCAGCGAGGGCAGCGATTGCGTCGCTCGCGCTTGGCACCTTCGCGTCGTCGTCGTCGCTCGGGAGGGCCGGGAGCTTCGACTCGTCGAAGCCGGGGGGTACCGCGTAGATCTCGGTCGTCGGTGGGTATACGTCGATGTTGGACTCGACCTTGCGACGCCCATCCTCGAACGTCACGACGCGCACGCGCTTGATGCGGTACCCGCGGATGCCGTGCTGCTTCACCAGCACTTGGTTGCCCGAGAGGCGGGCCTCTTCTTCGACCTTGCGGGGGTACGCCTTCGTATCGAGCACCTCACGCGAGAACGTGACCTTCGCGGGGCGCCCTGCACCGAGCAGTTGAATCGTGAGCTTGGCTCCGTCGGTCTTGGCGTGGATGACGACCGGAAAGGTGTGAGGGTTTCGCAGCTTCAAGTCCACGATGGGATAGACGACCGTGGAATCGAGACCCATCGGGATGTACGCGCTCGGCCGCGAGTGCGGAAGCCTCTCGAGGACGTCGAGCCCGCCGAAGAACGCAGCGGCGTGAAGGGTCGACGCGACCTGGCACGTTCCACCGCCGACACCCTCGACCATCTCGCCCTTGTAGATCTCCCAGCTCCTCTGGAAACCGTTGTCCTCGGAGCGGTCGCCGACGATAGCGTTGAAGCTCACGATTTCGCCGGGCATGAGCACGACACCGTCGAGCTTCGACGCACCGAGGTCGATGTTCTGACCCCGACGCTTCTGGTCACCCGTGCGCGAGAACCACGTATCGAAGGAGCCAAGCACGGCGTGCACGTCGAGCTTGCTGACGAAGTCGCTGTCCACGCGCGGCGCGACCTCGGCGAACGGAACCACGAGCTCGCCCCCGGCTGGGTCGGCCATGACGTGGTCGAGGGCGCCGATTGCACCGAATGCATCGAGGTAGCGGCCCGAGCGCTCTCGAAGAACCGTGTGGTGCTCGAGATCGAGGCGAGCCGATGCCGGCGTTACGTCGAGCGACTCCTTGTAGCGAGCCACGAGCGCTACGATTGGGGTCGTATCGACGTGGACCGCGAGGGGGACGTCGATACCGCCACGTGCCGCGCGCTCGGTGGCGTCTGCACGCGCCAGGAGATCACCCTCATGCCCGATGCGCTGGGCACGGGCCACGACGGCATCCACGTCGACGAGGACCCCGAGCTCACCCAACGTGTGGGAGCCGAGATCGTCGCCCTTGTCGCTCTTCATGTGAATCGTACGGGAAGAGAGCAAGTCGGCTCTCGCCTGGACGAAGCCTCGCAGAGGCCCCGACAAGGGCTCGCCGTCGATGCGCAGACCCGGCAGCGTCGGCGTGTTCGGCAGATACCGGGCGTGGACGTGCTGCGCAGAGAGGGCGGAGGCGCCCCCGAGCGCCACGAGAATCGAAAGTCGCGGCAGTATCCTCATCGGAACGCGTATAAGAACGCTCGAGAACGAAATGCTAGTTCTGCGGAGCGGATACGACAAGAAAAGCCTCGTGTTGCTCGGCATCGTCGTCGCGATCGGAGCCGCTTCGGGCGTCGTTTGGCGGGAGTATCTGTCGCTGACGTGGGTCGACTTCGATCCGCTCCTCGTCGCGTGTTGGGTCCTGATGGTCGCGCTCGCAGGATGGCGTTTTTCCCTCAAGCGCGATCTCCCGCTTGCAGCCGTGGCGTTCATCGGGGGGGCGATGATCGAGACCTGGGGTACGCGCTCGGGCTTGTGGACGTACTTCACCAACGAAAAACCTCCCCTCTTCATTCTCCCTGCGTGGCCGCTCGCCGCGCTCGCGACCGAACGCATCATGCGCGCATTCGACTACGTGCTCGAGAGGGTCAAGCTTGGTCACGGTGCCCTCCGTGCCGTCCACGGAACCGTCTTTCTCGCGTTTTGCATGCTCCTCTGGACATGGACGGCGAGGGGTCGCGAGCATCCAACGACAATGCTCGCCTACGCGTGCGTTGCGATCACGTGTTTCAACGGGCGAACGCCACGCGCGGATCTGCTTCGATTCGGCGCCGGATCACTCCTCGGTTGGCTCCTCGAATACTGGGGAACGACGCGCCATTGCTGGACGTACTGGGACGGTGGGACGCCCCCGTTCCCAGCGGTGCTCTCTCACGGCTTCGCGACCGTGGCTTTCGCCCGCGGCGTCGGCATCCTTCAAACCCTCATAGAATCACGAGGCCGCGGCGCGCAGCTTGAACGACGGCTTCGGTCCGACTCGTAACGCCGAGCTTGCTGAGGATGGCGTTCACGTGAAACTTCACCGTGTGATCGCTGATGTGCATCTTCGCCGCGATCTCTTTGTTCGAGAGACCTTCTGAGAGGCGTTGCAGCACTTCTTGCTCGCGTGTCGTGAGGTCCTCGGGCAAAGGAGCGTGATCGCGTGACGGGATGAGGGCAGACGCCAGCGTTGGGTCGACCACGATGAGCCCTGCACGTACGGCGACCACGGCCGCTGCGAGGGCTCTCGCGGAGGTCTCTCGGGTGAGCAGGCCATGCGCACCTGCCGTGAGGGCAGGCCCGGCAACCGAGCCAGACGGAAGGAGCGCCACAATCTCGGCCTCTGCGTCGCGCTTCGCGGAGAGTGCGACGATGTCATCGATGCGGGCGTGAGCGGCCCGCGCGTCGGCACCGAGATCCCACACGAGCACGTCAGCCGACAGCTCGCCGAGCGTGCTCGAGGTAGCCCCCTCCGCATGGACGTGCTGGCTCGAAAGGAGCGAGAGCAACGCAGAACGGACCAGCGGATCGTCGGAGATGACGGCGACTTCGGAACCCTCGAGCGATGTATCCAACGTGTGAACAAGCTTGGGATGCTCGCTCCTGCCGTCAAGCTCGCCAACCATTCGGCTAGGTCGGGCGCGTCGATTTTCACCGTTCGGCGGATGTGCGCCGAAGGCGGCGAAGTTAACGTCACTGGCATGACAGCATCATCCATTCTCGGACCTGACGCGATCGCCGATCTCGTCGACAAGACCTCTCCCAGCCTCGTGCGCGTCGACGCCGGTCACCGCTTCGGCGGCACCGGCACCGCGTGGAGTGACGATCTCGTCGTGACCGCGAGCCACGTCGTCGAGCGCGACGACGACATCGAGCTCGGTCTCGACGGCGACCACACCGTCAAGGCTTCCCTCGTCGGTCGCGACGAGACAACCAACATCGCCCTGCTTCGCGTGCAGGGAGGCCCAAAGCTCACACCGGCTACCTTTCGATCGCTCGACGACCTTCGCGTGGGTCACTTCGTCGTGGCCGTCGCGAGGCCCGGCAAGACGGTTCGCGCGAGCTTTGGCATCGTCAGCACGCTCGGCGCCGAGTTCCAAACGCGACCAGGGGCGCGCATCGCACGCTGGCTCGAGACTGACGCGGACATCGCCGCGGGTTGGTCAGGTGGCTTGCTCGTCGACGTCGAAGGGCGCGCGCTTGGCGTCAACAACCGTGGCCTCGTCCGCCACGCGCATCTGACGGTTCCGCACGTGACGCTCGAGCGCGTCGTTCTCGAGCTCAAGCAGCACGGCAAGGTCCGTCGCGGATACCTTGGGGTCGGGGTGCACCGCGTCGCGCTGCCGGAGGCCATCGCAAAGACCGTCGGCCACGACAGTGGAGCGCTGGTTCACGCGGTGGAGCCGAAGAGCCATGCCGACACGGCCGGGGTCCTCCTCGGGGACGTCATCGTCTCCATCGATGGGGCGAAGGTCGAGTCGCCGTGGGGCCTCGCTTCCGTGCTCCGGGACAAGGTCGACGCCGACATCGCCATTCAGGTAGTTCGGGCGGGCAAGCTCGAGACACTTCACGCCAAAACCTGAGGTGGTAGATTACCGGGTCGGTGAAGTCCTGCCCCAAGTGTGGCGAGCGCTACGGAGACGACAGACAGTTCTGCTTCGTTGACGGAGCCTCGCTCGAGTCACTCAAGGACGCGCGCCTCGGCACGGCGATCGCGGGCCGCTACGTGCTCGAGGACATCATCGGCGAAGGCGGGATGGCCATCGTCTACCGCGCCCGCCACAAGGTGAACCCCGATCAGCGCTTCGCGGTGAAGGTGATGAACCCGCTCCTCGCCCGCGACCCCATCGTGCGGGAGCGCTTCAGGCGCGAGGCCAAGAGCGCCAAGAAGATCGCGCACCCGAACATCATCGAGATATTCGAAGAGGGCGATACGGGTGACGGCACGGCCTACATGGTCATGGAGTACCTCGATGGTGCCGCGCTCGCGGACATCGTGTCGAAGGGCGCCATTCCCGTGAAGCGCGCGGTGGGCTTGATGATCCAGATGGCGCGAGGCATTGCGCGCGCGCACGATCTCGGCGTCATTCATCGCGATCTCAAGCCGGAGAACATCTTCGTGTGCAAGCGCCCTCCGATCGACGGTGCCGCCGCGACAGAAGACGATCTCGTCAAGGTCCTCGACTTCGGCATCGCACTCTCGAAGCAGGACTCACGCCTCACGGGGACGGGCGAGCTCTTCGGGACGCCTCAGTACATGGCGCCCGAGCGCATCACGTCGACCGATGCGGGGGCGCCGAGCGATCTCTACGCTCTCGGGGTCATCTTCTTCGAGATGCTCACGGCGCGGCTTCCGTTCGACGCGCCTGACGTGGCCACGTTCTTCGTGCGTCACTTGAAGGATCCGCCCCTTCCCATTCGGTCGATCCACCCGAGCACGCCAGAGTCGCTCGCGGATCTCATCGAGCGGCTGCTCGCGAAGGAGCCGAAGAACCGCCCCGTCGACGCGCACAAGGTCGCCGCCGACCTCGTCGACGTAGCGCGCGAGATTGGCGCGCCGATCCCACCCGAGCCGCTCGTCGACCCGGCGAGCTCCCGCCAACCGGCACCATCGCTCCCGGGGTCCGAGAAGGGCACGAGGCGCTGGATCCGTCGCGCTGACGTGTTTCGCGAGATGCTCGAGCGCGCCTACGGCAGCGCGCAGAACACCCCCGCGGACATTGCGAGCCGCCTGCGCCGCGTCGACGAGCTCGCCAAGCACGTCGCCGAGCTGAAGGGCAAGAGCATGACCGAGCAGACGAAGCTCGAGGACATCGGCAAGCGCGGCCGTGACAATCACCAGCGGCTTGGTCATGCCGTCGACGCGCTCGGTGCCGACGCTTCTCGGGGCCGAGAGGAGCTGCGGTCGGCAGAAGAAAAGCTCGCTACGACGAAGAAACGGCAGGAGGGTGCGCGCAAACAGTTCTTCGAGGTCCACAAGACCATCACGTACTGGGAAGGGCGTAGCGGTTTCATGGAGCCCTACGAAGACCTGATGATGGCTTACCGCGACGCTGCGGACGTGATCGAGGGGTGGATCGAAGCCCGCAAGCACGAGCGCGAGGCGGAGAAGAACCTCGAGACCCACCAACAAGCCCTCCGCGACCTCGAGTTCCAACTGATGAAGCTGCGTGAATCGCTCGCGATGCACGAGCTCGACACGGAAGCCGAGCGCGAAGCGGTCCAGGGGCTCGTCATTCAGTTGATGCAAGAAATCGATCGGACGGAGGAGGAGCTCGTATCGCTCGCGGCTTCGCTCGTCGAGCCGCTGCGGGCGCGCCCTGACCTGTCGACGCTCTTTCGCCGCCTCGAAGCCGCGTGACGACCTAAACCGTGTCGCGACGCTTGAGGAGGATGAAGAGCGTAATCAGCATCACGAGCGTGAGCCCATAGAGGACGGCCCACGGAAAGCCCGTAAGCTCCCAGTTCGCGAAACCCCACGCGCCCGAGATGTTGTCGGCCTGAATCTGCGCGACGGCGCATTGGAAGTGACCGTCTTTGATGAAGTCGGGCGCGCTTTGCAGGCCGGGCTGGTGGAGGTCGATGAGCCACGCTGGGTCGTTGCGAATCGCCCAACGCTCCTGCGCGATGGCTCCCTCGAAACCCCACCGCGCGGGCATCACCATCATGAGCGGCATGAGCATCGCGTTCGTCGTCATCGGAACCATCAGGCCGCCGAGCACCACTTGGGGGATGAGCGCGATGGGTGTGAGCGCCATCGCGGCTTCGGCCGTGGTGACGAGCGTCGAGAGGAGGAGGCCGAGGGCCGTCGCATTCATCGCCAGTGCGATCATCGACACGAGCTCGAGCAAGAACGCCGTGGGACCTCCGTTGAAGCCGATAGCGAAGTACACGATCCCGAGGAGCATCGCGCACTGGAAGATGCAAACGAGGCTAAGGATGATGTACTTCGACATGACGTAGTTGAAGAGCGACAGGTTCACCATGCGCTCGCGCAGGTAGATGGCCCGCTCGGTGACGATCTCTCGCGCGGCGTTGCTGGTGCCGAACCACACGCACGACACGACAACGAAGAACATGGCCGCGGTGTGGTCGTCGGTCGGGTGCATCTCGCTGAGGAGGTTCGTGGTGCCGCTGCCCGGGCTCGTGCTCTTCTTCGCGATCTCCTGGAGCGCGCCCAGGCACCAAAACGGTATGGCCGATTTCTGCCCGCCGAAAACGATGGCGAGCATGATCCCGATGATGGGCGCTTGCAGGAACATGATCGCCGCGCCAGCGCGATCGCGAATGCGCACCTTCCAATAGCGCGACATGAGAAGACGAAGCTGCCGCAACATGGGCGTCCGCGCTCGCTGCCGCGTGCCGCGCATCGCAGCCTCGGTGCCGACGGCGCGACGGCCCGAGTACATCTGCTGAAAGACGAGGTTCTGGTTCTGGAAGTACTCGTTGCGCCACCCGCGGGCGGACTCGAGGCGCGACATGCCGCGGTCGGCCTGAGGGTTTTGCTTCTGCATCTCGACTTGCGTGAATCGCTCGCGCACGTTGAGCATGTCGAACATGTCGCGGGGGTTGTCGACCTTCGTTGCGTGGCCGGTGTAACCCGCGCGATAAGGGCTTCCGGGGCGCTCGATGATGCTGCCGAAGAAGCGATAGGCCTGCTCGCCCGCGGGGCCGAAGTACGTGGGGATGCCGCCGTAGCCCATCACGAGACAGAGGTTGAACTTCTCGAACTCGTCCTTGGCGGGCTGGTGGATCGTGACGATGATCGTCTTGCCGGTCTTCTTCGACAGGTCCGCGAGCAGGTTGACGAGCGCGGTCGTGTCGTCGGCGGCGAGGCCGCTCGTGGGCTCGTCCAAGAAGAGGATCACCGGATCGGTCACGAGCTCGAGCGCGATGTTCACACGCTTGCGCTGCCCACCCGAGAGCACCTTCTTCTCAGGCTTGCCAATCTGGAGGTTGCGTACGCCCTCGAGGCCGAGCGAACGGAGCGTCTCTTCGACGCGGCGATCGATCTCGGTCTCCGAGTAGTCGGGGGGCAGGCGAAACTGCGCCGAGTACTTCACGGCCTCGAAGACCGTCAGCTCGGGGTGCACGATGTCGTCTTGCGGCACGTAGCCGATCGAGCCGCGCATCGCGTCGTAGATGGCGTAGAGATCCTCTCCGTTGATTCGCACTTGCCCGGCGCTCGGCGGAAGGTAGCCGTTGAGCGTCATGAGCAGCGTCGTCTTGCCCGCACCGCTCGGGCCCATGAGCGCGATCAGATCTCCCGGCAGGGCCTTGAAGGAGACGTGGTCGACCAGCGTCTTCATCTGGCCCTTCTTGTCGCGGTCGGGCACTTCGAGGAAGAGATCCCATGCTTCGATCTCGTAGAGCGGCTTGCCCGCCCAGTTTTGCGCGTCCTCGACGACGACGTTGACTTGCTGCCCGGTGATCTGGACGAGCAACGGCATCGGGCCGATCTGGACCTTCTCGCCGTTCTGAATCGGCACGCGCGCTCCCGCCGGAACACGCTGCCCACGGACGAACGTGCCATTCGCGGAGCGGAGATCCTCGATGAAGAGCGCCTCGTTTTGGCGGACGATCTGCGCGTGGTGTGAGCTCACTTGGGCGTGGGCGACGACGATTTGGTTGTCTGCCGTGCGGCCGATGGTGATGACGCCTGTTTGGAGCTGCGCCATGTTGAGCTCGCCGATGACGGTGCGATGCCGACGCGCAGGTCCACCGGGCTCTTGCGGCGCCGTCGCGACGACGGGGGGTGCGGGCGTACCGGGCGATGCCGCCGTCGCGGGGGGAACGGACGCGATGCGCGCGAGTAGCGTAATGGGGATGGGTATTGGGCCGAACGCGACGACACCGTTCGGGTCGATGGGCACTAGCTGATTCGGCGCGATTTTCACGCCGTTGACGTAGGTGCCGCTCGTCGACCCGTGATCCATGAGCATCATCCGGTCGAGCATCACGGTGGCATGTTGGGAGCTGACCGCCCCGTGAGCGACGACGAGGGTGGCCCGCGTCGGATCACGGCCAAGCACGACGTGACCACGCGGCGCGCCCATGAGCTGGCCCTGCGCCATGAGCATCGACACGATCGCCGGGTGCGCGAGCGGCACGTTCGTCTGCCCGACCGCGAACACCGTGCGGAAATCGAACGGCACGAGCGTATTCGGCGCGATCGGAGCGCCGTTGGCGAAGGTCGCCCCCGCACCAAGGTCGACCAACGCGAGGCCAATGGGTTGCTTGACGATGCGCGCGTGCAGAGGTGCGACGCCCGGAGCCTGCAGCACGACGTCACAATTCGGTGCGCTGCCGATCGTGATCTGCTCGCGCCCCAAGCCCGTCATCGGCAGGCGAGGGTAACAGAGAAGTGAGACCTCGGTCGGTGACCCGAGACCTCAGTCTTTGACGCCGAGGCGCGAGGCACCGTCGGCCTGGAGATCGAGGCTTGCGGTGAACGTGGATGCGTCGACGTTCTCCTCCCAGTGCGCAGACGGAGTCTCTTGCGTGCTGGGTGCGTGCGTGTCGTCCCCGCGCGGAACGAGCCAGAGGAGCATCGCCGCGGCCATCGCGAGCGCAGCGCCGAGAGCCATGGAGCTGGAGAGCTTCACGGTCGTCGAAGATCGCGCCGGCACCCTCTGCGACGAGACGACAGCCTCGAACGCGACATCGAGCTCGGCCTCGCGCTGCAGACTTGCCGCGCACGCGCTGCACGACACCACGTGCGCTTCGACGCGCGCGACGTCGGCGTCGGACAGCGCACCAATCACGTACGACTCGAGCATGCTCGTGACATGCGGCCGCTCAATCATCTCCATCCTCCTCGAATGCGCGCCGGAGCTCCTTGCGAACTTCACAGACGATCTGGCGAACGCGCTGCACCGAGAGCCCGACTCGCTCGGCCACGTCAGCGTGACTCAACCCGCCGCCGCCGTACACGAGCGAGAAGACCTCGCGCGCCGATGGTGAGCACTTCGCGAGAAGACGTTCCGCACGCGCGAGGCGTTCTTCGCCAATGAGGCGTTGCTCCGAGAGCGGGCGCGGATCAGCGGCGTCGAAGCCATCCGTGAGCGCGAGCGTCCGATTGTCTCTGCGAGCTGCGTCGAGCGCAAGGAACGTGGCTTGCGTGATCGCGAGCGCGGGGAGCTTGAGCTCCGTGAGCTTTCCCGCGCGCTGCTGCTCGAGGAGCCGCAACCAAGCTTCCTGAGCGATGTCCTTGGCGCGCTCGAGGGGCAAGCCGCGCCCGAGGAGCGCGACGACTACGCGTTGATTGTGGCGCGCGACGAGGACGTTCCACGCTGCTTCGTCGCCGCGAAGGGCGCGTGCGCCGAGATCGTTGACGTCGTTGGATGTTGTCTGGGCGGATCCGTCGACCGGAACGAGCGCGATTCCAAGCGGAAGGTTAGCCATCCAAAGACCCACCCGAGAACGTGTGGGATGCGGAAAACATACCGCACAATTGACCGGCCAAAACCCGCACCCGGCTTTGTAGCGTACTTCTATGCCCTTACAGCTCTTAGTGAGCAGGCTTCATGACGAGCATCGACAGGACGAGGAGTGTCGCTGCGCGCCGCGCCGTCGGCTTGAAGCCGGTGATCTTGAGCTTGCCGGAGTCCTTGTCGGGTTTGCCGGTGGCATCCATCGACTTGACGACTCCATCGTCGCCGATGACGATCTTAGCGCCGCCTTCAATCTCGACCTCGTCCTTGTCGTTGAACTTGACCTTCTTTTGCGCGCCCGTGATCGTGATGGTGCCGTCAGCAGCGACTGACGCGATGAGTGCGTCTGAAGCGTCGTGAAGCTCGGCGCCAACGAACTTCCCCGCGGGCTTGCCACCTGCCATCACGGTGCCGTCGTCCTTGACCTCGATCGCGGCCTTGCCGCCGATCTTCATCGCCGACACGGTGAGCGGCGGTGGAGCCGGAGGGGGAGGGGGAGTCGTTGCTGTCGCAGTAGGCGGTGGCGGCGGCGGCGCTCCTTGCGCCGACCAACCGTAACTCTGTCCGCCCAAACAACCCTGAAGGGCCAACGTCGTGAAAGCAGCTGCAGCAGCAACGATGAACAAGTGGCGCATGATCAGTTCCAATATCCTTTTCAACGAGCCCAACGCCCGTGTCGACGGGCATGGACTACCATGATGTCCCCACGGTTCGCGCGCCGAATATTCCGGGCTTCGACAAAAGGCGCAAGCGATTTTCTAACAGCGTCGCTTTGCACTTGACGGTATCGCGCGCTCCGATGAGCATGGGCCGACAAAACGCGCTGCGGCCGTTTGGGGGGCAAACCTGCTCTCATGACTTTTCCACTGGAGGATTCGATGAAGACCTGTCTCGCTATCGTTTTGGCGCTCGCTACCGCTGCTCCGCTAACGGGGTGCGCGTACGGCGCAATCGCCACCACAACCGACGGCAAAGTCGTGATCACGCGGAACGACAGCTTCCTGTTCGGCGCGCTTCGCAAGGTGTTCGTCTGCAAGGTGACGGATGCCGGTGTTGCATCGTGCAACGCCGCTGACGCGCCCTGACTTCGCAACGGCAGCACCACAGGGCTGAGGGGCTAACGCCTCTCGGCCCTTGTTTATTTGTGCTCGAGGAAACATGCGCGTGCTTTTCGTGCTGACCATTGCTGGGGTAGCGGGCTGCTCCAAAGCACCCAGCGTGGAGGAGTTTGGCGAGCCACTCGGCATCGAGCTCAGTGGCACGAACTTGATGGTCGCGGTCGCGGCCGAGAAGGGTCACGACATCCCCGCGGCCGCCGTTCCCCAGCTCGCGACCGCGTTCGCGAGCGTGCAGCACTGCGCCATCAAGGAGATGGCTTCGGTTCATGCGGTCGTGAAGGACGGAGCGCTCTCCGCGCCGCCAGACGCGAAGCGCGGTGCCACGAGCGCGTGCGTCGCGCAAGCGATTGACGGCAAACCCATCACGAGCCTCTCGGCGACGAAGCTCCTCATCCAAATCGCGCCGGCCCAGGCCTCGCGCCTGCGGAGCGATGGAGAGGCCACACGGTGAGCTCCGCGCGCAGCCTTGCGCTCGTGCTCCTCGTCGCAGCCTTTCCCGCGCGGGCCGATGACAAGTCGCAGGTCATATACCACGGCTCGATCGCGGGCTGGTACAAGGCCACGATGCTCGACCTCGACCTCGAGGGAGGCGGCGGTTTCTTCTGGGGCAATCGAACGAGCGGCATTGGCTTCGGTCGCGTGCGCAGCGGCATCATGTTCGTAAAGCTGCCCATCGCGGTGGCGATCGGCGCCACGTTCGAGGTCAACAACGTCTCGATGGCGACCTATGGAGCGCAGCTCGAGCTTCTTCACCTCGAGACTGGCGTGTGGGGGCAGCTCGGGCCGACCGTCGACGGTCACGGAAACTTCGGTGGTCTCTTGTCTGTGGGGTGGAGCCTCTTCGGTATCGAGGCGCAAGTGCGCGGCTACGACGAGGTGCGCCCCAGTGCATTTCAAGGCGGCTACGGCTTTGCGCTGGTCGGCAAACTTCGTATTCCGGTGGGCTACATCCTTTACGTCCTGTCACGCAAGTGAGCTCACTCCAGAACGAACGTGACTTCCATCGTGACGCGATACTCGACGATCTTCCCGTGATCGACTTTCGCCTTTTGGCTCACGACCTCGAGGCCGGTGATGCCCCGCACGGTGGAGGCGGCGCGCTTCAGCCCCTGATTGGCGGCATCTTCCCAGCCCTTCTTGGACGAGGCGGTGATCTTCGTGACGCGAGCGACAGCCATGGTGGACTCCTTCGGTTGGAGCCCACGCTATCAGGGCTCTTGCATGAACGGGTAACCGACCTTCGTGGGAGGCACGAACGTCTCCTTGACGACACGCGGTGACGCCCACCGGAGAAGGTTATAGGCAGCTCCGGCCTTGTCGTTGGTTCCCGACGAGCGCGCTCCGCCGAACGGCTGCTGCCCCACGACCGCGCCCGTTGGTTTGTCGTTGACGTAGAGGTTGCCGGCTGCCTGGCGCAGCACCGCAGCGGCGTGAGCGATGGCGGCGCGGTCACGAGCGAATATCGCGCCCGTGAGCGCGTACGGGCTCGTCTCGTCGATGATGCGCAGTGTGTCGTCGATGCGCTCGTCATCGTATGGATAGACGCTCAAGACGGGCCCGAAGAGCTCCGTTTGCATGATGGCGTGCTTGGGATCGCTCACCTCGACGAGCGTCGGGGCGATGAACCACCCACGCTCGCGAGACGCCGAGCCCGTGAGCACGTTGCACGCGCCGTCGCTCTTGGCGCGGTCAATCCACTCCGAGAGGCGCACGTACGCGCGCTCGTTGATGACGGCGCCCATGAAGTTGCGGAAGTCGCCCACGTCGCCCATGCGTACGGCGCGAATCTCGTCGAGCATGCGATCGCGGAGCTTGGGCCACATCGACTTCGGCACGTACGCGCGCGACGCGGCCGAGCACTTCTGGCCCTGGTACTCGTAGGCGCCGCGCACGAGCGCGACGGCGAGCGCGTCGACCTCGGCCGACGGGTGGGCAAACACGAAGTCTTTCCCGCCGGTCTCGCCGACGAGACGCGGGTAGGCTTTGTACGTCGTGATGCGCTCGCCGATCGTGCGCCAGATCGACTGGAAGATGGCAGTCGACCCGGTGAAGTTCACGCCCGCGAGCGCGGGATGCATGAGGCACGCTCGCGCAACGCTCGCTCCATCGCCATGCACAACGTTGATCACGCCCTTCGGCATGCCCGCGGCCTCGAGCAGCTTCATCGTGTGGTAAGCGGCGAGCGCCTGGTTCTCCGCGGGCTTCCATACGACGACGTTGCCCATGAGCGCGGGCGCCGTCGGCAGGTTGCCCGCGATAGCCGTGAAGTTGAACGGCGTGATGGCGAGCACGAACCCCTCGAGCGGGCGTAGCTCGAGGGTGTTCGCCGTACCCGCTGGGGAGATGGGCTGCTCGGCGAGGTGGGACGCGAAGTGGACGTTGAAGCGCAGAAAATCGATGAGCTCGCACGCGGCGTCGATCTCCGCCTGGAAGACCGTCTTGCTCTGCCCGAGCATCGTCGCGGCATTGAGCGTCTGACGCCATGGGCCCGCGAGGAGGCTCGCGGCGCGCTCGAGCACGCGCGCGCGGTCTTCGAATCGCGTGGCCGCCCACGCGGGCGCTGCAGCGAGCGCAGCGGTGATGGCCTTCTCGGTGATCGCAGCACCTCCCTGATGCGCGCGCCCGAGCTCGGCCCTGTGGTCGTGAGGAGCGCGCACGACGAACGGCTCACCGTCGTGAAGCTCCTCGCCAGCAACGACGTGCGGGATGTCGGGCCGTTCGTTCGTCAACGCGGCGAGCGCGTCTTTGATCGCCTTGCGTTCAGGTGATCCGGGCGCGTACGAAAGCACCGGTTCGTTCGGCGGCTTGGGGAGCGGCGCGGGGATGTCGAGCATGCGCATCAATATGTAGCGCGTTACGGTTACGGTCCACTCCCGAACCCGCTCGACGCGGGCGTGCTCGATGTGTTTCGCGGACGGGGCATGGTCGGCGGTGTCGAGGTCAGCGTCGGAATCGTACGAGTGGGTGTTGTGCTGCTGGCGGTGGGGGTGGGTACGGGCAGCGGCGCTGCGCTCGTCGTGGGTGGTGGTGGTGGCGTGAGGGCCTTCTGCGCATCCTCACGTGCGCGGACGACCCGCGGATTGGTGTCGCCAGCAGGATCGCCAAGCGCGGCATAGTCGAGACCGTCGATGCACGCCTTCCAGGCCGATGCCTGGTCCGGCGCGGCGCGCCCCGGGGCTTGGTCGCACGCGTCGAGAGCGCGCGTGCGCTCCTTGTGGGCGAGCTCGATCGGGTTGTCGGGCTCGATGCGGGCTTGGGGCACGGGCTCCTTCTTGCGAAAGACGTAGATCGCGATGATCACCGCGAGGCCTGCCGCTGCGAGCCCAGCCATGTAGGCCGCCCATCGCGCGCGGAAATGCTCGCGCATCCGCGAGACGCGCTTGCGAACGCGGGGCGCCGGGAGCTTCTCGCTCGCCGCGATGGACTCGAGCTTCTCGCCGTCCCCCTCGCGGAGCATCCACTCGAACGTCTGCTTGGCCTCGCTGCCGGGGGGGAGCTCCCTTTCGGCCCACGTCAGCAGATCCTTGCCGCCCGCCCGTCCAGACGTCGGAGACTCGAGCGCTCCCATGTCGTCGGTGGGCTGCTCTCGCCGCGTCCGGCGGTAGAAGTCGGCGATTTTGTTGCGGGCGACACCGTAGAGCCAGCGCCTGAGCGCCTCCGCGTCGTCGTTTGGCGCCCCCTCGGCGACGAGGGCGTCGGCCAGCACCGATTGCACCACGTCCTCGGCATCCGCCGAGGGGACGCGCGATCGCACGTGGGCACCAAGCGCCGAGAGAAGCGCGGGATCGGACAGGAAGGTCTTGCGATCGAGCGACACGGAGCGGAGGGGGTTCATCTCATCGTCGCACGATTGCCCGAAAGTGTGACCGGGTTCATACTGGCCCACGTGAGACGCGCTTTCGTAGCTTTCGTGGTGTTTGCCTTTGCCTGCAGCGACAAACCCATCGGTCCCCCCGCCGGCGACAACAACTATGACGATCCGGACGATCCGGGGGATCCCGGTCAGGGCAGCGGCGGCCCCGATGGCAGCGTCGATGCGTACGGGCAGTTCTGCGTGGCTGCCCGTGATTGCCCAGCCGTATTCGTGTGCGCCTACCCGACGGCTGACCTCTGCGGTGCAGCCGGACGGTGCCTGCCGTACGACGGCGGATGCGCCGGCGCGAGCGTCGCGTGCGGTTGCACCAACGTTCCCGTCGCGCTCTGCGCGCCCGAGGGTTACGCGCCCGAGCCCGTGCAGTCCCTCAGCCCGTGCGACGGCGGCGTGAACGAGACCGACGCCAGCGACGGCGGGGTGAACGACGCCGCGGCAGATGACGCCGGCGACGCTGCCTCCGAATAAGACAGAGGCTAGTAGCGCTTCTGCGGGACAGCCGAGTGATGGCTGTCGGGCAGAAACCCTTCGACACTCTCGAGCTCTTCCGGCAGCGGACCGGCTTGGTACTGGCAGTCCATCGGGCGAACGGCGATGGGCGCGGGCCAGGTCGAGGAATCGGCGCGGAAGAGCAGCGAGTGCCCGAGATCATCGGTGAAGATGAGCGCGCCATAGTCGTGATCGCCGTCCTCGGCGGGAGTCATCGCGTCGAACGCCGCGACGCACGCATCGGGTTGGCCGAGCGTTCCTCGGATCTCCGCACCGCCCGTGGCGAGGACGATGGCAACACCATCCGAGTCGACGACAACGGGCCGCCGCGACCCGATGACGTACGGTGAGTCGATGCGATAAGCGTTGGGGTCCGACGCGGGCACACCGTCACATGGCTTGGGCGTGTCACCGAGCGACTTCTGCGTCGCGATTGGGGTGACCGTTCCGAGATCCGGATCGGCCTTCAACCCGATGAGCCACGAGCGCGCAGGATCGCGGAGCGTGGCAGCGAACGCCGGCTTGCCGGACGCAGTGATGAAGTCGACGATGCCGTCGTCGTTCCCGAGCCCACCGAGCACGCTGTAGAACGTCTTGTGGCCATCGCTCAACGTGGTGCTGAGCCAGTTCTCCGGATTGTGCGACAAGAGCGTGGTCGTGCCGTCGAGCGATGCGACGATGCCCACGCCGCCCGCGTTGTCGGCGCCCTCCGGTAGGCTCATCTTCTCGGTCTTGCCGTCGTCGCGAACGAGCATGAGAGGCACGCGCTTCGGCTCGTTGCCCGAGTCGTCCTCGTCGTACGACTGAGCGATGTGGAAGTAGACGCCCTTGGGCGCGAGCTGCACGAGCTGCGGCAGGTCGCCGTACATCGGTTGCGCGTCGCGCTCGTAGCCGCTCTGCGGGTCCTTGTTCACGCGGAAGGGTGGGTTCTTGTTCACGCTCGCGCGGAAGACCTTTCCCGTCGCGTCGCGGTACCAGGCGAGCTGGGCGTCGACGGGATTGTAGCGTCCGGGTCCCTTGCGATCGCGCGTGTACACGTAGCGGAGCGCGACGACGCCGTCGGGCTGAACGTAGACCGTCGTCCCCGAGCCGAACTTCGGAGCCGCGGGTGGCACGCCGAGGAGAGACACGGTGCTCGTCTTCGTCGTCGCCTCACCGCGCTTCGACATGACGATCGACATCTTGCCGTCCTTGTCGCGCGTCGGCAGAAGCCAGCGCACGTTGCCATGGTCGACGTCGCTCACGTTCGGCAGGTTGCCTCCACCGAGCTCGATCCACTTGTCCTTCGCGCTGCAGCGGAGCGGGCGGGCATACTGCGATTTGTTCGCCGTCGCGATTGGCGACGCCGTTCCGTCGGGCGTTCCTTTTGGCGCATCCCAGCCCCACCGCAAGCCGCGGTCGGTGACGCACCCGAACGTCGAGCAAGCATCGATGGCGGCGATGTACGCAGGCGAGCCGACGAGCCCCCATGTCTTTCCGCCGTCGACGCTCTCGTAAGCCGCGATCTCCCCCGGCTGCATCATCACGCCGAACCCGTGGATGCCCGCGAATGCCGCCTTGGAGAAGGGGACTTGCAGGTTCGTCGTCGTGATGGTGCCGCCTTCCTTGTACGAGAACGTGAAGGCGTTCTTGCCCGCATGCGCAAATCCGCGCACAGTGCCGTCGTCGTCGAGTGAGAGTGTGGCGCTCTGCGCGTCGATGGAAGGGGCGATGCGCCCGACGGGCTCGGCCACTGCGCTCCCAGACTTCCAGCGAAAGAGGAACGCCTCACCGTCGCGCATGCCGACGCTGTAGGCAGCCGCTTGCAGACCGTTGGTCGCGAAGCGCATGTGGCCGCTGTTCGGCGTGCTGTCATCCTCGCCTGGAACCTCGCTGAAGCCTGCGCTCTTCGTCGCGCGCACGCGCGCCCCGATGCACGGTGCGTTGTAGCCTTGGCTGCACCGACGCCCGAGGTAGACGAAGTCCTCGGGGCCGAGCGCGATGGCGACGTCGCTACGCTGCGGGATCCCGCCCTCGACGGTGGTCTCTTCACGGAACGTGCGACCGCCGTCGGAGCTCCGCACGATGCGCGTGATCCAACCGAGCGTGCCGCTGTCGGGTGGGCCGCTCGAGCGTCCGTATTGGTACGTCCTGACGGGTGAGGTCGCGTCCTTGTCGATGCCGCTCGCGACCGAGCCTCGCGCGTCGCACGCGATCACGACGTCGTCGCCGCGTATCGCGACGTCGACCAGCTCACATCCGTCGAGCTCGTCGATCTTGCGCGTCTTGCCGAGACCCGACGTGTCCCCGATCGCGATCGTCCACACGCGCTCGGTACCGTTGCCGCTCACTTGCACGGCGTGGCGCCCGTCGAGCCGTGTGACGACGTTGGGTTGGAGCTTCGGTGGGGTGAACGGCCTGTGCGTTCCGCCCCTCGACGTCGACGGGCCAGCCTGGAATGTCCCCCACGCGGGATCGAAGCGCATGGAGTCCTCGACGCCGTCGACCCATAACGCGCCGTCGCGTGCGACCACCGTCTGCACGCCCACACCGGGGCTCTTCGCGACCGTCCACGTGACGCCGTCGTCTTTCGTTCCGTAGAAGCGCTGCGGCGCCGCGACGAGGATGCCCTTGTCCCCCAGCATGGCGACGTCGACGACGATGCCTTCTTTGGACGGAAGATCGACCTTGCTCCACGCGTGGCCGCCGTCGGTGCTGCGCTCGAGATCGCCTTTGCCGTCGACGACGAGGATGGCCGTCTTGCCGACCGCGACTTGACGCGCCCCGGCGACGGGGTTGCCCGTCTGCATGAGCGTGCCGAGGGCATCGTGTGCGACGTAAACCGTGCCGCTCGCGCCGACGAAACGATACCCACCGTCGGCTCGCTGGATGCCGACGATGCGCTCGGGAGCGAGCGTGGACGCGCCGTCGTTCGAGCCGGATACGCTCTCGATCCAACGTTCGCCGCCATCACCGGCGTGGAGAGTGCTGCCGCTGTCGAGCTGGATCGTGGCCACGGGACGCCAGCGAGGCGAGAAAGAGAGCGCCCACTTCGCAGGCGTCGCAAACCCCGGCCCTGCCATGCCCCCGTCGTCGGTCGGCGCGATGGGCTTGGCAATCTCGGGAGTCGGCGTCGCCGGAGAGCACGCTGCAACACACGCGAGAGCGAGGACGAAGGCAAACCGCATGGCCGCGCAGGGTAACCGAATTAGTGGCCCTTCGGGCTGTCGTCCCGCCCGCGGCGGATACTCAGGTCAACCCGTCTGTACGCTGAACTGAACCGGGCCGAAGCGGAGCGACGCGTTCGGCGGGACAACCGCCCAGGTGGCCGTGGCGATGCGCTCGCCGTTGATCCAGACGCCGTTGTTCGAGCGCTCGTCACGCACCCACAGCGCGCCGGCCTCGACCTTCATCGTCGCGTGGACGCCGCTGACGCGCGGCTCGACGAGGTGCACCGCGCAGCGCGCGGGATCGCGGCCGACGAGCACGTCACCCCCCACGCTGACCTTGAAGGTGCCGTGCGAGCTCGAGATGACGAAGCTGCGCGCGGCTTCGGCGTGCGGGGTCGGCGGAGGACCCGAGCGTTGTGGCAAAGACGCCTTGACGGCGTCTTGTGGGAGCGGCTGCCCACACGAAAAGCAGAGCGAGAGCTGGCCCGACGTTGCCATCGTCAACGAGCCACACGATGGGCAACGCACTTGGGTGGTTGTGTTTGGAGCGTCGGCTCCGGCGCCACCGTCGGAAACCGGAGACGGGGCGCCTACCGAGGGTTTGGGGCGAACCCTCCAGGTGGCCCCTGTCCGTAGGGTGGCGCGCCACCGTAGGGCGGCGGTGGCCCATAGCCTCCAGGTGGTGGACCGTAACCCCCGCCGCCGTAGGGTGGCAGCGGTCCGCCCGCGACGACGGGTGCGGGTGGCGGCGCAGGTGCGCGCTTGCCGCGGCCGCCTCCACCTCCTCCACGCATGATGACGATGAGCAGCAGCCCGAACACGAGCACGGCACCACCCGCTCCCGCGACGATGAGAATGGGGAAGGGCTTCTTCGCCGCTTTCAGCGTGAGGATGGTCTTGTCGTCGTGCCCGCTGAGACGGTGCGCGCCGTTGTCGTAAACGATGATGCGGGCGACCATGTTGTCGCCGTTGCCCTCGAGGAGCTTCTCTTCGTCGGGTACCTGGAAGGTGACGAACGCCTCACCGGCCTCGAGCGCGCTCCCTCGCAGGTTCTGCTGCACGAGCGATTGGACTGCTTGCTTGATCGCATCGACGTTGCCGCTCGCGAGCTGCGGGTCGGGCTTCGAGCCGGCGGGGATGAAGTAGACCTCGGCCCGATCCTTGGTGCCGCCCCAGCAGAACTCGCCGTACACCTTCATCTTGCCGCCCGGGACGATCGGGTTGGTGTTCGCGTCGCTCTGCGTCTTGGCGACGTCGATGTCGAGCGGCCACTGGGTCGGGTCGACGCCGATCGGCACGTCCTTGAACGACGTGTCGCCGCTGATGGGCGTCGTCGTGTTCCTGAAGTTGAGCGAGAAGCTCTGCTCGACCGAGGGCGCGAGGCACGAGAGCCGCCACTTCATGACGTACATCGAGTTGAAGCGCTTGCGCACCGCGGCGACGATGCCCGGCGCCTTCGCCTGCCCTTGCCCGCCCCGCACCACGCTGTAGAAGCCGCCGAGCTTCACGTTGGCGAGGCCCTGCATGAACTGGTTCTCGTTGTTGCGCAGCACGTCGCCCACCATCGTGGTCGTCTGCGGCGGCAACCAGTTCGAGATGACGGGGAGGGGCGTCTTCACCTGCGCGGTGTTGTCGTCGGGGAATCGACCCTTGTTGAGGTACTGGCTGAAGGCTTGCGCCGAGGGGCCCGTCGTCCCCGCGTCGGCCTTGGCGTAGCCGTTCGACAGCACGACGAGCGCCTGGTGCATCGGGATCGTCTGCGTCGACGAGAAGTTGCCGAGCGTTCCGAACGAGTCGCTGATGACGTTCTGGAGGATCGAAAAGAGCGAGCGGTCCTGCGCGACCTTCGAGGCCGTCGCGACATCGAGGGTGTGGACGAGCTCGTCGCGCTCTTTGGTGGCGTACGACTTCCACTTCGAGTCGGTGAGGTATTGGTGATCGTGCGAGTCGAAGACGATGATGTCCATCAAGTCGTTCGGCTGCATCGCCTTGACGAACGCGTAGGCGATCTCTTGGGCGTCACGGAAGCGGTCGCCCGCGCTCTGCGAGCCGTCGATGGCGATGACCCATGCGGTGCCGACGCCCGGCTCCTTCTGCGCGTCGCCCCACTTGAGCGCCGAGCCCTCGAGGCGCGCAAACACGTCCGCGCCGTTTACTTTCGCTGCGAAGAAGGCGTTGGCCTGGAGCTTCGTGATGTCGAAGCCGGTCCACAAGACGTTGTCCTTTTGGACCGCGTCTGCCCAGCAATCCACCTCGGCGTTGCCCGTCTTGCCGTTGCAAACCGAGAGCGCATCCGCCGGCGAGTGGAACTCGACCACCTCGACGAGCGTGCTCAGGATGGGCGCGCCGTTGTTCGAGGCGGCCCTCGGGTCGATGCGGAGGAGGTGGGCTTCCGGCAACGCCTCAGCGACCCGCGCCATCAGCGTCGCGGTGACGACGACGAGCAGCGCAAGAAGCCAACGTTTCATACGCGTGAGACGATTTTCACGATGGTCGTGTAGCCGCCGAAGCGGACCTTGTCACCGTCGCGCAGGTCGCGACGCCCATTGAGACCGATGTGCTCTTCGTTGACGTACGTGCCGTTGGTCGAGCCCGTGTCCTCGACGGCGACCGTGCCAGCGATCCCATCCACGTGCAGCGTGGCGTGGCGCGACGAGATCGTGGCGTCCGGCAGCGGGATATCGAGCCCGTCGACCGACTGCGCGCGCCCGACGATCACGCGCCCCCCCTTCAGTGGCCAGAACTCGCCGTTCTGATTCGTCTGGAAAGAGACGATGAAACCTCGCAGCGCCTGCGGGCCCGGGAGGACGGGCGGAGGCGCCTCCGTCGGAGCGAGCGCTTGCTGTTGCGGCGGCGGTCCACCAAACGCGGGCGGCCCTGCGGGTTGCTGCGGCGCGACGCCGAACGCCGGTGGTTGCTGCGGGGCGAAACCCTGCCCCTGGTAGGCATCATGCGGCGGACCTTGCACGGCGATGGGATGCCCCATCGCGCAATAGCTCGCGCCAGGCGGTACCTCGTGACCTTGCGCGCAGACGGCTTGTGGTGCGTTACCGTACGGCGCAGGCGGCGCACCATACGGTGCCGGCGGCGGCTGGTTGTACGGTGGAGGCGCAGGTACGGGCTGCTGATTGTAAGGAGCAGGCGCGAACGGTTGCGGCTGCGGTGGGGGCGCACCGAACGGCGGCGGCGCACCGAAGGGCTGCGGCTGTTGAGGGTAAGGTTGTTGCGGTGGCGCACCGAACGGTTGCGGTTGCTGCGGGGGCGGAAAGCCGCCCTGGTCCTGCTGCATCGGTTGGCCATAGCCGTACGGCCCCTGCTGCGGAGGCGGCGGGCCCTGCGGAGGTTGATAGGCCGGAGGCGGAGGGGCCTGTTGCATCAGGAACCCGCACGAGTTGCAGAACTTGTCCGAGGTCTTGGCCGGTGTGCCGCATTGCGGGCAGACGACGCTCATGGGCGCGGAGCATAACGGAACCGCGTGCGGTTGTCGCTTGAGGATCCGCCGCTCATTCAGTTGCGGCCGAGAGGGCCGCGGCGATGACCACGCGAACCGGTACGCCGTGGACGCGGGCGGCGGCGGCGCAGGCGTCGTACTCGGGCTTGATTTGCGGTGGACCGTACGGGCCCTCGGCGATCTTCACGGGCAGCTTTCCGTACGGCGTCTCGACGAGCACCATGCGCCGCGGGCGCTCGACGCGGCTCACGTCCGTGCGACGGACACCGAGCGAGGTCGTCTCGCGAAGGACGACCGTCGCGAGCGCGTCGGCGGCGCACGCTTCGCAAAGCACGCCGAGCACCATGCCGGGGCGGCCCTTCTTCATCGTCACCGGCGCGGCCCACGCATCGAGCGCGCCCTCTTCGAGGAGCTTCTCGATCGCGCCTGCGACGATCTCGCCCGTCGCGTCGTCGAGGTTCGCCTCGAGCACGACGTGCGTCGCAGAGGCCGAAGCCGTGCGCGCACCGAGCACCGCGCGAAGAACGTTCGGTCGATCCGCGAAGTCTTTCGTGCCCGCTCCCCATCCCACGGCCTCCGGAGCCATGGTCGGCCAGCGCTCGGCGTGCGACGCGTTGGCAGCGACGATGGCCGCACCCGTTGGCGTGACGAGCTCTCCGTCGATGCCCGCGTCATACGTCGGGAACCCACGCAGGCACTCGACGACAGCAGGCGCGGGAAGTGGCAGCACGCCGTGGGCCGCCTTCACGAAGCCTCGGCCCATGGGGAGCGGCGAGCACACGACCTCGGCCCCCAGATGTTCCATCGCGGCGGCTGCCCCGAGCACGTCGATGACGGCGTCGACCGCGCCCACCTCGTGGAAGTGCACGTCGTCCTTGGGCATGCGATGCACGCTCGCCTCGGCTTCGGCGAGTCGTTCGAAGGTGCGAAGTGCCCGCGCCCGCACGGCGTCGTCGAGCTTCGCGTCCGTGAGCAGCTTGCGAATCGCGCCGTACGTACGGAGGGGCTGCTCGCCCTCGACGTGCACATCGAAGTGCGTGGCGACAATCCCGCTCACGGTCTTGTGGGAGAAGTGGACATGATAGCCGCCGAGCGGCAGCGCGGTCCACGCCGCGTCGAGCACGTCGCGCGGAACGCCGAGGTCGACGAGAGCGGCGATGGTCATGTCACCGGCGATGCCGCTCGGTGCGTCGAGGAACAACGTCTTGCCCCGCCCGCACCCAGCGACGAGACGGCGTCGCTCGGTGTGCTCGCCGTGCTCGTGCTTCTCGGCGGGCGCGTGCCGGTGGTGCGCGTTGTCGGCGTTGTCGTGGTCGTGATCGTGGTCTTCGTGGCCCATTCACGTGCTCGGGCTGGCGCGCGGCCTCAAGATGCGCGCGGCGGCGAAGGCCGCGCCGAAGCCGTTGTCGATGTTGACGACCGTCACGCCCGACGCGCAGCTCGTCAGCATCCCGAGGAGCGCCGCGAGCCCCTGGAACGCCGCGCCATACCCGACCGACGTCGGCACCGCGATGACCGGAGCCTCGATGAGCCCGCCCACGACGCTCGCGAGCGCTCCCTCCATGCCCGCGACGACGATGGCGACGCGCGCGCGTGCGATGACTTCGCGGCGATGGAGCAGCCGATGGATCCCCGCGACGCCCACGTCGAAGACGCGGTCGAACTTCACGCCGAGCATCCTCATGGTCTCGGCGCACTCCTCGGCCACCGGGAGATCGCTCGTGCCCGCGCTGACGAGCGCCACCGTGTCCTCCGAGAGCGACGCGATGGGGGCGACCTCGAGCGTGAGCGTGCGGGCAAGCTTCTCGTAACGTGCGTCGGGCAACCCCCGCTGAACCTCGGCCGCCGGCCCCGCTTCGAGGCGCGTAACGAGCACGTTGTGACCACCCCGCTGAAGCTCGCGCGCGATGGCGACGATCTGCTCCGGCGTCTTCCCCTGCCCGAGAATGACCTCCGACACCCCCTGCCGGAGGGCCCGGTGATGGTCGACCGTCGCGAACCCGAGGTCGGTGAAAGGCAGATCACGCAACTCCCCAAGCGCCGCATCCACGGTGGCTTCCCCCCGCGCCACGCGCTCGAGAAGCTGCTGTATCCGCGCCGGAGTCACCGTCGCAACTTAGCACACCGAAAACTCTCCCCGCCTTCCCCCTGTTCAATTCTCTTCCAAGCTCTGGTACCCGGATGAGCGATGCCGCTTCCGCTTGCTGCGCTCTTGGCGTTGTCGCTAGGTGCGCTCTTCGCGTACGTCGCGCGCGTGGCGCTCTCGCAGAGTGATGGGCCGTTCTGGTCGTCGCGGCCGACGCTCGTCGTCGTGGCGTTTGCGGCGTTCGTCTACTTGCCGGCTGTCGCGTACTTCACCGCGTTTCACGGCGACTGGTCGTACATGTACTTCGTGCCGTGGAGGCACGTGCCGTCGGCCATCGACCTCGCCGTGGTGGTCGCGTGCGCGGCGCTCGTGCCGGGAGCGTTCGTCGCCGCTGCGCCGTTCTCGCGCGCCCAGCGGGGCAACGTGGTGCTCGCGATGATGGCCGCGCCAGCCGTGTGCGCCGCCGTGCTCGCGGGCCTCTTCGAAGCACGGCTCACGACCAACGCGACGTTCGTGCAGTTCACCTACGGCGTGGGCACGCATCCCGCTGCGGCGTCCGCGCTCGGCCGTGCGATCCTCGTCGTCATCGTGGTGGTGGCGGCAGGCGCGCTGTGGTGCGTCCGGCTCCTGCGTGGAGCGGTCGCCACGAAGAAGACGCGATGGAAAGCCCTTGCGTGAGCCGCTTTGGGGCGTATTAGGATTGGCCCATGCGTCCCGGCCTCGGTCATCTTCTCGTGGGTGTCGGCCTCCTCAGCGTCGGCATTGGCATCACGGTCTATTCCCATCGCGTCGTGATGTACGGGGCCATCGCGGTCGGGGCCTTCGAGATCCTCCGCGGCATCTACGTCCTCGTGAAGGGCCAATGAGCACCCGCCCTCGGTTGTGGTAGATCGCGTCGCATGTACGACGTCCGCGCGTTGAACGAGCTCGTCGCGAAGGAGAGCGCCTTCGTCGAGAAGATCATGAACGAGGTGGGCAAGGTGGTGGTCGGGCAGACGCAGATGCTCGAGCGCGTGCTCATCGGGTTGCTCACCGGCGGTCACGTCCTCCTCGAGGGCGTGCCCGGCCTCGCCAAGACGCTCACGGTGCGCACGCTCTGCGAGGCCATCAGCGCCAAGTTCGCCCGCATCCAGTTCACGCCCGATCTCTTGCCCGCCGACGTCATCGGCACCGTCATCTACAACCAGCAGAAGGGCGAGTTCACGAGCAAGCTCGGGCCCGTCTTCGCCAACCTCGTGCTCGCCGACGAGATCAACCGCGCCCCCGCGAAGGTGCAGAGCGCTCTCCTCGAGGCGATGCAGGAGCGCCAGGTCACCATCGGCGACAAGAGCTACCCGCTCCCCTCCCCGTTCATCGTGATGGCCACGCAAAACCCCATCGAGCAGGAGGGCACGTACCCGCTCCCCGAGGCCCAGGTCGACCGCTTCATGCTCATGATCAAGGTCGGCTACCCCTCGCGGGAAGAGGAGCGCAAGATCATGGACCGCATGACCGCGCTCGAGCCGGTCAAGGCCCAGGCCGTCGTCACGCCCGAGGAGCTGACCCAAGCGCGGAGCACGATCTCGCAGATCTACGTGGACGACAAAGTGAAGGAGTACATCGTCGACGTCGTCTTCGCGACGCGCGAGCCCAACAAGTACAACTTGAAGGATCTCGCCCCGCTCATCGACTACGGGGCGTCACCGCGCGCGTCGATCGCGCTCAACATGGCGTCGCGGGCGCATGCGTTCTTGCGGCACCGCGGCTACGTGACGCCGGAGGACGTGAAGGCGGTGGGGCCGGACGTGCTGCGGCATCGCGTGGTGCTGACGTACGAGGCCGACGCGGAGGAGATTGCGGTGGAGCAGGTGGTTCGGAGGGTGTTCGAGGTCGTCGAGGTTCCGTAGACGAGACATCGTGCGGCCGCCGCCAGGCACGCCTATCGCTCGAGGCGTGCCTGGCCCGCTTTGTCGTCTCAGTCCGAGACCTCAGACCACGATCATCGAGACGGGCTGACTCCAGGCGTCAGGACCCGACTTCGTGATCGCCCGGTGGCGGAACACGACCGTGGTCGCCGGCACGAGGCCGGTGATCGTGGTCTTGGCCTGGAGCGTCGTTTGTGTGCTCGTCCAGGTCTTTCCGCCGTCGGTGCTGTACTGCCACTCGTGCGACGCCTTCACGCCGCCGAGCTTCGCTGCGAGCACCACCGAACCGGACGTCGTCTTGTCTGGTTTGGCGGAGAGCTCGGCCTTGCTGTGCACACCGACCTTGCGCAGGGAGAGCCCTGCGCTTTGGGCGATCGTGGCAGCGTTCGCCGGATCGGCGACGACAAGCCCTTGCACGTAAACACAGACCTCAGCGAGGTCTGCCTTCACGATGACGAGCTTGGCGTCGCGTGTCGCGACGGCCCCCGTTGTACGCGTGTGCGTAGCAGTCTTGGCCGTATCGAAGGCGTCGATATCGGTCGAGAGCTGCGGGAGCGGCGGGTTGGGGGTTACGAACAAGCCTTTGTTGTTCGAAAGACCGTCGTATACGGCCTTCGCGAGGACGAGCCACGCAAGCGCAGTATGCGGCGCGTGGAGCACGACCTTGGGGGGAACGGTGGTTGTCATTGCGGTATCCTCTTTCTGTGAGGGCACATCGGGATTGATGTGCGGCTCGAAGAGGTATTCCGGCGACCCTCGAGCTTTCCGCGATCTATTTTCGAAATCGTATTCCGGCTGTCATTTCAAGCATTTGACGAGCTCGTGAACACCCTTCACCGACTCGTGAACACCCTTCACCGACTCGTGAACACCCTTCACCGACTCGTGAACACCCTTCACCGACTCGTAGACTCCCTTCACCGACTCGTGAACACCCTTCACCGACTCGTGAACACCCTTCACCGACTCGTGAACACCCTTCACCGACTCGTGAACACCCTTCACCGACTCGTGAACACCCTTCACCGACTCGTGAACATCCTTCACCGACTCGTGAACACCCTTCACCGACTCGTGGGCACCCTTCACCGACTCGTAGAGATCCTCCTCTCTCTCGTGGCGGCTTTGCGGCCTGGCGGCCTCTTATCCTCCCAAGAGCGCCACCAACCGGTCGATGAACGGGACTTGGTCCTTGTGAATGACCTTCCGCGCCTCCTCGAGGTCGAACATCTCGGCCTTGTCGATCTCCCACGACGCACACTTCGGGGCCGCGCCCTTCGGCATCGGAGCCGCCCAAGCATGCACGCGCTTCCGGCTCTTGACGTAATCGATGTACCCAAGCGACTTCAGCTCCCCCCTGACATCAACCCCCGTCTCCTCGAGCACCTCCCGCCGCGCCGTCACCTCGAGCTCTTCCCCCTCATTCGGCTCCCCCTTCGGTATCCCAAACGCCGCCCCCCGGTTGTAAGCCCCCGAAGGATGCACCAGCAGCACCCGCACACTCTTCTCCGCAGGCTTCTCCGACGGGGGGTCCAAGGGGGGACTCGCCTCGGAGTCCCCCTTTGCCGAAGCGCGCAGCGATTTTCGCGCGGAGTGCTGAGGTGGGAGCTCGAGGGGCGCCAGCCCCTCGACCAAGAGAATTCCTGCTGATTGTTTCATCTCGGCCTCATGGAATACTCTGCGCGGCTCGCTTGTCGCCAACGGGCTTACCCACATCGTCATCATGATCCCGAAGGAGCTCCTTGCCCAGCTACGCACGATCGAGATTCATACGGCGCGGCTCGCCAACGAGAATCTCGCGGGGACGTACACGTCGAGCTTCAAGGGTCGCGGGCTCGCCTTCCGCGAGGTGCGCCCGTATCAACCCGGTGACGACGTGCGCTCCATCGACTGGAACGTCTCCGCCCGGATGAACGACACGTTCGTGAAGGTCTTCGTGGAGGAGCGCGAGATGACGGTCATGCTCGTCGTCGACCTCTCGCCGAGCGAGCGCTTCGGCACGCAGCGGGCCCCCAAGGCGCGCGTCGCGTCGGAGGTGTCGGCGCTCCTCGCGTTCAGCGCCATCCGCAACAACGACCGCGTCGGGATGATCCTCTCGACGAGCAAGGTCGAGCGCCTCGTGCCCCCCAAGAAGGGCGAGAAGCACGTCATGCGCGTCGTCCGCGAGATCCTCGGCTTCGACTCGAAGGCCAAACCCAAGCGCGGCCCGCGCGCCCCCGCCCTCGGCCCGGCGACCGATCTCAAGGGCGCCCTCGAGGCACTCGCGTCCGTGTCGCGGCGCCGCAGCGTCGCCTTCATCATCAGCGACTTCTTCGCGCAAGGGTACGAGCGCGCGCTCGCCTTCATCGCCGCCAAGCACGACGTCATCCCCGTGGTGCTCATCGACCCCCGCGATCTCCACTTGCCCGACATCGGCCTCGTCACGTTCGAGGACCTCGAGAGCGGTGACAGCATCCTCGTCGACACCTCCGACCCCCGCGTCCGCGCGCATCACTCCCGCGCGATGGCCCAGCTCACCCGCACGCGCCAGGCACTCTTCAACAAGCTCGGCCTCGACTCGGTCGAGATCCACACGGGCGGCTCCTTCGTGAAGCCCCTCCAAGACCTCTTCGCCCGCCGCGCCCGCAGGATCCACCGATGATCGCGGCGTCTTGGCGGCGTTCCTATCTTCGAGCGGGCCTCGCTTGCCTCGCGTTTGCGTCGAGGGCGCTTGCGGCGGATGCAGGGGCGCCGGAGCTGAAGGTGAACGGGTGTACGGAGGTCATCCCGCAGGGGGTGGGGCGGCCCGAGATCGTGGACGTGCTCCCCGACCGAGGGAGGAGCGGGTACGCGTCGACGCTCGTCGTCACCATCAAGCACGGCAAGGGCGAGTCGGTGCTGCCGAGCGGGCTCTCCTTGCAGTCGCACTCGGAGGCGGTGGAGGAGCTACGCAAGGCTGGGTTCGTGTTCCCCGATCAAGACGGCAGCGCGGGGGCGCGGCTCACGACGAAGCCCGACGCCGTGCATCTCGATCGCGTGACGACGACGCTGGAGCTCCCGCTCCTCGCGCTGCCCGACAAGCCCGGCAGGCACCTCCTCATCCTGCCGGCGCTTCCCATTTCGATCGCGCGCGCGAACGGCGAGGTCGCGACCGTGTGCACGCACGAGCACCACATCACGGTCGAGGACCCCACCGCGGAGACCCCCGACCCGCAGCCGCACGGGAACCCCGCCCCGCGCGTTCAACGCGAGGAGTGGACGGCGCTGAAGCGCGCGATCATCTACGGCGCCATCGGCGTCGCGGTCGGTGCGCTGCTCGCGTGGCTCGTCGCGCGATGGCTCAAGCGGCCGCGACCCATCCCGCCACCTCCGCCCCCGCGTCCCCCGTGGGAGGTGGCGTTCGAGAAGCTCGACGAGGTGCGGCACGCGGGGCTCCTCGCGACGCAACGCTTCAGCGAATACTACGACCGCGTCGGCGACGCCGTGCGCGAGTACTGCGGCCACCGCTACGGCTTCGACGGCCTCGAGTGCACGACCGACGAGATGCTGACGGAGCTTCGGCGCTCGGCCCTCGTGGGCGTGACCGTCGAGGACGTCTCGATCTTCTTGCAGCAGTGCGATCTCGTGAAGTTCGCCCGCATGACGCCCTCCGAGGACGACTGCCAGAAGGCCCTCGGTGACGCCGAGCTCATCGTACGGAAGACGATGGTCGCGGTCGACGGATCCGCCGCAGGCGGGACGTTGCGAACACCCAACGACGGATCCGCCGTAGGCGGGACGTCGCGAACACCCAACGACGGATCCGCCGCAGGCGGGACCGACCTCAAGGAAGAGGAGCCGCCGAAGTGAGGGGCTGGTGGGTTCTACCTCTGCGCGGCCTCGCGCTGATCTTCGCGATGCTCGTCGTGATCGCCATCGCGGGGTCCGTGCCCGCGTGGCTCCGCGGGAGCGACTGGCTGCTCGTCAAGTGGGTGGCGTGGCCTTGGTGGATCGCGGCGGCCGTCGTCCCTCCCATCGTCCTTCTCGCGATGACGCTCGGCGCCGACTCCCGCGTGCCGAAGCTCCGCATCTCCACGATCGCGACGCTCGTCACCGGCCCACGCGGCATCCGCACGTACTTCCGCGACGCTCCCGCAGTCCTTCGCGGCGCCGCCATCTTCTTCGCCTTCGCCGCGCTCGCGAGGCCGCAGAACGTCCTCCACGACGAAGAGTCCGGCGAGCGCGGCATCGACATCGTCGTCGTGCTCGATCTCTCCGGCTCGATGCGCGCCATCATGGACTCGCCGACGAACGAGCCGCTCGCCCGCGGCAAGCGCCTCACGCGCATCGACACGGCCAAGGACGTCATCCTCGACTTCATCTCGCGTCGCAAGACCGACCGCATCGGCGTCGTCGTCTTCGGGCGGAACGCGTTCGTCCTCGCGCCCCCGACGCTCGACTATCAGCTCCTCACGACGCTCGTCGGCAAGATGGAGCTCGACCTCATCGACGGCAACGGCACCGCCATCGGTGACGCGGTGGGCAGCGGCGTCGCGCGCCTCCGTCGGTCGACGGCGAAGTCGAAGGCGATCGTCCTCTTGACCGACGGCGACTCGAACGCCGGCGAGCTCTCCCCCGAGTACGCGACCCACCTCGCGAAGACGCAGGGCGTGAAGGTCTACACGGTGCAGATCGGCAATGGCGACGACGTCGACGTCCAGGAGGGCAACGACATCTTCGGCCAGCCCAAGTACGTGCGCCGGCACTTCCCCGTGAACCCGGACCTCCTCAAGTCGATGGCTAGCGAGACCGGCGGCGACGCGTTCGTGGCGACCGACAAGAAGGGCCTCGAGTCGAGCATGCACTCGATCCTCGACAGCCTCGAGAAGACGAAGTTCTTGGCGCAGACCTCCGCCACCGAAGACATGTTCCCGCTCCTCCTCGGCCCTGCCGTCGTGCTCCTTTTGCTCGAGGCGCTCGCCCGCGTCCTCCTCATCCGGAGGTTTCCCTAATGCGGCTCGGTTACGATCTCTGGGCGTATCCGGGGGTGCTCCTCGTCGTGGGGGCGGCGGCGCTCCTGCTTGCGTTCGCGGCGATCCTCATCGCGGCGTCGTTCGCGCGGGCGCGGGCGGAGAAGCGCTTCGGCGATCCGAAGCTCGTCGAGAAGCTCGTGACATACGACGCGACGCAGCGGCGTGCCGCGAAGGGCGTGCTCATGGTGCTCGCGCTCGCGTGCGCGCTCGTCGCCCTCGCGCGGCCGCAGTACGGCAAGGGGACGCGCCTCATTCCGGCGACCAACGTCGACGTCGTCCTCGTGCTCGACTACTCGAAGAGCATGTACGCGCGCGACGTGGTGCCGAGCCGCATCGCCCGCGCGAAGGCCGAGGTCGCCCACCTGATTCAGTCGGTGCCGGGCGTGCGGTTTGCCGCCGTGGCGTTCGCTGGCGAGCCCGTGAGCTTCCCGCTGACGAGCGACGGCGGCGCCATCGCGCAGTTCTTCCGGCAGATGAACCCGAACGACATGCCCGTCGGCGGCACCGCGACGGCCAAGGCGCTCGAGCGCGCCCGGGAGCTCCTCGCGCGCGATCCGACGACGAAGGATCACGTGCGTCGCATCGTCCTCGTGACCGATGGTGAGGATCTCGAAGGCGATCCGGTCAGCGTCGCGACGAAGTGCGCCCAGGAAGGCACCGTCATCGACGTCGTTCAGATCGGCGGCCGCGCACCCGAGGTGATCCCCGACGTCAACGCCGACGGGAAGGTCATCGGCATCCGCAAGGACGACGACGGCAAGCCCATGACGACCGAGCTCTCCGCCGACGGTGAGGCCCAGCTCGCCAAGGTCGCGCAAACGACGGGCGGCGTCATCGTTCAATCGGAGCAGGGCACGACGGGCATCGACAAGATCACGGCGCGCCTCTCGAAGATGATGCGTGAGGAGCTCTCCGAGCGCGTGGAGACCGTCTACGACGACGTCTTCTGGATCCCGCTCCTCATTGCGCTCGTGCTGCTGCTCAACGACGCGCTGCTCTTCGACACCCCGTGGCGCAAGCCCTGGACAGCGGGCAAGGTCGTGCTCGCGGTGATCGCGTCGCTCGGCGTGCTGAGCTTCATCGTCCTCCTCGTCGACCTCTGGCGCAGCTACAGCAAGCCGGCTCCGAAGGCGCCCGCCAAGAAGAAGCGGAAGCTCCGCAACCGGGAAGGTGCGCGTGCGTAAGCTCCGCCTCGGCATTGCATGCGGGGGCCTCGCTCTTTGGGGCGCGGCGTGCGCGTGGGATCCCTCGCACCCGTTCGACCGCGAGGCGCCACCCGTCAAGCAAGCCATCGCCTCGCTCGACGCGGGCGACGCGACCGCTGCGAGCGATCTGCTCGAGCACTATCTCTCGACGGGGGAGTGCGCCGACGGCAAGATCGGCGCGCCCGAGTCGCTGCGCACGCGCCCGAACGGCACGTTCGACCTCGGACTCTCGCTGTTCCGCATCGGCGAGGCCTACGGGCGGCGCTTCGGCGACGAGGAGATCGACGCGGGCGACTCGCAGGAGACGCATGCCCAGCGCATGGCGCAGATCGACTGCGCGCTCCGCATCGTGCAAGCCATCGCGGCCGAAGACACGCAGCCCATCGATCTCCGCGCCCGCGCGCAGTACCTCGAGGGCAACCTGCACTTCCTCGGCGGTGAGTACGAGCAGGCCGTCGCCGCCTACGACAAAGCCTTGACGCTCGCCCCCGGAATGGAGGACGGCGGCGACGAGGTCGGCCGCGACGCGGCATTCAACCGCGCGATCGCGCTCCGCCGCATCGAGGACAAGAAGAACAACGACGCCGGGCACGACGGCGGCGGTGGCGACAGCGGAAGCGGCGGTGATTCCGGCGGCAACGACGGCGGCAACGACGCAAGCGACAGCGGTGAGGGCGGCCGTGGCGGCGGCGACGACGGCGGCAAGGACTCCGGCGGACCCGACGCCAACGACGCCGGCCCCCAATCGCAGAACGAGCCACCCGACGCCGCGTCGCCGCCGCCCGAAACGCAGACGCAGGACGACCGGATCCTCGATCAGCTCGAGGGCACGCCGACGTTCCAGCAAGAGGCCGCAAAGAAGATGGCGCAGCAGAAGCGGCACATGCGCGGGATGGTCGACAAGTGAGCAGGCTCGCGGCGAGCTTCAGCGCATTCCTCGTCGCGATCGCGTTCGTGCTCTTTGCGCTGCCCGCCCGTGCAGCGACGCCGCGGCTCCGGACGACCCTCTCCGCCGAGACCATCGAGGTGGGTGACTCGGCGGTGCTCACGCTCTCCGTCACGCCGGGGGATCAGGTGACCGAGGCGCAGATGACGGGAATGCCGAGCGGGCTCTCGATCGTCGGCCAATCCATGTCGCCCGCGTATCAAGTGACGGTCGACGCTACCGGGCAGATGACGCAAGTGGTGTCGCAGCGCGTGCAGTTCCGCATTCGCGGCAACCGCGAGGGGACGTACACGATCGGCCCGCCGTCGGTGACGAACGACGGCAAGCGAGTCACGGGCGATCGCGTCGCGCTGAAGGTCGTCGCCAAGGGGACGCTGCCCCCGCAACAGGTCAACCCGTTCGACCCCTTCAACATGTTCGGGCGTAACCCGTTCGGGATCGACGAGCCGCTCCAGCAGCAGCAAGTGCTCGAGCCCAACTACCCCATCGATCCCAAGCTCAGCCTCGATCGGGCGCCAACCTCGGCGGGGACGTTTCTCCATGCTGTCGTCGACAAGGGGCAGGTCGTCGTCGGCGAGCAGGTCACGCTCTCCATCTACGTCTACGCCGACGTCACGCAGTCGGACCCCGAGCTCCAGGATCCCCACGAGCCGGGCACGAGCGACTTCTTGCGCCAATCGCTGCTCAAGAACGATCAGAACATCGAACGCAGCGGCTTCGCGCGTGTGGGCGGCAAGGTGTTCGCTGTGGCCCTGCTCCGCAAGTACGCGCTCTTTCCGCTCCACGCCGGCGAGCTCGAAATCACGCCGATGCGCCTGCGCGTGACGCGCCTCGGCGAGCGGGCGAGCGAAACCATCAAGGTGCGGGTCACCGAGCCGCCCATCGATCATCGCCCGGCCGGTTACACCATGGGCGACGTCGGGCACTTCACCGTGACCGCCGAGGTCGCACCCCGCGAGGTCGAGCGCGGAGGGGCCGTCGCGGTGACCGTCGAGCTCTCGGGATGGGGCAACCTCCCGACGTCCCTGACCGTGCCCGCGCGGCCGGGCGTGACGTGGCTCGATCCCGAGGTGAAGGAGGACCTCCACTTGCTCGATCTCCACGGGGACGTCAGCGGCGCTCGGGACGTGTGGGGCGGCTCGAGGCGTTTCTCGTACGTCGTCTCGCCGACGAAGGAGGGTGACATCGACCTCGGCGAGATCGTCGTCGCGTTCTACGATCCGCGCACGCACGCCTACGACACGACGCGGGCCGTGCTGGGTACGATCCACGTGAAGCCACGCGCCCTGCCCGTGACGGAGAACGCGAAGCTGCTCGCGAACATGCCGCAGCTTCGGTCGCAAAGGGGCGACACGCGGGCGGGGGAAGCGTACGTCGACGACTCCAACGTGTTCTGGGGCCTCCTCGGCGTCCCGTCGGCGCTGTTCGCTGTGGCCGTGGCGGGGAGGCGCTTCGTGCGGCGCGTCGCCGAGAGCGCCCGCGAGCGCAAGACCTCGCCGCTTGCGGAGCTCAAGCAACGACAGCGGGCGCTCGCCACCGCGGTGGAAGCGAATGACGGGCGCACCATCGACGGAGCATCGATCCGCGTGCTCGAAGCAGCAGCTACGGCCCACGTGGGGGTCAACGTGCGAGGCGTCGGCGGCGAGGCCGTGGCCTCGGTGCTGGAGCGAGAGGGCGTCGAGCCCGACACTGCAGCGGAGCTCCGCGATCTCCTCGAAGCGTGCGCGGCAGCGCGCTTCTCGCCCGATGGCGTCGAGCTCGACGGCGCCCGCGAGCGAGCGTCGCACGTCCGCGCGCTCGTCGACCGCCTCGAGAGTGGCCCGCAGTCGGCTCGCCCCTCGTCAGGCGGCGGGGGCTAGATGAGGGCGCAGACGGCCCTCGTGATTGGATGCTTCGTGACATCGCTCGCGGTGGATGCTGCTGCCGATGGCCCCGAGGTCGATGACACGACCAAGCTCTTCGCGGACGGCGTGCACGCGCTCGAGCAGGAGAGGCCAAACGAGGCCGTCGCGAGCTTCGAGGCGCTCGCCGATCGGGGCGTCATCGACGCGGTCGTGAGCTACGATCGCGGGCTCGCGTACGCGCTGCGCGTCCGAGCCAATGCGGAGCAGAGCGGCGATCTCGGACGAGCCGCCCACGGGTTCGAGGAGGCGCGCGACCTATCCTCGGACGCGCGTCTCACGTCCGACGCGGACGTCGCGCTCACGGCCGTTCGTGGTGAAGTGGGCAGGCGCAAGGCGCGTGAAGGCGTGCCCACCGACGTCGAGCAGCGCGCGACGCCGTGGCGTTCGCTCGCGCACGCGCTCGGCGAGAACACGTGGGCCGCCTTCGCCATCACCGCCTCGATGATCCTCGCGGCGGCGCTCTTCTTGCGCTGGCTCGCCGTGGGCTCGCGCGCCCGGGCAGGTGCCGCCATCGCCATCGCGGTCTCGGCGCCGCTCCTCGTGCTCTCGGCTGCGCTCGCTCGGTCGGCGCGCCACGACAGGCTTTGGCTGCACGAGGCCGTCGTGGTGAGAGCGAGCGTCCACCCGAGCGACGCCCACGGCATCGTGCTGCCGCAGGCCTTGCCGCTGCCGGAGGCCGCGCGCGTCGAGGTGGTCGAGCAAAACGCCGGGTTGACCGAGGTTCGCTGGGGCACCCTCGACTGCTGGGTCCCCACGAACGCCCTCCGCCCACTCGCCAAACCGTGAGATTCGGAGGGGTGGATCAAGCTGGCGGATCTCGATAAGGTCCGAGGCATGCTCGCGACTCAAGTTCGCCAAAAGGACGGCGTTTTCTACTTCGCCGCTTATCCAGCCGAAGACTTGCTCGACAAGGTGCGGTTCATCAGCCGCTTCTACGGGGAGGGCGAGAAGATCGCCGCGGAGGAGCCCGACGACGGCGACGAGGTCGCGGGCTTCATCGCCAAGATCGAGCAGACTGACAAGGCCTTCCAGCGCCAGATGTCGAAGGCCAAGGTCGCGGCCATCAAGAACTTCTACGAGACGGCCGTCAGCCAGCCTCCCATTCCCGGGACTGTGCTCCTCTTCACGGCCGACACGCTCCATTTCGCCCCGGTGCGCCCATTCGACAACGTGGGCAATCTCGACGAGCCGCGCAGCAAGTACCTCATCATCGACGGCCAGCACCGGCTCGCGGCGCTCCAGTTCTACATGAAGCACCGGCGGGACGACGCCAAGACCATCCACGTCCCCTGCATCATCTTCGACGGCAAGAGCGAGGATTTTGCGACCGAGATGTTCGTCATCATCAACTCGACGCCGACGCGCATCAACAAGAGCCACCTCGTTGACCTCTACGAGCGCGTCTCCTGGGCGGCCCCCGACAAGAAGTTCGCCGCGCGCCTCGTCGACCTGCTCTACCAAAGCGGTGACAGCCCGCTCCGCTACAAGATCAACCGCCTCGGTGGGCGCAGCAAGCAGGAGAAGTGGATCCTGCAGGCGGAGCTGTTCAACGAGCTCCACAAGTGGGCGACGGCGGACTGGAAGGTGATCTCGAAGAAGTCGAGCTGGCAGCGCGAAGCGGAGCGCTACTACGAAATCGTTCGAGACTTCTTCAAAGCCGCCGAGAAGGCGTGGGGTGTTGCGTGGGGCTCGCAGACGCACATGGTCACGCGGCCAGTCACGCTCAAGGCGATGTTGCGGGTGTGCATCGATTTGGCACACATCGACGCGGACCCGTCGGCCGACCGGCAGAAGCGATGGGAGAAGCGGCTCACCCCGTGGGGAGAGCAGCTGCGGAACTTCCGCAACGAAGGGTTTTACGAGCGGTTTCCGGCGAAAGGGCAGGTCGAGCGCGTCGCGCGGATCCACAAGGATCTTGGTCGCGTGGCGGGCATCGAGCCGCGGAAGCGCAAGGGGGACGCGGAGCCGATGCTGCTCGCGGGAGGCCGGCGGTAAAGCGCAGGGCCGACCGTCTAGCTCAGCTCCCGAGCGGAAAGCGGGCGACGGTCTTCCACGATCCCGGCTCCTTCGTACCCGTCATGAGCGTCACCTCCGTCGCTCGTGCCGCTCACGAAGCGCTCCACACGCAGCGTCCGCGACGAAAACAGGGACAGCAAAGCAGTCTCCATCGGGTGCTACTGTAGCGATATGGAGGACCGACGCGAGCGTGTCATCGCCCAACTGACCGAGAGCTTCGCGCGCGATGAGATGAGCATCGAGGCGTTCGAGACACGAATTGACGACGCCTATCGCTGCCAATCCCCCGCGGAGCTCGACGCCCTCGTCGCGGATCTCCCCGCACACGCCGCGTCCGAGCAAACCGCGATCGTCCTCGCGCGTGAGGAGGCTATCGCCCTCACGCCGGTGGCGAACGTCCCGCAGCGCATGGTGCGCGCCATCTTCTCCAACATCGAGCGCGCTGACAGCGCCGTGATGACGGGGTCGGTTCGCGTCGAGGCGGTCTTCGGCAACGTGGAGCTCGACCTCCGAGAGACCCGCTTCGGCCCCGGCGTCACCGAGCTTCGCGTGAAGGCCGTGTTCGGCTCGATCGAGATCGCCGTTCCAGCGGACGTCGCGGTCGAGGTCCACGGGTCTGGCATCTTCGGCAACTTCGAAGGCACGACGCGCAGCACGGCCGACCCCAATGCCCCCACGCTTCGAATCGTCGGGAAGGCCGTCTTCGCATCGGTGGTCGTGCGCACCGTGCCGCCGATCCGTGTCGAGAAGCTCGTCGCGCACCTTCGAGCGCAGCGTCTACTCCCCCCATGAAGATCAAGCCGGGACGGGGCGTGTCGCGGCCGATGCGGGTTTACGCGCTGACGCGATTGCGTTCACGGCGAATCCGATCGCGATCCACGTGATCTCCTTCGCGCGTTTGAGGAGGACGAACGCTGCCGCGGTTTCGTGCGTTGCGCCAAGCGCGCCGAGCGCCGACGCGTAGCCGACGTCTTGAACGCCGAGGCCGCCCGGGACGAACGCGACCGCCGAGCGCGCGAGCGAGAGCACACCTTCGATCGCGACGACCGACGCCATCGACATCGGCGCGCCGACGAGCCGCAAGATCACCGCTGTCTCGGTGGCTTCGACGAGCCACGCACAGAGAAAAACCGCGGTACCGAGCGCCGTCCACTGACGGGCCCTAAGGAGGCGTGCGACGCACGCGCGCACGGAGGCAAAGCGCTTCGCTCGTGAGGAGCGCCGCATCGTCAGTCCGAGCGCGACCGACAGAACGAGCGGCACGATGGCCGATGCGAGGACGAGCGCTCGCAGCGGCGCCCGCGTGTGGACGGCTTGGCCGATGACGGCGAGCGCGCTCGCACCGATGCACGCGCCCATCGCGAGGTAGATCGCGTGGGCCCGCATGACGAGCCATTTTCTTCCGGCCGTGAGAAGCAGGGCTTTCTCGGCTGGGATCCCGGTGCGGGCCAGGAGCGTGACGGCCGCCGCTTCGCTCGCGACAACGCCACCCGGCGCGCCGAAGTGCAGCGCCTCGCTCACGACACGAACGACGAGCGCGGCGCCCGCCGAGAGCTCGATTCGCGCAGCACGCGCGATGATCAACATCCCGGTCGCGTCGACCACGAGAGCGATGCCAAACGGCACGATCGCGAGCGCGACGGCGACGCCCGCACCCGTAATCGCATGGTAGGTCGCGTGCCACTCGACGTTCGCGAACACGTAAACGAGGAGCGCGATCGCAACTGCAAAGACGAGCACGCGGAGCGATTGGAGGCGACGTCTCGCGGGGGCTCGGGGGGTCACGGGTTCACGCGCTCGCGTACGAGATCACCATCGGGGTCCGCCCATCCCGTGATGAGCAGATGGTCCACGCTCAGGAATCCCAGCGAGACGTGAACGTTGAAGAGACGAGCCGACCGACCCGCGATCGTCATCTCGGCATGCGCGACGCAATGCCCATCGCTCGCGTGCGACACGTGCACCGTAATGGGGCGAGACGGGAGCGCGCGAAGCGTCACGACGACGCTGTCACCACGAACCTCCTGGCGGGCGATCCCGTAGGCCCGCTGCTCGCGGTCGAGCAGCGGCTCGATGGCCGTCGGCCCTTTCTCGAGCATGCGCCAGTACCCATAGATGGGCGAGCTTCCCGCGAGCGCGCAGGTGTCGTCGACGTGCACGCCGTAGTGCACTTGGTTCTTGTTCTCGCTCTTCGAGACGAACAGCGCCGACTCGATGGTGCGCTCGGCGCGTGCCGTTGGCGCGACGAGCAATCCGACGAGCATCGACCCCGTCGCCAGCACTCGGATCGCACGAGATCCTCGCATGAACATCTGTGTAGCTCGCGAACGAAACGCGGCGGTGTCGCGCGCGCAGATTCATCGTGCCGTCATCTCGCCCTCGATGCGCTGCCGTAGTGCCCGTTCGTCGTCGGTCATGGGGCAACTCTGACACGGACACCCGTGACGTTGGCGTGTGACACCGAGGCAAAAGGTGCGTGCCTGTCACCGTGCTGTTGCGGTCGGATGATTGATCGTGGCCCGTGTTCCACACTCCGATCACCCCCGCGCAGCTCGTCATCCTCGTCGTCGCGCTCCTCGTCGCGTGCGGCTTCGAGTTCGTCAACGGCTTCCACGACACGGCGAACGCCGTCGCGACCGTCATCTACACGCGGTCGCTCAAACCTTGGTACGCGGTCACCCTCTCGGGGCTCTGCAACTTCCTCGGAGTCTTCTTCGGTGGCATCGCAGTCGCGATGGGGATCCTGAAGCTCCTGCCCGTCGACCTCCTCGTGTCGAGCGGGAGCGGGGCGGGCCTCGCGATGGTCCTCGCGCTGCTCGTTGCGGCGATCTTGTGGAACCTCGGCACGTGGTATTTTGGTCTGCCCGCATCGAGCTCCCACACGCTCATCGGCGCCATCGTGGGTGTGGGGCTCGCAAACTCGCTCATGCCAGGCCACGTTTTCGGCTCGGGTGTGAACTGGCACAAGGTGAAGGAGATCGGGACGTCGCTGATCATCTCCCCCATCTTCGGCCTCACGGCTGCTGCGCTCGTCATGCTCTTGGCGCGCAAGCTCCTCAAATCACCGAAGCTCCACAGCCCGCCTGACCCCAACAAGCCACCACCATGGTGGATTCGCGGCATCCTCGTCACGACCTGCAGCGGCGTGAGCTTCGCGCACGGATCCAATGACGGGCAGAAGGGCGTCGGGCTCATCATGCTCATCCTCATCGGCCTCCTCCCGGCCGACTTCGCCATCGATAGCTCGATGGGCCACGACAAGATCGGCGCGCTCATCGCGAGCACCGACAAGATCGAGATGGTCTCTCAGAACCTCGGTCCCGATCAGATGATGGCGAGCAACGATGCGTCGATGGTCAAGGTGCCGCCGCCGGAGCTCCAGACGGACCTCGACGAGATCCGCGCCGCGCTCGCCGGGCGCAACTCGCTGCGTGACGTCGCTCCCGATCGCCGCTTCGACCTTCGCGCCCGCATCCTCCGCGTGGACAACCAGCTCGCGACGTTCGAGAAGACGAACAGCAAGGCGCTGTCAGCCGACGAGTGGAACACGCTCAAGAAGGAGCGCGCGTCGCTCCGCAATGCCATCGACTACGCCCCGACATGGGTGCTCGCCATGGTCGCCCTCAGCCTCGGCCTCGGGACGATGATCGGTTGGAAGCGCATCGTCGTGACCGTGGGCGAGAAGATAGGAAAGACGCACCTCACGTACTCGCAAGGCGCGTCCGCGGAGATCGTCGCCATGACCACCATCGGCATGTCGAGCTGGTTCGGGCTGCCGGTGAGCACGACGCACGTGCTCTCTTCCGGCATCGCCGGGACAATGGTCGCGCAGAAGTCGGGGCTGCAGAGCTCCACCGTGCGCAACATCGCGCTCGCGTGGCTCTTCACCCTGCCCGCCGCGACGGTGCTCGCGGCGCTGCTCTTCCTCGGCTTTCGTGCGGTGCTCCCGGGCGGCTCGGCACCGACGGCCGACGTCCACTTCACCGCTCACGGTGACGAGCAGGTCGTCGTTCCCGTCGGCGAGACGCCGCTCCGTTTGCATGGCTCGAACACCATCGGTGCCGAGCTCGCGCCCGCGCTCGCCGAGGCCTTTCTGACGAGCCGCGGCGCCACCGACGTACACCGTGAAAGGGACGTTCGCGGCCACGCTTGGGTGGTGTCGGGCAAGCTCCCGCACGAGCCGAAACCGTTCGACATCGAGATCGACGCTTCTGGCTCGGAGACCGCGTTCGCCGATCTCGAGAGCGGCACCGCGGATCTGGGGATGTCGTCACGGCCTGCCACGGCCGCAGAGATCGACCATCTGAAGGGCGCGGGCATGGGAGACCTCGGCGCACCCGAGAACGAGAACGTGATTGGGCTCGACGGCGTGGCGATCATCGTCAACGCAGCGAATCCAAGCGGACCGCTCGGCGTGGATGCGATAGCCGGCCTGTTCACCGGTGCCGAGGTCACGTGGCCCGGGACGAGCAACCCCGTGCGCGTCTACGCGAGGGACGATCGCTCAGGTACGTTCGCGACGTTCAAGAGCATCGTCCTCGACGAAGGGCGGCTCGCGCAAGGCACCACGCGGTTTGCCGATAGCGCCGCGCTCGAAGCTGCCGTCTCGCAAGACCCCAACGGTGTGGGTTTCGTGGGCATGCCTTATGTCCACAAGGCGCGCGCGCTCGCGGTGTCGGACAGAGGTGTCGGCGCAGTCGCACCGACGGCGTTCACCGTGGCGACCGAGGACTATCCACTCACGAGGCGCCTCTACCTCTACGCGCCGACGCCTCGCCGGCATCGCCTATCGCAAGACTTCATCGCGTTCGCGCTCTCGCGAGAGGGCCAGAACGTCGTCGCGCTGAAAGGGTTCGTCGACTTGCGTGCGCACGCAACCGACTCGCAGGCGTGTGCGGCGTGCCCACCCGCGTACGCGGCCGCGACGAAAGGGAGCAAGCGCATGTCGCTCGACTTCCGATTCAACCAGGGCACGACCGGTCTCGACGCACGCGGGCAGCGCGATCTCGACCGCCTCGTTGCTTACTTGCAAAGAACGCGCGCCGGAAGCGTCACGCTGCTCGGCTTCTCGGATGCAACGGGGGCGCCCGAGGCCAACGTCGCACTGTCGAAGAGTCGCGCTCAGAGCCTCGCCGACGTGCTGAAGGCGCGCGGGGTCGCGATCGGAACCGTGGACGGCTTGGGCAACGAGATGCCGGTGGCGTCGAACGACACACCCCAGGGGAGAGAGCGCAACCGACGCGTCGAAGTGTGGGTGTCCGGCAGCTAAAGCTAATGCAGGAGCGCAGGGAGCGTCGCGATCTGCTCCTTGCCAACGGGCACTGTGATGGATGACCCCGTGAAGTCGGCACCAATGGGCTCATACGAGCCGCCGAGGCACTGCGCGAGGAAGATCTCGACGACGGCGTTGAACGACTTCTTGTTCTCGGTGCGGTTGAACCCGTGGCCTTCGTCTGGATAGAGGACGTAGGTGATGGGGATGTTCCTCTTCTGCATCGCAGAGACAATCTGGTCGGCCTCCGCCTCCTTCACACGTGGGTCGTTCTTGCCTTGTCCGATGAGGAGCGGCTTCTTGATGGCGTCGACGTGCCAGAGGGGCGAGCGCTCGCCAAGGAGCTTCTTGCCAGCTTCGGTGCGGGGATCGCCGATGCGCTTGGTCATGTCCTCGAAGGCCGACGCCCAGTACGCCGGGACGCTCGCGAGCAGCGTCGCAAGGTTCGAAGGGCCGACGACGTCGACGCCGCACGCGAAGAGATCGGGCGTGGACGTGAGCCCGACGAGCGTCGCGTAGCCGCCGTAGCTCCCGCCGTAGATAGCGACGTGGGCGTGGTCGGTCGCCTTTTCGGTCGCCCAAGACACGGCGTCGACGAGATCCTGGTGCATCTTGCCCGCCCACTCGAGGTTCCCCGCGTTGACGAACGCCTTGCCGAAGCCCGTCGAGCCTCGGTAGTTCACCTGGAGCACAGCGTAGCCGCGGGACGCGAGCCACTGCACGACGGGGTTGAAGCCGAAGCTGTCTCGTGCCCACGGGCCGCCGTGGACGAAGAGCACGAGTGCCGGCGCGGCGTAATTGCCTAAGACGGCGGGGCCTGCGTGCGCACCGGTCGTGAACGGCTTTGCGGGCATCGTGAGGTAGCTCACGAGGTCGAGGCCGTCGCTCGACTTGATCGTGATGGGTAGCGTCTTCGCCATCGGGACCTTGGCGAGCGCGTCGTGGCTCACGAAGAGAAACTCGGCCTTCTTGTCTTTCAGGCCACGGTCGTAGCGGTAATAGCGCGTGGGCCCCTCGGTCGCGTACGCCACGATCCACCGCTTGTCGTCGAGGGAGCGCGACGCGATACCGAGGTCACCATCGGTCACGGTGCGGAGGTAGTCGAAGTCCGGCTGGAGCTTCTTGTCGATGACGGTCCAACGCGTTCGGTCGTACTCGGCCTCCGCCGCTTGCAACGTCTTCTCGGTCGGGTGAATGAGGAGAAATTCCACGTCGGCCGCGGCGTCCTCGACAACGACCTTCGTCTTCTTCGTCTTCAGATCGAGCGTCACGAGCGCGGCGGTGTTGCGGCCGCGGCTGTCGAGCATGTAGAGCGTCGTGCCCGCCTTGTCGAAGTCGACGAGGTCGGTCGTGATGTGGTCCTCCATCGGGATGGTCATCGACGTGTTCCAGGTGTTTTTGGGGCCCGGCTCCTGGACGTCGACGCCTCCATCGGCGCGCGGCAAGAGGGCGAACCGCACCTTGAAGTCGTCGTCGAGGACGAAGCGCTCGAAGCCGTCGTTCTTCTGGAGGAGCGCGCGCTTGCCGCTCTTCGTGTCGAGGACGTAGAGGTCGTGGAAGCGCTTGTCACGGTCGTTGATGCCGACGACGATCTCGTGTGGGCGCCGCGGGCTCTCGGCGATGACGACGACCTGAACGCCATCGACGCCCACGAGCTCGCGGTCCTGGGAGGATGCGAGGTCGACTCCGTGGAGGCGCCAGTTCTCGTCGCCGTCCTTGTCCTCGAAGTAGAGGATGGACTTGCCGTCCATCGACCAGTGGTACTCGTGGAGGTTGCGCTTCGTGACGTGCGTGACGGCCCTGGCCTTGGCCGTGTCGTCGAACGGGCCGACGAAGACGTTCAGCACGCCGCCCTCGCTTCCGAGGAACGCGAGCTTCGACCCATCCGGGCTGATGCGCACCCGCGTGCGATCGGGGTTGCCGAAGAAGACGCTGCGCGGCGTGAGCGTGGCGTCCTCGCGTGGCGCTGGTGGGGCGGCGATCGCGGCGCTTTGCGTAGGTTTGGCCGAGGCGACGGGTACGACGGGCTTCGGGCTTTCGTCACCGCAAGCGGCGATCGACACCACGAGCAACGACGAAAAGAGCCAGCGGGCGAGGCGCATGCCCCGCGTGATACCTCAACAGGCCCCGCCGCGCTCCTCGCGTCGTTTGTTGCGCTCGATCGCGGCCTCGGTTGCGCGGCGCGACCAGATGATTGCCGCGGTGACGGCGGCGATGAAGTTTGCCGCCGCCACCGCGTGGTAGCGGAATAGCGGGTACGCGAGCGCGACGAAGAAACCAGCCGCATACGCGAGCGGTAACGGAACGAGTCGCCACTCGAGCGCCGCAGCGATGAGCCCCATCACGACGAACCAGTAGCCCATCAACATGACGATGTTCAGTTGCCCGTCGAGGTGTGCGCCGTACTTGGCCGCGAGGATCACGAGCGGCTGCGCGGCCAAGCCGAACGCGAAGGCCGCGACGAGCTGCCGGTTGATGCGGGTGCTTCGCGCCCACATGCGATAGCCAACGGCAATGGCGACCAGGCACAGGAAGCTGACCGGAATGCTGAAGAGCGCCTCGTTTCCAGGGTGCTTCTCCATGTATTGCGGCGCCAGAAACGGCACAATCGTCCAGAGCAGACCGGCCGCGATCGCTCCGACCATGCGAATCTGCCGGCCCTCGCGCGGGTCGAGATCCTTCTCGAGCACGCGGAGCTTCTCGATCTTCTTGGCCTCGTCCTCGGCGTGGTGGCGTGCCGCGTCGACGATGGCCTCGAGCTCCGAATCCCGCTCCTCGAGCTCGGCGAGGAGAAGCGCAGCCGCACGGGCATCACCGTGCTCGGCCTCGAAGCGCACCATGCAGGAGATGGCGCGGCGCAATCCCGTGTGCGCCGCTTCGTTCTTGTCCCATGCACGCAGAGCCTGGCGGAAGCCAAAGCGACACTCGCCGAACACGTTGTAAGCACGCTCCACCTTCCTTGCGTGCTGCGACGTCGCGCCGTCGACCGATCCTTCGAGGAGGATCCCCTCGAGCTCGACGAGACGCTTCTGGGCCTCGGCCGCGAGCGCCAGCGCGCCCCGGTGCTCGAGAAAGAGCTCGATGGCATGACGCACCGCGAGCGCGCTCTCCGGTCGCTCTGCGGGATCGCGCTTCATGCACCGAACGACGAGCGCGGCGAGCTCGGCGGGCACATCGGGTTCGAGCGTGGGCGTCGACAAGACGATGCTCGAAATCATCGCCTGCATGTTCGCGCCCTCGTGTGGCGCCCGTCCCGTGAGGACCTCGTGGAGGAGGGCGCCGAGGAGATAGACGTCCGTGCGGGCCGTGATGTCACCGAGTTCCCCGAGCATCTCGGGGGCCATGTAGACGATGGTTCCCGCGACGTGGCGTACGGGCCCTGGGCGCGTCGCGACGCCCCAATCGAGCACGTAGACTTCGCCGAAGTGTCCGACCATCACATTGTCGGGCTTGAGGTCGCGGTGCACGATGCCGCGCGAGTGAGCGAAGTGAACGGCGTTGCACACCTGGATCATGACGCGCAGGTGGAGATCGAGCGGATCGCGATCGAGCGAGTGGCGCTCCGCCGCTGCCTTGTCGAACAAAATGTCGGACCACGTGTCGCCCTCGATGCGCTTCATCACGAGCAGCGGCGCGCCCGTCTCGTCGAGGCCGAGATCGTAGATGGGGACGACGTTGGGGTGCTCGAGCGATCCCGCGAGCCAGGCCTCACCGAGCAGACTCTCGACGTTGTCATCGGAGATGTGGTGGGCACGCAGTGTCTTCACGGCGACGGGCCGGTTCAAGGTGACTTGGTGGCCTGTGTGGACGATGCCCATCCCTCCCTCGCCGAGCGGCGAGTCAATGCGCAGCGCCGTCGGATCCCGCTTGATCTTGCGCAGGGCCGCGAGCGCCGTCTTCCCACTATGTGGCGCCGGGTCCGATGTCGGGACGAGCGTGCGGCGCGGGTCCTTCGCGATCGTCGCCGCGAGCGATTGGAGCGTGCTGACGCGCGCGCGAATGGTGTCGTCGACGTTCAGTGTTTGCGACGCAGCCACGACTGGCTAGGCGCACTGGTTGCAGCGACCAGAGAGCTGGACGGCAACTTTGTGAGAACGGACGGAGCGCGGCGTTTCGTTGCCGCTGGAGACGATCTTGACGTCGACCCCCGGCAGACACGCCACCTCGCCGCAATCCGTGCACACGAAATGGGGGTGCTCGATGACGTGCCCATCCTCGGACGACCGCATCTCGTAGCGCCAGACGTGGTCCCCGAGGTCCGTTCGCCGCACAATGCCTGCTTCAGCGAGGTCGACGAGGTTACGGTAGAGCGTCGCACGGTCGAAACCCTGCTGGGCAAGCGCCTCGAAGAGCTCTGGATGGCTGACCGGCGTCCCCATACGCTCGAGCCAGCGGAGCACGGCTACACGTGGCCCCGTGCTTCGAAGGCCTGCCTTTCGCAGCACATCACGGAGCTCGGCCATCTGCTCCGCGCGCGTGGAACGCGGTGGCTCGTTCTTCGGGCGACGCGACTGGCTCACCCTTCATAGCTAGCGCGCGAAGCCCAGTCGGTAAAGGGTTCCCGCAAGCAATCGCGCCCTGCTATCGTGGGCGCCCCCGTTCCCTTAGGGTGCTCGGGGCTCTGCCGATGACGGACTCGATCGACGATCTCGAGGATCGCTGGAAGAAGTCGCAAGACGTCGATACGACGATCCAGCTTTGCGAAGCGCTGTCCGCGCGACGGACGACCCTCGTGCAGCAAGTGGCGGACTTCGCCCAGCTCAAGTACTCGTCGAACGTCCCGGTCCTCGTGGCCGTCGCGAGCATGTACATGCGGACGAACAAGCTCGCGGAAGCGCAGAGCGTGCTCGTGGCGGCGGGGAAGGTCGCTCCGCGCGACGGGGTCGTCTACCGCACGCTCGGTGAGGTGCTGCTCCGCCGGGGCGACGCCGACCGCGCCGAGAAGGTCCTCGAGCGCGCCATCCAGTTCGGTCTCCTCGACGACGCGACAAAGACATGGATCGAGCGCGCGCGCGTGTTCAAGCCGATGCAGGCCAAAGCAGGCTCCCGCGCGGTGGCGGCCGAGATTGCACGCGCTGCGCCCGTCGAGGTGCCGAGCTCGGCTCCGGCGAAAGAAGAGTTCGAGGACGTAGAGACCGAGGTGCGTCTCCAGAGCGTGCCAGCGTCGGCTCCGGCCGGGCGGAAGTATCCGATGAACGCACCGACCATCGATCCGTTCCCCATCCGCACGGAGATCCCACCGCTTCCACCGCTCGGCGCTCGAGAGCCCCCAGCGCGGCCGCTCGAGCGGAAGCCGAGGTCGCAGGCGCCGCCACCTCTTCCACCACCCGAGGTCGAGATGACTGCGACCGCTCGGAACCCTTCTCCGCTGCGCGCAGATGGCGTCCGGTCTGCGTTGTCTGCTGTAGATGCTCCGGCGGCACCGCGAGCATACGAAGCGCGCTCGGCACCCGTCGAGCCGGCGCGCAACGTCGTGGTCGACAAGCGAGACGGCGACGGTGCGCCGTCACCCTTCCGCTCGGCCGTCCCACCGGGTGTCCCGGACGCACGAGATGTCCTCGATGCGCTCGCGCTCGCAGGTGTCTTCGAGTCAGCCCCAACGACGGCGATGAAGTGGGATCGAGCGCCCAAGAGCCGGAGGCGCGGCACGCTCCCGCTCGTCGCCATCACGCTGCTGTTCGTTGGAGGCGGCATCGGCGGCTTCCGCTACATCCAGGCGCAGCGCGCCAAGGCGCACATCGAAGCCGAGGGCATGCTCGGGCAAATCGAGACCGACATGCAGAAGAGCCAGGCTGCCCTCTTGCCGCCGATGGAACAGCAGTTTTCGAAGGTCTTCGATCTCGACTCGCGTTCGGAGCGCGTCGCGCTCGATTGGTTGCGCGAGCGCGCGCTGGCGGGCCTCCTGCGCGGCGGCGCCGACGTCGCTTTCGAGGACGGCCTCACGCGCGCGCGTGAGCTCAAGATCAAGGAAGAGAGTCTCGTCTTCGCGCAGATCGCGTCCTTCCTCTTCCAGGGCGACACGGTGGGTGCGGCGGGGCTTCTGTCGAAGAACGACACGCGTTGCAAGGACGACGCTTGGTACGAGCTCATGGCCGGCGCGACGCTCGAGCGCGCCGGGTCGAGCACCGCGAAGGACCGCTACGAGGCCGCGACGAAGCTCGCACCGGATCTCGTCATCGCGCAGATCGGGCTCGTGCGGTCGACCGCGATCGATGGCGACCCCGTGAAGGCGATGGAGCTCGCGAAGGCATTCCGCTTGAAGTGGCCCGACCGCATCGAGGGGCCCGCCCTCATCGCGCTCGCATGGGCACGCGACCCCGCACGCGGTGAGCAGAGCCCGCCCGAGGTCGCAGACGTCATCGCCAAAGGCGCTGAGCTTCCGCTTGGGTTGCGCTTCGTCGCGAGCGCGGTGGCCGCCCTTCAGGCCGTCGACAAGCACGATCTCGTCACGGCGAAGGCCGACGTGCAGAAGGGGCTCGCGGATGTGGAGGGTCCGGGGTCGGCGTCGTGGTTCGGAATCATCGCGCTCGAGACCGGCGACGAAGCGCTCGCGCAGAAGGCGGCGCTTGCGGCAGTCGCGTTCTCCGCGGTGTACCCACCGGCGCGCGTTCTCGCGGCCCGCGTGGCGCTGCTCGGCAATCGGCTCGACGAAGCACTCAAGGCGACCGAGGATCTCGACGCATCCTCCCCCGACGTGGCAGTCGTTCGCGCGGCGACCGCGTACGAGCGCGTCGATGCCACCGGGCTCGCGGGAGCCCTCGACGCCATCCCCGTCGAGGCACGTGCGTTTCCATTCCTCGAGGCCTTCAATACGGGTGAGCTCGCGCTCGCCGGCCGCGCCAAGCTCGGACCCGACAGGATCCTCGACTTGTCCGACGACGAGGCACCGTGGGCTGACCTCGTCGCGATGGATCTCGCGCTCGATGGGGGCGACGTCACGACCGCTTCGAAGATCGCGGACAAATGGAAGGGGACGGAGAACCGTCCCCTCCGCGCGCTTCGCCTCTCACGGCTCGCCCGCTGGCAGAACCGCCTCGACGACGCCGACCAGCTCAGCGACACTGCCTTGATTGGCACGATTACCACGCGCACGCTCCTCGAGCGGGTGCTCGTCCTCGTCGCACGCGACAAGGCCAGCGCCGCAAACCCGCTTCTCGCGCGCTACCCGCTCGTGCTCGGAACGCTCGCGGGGTGGCTGGGCGCGTACGTCTCCGCGTCGATGGGCAAGGCCGACGACGCTCGTGGCAAGACCGCAAGCCTCGAGCCTCCGCCCGATGCTGCTCCTGTCCCAGCGCGCGTCATCGCCGCGATCGCTCTCGGTGCGATGAAGGACAGGCGGCGCGGTCCGGACTACGTGAAGGGCCTCATGGCCAGCGGCATCATCAATCCGGACATCGTCGCTGCGGCCACGATCCTCGGCGTTCGCGTTCCCGAGAAGCCTCCCACGCGGCGGTGACGTGTGACGGACCTTCCGCCGCCCTCTGCGTTCGCGAAGCACTGGACGCTCGACCCGTCGATCGTGTTCTTGAACCACGGGTCCTTTGGTGCGACGCCTCGCGTCGTGCTCGAGGCGCAGGCCGAGCTCCGCGCGCGCATGGAGCGCAATCCGATGCAGTTTTTCTTGCGCGATCTCGAGTCCCTGCTCGACGAGACGCGCGGCGCTCTCGCGCGTTTCGTCGACGCGCGACCCGAGGACCTCGTGTTCGTGCCGAACGCGACCACGGGCGTGAACGCTGTCCTCCGCTCGCTCGAGGTTCGCTCCGGCGACGAGCTCCTCACGACCAACCACGAGTACAACGCGTGCAAGAACGTCCTCGACTTCGTCGCCACGCGAGCGGGTGGCAGTGTGGTGGTGGCGAACGTTCCGTTTCCTCTCGCGAGCGAGGGCGAGGTCGTTTCGGCGATCATCTCGAAGACGACCGCACGCACGAGACTTTTGCTCGTCGACCACGTGACGAGCCCCACGGGCCTCGTCCTTCCGATCGCGCGCATCGCGGCCGCGATGGCCGAGCGTGGGATCGACGTGCTCGTCGACGGGGCTCACGCACCCGGCATGCTCGATTTGTCGCTCGGGGCGCTCTCGAAGCACGTCGCGTTCTACACGGCCAATTGCCACAAGTGGCTCTGCACACCCAAGGGCTCAGCGTTCTTGTGGGTGCGCGAGGACAAGCAACGCGGTGTCCGCCCACACGTGATCAGCCATGGCGCAAACTCACCCCGCACGGATCGCTCGCGCTACCTCGTCGAGTTCGACTGGATGGGGACCATCGACCCGACCGCCATCTTCTGCATCCCCAAGTCGATCGACTTCCTCGTCGGGCTCGCGCCTGCGTTTCGCGAGGTCAATCGATCGCTCGCGCTCGAGGCTCGACGCATCTTGTGCGACGCGCTGGATGTTGCTCCGCCGGCGCCCGAATCGATGATAGGCGCCCTCGCCGCCGTGCCGCTCCCCGATGGCGAGGTGCGCCCGGCCTCGGCGCTCTACGGGGACCCGCTCCAAGACGTGCTCTTTCGCGAGCACGCCATCGAGGTCCCGATCGTTCCTTGGCCCGCGCCTCCGAAGCGACTCGTTCGCATCAGCGCGCAGCTTTACAACAGCCGCGCGCAATACGAGTACCTCGCCCGGACGCTCCGGACGCGTCTGTAAACGTCAGCGGCCCTGCGGGCGGCCCTGGTTCGCGGCTTGTGACTGCGTGCCCTTCTCCATCATCATGCGGAGTTCGTCGGGCTCGAGCGAGCGACCCTGCGCCTCGTCGAGCGAGATGACGCGGCGCGCCCACAGGTTGTAGAGCGACTGATTGAGCGTCTGCATCCCGTGCTTGTCTTGGCCGACCTGCATCTGAGAATAGATCTGGTGAACCTTGTCCTCGCGGATCAGGTTGCGGATGGCGGGGTTGGGGATGAGCACCTCGATGGCGATCACGCGCCCAGGCGCCCCCATGCGCGGGATGAGCTGCTGGCTCAGCACGCCCTGGAGAACGAACGAGAGCTTGACGCGCACCTGCTGCTGCTGGTGCGGTGGAAAGACGTCTATGATGCGGTTGATGGTCGATACCGCGCTGTTCGTGTGGAGTGTAGCGAAGACGAGGTGACCGGTTTCGCTGATGGTCAGCGCCGCCTCGACGGTCTCGAGGTCTCGCATCTCGCCGACCAGCACGACGTCCGGATCCTTCCGAAGGACGTACTTGAGCGCGATCTTGAAGCTCTCGGTGTCGGTGCCGACCTCGCGCTGGTTGACGACCGACAGCTTGTGCGGGTGGAGGTACTCGATCGGGTCTTCGATCGTCATGATGTGCATGCGCTGCTCGGTGTTGATCTTGTCGATGATCGACGCGAGCGTGGTGCTCTTGCCGCTTCCGGTCGGCCCGGTGACGAGCACGAGGCCGCTCGGCTTGTTCGCCAGATCGGGCACGATGCCGGGGAGGCCGAGCTCCTCGAACGTGAGGATCTTGAACGGGATGGTTCGGAACGCGCCCGCGACGTTGTCGCGCTGCATGAAGATGTTGGCTCGGAATCGTGACAGGCCGCGCACGCCAAAGGCGAAGTCGAGCTCGTTGTTCTGCTCGAACTGGATCTTCTGCTCCTCGGTGAGGATCGTGTAGCAGAGGCGCTTCGTGTCGACGGGCTCGAGCTTCGGGAGCTTGAGTGGGACTATCGCGCCGTCGATGCGGAGGAGCGGGGACTGCCCGGTCGTGATGTGGAGATCGCTCGCGCCCTTCTCGATCATCGCGCGGAGGAGCTGGTGAAGCTGGATTTGTCCCGCGCTCTCGGACGCCTGCTGGGTCATGATGACATCTTACTCCGCTTCTGCGATGCGCCGTGCTCCTTCGATGACGTCGGCTTCGTCGTGGTAGATCGCAAAGCCGAGGCGCAAACGATTCCCGCGAACGTCGGTCGTGACGTTGCGTGCCTTGAGGAGCTCGTGGATCGCTTTCGCACGGGGGGTCTCGTAGACCAGAAACTGCCCGCGGTTTGGCTCGCTGATGGGTACGACGAGGTTCGATAAGTCGGTAGGCGTCGACTCGCGGCCGAGCTCGGACACGAAGAGCGCCTGCAGGGTCTTGGCGCGCTCGTCGATCTCGTGGGTCGTGATGCCCTCACGCTCGAGCATGCTCATGACGGCGTCGAACCGGTAGAGCGGCGTCGGGTCGTAGGTTGCGCCGAGGAATCGCGAGGCGTCGTCGGCATAGGGCACACGGTCGCCTTGCGCGTCCTTGAGGGCGAAGAACGCGGCGAACCACCCAGTGTCGATGGGACGCGGGAAGACCCCCTTCGGCGCGTGGATGAAGCAGCACCCTTCGCCGCTCATCGCGTACTTGTAGCCGCCACCGACGTAGAAAATCCGGTCGGCGAGCCGCGAGAGGTCGACATCGATGGCCGAGAACGCGTGGTACCCATCGACGATCACGACGGCACCCTCCGGTGCGGCGCGGACGACGGGCTCGAGATCGCGCAGCGCATACCCCGAGTCGAAGAACACGTGGCTGAGGTACATCAGGTCGAACGTACCTTTCGCAGCCTGTGCGAAGCGTTCGGCAAACGTGTCGAAGGGCCGGGTCGCCACACGCACCACCTCAGCGCGGCCCTCCTCCTCGAACCGCGCGAGCTGCCGCGAGAACGAGTGAAACTCGCCGTCCGTCGTCAGGACACGCATCCGCGGGCCGAGATTCGACAGCACCCGCATGACGAGGTCGTGCACGTTCGGGCCGAAGGCGATCGACGACGGGTCTGGGAGGCGCAGCAGCCTCGCCACATGGCGTTGCGCGCGGGGCCACAGCTTCTGGAAGAAGCGATCCCACTTGTCGTCGGCGAGCGTCGCCGCGTCCGTCCACGCGCGCACGTGCGCATCGAAGCTCACGTCCGGCCAGAAGTGATGGCTGTGCGCGGCGAAGTGAATCCGGTGGGGGTCGGCGTCGATGAAGCGACGAAAGAGGTGCTTGTAGGACTTCATGCGGCGCCGGGTCCTACTTCGAGGACGATCTTGCCGAAGGCCTCGCGTTTCTCGAGCGCCTCGTGCGCAGCGCGCGCCTCGCGCAAAGGCATCACGCGGTCGACGACGGGCCCGAGCTTGCCTTGCTCGACGAACGACAGGACGCGAAGCAGATCGCTCTTTCGCCCCATCGTCGAGCCGAGCACCTGCACTTGCCTGAAGAAGATCTGCCGCAAGTCGAAGTCGGGCTTGAAGCCCGACGTTGCGCCGCACGTGACGACGCGGCCACCCCACGCGGTCGCCAGCACGCTCTTCGAGAACACCTCGCCGCCGACGTGCTCGATGACGACGTCCACGCCACGCTTGCCCGTGAGACGCTTGCACTCCGCGAGGAAGTCTTGGGTCTGATAGTTGATCACCTCGTCCGCCCCGAGCGAGCGCGCCCGCTTCGCCTTGTCATCCGACCCCGTCGTCGCGATCACGCGGGCCCCGAAGAGCTTGCAGATCTGGATCGCCGCGCTCGACACACCGCTCCCGGCGGCCTGCACGAGCACGGTCTGGCCAGGAACTACCCCGCCGCGGCGCACGACCATTTGCCACGCCGTGATGAACACGAGGGGTATCGCTGCGGCGTCGGTGAAGGATAGCGCGTCAGGCAGCGGCACGATGTTCGCGTCGGGTATGACGATGTGGTGCGCGTACCCCCCGTGCGTGTTCTCTCCGAGGATCCTGTAATGCGCGCAGAAGTTGTCGTCCCCATCGAGGCAACGCGCGCAGACGCCACACGTGATCCCGGGGTTGATCATCACCCGCTGCCCGACTTTCAATGGCTGGGCTCCTCGTGCGCCCGGGCCGAGCGCTTCGATCACGCCCGCGACATCCGAGCCAAGGCGGTGAGGGAATTCGTACTTCACGTTCGGTAGGCCACGCCGTGTCCAGACGTCGAGGTGGTTGAGCGCAACGGCGTGTACGCGGACGAGCACCTCGCGGGGTCCGGGCTCGCCGAGCTCGAACGTCCCCCACTCGAGCACTTCGGGGCCGCCCGTCCTGTGCATCAAGATGCCCTCGGTCTTCATGGCGCGCCGCCTTCAACGGACTGCGCGACGAGTTCCAGCAAGCGGGGCGTCATCTGCGCGACCGCGCCCTCGCCTTTGATCGAGCCCGCGAGCGCCTTGCCCGTCGCTCGACCGCTCTCGTCGGGAACGCCGAAGTACGGAACGTAACCGGGCGCGTAAAGGGCCGCGTGGAGACGGTTCCCATCCGCGTCGAGATCGAAGACGAGCAAGCTCATGGTCGGAAACGTGTCGTCGAGCTTGCCCTCTTCGGCAGCGTGATGGAAGCGCTGACAGGGCTCGCACCACGTGGCCCCGATGTAGACGAGGAGCGACCGACCGTGAGCACGGGCCGTCTTTCGTGCCGCGCGTACGAGCGCGGCAACGTCGCCCGGCGGAGCGGGAACGAGCTCGACACCACGCGCCTTCACCCCAATGCCATGGAATGCCGTTTCTTCGGCCGGAGCGCTGACGCCCGAACCGCCGTCGGAGCGCACGGGGGTGTCCGATGCGATGGAGTCCGTGCGACACGCCACGAACGTCAGCATCAACGAGGCAAGCGCGCGCATCACCGGTGGAGCATCGCGTAGGCGACGTACATGAGCATGACGGCGCACGTCAAAAGTGCGCTCCAGAAGAGCCACGATGGGGTCGCCGTCGGCTTTGGGGTCTTCATCGTGAAGAGCATCTGCGTGGCTGCCGTCAGGATGGCATCGATGCGCTTCTGCGCCATCTCAGCGCGCTCAGGGTCGTCCCGCAGCGCACGGTAGCGGCCGGCGAGATCTGGGAGGGCCTTCTCGCGCAGGGCATGCTCGAGCACAGCCGCATGACGTGCGTCGTCATCCCACGCGTCGAGCGTGCGTTGCCAGAGGGCGTCGAAGATGGGATCCTTTTCTCCTTCCACGGACCTCATTGTATGCAACAGGAAGGACACGGGCGGCATCAAATCCTATCGTGCAGTCATGTTGAGAGCAGGTGACCCTCTGCCCCAGTTCGAGGCGCGGACCACCGACGGCCGGAGCGTCGGGACGGCTGCGCTCGCGGGCAAACCGCTCGTTCTGTTCTTTTTTCCGAGGGCATTCACCCCAGGCTGCACGCGAGAGGCGAAAGGGTTTCGCGACGAGTACCCTGCACTTGCGCGGCGGGGCGTCCAGATCGTCGGCGTGTCGACGGACCCGCTCGACGCCCAGTGTCGCTTCGCCGAGTGGGCCGGCGTGCCGTTTCCGCTTGTCGCCGACGTCGACCGCACTGTTTCCAAGCTCTTCGGCGTGCTCTGGCCAGTGCTTGGCGTCGCGAAGCGGGTCACGTTCGTAGCCGACGCGGAGGGCATCATCCGCCACGTGTTCCACTACGAGATACGGGTCGACCGTCACGTCGCGGACGTCAAACGTGCTGTCGACGCCCTCAGTCTCTGAGGGGCGCTAGCCTCACTGCACGCGGCGAGTGCTGACGCGCGGCTCGGGGTCGCTCGTGGAGTTGATGGCGTGGCGTGCCGTTCCGTCGATGGACGAGCGTACGTCGGCAGGGTGCTCGTCGACGGGCAGGGGCGGCAGAACACGCGCGAGCTTCGCCGCGAAGTCTTCGTTTGTGGGCTCCGGAGGAGGCGGCCACGCCGTGACGTAGTGTGGGGACTCACCAGGGCCGCTCGCGTCGATCCACGCGACATGCCCCGTGCCAGGGGCGCGTACGTCGAGGTGAACGAAGGAGCTGTTGGGGTAGTAGCCGCACCCGGTGTCCTCGAGCGTCTTGCAGAACGCGACGAGCTCCTCGTTGCGAACGCCGTCGACGCGGAAATCGAGGGCTTGAGCGGTCGCGTGAAAGCTCCCGACGCTCGTCGGACGGAACCCCGAGATGATGTGCATCGAGACCCTCTGGTTTTGGTGGTGTGCCCCACCAAAGTGATCGGCCACTTGTTGCAAGCGTTCGACCAGCCTCGCATCGATGCGGTGCATTCCCGCGGGAAGAACGCCGTGAAGAGAGCCGGACGGCCGAAGGACGTTGTCGGCGCGGGCGAGCACGGAGAGGTGGTCGACTCCCTCCTGCGTGGCGCTCCCATCGCAGTGCGTGAGGGCGAAGTGGTCCTCTTCCAACCCACGCGCGATGGAGACAGGTTCGTGAAGGCACGGACGGGGTGGGGTTTGCTTGACGACGGGCGGTGCGAGATGGTGCGCGGCGGACGCGTCCTTGTCGTGGACGTGCGTGGTGTGCATGGCCGTCGGCGTTCGCGCCTTGACCACGTGGTGCTTGTTGTGGTGGCGAGCCTGCGGGGAATCGTCTGCCGCTGCGGCTGCCGACGGAAGGGCGACGAGGAGGATGGTGAGGGTTCCAGTCAGTGATGTAGCCTTCATGCGCATACAAATGCCTACATCGCGATGAGAGGGCCAAGTTTCCTTCGTGTTAATCGAAGCAAGGCGTTGACATCACCAGCCTTTTCGGCGACTTGAGCTTCGTGATCACGCGAAGCGAGTTCGATGCAGGCTTCAGAAAGCTGCTGGCTGCCCATGGTTCGCTGACGACCAACGTGGGGTGCATCGGCTGTGAGCGCTGCGCCGGCGCCATCGACTCGACCTTCTGCGACGATTGCAAAGAGATCGCTCGGTGCCACTACTGCGCCGGTTGCGCCGGCTGCAGCGACTGCTCGCACTGTACGGCGTGCCGGGATTGCCTCTCGTGTGCTCACTGTCAGGCTGCCGAACGCTGCTCGCAGTGCGCATACGTGGAGCGCTCCGCGGCGTGCTCGCGTTGCACCTATTGCTTCGGGTGCGTGGGCCTCTCGGGGAAAGACTTCCACATCCTCAACGAGGCCTATGACCGCCCGACGTACTTCGAGAACGTGAAGCGGCTTCGCCGCGAGCTCGGAATGAAAGAGCCGTGATGCGTGCTGGGCCGGGCAGGGTATAACGTCCACCGCATGCGAGCTCTTGGTGTGTGTGTCTCGGCCTCGTTGGCGCTCTCGTTGATTGCGAGCTGCGGGGAGACGGTCGAGGACGCGTGCGACGACTACGCCACCGCTTGGTGCAATCAGCAATACAAATGCTTGGTGGGCCCCGCGCTCACGAACCTCATGACGACGTATGGCCCAACGCCGCAAGACTGCGCGCTGGCATACGCGAACCAGCTCAATCTGAATTGCATCGGGGCTGAAGCCATCTGCACGGCAGGCACGTCATACGACACGGGCGCCGCCGAAGCGTGCGTGACTGCGTACGACATGCTCGCGTGCACCGACATCACGAACGGCTTCACGCCCACGCAGTGCGCCATCAACCTGATCTGTCACTGACGGAGGCGTCACTCGACGGTGACGGTCTTCGCGAGGTTGCGCGGCTGATCCACGTCGGTGCCCTTGAGATCGGCCATGTGATACGCGAGGAGCTGGAGGGGCAGCACCGTGAGGAGTGGGAGGACCTCGGGCTCGGCGGCGGGGATGAGCATCACGTCGTCCGCGAGGCGGGCGGCCTCGTCATCGCCTCGGGTGCAGACCGCGATGATCTGACCCTCCCGTGCGCGAGCCTCTTGGACGTTCGATAGAGTCTTTTGGTGGTGCGCGTCGCGCGGGGCGAGGACGACGACGGGCATGTGCTCGTCGATGAGCGCGATGGGGCCGTGCTTCATCTCGCCGGCGGCGTAGCCCTCCGCGTGGATGTACGAGATCTCCTTGAGCTTGAGCGCGCCCTCGAGCGCGATGGGGAAGCCCGTGCCGCGACCGAGGTAGAGAAAGTCCGTCGCTCGCAGGTACTTCTTCGCGATCGTGCGCGCGTGGTCCGTCGTGTCGAGGACGTCGCGCATGAGGTGCGGGACGCGCCAGAGCGCATCGAGGACGCGGCGGGCGGAAGCCTCGTCGAGCGCATTTCTGCTGCGTCCGATGTGGACGGCGAGGAGCAGGAGAGCCGCGAGCTGCGTGGTGAAGCACTTCGTCGACGCGACGCCGATCTCGGGCCCCGCGTGCGTGTAGAGCGCGGCGTCCGCCATACGCGGGATCGCGCTGCCCAAGACGTTCGCCACGGCGAGGATGTGGGCGCCTTGGGCCTTGGCGGTCTTCGCAGCGGCGAGCGTGTCGAGCGTCTCGCCGCTCTGACTCACGGCAACGACGAGGTCGTCCTTGCGGAACACTGGGTCGCGATAGCGAACCTCGCTGCCAATCTCGACCACCGCGGGGATGCGGGCGAGCTGCTCGACCCAGTACCGACCCGCCATCGCCGCGTGCGAGCTCGTCCCGCACGCGATGAAGTAGACGCGACCGATCGAAGCCGCGAGCGAAGTCGGGACGCCAATCTCCTCGGGCACGACGCGAGCCGCCGCGAGGTCCACGCGACCCCGTAGCGTGTCCTCGACGGCGCGGGGCTGCTCGAGGATCTCCTTGAGCATGAAGTGCTTGTAGCCGCCCTTCTCCGCCTGCGTCGGTGACCAGTCGATGTGACGCGGGGCCCGTTCGATGGGCGCACCCTCGATGGTCGACAGCGCGGCGCCCGCGCGGGTGAGCACGGCCATTTCGCCCTCGTGCAAGAAGACCATGTCGCGCGTGTGCTCGAGGATCGCGGGGATGTCGCTCGCGGCCCATGTCTCACCCTTGCCGAGGCCGATGACGATGGGGGACTCGTTCTTCGCGACGATGACGCGGTCGGGTGCATCCGTGCCAACGACCGCAATTGCATATGCCCCTTTGACGCGACCGAGCGCCGCGCGAACGGCGCTCTCGAGGCTGAGGCTCGCTTGCACGCCGAGCGCGATGAGGTGAGCGATGATCTCCGTGTCGGTGTCGCTCGCGAAGCGGACGCCCTTCTTCTCGAGCTCGCTGCGCAGCGCGACGTGGTTCTCGATGATGCCGTTGTGGACGACGGCGATGCCGCCTACGAGGTGCGGATGGGCGTTCGACTCGTTGGGCCGCCCGTGCGTCGCCCAGCGTGTGTGGCCGACACCGACGGTGCCGGTGAGCGGAGACTTCGCGAGCAACGCGTCGAGGTTGTGGAGCTTGCCCACGGCTCGTGCGATCTCGACGGACTTGCCGGAGTGCACCGCGAGGCCCGCCGAGTCGTAGCCGCGGTACTCGAGCTTGCGGAGGCCCTCGAGGAGGAGCGGTGCACAAGGTCTGTCACCGACGTACGCGACGATTCCGCACATTCTTAGCTGCTAGCATCTCGAACGGAGCGACGCGAGCAAGCGTATCGGAAGAGGCGGGCCTGGGCCTTACTGGCTACACGAGAGCGGCGGAAGCTCGCTTCGATTCGTGCCGTCGGCGAGCTGGCGCGCAAGGCCGAAGAGCGGGCGAAATGAATCGACGCGCGCCATGATCGAGGCGTTGCGGGTGTGCTCGTCACCGTCCATCGCGCTGAGGCTGACGACGCCGACGATCTCGTGGCTGCCGCGAGCGAACACGGGGCCGCCCGAATCGCCAGGGCAGACCGAAGCGGTCATCTGGATGATGCCGTTGCCGAGTCCCGCGACCTCTCCGCCGGCACGTACAGTGCGGTGGATGCCGTCGGCCGAGAGCGAGCACCGACCGAAGCCTGCTGGGTCGATCGTCTCACCCACCCGCGGTGCGGTGTCGAGGCGAGCCGTGTACGGCGTGATGCCGATGAGCCGGTGCGACAGGACGAGGATCGCGAGATCGCCACGTCCGCCGTTCTCGCCACACGGAGGCGCGACGATGTCTTTGACGGTGACCGTTCCCCACGGGAGGTAATCGCCCCCGAGCTCGACGTGAATCTCGGACGCCGCGAGCGCGGTCGGGAGAAACTCTCCGTGACTCCCAATCGCGACGACGCAGTGATGTGCGGTGAGCACGAGGTCTTCGTCGATGAGCGTCCCCGTGCACGTGACGGGGCCGACGATGCGAACGATGGCGTCCTCGGCGACGGCGAGCTGAAAGGGCGGTTGGAAGAATCGCGGTGACAGCACGCTGTCTTCTTCGAGCTTCGCCGCGGGGCGTACGTTGCCCTCGTAGGCGTGCCAGCACGCCGTCGTCGTCGGCAGGAGTAGCGCAGCGATGAGGACGCTGACGAGCCTCATTCTTATTGAACGCTGAAGCGGGCTTGACGGGTTGCGGCGTGATACGCGACGGAAGCGCTCTCGGGGTAGGCCTGCGCGTCGTCGACGCCGAGCTTCTCGAGCTCCCTCAAGATGTCGGCGCGGCGCGTCGCCGAAGCGAGCAGCCACGTGTCGCAACCCTGCTCGTCACACGTGCGAAGGACTCCCTCTTCTGCGACGAGAGCATCACTCGCGCGGCCCGCGTCGAGGAGTGCACGGGCGTAGGTGTGTTGCACGCGAGCGTCACGCTTCAACGCGGCCGGAGCGGTGTTGATGGCTCCGAGCGCGAGCCCCGGTGCCCCTGCATCGAGGTAACCCTGCGCGAGCTCGCGAAGCGCGAGCGGAGTGTGTTGGGCGTAGTACGAGGCTTCGAGCGCCCTCACTGCATCTTCATGGCCCTCGGAGAGGACGGACTTCTCACGTTGGGTGCCGCTCGCGAGGAGGAGCGCAAATGCACAGGCCAAAAGCACGGTGTTGAGCGCCCGCATTCCCATCTAGAGTCCCTCGCTCGATTGGTGGTGTCCAGTGCCAGAAACGTACGACAAGGGTCGAAGGGCGGAAGTTCCGAGAAAACTTGAAACACACGTTCCCAGCGCGACCTTGGTAGGTATTACGAAGGTATTGGGTCGATGATCCCTTCTCGCATGCAAATAGGTGCGACAACGTAGGTGGGCATCCGCTGCGGAGCTCCACCGACTCGTAGACCTCCTTCACCGACTCGTAGACTCCCTTCACCGACTCGTAGACCCCCTTCACCGACTCGTAGACTCCCTTCACCGACTCGTAGACTCCCTTCACCGACTCGTAGACTCCCTTCACCGACTCGTAGACTCCCTTCACCGACTCGTAGACTCCCTTCACCGACTCGTAGAGGTCGGCGAACGTCTCGAGGAGCCGGGGTGGGTCGAGGTATGCTCGGCGCCGGATGGCGTGATGGCGGGCGAGCAGCCAAAAATTGGGGTCCTCGGTGCCGGCGCGATCGGTTGCTATGTGGGGGGCTCGCTTGCCGTGGCGGGAGACGTCGTCCTCGTCGGGCGAAAGCGCATCCAAGACCAGGTCGCCGAAGTGGGCCTCACGTTGATCGATCTCGACGGGCGAAAGACGCACATCGAGAAAGACCAGGTTGTCGTGGCAACCGATCCTGCGGCGCTCGCCGATCGTGACGTCGTCCTGTGTTGCGTGAAGAGCGGTCAGACCGAAGAGGCCGCCGAACAGCTCGACGCGGCGCTCGCACCTGGAAGTGTCGTCGTGAGCTTGCAGAACGGGATGAACAACGCGACGGAGCTCCGGGCGCGATTGAAGGACAAGATCGTGCTCGGGGGCATCGTCGGCTTCAACGTGGTCTCGCACGGACCTGCCACGTTCAGGCACGCGACGAACGGGCCGCTTGTCATCGAAGCGTCGACCGACGCGCGCGTTGTCTCACTCTCTGTCTCGCTCTCGGGCGCGCTCTCGAAGGCGGGGTTCGACGTCGAGCTCGCTTCGGACATTCGCGCGCACCAGTGGTCGAAGCTCGTCATGAACCTCAACAACGCGCTCAGCGCGCTATCGGACGTGCCCACGCCGACGCTCCTCTTCGACGCGGGATACCGCGCCATCGTGCGGGCCATCGTCGTCGAGGCGCTCTCCGTGCTGCGGGCTGCGGGCGTTCGCACGGCGAGGCTTGGGCCGCTACCCGTCGGCTGGTTCCCGTTCGTTCTCGCGCTGCCGACCGCGCTCTTGCGCCTCGCCCTGCGGGCGCAGCTCGAGATCGACCCCGACGCGCGCTCGTCGATGTGGGAGGACCTGGTGCGCAAGAGGCCGACCGAAGTCGACTATCTCAACGGCGAGATCGTGCGGCTCGCTGCGTCGTGCGGTGCGAGCGCGCCGCTCAATCAGCGCATCGTCGAGGTCGTGCACGAAGCCGAGCGACGAGCGCAGGGCTCACCGAAGCTCAGCGCCGAGGAGCTCTGGCGGAGGCTGTCGTGAACATGGCGATGTCGAAGCTGGACGAGAGCGATGCGCTCCACGCGCGAGCGAGAGCCTTCGTGACGGCGTTTACGGCCTCGCGCCTTTGGAGCGATGGAAAGGCCTTCGACTGTCTCGCGCGCGACATCGCGGAGTTTCAGGCGCGCTACATTCCGGGGTACGCGCGGCTTTGCCGCTCTGCGGCTTCGCGGCCCTCGGTCCTCGCGTTCCCCGCGGTGCCGACCGATGCGTTCAGGGTCGCACGCGTGTCCGTTTGGGAGGAGCACGAGACGCCCATCGCATTCAGGACGAGCGGAACGACCGGGCCGCGCGGCACCCACTGGTTTCGGACGTGCGCGACCTACGACGCCGGCGCCGTGGCGTTCGCAAGGCACGCGCTCGATGTTGACCGCGCGCTCCCCGTCATCGTCATCGGGCCATCGCCCGCCGAGCAACCCGACTCGTCGCTCGTCCACATGATCGCCGAGCTCGTCGCCACGCTCGGGCCACCGCAAGCGGACGCACCCACGTACTTCATCCAAGACGGCATCCTCGATCTTGCCGCCCTCGATGAACGTGTCGCGAAGCTCCTCTACGAAGGAGTGGATGAAGTCCTCGTGCTCGGGACGTCGCTCGCGTACGCGCACTTGCTCGACGCGCTCGCCGAGGCGAAGTTCCGCCTCCCCGAACGTGCGCGCGTGATGCAAACGGGAGGCTTCAAGACCTCGGAACGCGAGCTCGACGCCGCCACGCTTCGGAGGGACATCGCCCGCGCGTTCTGCATCGACGCGCGCGCCGTCGTGTCCGAGTACGGGATGACGGAGCTTTCGAGCCAATTCTGGGAGACGACGACCGGAGCGATGAACGTCTACGTGGAGCCCCCGTGGGCGCGCGTCATCCCCGTCGACGCGGAGACTCTGCTTCCCGTGCAAGACGGCGACGTGGGGTTGGCCCGCATCGAGGACCTGCTCAACGTCGACAGCGCCGTCGCCATCGTGACCGCCGATCGCGTGAGGCGCGTGCAGGGAGGCTTCGAGCTGCTCGGGCGCATGCCGGGCGCACCACCGCGTGGATGCTCGATCGCCACGGAGGAGATGCTGCGCTAGCTATTCGCTGGCTGCGTCGCCAGCGTCGCCTGCGTCACTTGCGTCGTCGCCGGCGTCATCACCGGGGCCGCCATCGTCGGCATCGGGGCAGTCGGCGTCCGCATACGGGCTCGTGTTGCACGGGACGCATGCAGGGCCTCCATTGTTGCACTCCCAGATCGGGCCGATGTCCGTCGCGGTACACGTGCAGCCGCCGCCCGCATCGCATACGGGGAAGCAAATCCTCGACGACACGTTGGGGCACGTGTGGCCCGAGCCGCCGGACGCGATGAACGCGTTGGGGTCGCAGAGGTCGACCGGGCCGTCGATGGTCGAGTCGGAGCCTGCGTCCGAGGTCGAGTCGGAGTCACAAGCGAAGAGGATGAGCGCCAAGCAAGAGAGGATGAGTGTCTTTCGCACCCAACGAGCTTACCTCAACCGAAGGGAAGCGGCATCGTCTCGCCGACGTCGAACACGTGGAGGCGGTCGGGGTCCTTGCCGTGCTCACGCCACCACGCACGAAGGCGGTCGGGTGGCTCACCGAGGGGCTCGTCGGTCAGCTTGAAGGTGCCCCAGTGCATCGCGCAGAAGTGTTTCGCGCCGAGGAGCTCGAACGCCCTCCCGGCTTCCTCGGGCCCCATGTGCTGCGGCTGCATGAACCAGGGCGGGTCGTAGGCGCCGATGGGGAGCATCGCCCAATCGATGTTTGGGGTACGGGCATGGATCTCCGAGAAGACGCGTTCGCTGAACGCCGTGTCGCCCGCGTGGTACGCGCGGCCTTCGTCGCTCTCGATCACGAAGCCACCCCAGAGCCGCTTGTTGCGATCCCACGGGACACGCATCGACCAGTGTTGCGCGGGTACGAGCGTGATGCGCACGGTTCCCTCCGTGTGCGTGTCCCACCAGCCGAGCTCGACGACGCGCGGGAGACCTGCTTTCACGAGGATCTCCCCCACGTCCTTCGGCACGATGTAGGTGGCGCTCGGGCCGATGCGCCGGAGCGTCGGAAGGTCGAGGTGATCGTAGTGCGAGTGCGACACGGTCACGATGTCGATGGGCGGCATGTCGCCTCGGGCAACACCCGGGGGCGCTCGCCTGCGCTGCGGGCCCAAGCGCTCGCTCCAGATCGGATCGGTGACGATCATCTTGCCGCCGAGCCGCAGCGCGAACGTGGCGTGGCCGATCCACGTGAGGTGGGGCGTCATCGCCGAGAGGGCTTTCCCGTCGTTGTCGCGCACGGGGGTCACGAAGTGCGTCGTGTCTTTACGGCGTTCCCCGAATCGCCAACGGACGATGTCGGCGAGCCCCTTGTCGGGGGTCGTCCCGTCGAGGTTCGTGTAGCTCACGCGAGCCTCAGGAAGGCGCGGGGTTGCTACCTGCGGGCGCGGGGGCGTCCTTCGCGGGGATGATCTGGACGCGACGGTCCGACCCCTGCCCGCTCGACTCCGTGCGCACGCCCGCGAAGCCCTCGAGCGCCTTGTGCACGACGCGGCGATCCCGCGCGCTCATTGGGTCGAACGTGATGACCTTGCCCTCCTGCGCGACGCGGGCGCCGAGGCGACGCGCCATCTCCGCGAGCTGGTCCTCGTGGCGCGCGCGATACCCCTCCGCATCGACCGACACGTGCTTGCGCTCCTCACCGGGGCGATGGATCACCCGCGTCGTGAGGTACTGAATCGCCTCGAGGACGGCGCCTCGCTTGCCGATGATGCGGCCTGCATCGGGGCCCTCGATCTCGAAGCGAACCTCGTCCTCCTCGCCCTCCCCGTCATCGGGGGCGACGTGGACGTCGGCCTTCATCTCCATCTTGTCGAGCAAGTTGCGCAAGAAGAGCAGCGCACGCTTCGACTGCTCGTCGAGCGTGGACTCGTCAGCGCCGATCGGTTCCGCGGCTTGAGTTTCTTCAGACACGAGCTTTGTCCTTTCCGAGCACCGTCACTTCAATGTTTTTCTTGGGGGGCCCGTCGCGGGGCGCGAGCTTCTCGACGAGCAGTTGCTGGACGATGCCGAGCACGCTGTTGGTCAGCATGTAAACACCGAGCGCCGCTGGCAAGAAGAGCATCATGATCATGAACACCGCAGGCATGACGTACGTCATGAGCTTCTGCTGCATCGGGTCCATGCCCTGCTGCGGGACGATGCGCTGCTGCACGATCATGAACGCCCCAAGCACGAACGGGAGCGGGCCGACCGCCGGCAGTGTGCCTACGAACGGCACATGGATGGGCCCGAAGACCTGATCGGGGGCGGAGAGATCGGCGAACCAGAGGAAGCGTGTATGGTACATCTCCACGGCCGTCTGGAGCGTCGTGTACATCGCGAACCACACGGGCATCTGTACGAGCTGCGGCAGGCACCCGCCGAGCGGATTCACCCCGCGCTTCTTGTAGAGCTCCATCATCGCGAGGTTCTTGGACTGCATGTCGCCCGCGAACTTCTTGTTGATCTCGTCGATCTCGGGCTTGAGGCGTCGCATGCCGACCATCGCCTTGATCGACTTCCACTGGAGCGGAAAGAGCAGCGTGCGCATGACCAGCGTGAGCAGGATGATCGCGAGGCCCCAGTTGTGCGTGACGTGGTCCTTGAGCCACACGAGAACGCTGACGAGGACCTTCGCGACGGGCGAGAAGAAGCCGAGGTTGATGAGGTCCCCGAGCTTCTTGCCGGGGCCTCCCGCGGTCTTGAGGACGTCGCGCTCCTTCGGGCCGAAGAAGGCGAGCTCGGAGTACGTCGCCGTCTCGCCAACGCCGAGCGTGCGAGGGTCGTAGGCGAGGCTCGCGTGGTAGATGGCGCCCGCCTCGTCGTCGTCGCGTTTCTGCCCGTCGGCGATCCAATCCTCGGCGAGGATCTCGCACGTCGCCGTGGCGCCCTGTGGAATCAGCGCGCTCGCGAAGTAGTAGTTCGAGATGGCCGCGAAGCGATCGGCTTTGTCCTGCGTGATCATCCCCTCTTTGAAGTCGTCCTTGCTCTTGCGGATGACGTCGCCACCTCGCCCGCACGCGAGGTCGGAAATGTATGGGGAGACGCGGCCGAAATGCCCCTTGATGTCCTCGTTCTTGTAGAAGGCGAACGTCTCTATGGTGAAGCGGTGCTTGCGCGGCGCGTCGGCGAGGTTCGAGACCTTCGTCTCGACGGCGAGCTCGAACGGACGCTCACCCGCCGTGACCGACTTCTCGATGCGTACGTCGGCGTCCTCGTAGGTGAACTTGCACGACGTGTCGCCACCGCGATCGAGCTTCCAGTTGAAGCGGTCGTATTTGATCTGGTCGTTCGCGTCGGTCCCGCGAAAGAGGGTGCGAAGGGGGCGCCACCGCTCGATCGGAGACGAGGGGTTCGCGCTCGTCACCATCTTGACGTCGGCGTACTGCTCGCCCGAGAGCTGAAGGCTCGTGAGCGCCGCGCCGCGCGTCGAGAGCTCGGCTTCGAAGCGATTGCCGCGGATGTGGCAGACCTCTTCCGGCACCAGCATGACCGAGGGTGCGCCCGGGTCGACCTTCTCGATGGCGGGGTCTGGGGCGAAGTCAGGCGCGTTGATGTACGTCTCTTCGGCGACGGGTTGCGGCTTGTCGCGTGAGTCGCCCGACACCGCCGGCCAGATGACCTTCCACACGAGGAGGACGACGCCGAAGATGAGCAGCGTTCGCAGCAGCGCGTTGCGATCCATCAGTTGCCTGCTCGTCTTTTCTGGGGTGGCGGCGGGAGGTCGATGCCACCGGGGTGAAACGGGTGGCACTTACACAGCCGCACGACCGAAAGCAAGCTACCCCGCATTGCCCCGTGGGATTCGATGCACGCCGCCGCGTAACGCGAGCACGAGGGCTCGAACCGGCACACGTTGCCGAGGAGCCGCGAAAGGGTGCGTTGGTACGCGCGGATGAGGAGAAGCAGGAGGCGCACGACCACGGTAGCGGCAGAGTGGGTCCGCGGGGTCACCAACGCAATCACTGTGGGCGCGTTCCAAGCACTTTTTCACACTGTGCGTGGAGCTTGGGCGCTGCGGTCGACCACTCTGATTGGACGTCGTGTAGCCCCAGATCCGCGGCGCCGGGCTTGGCGATGACCACGAGGTCGATGCCCTCCGGGAGCATGGCGGGCGTGAGGCGGAAGCACTCGCGGCAGAGCCGCTTGATGCGGTTGCGGGCGACGGCGTTGCCCGTCTTCTTCGTTGCCACGATGCCGAGCCGCGTGGGCCCATGCGGGACACGGGCAGCCACGAGCATCACGAAGTGGGGGGTGCGAACCGCCCGGCCGTCACCCTGAACACGCAAGAAGTCCACGCGCTTGCGCACGCGCCTCTCCTTGGCGCGCGAAACCACTGCGCCCGCTCACTTCTTGTAAACCGTCACGGTGAGGCGATGGCGCCCCTTGCGTCGGCGATTCTGAAGGACCTTCCGCCCACCGCGCGTCTCCATGCGTGTACGGAAGCCGTGCGTGCGTAGGCGGCGAACGTTGTGCGGCTGATAGGTTCGTTTCATGGGCGATTGCCATCGGCGCAGAGCGCCGGAGCAGATGGTTATGCGAGGGCGGCGGAAGAAAGCACTTTTGCCCCGCATCGTCAAGGGTGAGACATTGGCGATGGGGGGGTGTATGGTCGAGGTGATTCGCTTCTGGCCAATGCGCTTCTTCTCGACAAAGTGCTCGTGCATGGTGCTGGCGATGGTGGGGGCCTTGGCGCTCGTGCCGCGCGCGGCGCAGGCGCAGGCGAACACGTTCTACCTCGACCGGCTTCAGGTCCCTGGGGCGCCGGACGATGGCGTCGTCATGTGGCGCCCCGTGACGCAGCCGGACAACATCTTCTACGGGCAGCTCGGGGTGGGGTTCCAGTATGCCCCCCTTCGGACGAACACCATCGTTCAAGACCCGGTCACGCTGAAGGCGTCGGGGCCCAACGTCATCGACACGCAGCTGACGATCTATGGGTCGGCGGGCTTCGAGCTCTTCAACCGCATCATCGCGTCGGTCAATTTCCCGTTCTCGCCGCTCATGACGGGGCAGAACCCGAACTATCCATCGAACTTCATGATGGCGAGCGGGGGCAAGACCATCGTCGACCCGAACGGCCCGACCGCGGACGACATGCGCATCGACTTGCGCGGCGTCATCTGGCGCACCCCCAACTTGCGCGGGGCCATCGGCGCCGGCTTCAGCATCTTCGCACCCACGGGGACGACCGACGCGTTCGGCGGTGACGGGCAGACGTCATTCTTGCTCGAGGTGACGGCCGAGTACGACCTTCGGCCGCTCGTCGTCATGTTCAACACCGGGGTTCACTTCAACAGGACGACCACGGCGATCAACGCGCCCGCGAGCAATGATGGGCTCGGCGTCAGCGACGACTGGTCGTGGGCGCTAGGCGCGTTCCTTCCGTTCAAAGAAGGCAAGTATCGGCTCGGGCTCAACGTGTTCGGGCAGACCGGGATTCACGCGGACAGCGTCGTCGGCAACACGTTCTTTCGACTGCAGAACACGCCCGTCGAGTGGAACGCGGAGGGCCGCATGAAGCTCGGCGAGTCCCAGCATTGGTGGGTCGGGGCGACGCTCGGCTCGCTCATCGTGCCTGGTTACGGCGCGCCGGACTTTCGCGTCTTCGCCTGCGTGGGCGCGTACGTGCCGCTGCCAGGGTCGGGCGCGACGCAGACCGACAAGGAACGTCGGCTCGCGATGCGCGAGAAGTGGCGCTCCGAGCACGGCGAGGACTCGGACGGCGACGGCATCCCCGACGACATCGACGCGTGCCCGATGGAAAAAGGCACCAAAGACAACGACGGCTGCCCCAAGCTCGCCGATCGCGACGGTGATGGGATACCGGACATCTACGACAAGTGCCCCGACCAGCCCGAGGACAAGGACGGCATCGACGACGGTGACGGCTGCCCCGAAACCGACGCGGACGGCGACGGCATCCCCGACACCGAGGACGCCTGCCCGAAGCAGCCCGGCCCGCGCAACGCGGACCCGAAGAAGAACGGCTGCCCGACGACGTACACGTTCGAAGGGACGGTCATCAAGTTCGTCCAGCAGGTGCACTTCGCGATCGGGTCAGCGACGATCTTGCCGGACAGCTTCAACATCCTCCAGGACGTCGTGAACCTGGTGAAGGTCAACCCGCAGCTCAAACGGCTCGCGGTGGAGGGTCACACGGACAACACCGGTGCCGCTGACCTCAACCGCAGGCTCTCGCAGCTTCGCGCCGAGTCCGTCATGAATTGGCTCGTCGATCACGGCATCGACAAGGCGCGCCTCGAAGCCCACGGCTACGGGCCGGACAAGCCACTCGACCCTCACGCCAACAACGACCTGCCCGAGAACCGCACCAGAAACCGCCGCGTCGAGTTCAAGATCCTCGAGCAAGCCGACTCGAACCAGGCGCAAAAGAAGTAATCTCCGAGGTCATGGAGCTCGTTCGGTTCGGCGTTGCGATGGAGCGTGATCTCCTCGAGGAGCTCGACAAGATCGTCGACGCGCGCGGGTCGACGCGCTCCGAGATCCTTCGCGATCTCGTTCGCGGAGAGGTGACGCGTGAAACGGAAGGCACGACCACCGACGCGGTGGGGGCGCTCACCCTCGTGTACGACCACCACGTGCGCGATCTCACCGAGCGCCTGACGGAGATCCAGCACCAGCTTGGAGCGCGCGTCCGCGCCACGATGCACGTCCACCTCAGCGCGGACTTCTGCCTCGAGGTCATCGTCATGCACGGCCTCGCGAACGAGCTACGTCGGGTGGCCAATCAGATCCTCGCGACGCGCGGCGTGAAGCGAGGGGGGCTCGAGCTCATCACCCACATCCCCCACGATCATGCCCACGACGATGGTCACGGGCACTCCCACCCCCACCACCCCAATACCCCTCCTCACCCCCCTCGCAAGCGGCGATCCGTGAAGGCGGGTCGCGCGTAATCGTTGAAAGGCCTGTCGCGGCCTCAGAGCGACCGCGAAGGCTTGCCCGTGGCACGACTACGGGATGTCGTGCTACAGCTCGGTGCTCAATCCGTGAAGGTCTTCTCGATCAGCTTCGCAAGTGCCTTGGTCTTCCACGTGGGGGTGGCCGGCGTTGTCGTGCTTGGCGCTCCGCATGGACCGTCGGTCCGTGTAGCCACGACTGGTGACGAGATCGAGATCGAGAACGACGTGCCCGAGGCCGTGTATGTCGAGCACGTGCAGGCCCCCCTGACGTCCGAGGTTCGGGAGGCGTCGCACGGCGCACCAACCTCCGTTCACGTCCTTGCGCGCGCGGCAACTCAGGTCTCCACGGGGAGTGACGACGTCATCCCGATGCCGGAACCCACGCAAACCCCGCCCGCACACTTTGCGATCTCGCTCTCGGAGCAGATCGGTACGTCCGGCGGAAGCGTGGTCCTGCCGCCCACACCCCCTCAAGGTGACGTGGTGTCGGATGCCGAAGTCACAGAGCGGGCACGCAAGCTCGCGGGCGCCACACCAGTCTATCCGACCGACGCGATCGCTCAAGCCGTCGAGCTCGATTCTCCCCTTCCGTTCGAGATCGTGGTCGACACCCGCGGCCGCGTCGAAGGCGTGCGCGCGCTGTCTCACGCCGGCCACGGCTTCGACGAAGCCGCCATCGCCGCGCTCCGCACGTTCCGCTTCTCCCCCGCCCAGCGCTACGGCCACGCAGTCCGCGTCCGCATGCACTGGACGGTGGACTTCCGCTTGAACTGAGCGGGCTAGCCTGGGCTCCCAATGCGTCCGATGAAGAGCGGCCGGGGGGATGGTGCTGCGTCACCCACGCTGTAGGCGTGCCGGAGGCGCTCTTCGATGGCAGGGTTTTTCTTGTGCACGTGGAGGGTGGCGAGCGCTTGACCGCACTCCACGCGATCGCCGGGCTTGGCGCGTATGGAGATGCCGACCTTAGGATCAATCACGTCCTCGGCGCGGTTACGACCCGCACCCATCGCGACCGCCGCGCGCCCAATCTCGAGCGCGTCGGCACGAACGACCCATCCCGCACGGTCGGCCACGACGTCGATGCTCTCGGGGGCAATTGCGAGACGTGACGGATCGGTCGCCACGCGTGGGTCTCCGTGCTGGGCCTCGATCATCTTCTCGGCGACGCGCACCGCCGCGCCCGAGTCGATGGCCTTTTGCAACGACGCGAGCGCAGCGCCCTCGCTGTCCGCACGCTTTCCGAGCAGCAACATCTCCGCGCCGAGCGCCAGCGTGATCGCCTTCAGGTCTTGGGGGCCGTGGCCGTGGAGGAGCTCGAGCGCCTCGCGTGTCTCGTTGGCGTTGCCGACGGCCACGCCGAGCGGAGCGTCCATCTCGGTCAACCGGGCGACGACGCGCTTGCGCGCCCTCGTGCCCACGCGCACGAGCGCGGTCGCGAGCTCTCGGGCGTGGGCCTCGTCCTTCATGAACGCCCCGCTGCCGACCTTCACGTCGAGCACGAGGCCGTCGATGCCTTCGGCGAGCTTCTTCGAGAGGATCGACGCGACGATGAGCGGGATGCACTCGACCGTCGCCGTGACGTCCCGGAGGGCATAGATTTTCTTGTCGGCGGGTGCGACGTCTTTCGTCTGCCCGATCATGCACGTCCCGACTTCGCGCACGATGCGCACGAAGTCGTCGGTCGAGAGATTGGTGCGAAAGCCGGGGATCGCCTCGAGCTTGTCGAGCGTGCCGCCCGTATGCCCGAGCCCTCGGCCGCTCACCATCGGCACCGGGACGCCGCACGCGGCCACGAGCGGCGCGAGCGCGATCGACACCTTGTCGCCCACGCCGCCCGTCGAGTGCTTGTCGACCTTGAAGCCGGGGACGCTGCCGAGGTCGAGGACCTTGCCCGAGTGGAGCATGGCCTCGGTGAGCGCCACGGTCTCGGCGTCGCTCATGCCGCGAAAGAACGTCGCCATGAGAAAAGCAGTCATCTGGTAATCGGCGACCGCACCCGACGCGAGGCCGCCAATGACGCGGCCAATCTCCGCCGCCGAGAGCTCCTGCCCGTCCCGCTTCGCCGCGATGATCTCGACGATGGAGGATTCGATCATGGTGGAACGGTACACCGTTCGGAGCCTATCCTCTCGGCCGTGAAACGCGCGACGCTCCTCGTCATCGCACTCCTCGCCTGTGACCATCCCGCCGACGTGAGCGATGCCACGCCCGCGCTGAGCGCGATCATCCCTCCGCTCGCGGCAACCTCGACGCCTACGCAGACGCTCACGCTCACGTCCACGGCGAGCGCGGCGACCTTCGTCCTCGGCGACGGCGGGGGCACGTGTGGCTCGAAGGGCCTCCCGCCTTGCCCCCTTCAGGCGTGGATGAAGACCAACATGACCCCGCCCATGAACGCTCACGACTGGCAGGGTATCGCCGACGCCCTCGAGCGCGCCGCCCTCCTCGCTCCGCCGCCGGCCGCGGGCTACACGAACTGGGTGTCGATCGCGAAGGACGGCGCGAACGCCGCGCGCGCTGCCGAGCTCGACGCGGTGAAGGCTGCGTGCCGTGGTTGCCACGACCAGTACAAGAACAAGTACCGCCAAGAGATGCGGATGCGCCCCGTCCCGTGACTCGCCGCGCCATCGTTCCCAAGCGCGCGCGCGCCCCCGGCAGGCCGCAAGGTCGCTTCACGCAGCATCGACGCATCGAGGGCATGCGTGAGGTCCTCGAAGCCCACGGCCACGGCGCCACGATCGAAGAGCTCGCGACCGTGATGCGTTTGAGCACACGCAGCGTGCGGCGCTACCTCGTCACGTTGCGCGATCAGCTCGGGCTCGAGCCCGTTCCCACGACGCCTGGTGGGCCCAATCGCTGGCGCGTGAAGCCCAGCGAGCAAGGGCGGACGATCACGCTGCGCCGCACCCAAGCGTATCTCCTCCTGGCCGCGAGGCAGACGTTCGAGCCGCTTCGCGGAAGCGCCCTCTTCGACGAGCTCGACGTTGCCCACCGTCAGCTCCTTCGCCTGGCCGAAAGGCCGCTACTCCGCGCCGCGCACACCGTTGACATCCAGTCGAACGCCCGGCTCGCGGAGCGCATCGTCGTCGTCCCATATCCGTCCCGCTCGTATCTGGCGCAGGGGGGCGATCTCGACGAGATCTTTCGTGCGGCTGCCGAGCTTCGCGTCGTCGCGTTTCGCTTCGAGCACGAGCGCATTCGCATGTGCCCCTACGTCATCGCCGTGCACGACGGGTGCGTCGCGTGCGTAGGTCTCGACGTCAAGCGCAGCGAGGTCCGTGTGTTTGCGCTCGACGCGGTTCACGACGCCGAGGTCGAGGCCCAGCGGTTCGAGCTTCCACCCGACTTCGACCCCGAGCGGCTCGTGCTCGGCGCCTTCGGGCCCGTGCCCGTCGAAGACCGCCGGAGGGCCGTCATCGAGTTCGACGCCCGCGCAGCCGATGAGGTCCGCTCGCGCAAGCACCACCCCGAGCAGCGCCTCGCGACGGCTCCCGACGGTCGCGTCCGCCTCGCCATTCCGGTGGGCGACCGCGCCGCGCTCGTGCGTTGGGTGCTGGGTTTTGGCTCGTCCGCACGCGTCATCGAGCCCGACGACGTCAGCGATCTCGTCCGTGAAGAGCTGCGCGAGGCCTTGCGAAAAGCCGGCGGCTGAGGGAAAAACAA